>JACXTT010004056.1_pt1 | contig 21976 bp, 18 predicted proteins | sample 9270951 | NCBI WGS metagenome assembly JACXTT01 (sample SAMN15532306, study PRJNA645909) | rock metagenome | isolation source: weathered quartz diorite | place: Puerto Rico | collected 2017-06-21
GGCGTGGGTCCCATCGCCGGCCGCGCCGGCGGCGGCGTCGCTTCGACGAGCGCGGCCACCCGCAGCAGGATCTCGGCGGCCCGGCGGTGGGCCCCCTGGGCCGACAGGAAACGGGCCAGGGAGGTCAGACCTCCCGGGGATTGCGGCGCGCGGTCGGCCTCGGCCTTGAGGGCGGCGTAGCGGGCCGCGTCCAGACGGACGCGCTTCAGCGCGTCGCCCACCGCCCGCCGCATCAGGGCGTCGGTGATGCCGCGCTCGTACAGTCCCTGGAGCACCTCGACCGCCGCGCCGAAGTCCTCCTGAGCGCGCTTCAGATCGGACAGCAAGAGATGCGCGCCGGGATGGTCGTGATCGAGCGCGAGGGCCGCCTGGATCTGCGCCTCGGAGCGCCGGAAGCTCTGGAGGTCGAGATAGATCCTGGCGAGCGACGCGTACGGCTCGGGATCCTCGGGACTGAGGGTCTGGGCCTTGCGGATCGCCGCGATGGCGTCGTCGTACTGCTGCACCCTGCCATAGGCCACGCCGAGACGCGCGTAGGCGGCGCCGAAATCGGGTTTCACCGAGATCGCCTTCAGGAACAGCTGGATGGCGTCCTCGGGGCGCTCCTTGCGAAGGTAGAGGTCGCCGAGGTGCGTGTACGCGTCGGCGAAGGCGACATTGATCTCCAGCGACTTGCGGTACTGCTGCTCCGCCTGGTCGTCCTGGCCGGTCGTCTCGAACAGGCGGCCGAGACCGTCGAAAGCGGCGGCGTAATTCGGCTGCAGCTCCAGCGCTCGCAGATATTCGGCGCGGGCCTCGCCGGTGTCGCCCTGCTTCAGATAGGCGTCCCCGAGGGCCAGATGCGCCTGCACGTAATCGGGCTGCAGATCGAGCGCGATCTTGAGCGGCTCGATCGCTTCGCCATACCGACGATCCGCGTTCAGGCAGATGCCGAGGTAGTAGTACGCCAGGAAGGAGTTCAGGTTGAGATTCACGACCTGCTGGAAGGCCAGGGTCGCGTCCTTGAACTTGCCTTCCTTGTAAAGACGCATCCCCTCCGATTGCAGCTTGAACGATTGCGTGCGCGCCTCGGACGCCGAGACGGCGAGGGCGGGCGACGCCCCGATCGCCGTGCAGGCGAGGGCGAGTGCGATCGGGATCCAGGGGCGCATCAGTACGCGCTCAGTTCCTTCATGGCGCGGACCAGGTCGGCGACCTGGGGCAGGATTCGATCCTCCAGCCCCGGCTCGTAGGCCACGAATGTGTCGAGGGAGGCGACACGGCGCACCGGGGCGTCGAGATGCTCGAACAGCCGGTCGGCGATGAGCGCCGCGATCTCCGCGCCATAACCGAAGCTGAGCGGGTCCTCGTACGCCACCACCGCCTTGCCGGTCTTGGCGACCGAGGCGGCCACCGTCTCCCAGTCGAACGGGTTGAGCGAGCGCAGATCGATCACCTCGACGCCGATTCCCTCGTCGGCGAGAGCGCGCGCGGCGCGCAGCGAGCGCTCGACCAGGGCGCCGTAGGTGACGACGGTGAGATCCCCGCCCGCGCGGGCGATGAGGGCGCGGCCGAGCGGGATCGAGTGCTCCGGTCCGGGATACGGGCTCTTGTTGTACGTCTGGCGATAGAGGTGCTTGTGCTCCAGGAACAGCACCGGATCGTCGCAACGGATGGCGGTCCTCAAAAGACCGTTGGCGTCCAGGGCGTTCGACGGCATGACCACGCGCAGGCCTGGATGGGCGGTGAGCAGCGAGACCCCCGACTGGCTGTGGTAGACGGCGCCCCCCTGCAGGTATCCCCCGACGGGGACGCGCACCACGACCGGGCAGGAGAACGCGCCGTTCGAGCGCCAGCGCATCGGTGCCAGCTCGTTGCGCAGCTGCATCATCGCGGGCCAGAAATAGTCCACGAACTGGATCTCGACGACCGGTTTCAGGCCGCGGGTCGCCATGCCGATGGCCCGGCCGACGATCGCGGCCTCGGCCAGCGGCGCGTTGAAGACGCGCGCCGAGCCGAAGCGGCGTTGCAGGTTCGCCGTGACCTTGAACACGCCGCCCTTCCCCTTCACCTGGTCCAGATGGTCCTCGCGCGAGCAGTCGGCGACGTCCTCCCCGAACACGACGATGCGTTCGTCGCGCGTCATCTCGTCGCGCAGGCAGTCATTCAGGAGATCGACCATCGTCCGCGGCTCCCCGGTCAGGCGCGGCGCCACCGCGAAGCGCGTGGAGGTCGGGTCGACCTCCTCGGAGACGACGTGCCGCGTGACGGTCGCGGGGTCGGGGCGCGGCGCCTGCAGCGCCGACTCGGCCGCCTCGTCGACCTCGCGATCGACCTCCCCGCGCACCGCCTCGAGGAACGCCGCCGGGGCGACACGGTTCCGGACCAGGAATTCCGCGAAGGTCGGAAGGGGATCGCGCCGGGCCTCGTCCTGGCGCTCGACGTCCGTCTTGTAGAGCCTCTCGTCGTCGGACAGGGAGTGCGAGTAGGGACGGATCGTGTGCGCGTGCACCAGCACCGGCCCGCCTTCGCGGGCGCGCAGTCCGTCGATGCAGCGCTTCAGGATCACGTGCGAGGCGATCGGATCGCAGCCGTCCACCTCCTCGACTCGCAGATCGGGGAAAGAGCGCGCCAGGCGCGAGATGCTGCCGCCAGCGGTCTGGATCTCGATGGGGACCGAGATGGCGAAATCGTTGTCGGTGATGAGGAACAGAACGGGCGCCCGCCGCAGACAGGCGGCGTTCAGCGACTCCCAGAACTCCCCCTCGCTGGTGGCGCCGTCGCCCCCGGAGACGTAGACGATCGCGTCCGATGCCGGGTCGAGCAGGCGCTCCGCTTCGGCGCAGCCGACCGCCTGAAGGAACTGCGTGCCGGTCGGGCTCGATTGCGACACGATGCGCAGTCGCGCGCTGCCCCAGTGGCTCGGCATCTGCCGGCCGCCGGAGGCAGGGTCCTCCGACGAGCCGACCGCCTCGAGGAACATCTCGCGCGGCGTCACGCCGAGCTGCAGGCACAGCGCCCGGTCGCGGTAGTAGGGATAGAACCAGTCCCGCCCGGGTCTCAAGAGACGGCCGGCCGCGGCCAGGACCGCCTCATGGCCGGCCCCGCTGATCTGGAAGAAGATCTTGTTCTGGCGCTTGAGCTGGACCTCCTTGTCGTCGATCCGCCGCGACAGGACCATGGTGCGATAGAGGGAGATGAGGTCGTCCCGGTTCAGCCCGATCGCTTCCAGGTCCTTGAGAGCGAAGTCTTTTTTGTCCAGGGCGCGTTCGGCGATCTTCACCCGCATGGCTCCTCTCCCGGCGGCACCGTCCCTTGCCTTCTTATGATACGCGCCGGACGCCCGCCGCGCGAGTCGGCCGGGCGGTCCGTCGCCCCTCCCGCCGCGGCGCTGCGTCCGGACCGTTCGCCTCGTCCCCGGCGTAGACGCCGCGCGCGGCGTCGGCGGGCTCGGGCATGCGGTCGCGGCGGCTCTCCAGCGCCTCCTTCTCGGCCGTCTCGACCTCCTCGGTCACGCGCGCCTCCGCCTCGGCCAGGATCGCGGCGTTGGACTCCCGGCGCGTGGCGGCGCCGCGGCGCCGGCCGTCGAGAGCGGGACCCGCGTCGATAAGATAGGCCTCATACGTGCCGATGGGATCGCGCCGGCCCCAATAACGGAATTGTTCCGGGGTAAACAGGACGCGGGCCTCGGCCTCGTCGTGGGTGGCATGGCCGCCCATCCGGAAGGTGCGCGCGTTCAGGAGGAGCGGACCTTCTCCCGCGCGGCAGCGATCGATGAGAAGCCGGGTCGCCGCGTACACGTCCAGGACGTTGTTGCCCTCGCAGGACAGCCCGTCCACGCCGTAGCCGGGGCGCAGCGCCTCCATCTCTCCCCGGCTGTGCTTCTCGACCGCGGTCCCCAGAGCCACCTGGTTGTTCTGCACCACGAAGACGATCGGCACCTTGAGCACGGCGGCGAAGTTCAGCCCCTCGTGGAAGGCCCCGGTCCGGCTGGCGCCGTCGCCGATCCAGGTCAGGCCCGCCCGTCTCTCGTGGCGCTGCAGCAGGGCGAGACCGATCCCGGTGAACACCGGAACGAGGCACCCCATCATGCTCGTCGAGGGGATCACGCCGAGGGCGGGGTCGCCGGTATGCAGGTCCCGACCGCGCGAGATCTGGTCGGCCGTGCCCAGATACGCCCTGAGCATGTCCGCGACCGGCATGCCCATCTCGCAGCAGGCGCCGGCATTCCGGATCATCGGCCCGGCGACGTCGCCCTTGACGAGCGCCTGGACGGCGCCGACCGTGACCGCCTCCTCGCCCGTGCCGAGCCACGCCTTGGAGATGACGCCCTGACGCACCCAGCGCTTGAGGACGATGTCGTACAGGCGGAACCGGACGAGCCCCTCGTACAGGCGGATCAGGGCGGCGGCGTCGAGACGCTCCACGATCGCCCGGCGCCGGGGGTCGCGGCGCACGATCTCGACGTACTCCGCCATGACGTCCGCCTCGGCGGCGAAGCCGGCGTACTCGGGCGGATCGTAAGCGGGGTGGCGCTTCATCTGTGCATCAGCGCTTTCATCTCGCGCACGGCCCGCTCCATCCCGACGAGCGCGGCGCGCGCCACGATCGAGTGCCCGATGTTCAGCTCCTCGATCTCCGGGATCTGGACGATGCTCCGGACGTTGCGGTACGTGAGGCCGTGCCCGGCGATCACACGGAGACCCAGCTTGGCGGCGGCGCGCGCCGCCTGGGCCACTTTGTCCGCCTCGGCGGCCGCCTGGGCGGGCCGGGACGCCTCGGAGTATTTGGCGGTGTTGATTTCGATCACCCCGATCTCGAGCTTGGCGGTCGCCTTGATCTGGTCGTAGTCCGGGTCGACGAACACCGAGACGACGGCGCCCGCCGCCTTCAGATCCTGGGCCGTCTTGCGCACGAGGTTCTGGTTCAGCAGGACGTCCAGGCCTCCTTCCGTCGTGATCTCCTCGCGGCGCTCCGGCACGAGCGTGACCGTGTCGGGCTTGTAGGTCGAGGCGATGGTCACCATCTGCGGGGTCGCCGCCGCCTCGAGATTGAGCCGGGTCGCGATCGAGCGGCGCAGCAGATCCACGTCACGATCCTGGATGTGCCGGCGGTCGCCGCGCAGATGGACCGTGATCTGGTCCGCCCCCGCCAGCTCCGCCAGGAGCGCCGCCGCGACCGGCTCGGGCTCGCGCGACCGGCGCGCTTCGCGGATCGTGGCGACGTGGTCGACATTGACACCGAGTCGTACCGGCTCCATCGGCTCTCCTCAGGAATGCGGTTCAGGAAGGGTCCCGGCCAATCTCCCTCTGGATGATCCACTTCAAGCGGGCGGCCGCCTCTTCGACGACCTGCAGCGATTCGCCCTCGACCATGATGCGGGCCTTCGGCTCGGTGCCGGAGTAGCGCACCAGCAGGCGTCCGCTGCCGCCGAGACGTCGCTCCTCGTCGCGGATGGCCGGGCCGATGCGCGGGTGCTTCTCGAGCGGCGGTCGCTCGCGCACCTGCACGTTGACCAGGACCTGGGGACAGGGTCGGATGTCGGCGGCCCAGGCAGCCAGATCGAAGGCGCTGCGGCGCAACAGATCGAGGAACAGGAGACCGGTCAGGAGGCCGTCTCCCGTCGACGTCTTCTCCAGGAAGATGATGTGCCCGGACTGCTCGCCTCCGAGCACGTGTCCGCCGCGTATCATCTCCTCCAGGACGTATTTGTCGCCGACCGGCGCGCGCGACAGCCGGATCCCCTCCTGTTTCAACGCCTTCTCCAGCCACAGATTGGACATCACCGTGCCGACCACCGCGTGGCCGCGCAGGCGCCCCGCGGCCATCAGGTCCCTCGCCGCGAGATACAGCACGTAATCACCGTCCAGAGCGCGGCCGCTCGAATCCACGAACAGGCAGCGGTCCGCGTCCCCGTCGAACGCCAGCCCGAGGCGCGCGTTCAGCCGCAGCACCTCCTGCGCCAGGGCCTGCGGGTGCAGGGCGCCGCAGTCCTCGTTGATGTTGCGGCCGTCGGGGCGGGCGTTGATGGTGGCGACCGTGGCGCCCAGACCGCGGTAGAGCTCGGGTCCCAGGAGGCTGGCGGCGCCATTGGCGCAATCGAGAACGATGTGCCAACCGGCCAGCGTCGCGCCGGGCTCGATCGCACCCCGCAGCCAGCCGAGATAGCGCGCGGCGAGATCCGCCGGAGCGACCGGCGCGTGGCCGGTCGCGGCCGCGACGGGGGCCACGCGGCCGCCGGCCGGGTCCCGTCCGTCGAGGACCTCCCGCTCGATCGCAAGCTCTGTCTCGTCGGACAGCTTCTCGCCGGTACGCGAGAAGACCTTGATGCCGTTGTCGCGATACGGATTGTGCGACGCCGAGACGACCAGACCGGCGTCGTACTGTTCGAGGCGGGTGACGCACGCGACCCCCGGCGTCGTCAGCACCCCGGCGAGATCGACGCGCCCGCCGCGTTCCCGGATGCCGCGCGCCAGCGCCGCCTCGATCGCCGGCCCCGACTCCCGCGTGTCGCGGCCGATGACGACCCGCGGGGCGGATCCCGAAGAGGCGCGCAGGGAGTCGGTCAGCGCCGCGCCGATGCGCGTCACGGTCGGCTCGTCGAGAGGTGGCTCCCCCGCGACGCCGCGGATGCCGTCGGTTCCGAAGAGCCGCTTCACGGGCCTCCCTGACCCACGGGACGCCCGCCGGCCGGCGGGGCCGCCCCGCCGCCGGAGGCCGCGGGGACGCGGCCGATCGTGACGCGGACCCGCACCGGTCCCTGCGGTGACACGACCCGCACCCGGCTCCAGGACGGGGCGTCCGGAATCGGAGTGGCCTCGATCTCGTAGTCGGTGGTCTCGCCGTCGAGCAGGATCGTTCCGGTCATTGCGCGCGCCACCTTCTCCACTTCGTTCGCGGGGCCCTCGACGGTCACCGCCGGCGGCTCGATGACGTGCCGGACCTTGACGAAGCCGGGGGGCGGCGAGCCGGAGAACTCCGCGACGACCGGCACCTCCCGCCGCGCCCTCCGGTCGATCCACACCTTGACCAGGTCGGGGCTGACGCGCTCGACCAGCACGCCGCCGGGCGTGCGGATCATCTCCGGCGTGAGCGGGATGTACTGCTCTCCCGGAGAGGCGTGCGCCAGGTTGATGCGCGCAGTCAGCCGGTCCTCGGTGATGCTGCCCAGGACCGGCTCGGGGGCGCGCAAGCGGATGGCGACCGCGTCGACGGCGCGTCCCGACAGCTCGAGTCCGGAGGGCAGCCCCACGTACTCGAGGGGCACCGCGAAATCCCTGACGCGCTCCTCCTCGCTGCGCACCACGTACCAGCAGACGACGGCCAGCATCAAGGAGAAGATCTTCAGGTACAGGTTCTGCCGCAGGTTGAAGCGCATGGTTCAGGCTCTCAGGCCGCGTGCGTCCTCTCCGAAGCGGCGGCGCTCTCGTGCCGGTTCGCGCGCCGGCCGCCCAGATGGCTGCGCAGGAAGGCCCTGAGCGAGGCGGCGTCGAGCGGGCCGGTCAGCCTCCCTTCGACGGCGCCGCGGATGGTGCCGCGCTCCTCGGAGATGACGATCACCACGCTGTCGTATTCCTCGGTCAGGCCGATCGCCGCGCGATGACGCGAGCCGTATTCGCGCGACAGCTGCGGATCCGTCGTGACCGGCAGAAAGCACGACGCGGCCTTCACGCGCCCCTCGCCGATGACGACCGCTCCGTCGTGCATCGGGGAGCCGGGCGTGAAGATGTTCATCAGCAGATCGTACGAGATCGAGGCGTCGAGCTGGATGCCGGAATCGATCTGATCCGGCAGCGCCTGCTCGCGCTCGATGACGATGAGCGCCCCCGTCGGGCGGGAGGCGAGCGACATCGAGGCGTGCACGATCTCGTCGAGCATCCTTTCGGTGAGCTCCTGGTACCCCAGCCGCAGCAGCGACGTCCGCCCCAGCCGGGCGAGCGCGCGGCGGATGGTCGTCTGGAACAGAACGATGATCGCGAAGGGCGCGTAGAACAGCACCTGCCCGAGGACGCGGTGGAACGTGCGCACGTACAGGAACCGCTCCGGAGCCGTCAGACCGTAAGCGAGGAGGACCAGGAGAACGCCGAGCAGCGTCTGCAGGGCACGGGTCCCCTTCAGGAGGACCCCGAGCTGGTAGATGAGCGCGGTCATCAGGAGAATGTCGAGGACGTCGCGCCATCCGAAGCTGGAGGCGGAGATCTGGTTCAGAAGCGATGTGAGCATCGTCGTGGGGCCCGCTCCGCGCTGAAGGCGCCTCGAGGTCAGCGTTCCGCGAGGGGGTCCCGCAGGACGGCGTCGCACAGGGCAGCGACGCGAACCCCCTCCCGCACGTCGTGCACCCTGATGATATCAGCGCCCTCCGCGATGGCCAACGCCTCGGCGGCAAGGCTCGCCTCAAGCCGGTCGGCCGGTGGCAGGTCGCCGTGTCCCTTCAGAAACGACTTGCGCGACGCGCCGATGAGGATCGGCCGCCCGAGAGACGTCAGCGTTCTCAGGTGACGCAGGATCGCCAGGTTGTCCCGGCGGCGCTTCCCGAAGCCGATCCCGGGATCGACCACGATTCTATCCTCACGCACGCCGGCGCGCACCGCCTGATCGATCCGGGCGCGCAGGAAGGCGGCGATCTCGGGGAGCAGGTGCCGATAGCGCGGAGAGCGCCGCATGGTCAACGGGGTCCCGCGGGTATGCTGAATCACGACGGGCAGGCCGCTGTCCGCGACGGTCGCCGCCATGGCGGGATCGTACGTCAGCCCCGAGACGTCGTTGATCAGATCGGCGCCGGCGGCCGCAGCTCGCCGGGCCACCTCCGCCCTGCGGGTGTCGACCGACAGAAGCGGTCTCTCCTGACCGGCTCGGAACGCCCCGGACAGCGTCTCGATCACCGGGATCACGCGGCGCAGCTCCTCGGAGAGCGGCACCGGTCTCGCGCCGGGGCGCGTCGATTCGCCACCGACGTCGATCAGGTCGGCGCCCTCGCCGGCCATGGAACGCGCCCGCTCGACCGCGGCGCGCGGGTCGAAAAACCGGCCGCCGTCGGAGAACGAGTCGGGGGTGACGTTCAGAACGCCCATCACGAGGGTGCGCTGGCCGAGCATCAGACGACCGCGGGCGAGCGCCAGGACGCGCGGCCGCGACGAGTAGCCGATCAGCGCCGCACGAATCTCCGCGGCCGCGTCGAGGGTGGCGTGCCGGGCGCCCGCCTGGCGGAGGAGCGCGTGGAACTGGGCGCCGTCACCCTGAAGCAGGAGAACCCGACCGCCGCCATCCCCCGCGATCCGCGCCCCTCCGCCGGCGGAGAGCATCCCCGCCCGAAGAACTCCGGCGACCCGCGCCGGGACCGCCTCCAGGCGGACGGTCCGCACGTCGCCGTCGGTGCGCCGCGGCGGCACGCCGAGGCGGGTCCGGTGGTCCGCGCGGGCCGGGAGCGAGGTGGACGCGACGATCAAGGCGTTGTAGGACATTCGGTACGCCGTGCGGGAGCCTCGTACGGAGCGCGGGACGGTTCCTAGGAGGGCTGCTTGATCGGGTCGGGAGTCAGCGCCGGGCCGCGGCGCTCGCCCGCAGTCTCGGCGGCCGGGCGGGGCGTCGGGGCGGCCGTCTCGGTCCGCGTGGCCTTCGGACGCTTGCGGGCGGAGATCGCCGTGACGCTCTCCCCCTTGACCAGGGCCGCGACCTCCTCGCCGTCGAGAACCTCGTACTCCAGCAGTGCCTCGGCGACTCGGACCAGCGATTCGCGGTTGGCCTGCACGACCTTCTTCGCCCGCTCGTAGGCTTCCAGGCAGATCCTCTTGACCTCCTGGTCGATCAGAACGGCGGTGGCCTCGCTGTAGTCCTGGTGCTGCGCGATCTCCCGTCCGAGGAAGATCTGCTCTTCCTTCTTGCCGAAGGTCAGGGGCCCCAGCGTTTCGCTCATGCCCCACTCGCACACCATCTTGCGCGACATTTCGGTCGCTTTCTCCAGGTCGTCCCCCGCCCCGGTCGTCAAGACACTCATGAACATCTGCTCCGAAACGCGACCGCCCATCATGACGGACAGCGTGCTCTCCAGATAATCGCGCGTGTAGTTGTGCCGGTCGTCGATCGGCAGCTGCTGGGTCACGCCCAGTGCCATGCCGCGCGGGATGATGGTCACCTTGTGGATCGGATCGGCGTGCGGCATGAAGTAGGCGACCAGGGCGTGGCCGGCCTCGTGATAGGCCGTCAGGCGCTTCTCCTCCTCGGAGATGATCAGCGAGCGGCGCTCGCTGCCCATCAGGACCTTGTCCTTGGCGGTCTCGAAGTCCTCCATGCCGACGACCTTCTTGTTGTAGCGGGCCGCATTCAGGGCCGCCTCGTTCACCAGGTTCGCCAGGTCGGCCCCCGAGAACCCGGGCGTCGCCCGCCCCAGCACCGCCAGGTCGACGTCGTCGCCGAGCGGGATCTTGCGCGTGTGGACCTTGAAGATCTCCGCGCGTCCTTTCACGTCAGGGCGCGCCACCACCACGCGCCGATCAAACCGCCCGGGGCGCAGCAGCGCCGGGTCGAGCACGTCCGGTCGGTTGGTCGCGGCAATCAGGATGACGCCGTCGTTGGACTCGAAGCCGTCCATCTCGACCAGCAGCTGGTTGAGGGTCTGCTCGCGCTCGTCGTGACCGCCGCCGAGACCCGCGCCGCGGTGCCGTCCCACGGCGTCGATCTCGTCGATGAAGATGATGCACGGCGCGTTCTTCTTGCCCTGCTCGAACAGATCACGGACCCGGGAGGCGCCCACGCCGACGAACATCTCCACGAAGTCGGAGCCCGAGATGGAGAAGAACGGCACGTTGGCCTCGCCCGAGATGGCCCGCGCCAGGAGGGTCTTGCCGGTCCCCGGCGGTCCCATCAGGAGGACGCCCTTGGGAATCTTGCCGCCGAGCTTCTGGAACTTCTGCGGCTCCTTCAGGAACTCGATGATCTCCTCCAGCTCCTCCTTCGCCTCGTCCACTCCCGCGACGTCCTTGAACGTCACCTTCTTGGCCTGGCTGCTCGACAGCCGGGCCTTCGACTTGCCGAACGACAGCGCCTTGTTGCCGCCGCTCTGCATCTGGCGCATGAAGAAGATCCAGATCCCGATCAGGACCAGCATCGGCAGCCAGGAGAGGATGGTCACCAGGTAGGTCGATTCCTTCGGCTTGCGCGCCTCGATGCTGACGTTCGATTTCCTGAGGTCTTTGACCAGATCAGGATAGTCGGGAGCGTAGGTGGTGAACCGCTTCGGCTGGCCGTCGGGTCCCGGCTGCCCGTACTCGCCGGTGATCTCGCTGCCGGTAATCGTGACCTTCTGGACCTTCTGGGCCTCGACGTCGGCCATGAACTGGCTGAAGGAGATCTCGACCTGGTCGGGCCGGTTGGCGCTCAGGAACTTGTAGAAGAAGAGGACCGCGAGGATGATGAGGGTCCAGAAGGCAATGTTCTTCAGAAGGGTGTTCACAGACCCGAGCTCCTTTGCATGGGGCTAAATATAGACTGAAACAGTCCGTCTTTCAATCGCCGCGGGGGGCGCTCTTCGTCCCCGTCGACTATTCGACGTAGGTCAGGAAAGGAAGGTTCCGGTACTTCCCCTGGTAGTCCAGGCCATAGCCGACGACGTGCTTGTCGGGGACCTGGAAGCCGACGAAATCGGGCGTGAAGTCGACCTTGCGACGGTGCGGCTTGTCCAGCAGGCTGCACACCCTGAGCGACCTGGGCTGGTACAGCTGGATCTGCTCGCACAGGTAGGCCAGGGTCACCCCCGTGTCCAGGATGTCCTCCACCAGGAGCAGGTGCGTGCCCTCGATGCGGAACGAGGTCGAGAAACGCAGGGACGTGGCGAAGACGATCTCGGTCAGGGAATCGGACCGGCGGGAGGCGACGCTCTCGACGAAGCCGATATCCATCGGCAGCCGGATCTGGCGCGTCAGGTCGGCGAGGAAGACATACGCCCCCTTCAGAACGCCCAGGACGGAGATGTCCTGCCCGGCGTAGGCGTCGGTGATCTCCTTGCCGAGCTGGCGGACGCGGTCGGCGATCTCGGACTCGGAGCGCAGGACGTCGCGTGACAATCTCACCGGGGAGCCTTCTCCAGGACCAGGACGCGGCTGGTCCTGTCCGTGACCTTGAACCGATCGTCGATCGCGTGATCGACCACCCAGGCGATGCGGTCGCCCGACAGGACGAGGGGGATCCGGCCGCGCTCGTCGACGGGGACCTTGCGGTCGATCAGGAACGACTTCACCTTGCGGGTCCCCGGGGCGCCCAGCGGCACGAACCGGTCACCGGGGCGGCGCGGGCGGATCAGGAGAGGACCGGGCAACAGGTCGGCGTCGAGGAAGGCCCGGTGACCCCCGGCCGTGCGCAGATCCAGGGGCGCGTCCCCCCGAGGCACCACGCTGGCCCGCAGGCGCAGGCCGAACCCCGGCAGCTGCACCTCGCCGGGCACAGGGCAGAGCGCCTCGCGCGGCGACGCCTCCACCCCGGCGGCGGGCGCGCGGCGGGCGGGCTGTGCTCCCCGGGCGATGCGCAGGTGATCGCCCTCCACGTCCACCGCCGTGCCGTCGGGCAGCGAAACCCGGCCGCGCCGTCGCCTCTCTTCCAGCAGGCTCAACGACTGCTCGACGTGCTGCAGGGCGATGCGACGCAGGTCGCCGCGCGCCTCCGCCAGGGCCAGCCGGAGGATGCGCCGGCGAAGCGGAACCGGCAGATCCTGCAGCGCCCGCGAGGGAACCACGACGCTGTCCCCGCGACGGCTGGCGATGTGGCGGAACCGCTCGGCCGCCAGATCGCCGAGATAGTTGTCTTCGTCCCGCAGGAGATCGGCCGCATGCGCCAGCGTCTCGACCACGTTCGGGTTGAATTGCCGCTCAAGGAGAGGCAGGAGTCGGCGGCGGATCCGGTTGCGGGTCAGGGTCCGATCCCGGTTGGTCGGGTCGACGCGGTACGACAGATGCCGCTCGCGAAGGTAGACGAGAAGATCACGGCGCCGGGTATCGATGAGGGGCCGGATGATCACGCCGTCCACCACAGGGTAGGTTCCCGCCAGGCCCCTCGGTCCGGAGCCCCGGAGAAGACGCATGAGAAAGCTCTCGGCCTGGTCGTCCCGGGTGTGTCCGAGCGCCACCTTGTGCGCGCCGATCTCGCGCGCCGTTTCGCGCAGGAAGGCGTTGCGCAGCTCGCGCGCCCGCGCCTCGCGCGACGTCTGGCGCCGGTCGCGCGCCTGCCAGATGGTGGCACCGAGGTGACCCACCGTGACCGGCAGCCGAAGGCGCACCGCCAGACGGCGCACGAACTCCGCGTCCCGGGCTGAGGAGCGTCCGCGCCACCCGTGATCCAGGTGGGCGACGTGCAGATCGAGACGCATCTCCGGCGCCAGCCGGTGCAGAATCGCCAGAAGCGCCGTCGAGTCGGGGCCGCCCGACACGGCGACCAGCACGCGCTCGCCGGAGCGCAGCATCGCGTAGCGCGCGATCGTCCGCCGCACCTGCCGCTCGAGCGTTCCGGCGCGGCTTCTCATGCGATCACCCGGTGCGTCCGTGTCGGGCAGGAGGTCATCGACCCCGTGGCGTCTGGTAGCGGTGCAGGGATTCGAACCCCGGACTCCGCGGATATGAGCCGCGTGCTCTAACCATCTGAGCTACACCGCCTTGCGACGTGGGGGTCGATTCTAGGGGAGGGACCGTGGGCTGTCAAGCGCGGCCGCGCGCGCCGATCTGGACCGGCCTCGAAAGCGTGACCTATAATCCACTCGCGCCACTGGGGATGTCTCGTGCAACAGTGCAAGGAGTGCGCGGCCGGGGAAGACGACGCCTACCTCCACAAGTGCCCGATCTGCCACAAGTACATCTGTGAGGATCACAAGTTCGTGCGCAGCGGCCGCATCTTCTGCAGCGCGTTCTGCGCCGCCTATTTCTTCCATGAAGGCGACGAGGACGACTGAGGTGGCGCTCCGATGACCTTTCCCCAGGAACGACCGAGGCGGCTGCGGCGCACCGAGATCCTGCGCTCGCTGGTGCGCGAGACCGATCTGTCCCCCGGCGATCTGGTCTATCCGTTGTTCGTGCGTCCGGGACGGGGCGTGCGGCAGGAGATCGCCTCGATGCCGGGGCTGTACAACCTGTCGGTGGACGAGGCGGTGGCGGAGGGTCAGGAGGCGCGCTCGCTCGGCCTGCCGGCGGTCCTTCTGTTCGGCATCCCCCCGGCCAAGGACGCCAAGGCTTCCGGGGCCTACGATCCGCACGGCATCGTGCAGGAGGCCGTGGCGGCGCTCAAGAAGCAGGTTCGCGACCTTCTGGTGATGGCGGACGTCTGCCTGTGCGAGTACACCGACCATGGACACTGCGGCGTCGTGCAGGGTGACGAGATCCTGAACGACCCGACCCTGGAGCTTCTGGCGAAAACAGCGGTGTCGCAGGCGCGGGCGGGCGCCGATGTCGTCGCGCCGTCCGACATGATGGACGGACGCGTCGCGGCCATCCGGCGGGCGCTGGACCAGGCGGGTTTCGAGCAGGTGCCGATCCTGTCGTACGCGGCCAAGTACGCCTCCGCCTTCTACGGACCCTTTCGCGAGGCGGCGCAGTCGACCCCGAAGTTCGGCGACCGCCGCAGCCATCAGATGGACCCGGCCAACGCCCGCGAGGCGGTCCGGGAGGCCCTCCTCGACATCGGAGAGGGGGCCGACATGGTGATGGTGAAGCCCGCCGTCCCGTACCTGGATGTGATCCATCGCGTGCGTCAGGCCGTCCAGGTGCCCGTGGCCGCGTACCATGTCTCCGGCGAGTACGCCATGCTGGCCGCCGCGGCGCAGAACGGCTGGATCGACCGCGAGCGCGTCCTGCTCGAGTCTCTCTATTCCATCCGGCGCGCCGGGGCCGACCTGATCGTCACTTACTGCGCCAAGGAAGCGGCGCGCCTGCTCCGGCGCTGACCCGATGGGCGCCATCTCGCGTCATCTGTTCGGCAAGGCCCGCCAGATCATCCCCGGCGGCGTCAACTCGCCCGTGCGCGCCTTCCGGGCGGTGGGCGGGGAGCCGCCCTTCATGACGCGCGGTCTCGGAGCGCTCCTCTGGGACGTGGACGGCAACGAGTACGTCGACTACGTCGGCTCCTGGGGACCCCTGATCCTCGGTCACGCGCACCCGGAGATCGTCCGCGAGGTGCAGGAGGCCGCGCGCCACGGCACGTCCTTCGGCGCCCCCAACCCGCACGAAGTGGAGCTGGCGCGCCTGGTCGTCGATTCGGTTCCCGGCATCGAGAAGGTGCGCATGGTCAGCTCCGGGACCGAGGCGACGCTGTCGGTCCTGCGGCTGGCGCGGGCGTTCACGCGGCGCGACCTGGTGGTGAAAATGGACGGCTGCTACCACGGTCACGTCGATGCGCTCCTGGTGAAGGCGGGCTCGGGAGTGGCGACGCTGGGGATTCCGGGCACTCCGGGGATACCGGCGGGGGTCGCCGCGATGACGCTGGTCGCGCCGTACAACGACCTCGACGCCCTGGCGGCGCTGGTCAAGGAGCGCGGCCGCGAGATCGCCTGCGTCATCGTCGAGCCGGTCGCCGCCAACATGGGGGTCGTGCCGCCGCACTCCGGCTATCTCGACGGTCTGCGGGATCTCACGGCCAAGCACGGCATCCTGCTGATCTTCGACGAGGTGATCACCGGGTTCCGGCTGGCACCGGGCGGGGCGCAGGAGCGCTACCGCATCACACCCGATCTGACGACGCTGGGCAAGATCCTCGGGGGAGGACTGCCGATCGGAGCCTACGGCGGTCGCGAGGAGATCATGGACCGGGTGGCGCCGGAAGGGGACGTCTATCAGGCCGGCACCCTGGCTGGAAATCCCCTGGCGATGCGGGCCGGCATCGCCATGCTCAAGGCCCTGCGCGCACCCGGTGTGTACGACGCCCTGGAGAGATCCTCCGACCGTCTGGCCCGCGGCCTGGCTTCCGCCGCGGAGGGTGCCGGAATCGCGGCGCGTGTCACGCGGGTCGGGTCTCTGCTCACGCTGTTCTTCACGTCGCGGGAGCCGGTCGACTGGGCCAGCGCGTCGCTTTCCGACGTTCGCCGATACGCCACCTTCTTTCATCGCATGCTGGACAGGGGAATCTATCTTCCTCCGTCCCAGTACGAGGCGCTGTTCGTCTCCCTGGCCCATACGGACGAGCAGATCGACCGCACCATCGCGTCCGCCGCCGAGGCGCTCAAGGGCATGCGCTGGGGGCCGGAGGTCTGACCGCCGATGTCGCCCGAGTTCATCTACACCATGAAGGACCTGCGCAAGGTGGTCCCGCCCAAGCGCGAGATCCTCAAGGGAATCTGGCTGTCGTTCTACTTCGGAGCGAAGATCGGGGTCCTCGGCGCGAACGGCGCCGGCAAGAGCTCGCTTCTGCGGATCATGGCCGGCGTAGACGGCCAGTTCATGGGGGAGGCGTTCCCCGCCAGGGGGATCAAGGTCGGGTTCCTGCCGCAGGAGCCGCGTCTCGACCCGGCCAAGACGGTCCTCGGCAACGTCGAGGAGGGGGTGGCCGGCACGCGCGCCCTCCTGGATCGATTCACCGCGATCGGCGTCCGCCTCGCGGAGCCGATCCCGCCCGACGAGATGGAGCGTCTGCTCGACGAGCAGGCCAAGGTGCAGGACCAGATCGACGCGGCCAATGCCTGGGAGCTCGACCGGACGCTCGAGGTCGCCATGGACGCGTTGCGCTGCCCGCCCCCCGAGGCGGACGTGGCCGCCATCTCGGGAGGCGAGCGCCGCCGCGTGGCTCTTTGCCGGCTGCTGCTGCAGCGCCCCGACCTCCTGCTCCTGGACGAGCCGACCAACCATCTGGACGCCGAGTCGGTCGCCTGGCTCGAGCGATTCCTGAAGGACTATCCCGGCACGGTCGTGGCCGTGACGCACGACCGCTACTTCCTGGACAACGTCGCCGGCTGGATCCTCGAGCTCGACCGGGGCGAAGGGATCCCGTGGCAGGGGAACTACTCGTCCTGGCTGGATCAGAAAAAGACACGCCTGCAGCAGGAGGAGAAGGCCGCGACAGCGCGCCAGCGGACGCTCGAGCGCGAGCTGGAATGGGTCCGTCTGGCGCCACGCGCTCGGCAGGCGAAGAGCAAGGCGCGTCTCAGCGCATACGAGACGCTGCTGGCGCAGGAGATGGAGAAGCTCCCGGAGACGGTCGAGATCTACGTTCCGCCCGGTCCGCGTCTCGGTGGTGTCGTCGTCGAGGCCGACCGGCTGCGCAAGGGCTACGGCGACCTGCTCCTGATCGACGACCTGACCTTCAAGCTGCCGCCCGGCGGCATCGTCGGCGTCATCGGGCCCAACGGCGCGGGGAAGACGACCCTGTTCCGCATGATCACCGGCCAGGAGACGCCCGACGCGGGACGACTGCGCGTCGGCGAGACGGTCCGGATCGCCTACGTCGATCAGAGCCGCGACGCGCTCCGGGGCGATCAGTCGGTCTGGGAGGCGATCGCGGAAGGGAACGAGATCCTGCAGCTCGGGAAGCGGGCGGTCAGCTCACGCTCCTACGCCGCGTCGTTCAATTTCAAGGGACCCGACCAGCAGAAGAAGGTCCGGGACCTCTCGGGCGGTGAGCGCAACCGGGTGCATCTGGCGCGCATGCTGAAGAGCGGCGCCAATCTCCTCCTTCTCGACGAGCCGACCAACGACCTCGACGTCGACACGCTGCGCGCCCTCGAGGAGGCGCTCCTGGAATTCGCCGGCTGCGCCGTGGTGATCAGTCACGACCGGTGGTTTCTCGATCGCATCGCCACCCATATCCTGGCGTTCGAAGGGGACAGCCAGGTCGTCTGGTTCGAGGGGAACTTTCAGGACTATCAGGCCGATCGCCGCCGTCGCCTGGGAGCCGAGGCGGATCAGCCGCACCGCATCAAGTACCGGAAGCTGATCCACGACTGATGCGCGGGGCAAGGGGCCGCGGCAGCCCTGCGGCGCCGTCCTAATGCGGCAGCTCCACGTGCCCGAGGAGCGCCCCGGCCACCACCAGCGCGAGACCCACGACCTGCAGCAGGAAGGACGTCCGGCTCTCCCGCCAGTTCCTGAACAGCAGGACCAGGCCGACGGGGGCAAGCAGCAGCACGCCCAGCCCCCACGCCACGCTCACCCTGAAGGCATTGACGACGAACAGGACGCAACCAATCAGAAGGAGGATCCCTCCCACGAGCATCAAAATCGCTGCGAGCACGGTGATTCCCTCCGGTCGAGCCTCTGTCGGCCGACGATGAGGCGCGTGGCTCTGCGCGCCGAGGACTAATGTTGTGAGGGAGGAGACGGAAGGCAACCGCGTGACGGATTTGTAATCCCGCGACTGGTTTGACACCCCCGAAGCGGGTGTGATACATGGGGCGTTTTCCGCCAGGTCTTGAGCGGCGCCGGTTTCGGCGCGGGAGCCCGATGAAAAGAGCGCTGGTCCTCGTTGCCCTGGGTTTGTGCCCCGTCGCGGCGGCCCAGGCGCAGCAGGCCCGCGTCGTCAGCACGTTCCTGGGCGCGCAGTTCTATGACAATCGATCGGCCCTGGAGACGAGCGGTGTGATCGGCGTGCGCTACGCCTGGTTCGCCCGGACCGGGCACGGTTTCGAAGCCAGCCTGGACTACACCCAGACGCGCGTGGAGGAGGGCACCCTGGCGCAGCTCCTCGGTCTGAACTTCACGGATCCCCAGACCCTGCCGGAGGAGTTCGAGCGGATCGGGGTGGATTACAGCTACGTGTCCCGCGGCGGGCTGGTGCGTCCGTTCGTGAACGTCGGTGCCGGGTATCTCCGCGCCGACATCAGCCTGAGCGCCCGGGCCGAGCGGTTCATCAAGGCCCTCGGCCGCACGGTCGACAGCGTCGACAACGCGTTCACCTACGAAGCCGGGGCGGGCGTGCTCATCGGCGAGGATCGCCTGCGGTTCCGCTACGACGTGAAATTGCTCCGGTTCGGTGGGTTGTTCGATCAAGGGCCCGGCACGACCCTGCAGACGAGCGCCGGGATCGCTTGGGTCTTCTGAGTCGAGGGTCGATCTCCCCTCACTCGCGCAAACATCCGCCCAGCGCGGCGGCGCCGAAGCGCAGCACGCTGCTCTTTCCCTCTGGGACGAAGATCGTCCAGGTGCTCCGGCTTCGGTTGTCGACGCCCAGACCCGGGATGAACCGGATCCGTTCGGGGGCCCCCTGGATGAACGAGTCGTCCGCCTTCACCCGATAATAGCCGAAGGGCATCGAGCCGAGGCTGTTCACCTCCACGCCGTTCAGGAAGAACCGGGGGCCGCGCGAGCGGTCCGCTGGCTCGACCGTAAGGGCGAATCGCGCAGCCCCGAGGACGATCGGATCGCCGTCAGCCTCCTCCGGCACCACGAATGTGCGGTCCGGGCCGCCCCCCGTGCGTCCCAGGCGATACGTTCCGGGTGGCAGGGGCACGGAGAAGGTGCGCTCGCCGGAGGAGATGGCCCGGCGCAAAAGCATCGCGCCGCGCGCGACCAGCGGCCGGTCGGGAGGCTTCACGGAGCCCTCCGGCGCCGTCTCCAGAGTCAGCTCGGGCAAGTCCCTGGTCGCCGCGCCGGTCAGATCGAAGACCGTCTGGCGCGCCCGCGACCACAGCGTCCGCAGAGCCGCCTCGAACTCGGCGAGCGACAGGTATTCGGAGCGCGTGATCAGGGCGCTTCCGGGGGTTCCTTCCTGTCGCACCGACCAGGCGGCGCGGAAGTCGTCGGTCGACTCCTGTCCCAGGATGTCTCGGGCGCGATCGACGTCGCCGCGCGCCGCGTCGAAATCGAACGACCGCGTCTCCAGGAGCGCCAGCTGCAGGTGCGCGGCCGCGGCCGTCCGGTGCAGATCGCGGACATCGTCGCGACTCGGGCCGAGGACCGGGGCCCCCACCACCACCCGGTCGATCTCCGCGACCGCACGACGCGCGTCCGTGACGGCGGCCGAGAGCAGCGCCTCCTCGGGAGCGCCCTCGAGAAGCGGCAGGAACGAGCGGACCTGCGCCGCGTACTGCCCCGCGAGATAGCCCGCGGTCGAGAACGAATCGTCGGGGCCAGCGGCGTGCGCGGACGGACGCAGCCAGGCCGCGCCGCAGAGAGCGGCGACGAGAAGGCGCGGTGGCCGGCGGACCCCGGCGCGGCGGAGTCGAGCGGGCATCAGTGCACCCCCAAGGAGGACTCTTCGGCCAGGATGCGGGCCGCCAACCCCGCCTCCCCGAACTGGCGCAGGACATTGATGTAGTTCTGGGCATACGGCTGCAGCGAGCCGCCGCCGGGGTTGCGCTTGGCGGCGCGATAGGCGCTCTCACCGTGCGCGATGGCCTCGTCGCCGTGGCCCAGCTCCGCGGCGGCACGGGAGAAATCGAAGTCGGCGAGCTCCCGCCCCTGCCAGTCGAACCGGATTGCTTCCTGCGCGTAACGCAGCGCGTCCTCGAAGTGTCCGCTGGCGTAGGCGCCGAACGACAGCAGATGCAGGGCAGAGCCGTACTGGCGGCGTATCTCCGGGTCATCGGGATTCAGCTCGTAGGAGCGGCGCGCGAAATCGGCCGCCTGCCTGCGCCGCTCGGGAAGATCGAGAACGGAGAGGTAGTCCGCCACCTGGCGGTCGATCTCGGCCTTGCTGCGATCCTGCCGGCACGCGTCGATCGCCATCTGAAAGCGCGTCACCATCTCGTCCACGGCCAGGGCGTGGTCCTGCAGCGAATCGAGGGCGTACTGCCAGAGGGCCGCCGCCTTCATGTTTCCCCCGTCGAAATAGGTGAGATCATCGATCTGCCGGAAGCGATCGGCGTAGGGGGACGAGAAGCCCCAGGCGGCCGCCGTCCGGACCCGGTAGAGATAGAGCTCCGGCGTCGCGGAGCGGCGCGCCATCTCGAGGCACCGGTCGAGGTAGAAGAGAAGATAGCGGGCCAGCTTCTCCTGATCCGAGCCGTCGTGGTCGGCGCCGAGCGCATCGCTCTGGCGGATCAGGATCGATTTCAGGTAGTACCAGTGGGCCTGCGATTCGGAGTCGGCGTCACGGCGACCGCCGATCGTCCACAGCTCGAAATAGGCGTTGCCGAGGAGGAGAGTGCGGAACGCGGCGTTGTCCTGCAGGACCCGAAAGCTCTCTTCCAGAGGGGCGACGACGTCCGCCCGGTAATCGCCGGGGTAGGGCGCCTGGCTCTTGTGCTGGATCTCGTAACGCGAGTGCCCCAGAACGAACTGGATTTCGGCGAGCCTGCGCCCCGTGATGCCGCTCAGACGCGCCGATTCGACGTAGCGCGCGGCGAGACGCTCGGCCGCGGAATAGTCCGACGCGTTGTAGGCGGTGAGGGCCTGTTCCGCCAGCGCGGCGGGCGCGTTCGGCGGCTCGTGCGCGGGCGCCTGCGCCGGGGAGCGGCTCCCGCCGGCGACAAAGGCGATCGTCAGGGCGACGCAGCGCATGGCCGCCCGGCGAGACCGGCACGACGGTCGCGCGGTCACGACCTGACTCCATCGTGCGCCAGACGCCGCAGCGCGCCCAGCGCCCGCTGCGCCTCGTCCACCTTGCCTCGTCCGAGCGCACTCCGCGTGACGTACAGAGCGACCAGTCCGTCTTTCGTCGGGGCGATGACGTGCTTCGTTCCGTCGCGGTACGCGATGACGACGGCGTCGGGGTCGATCCGGACGCTCAGGACATCGTCCCCCGCGGCCTCCGCGGAGTCGGCCGGCCGCCCCGCTCCCTCGACCCGATGGTAGAGATCGCTCAGCATCGGGACGAGGAGGTTGTAACGCCAGCCATCGTGCGTGCTGCGGCCGAGACGGCTGGCATCGATCAGCTCCATGTTGTATCGGCGGCCGAGCAGGATGGCGGTCTCCTCCTCGGCTCCTGTGTCCCCCGATCGCGCACCCGGGTCAACGGCCGACGTTCCGGTCGTGGAGCGCCCTCCCCTCGCTCTCCCCGTGGGTGCGCCCTCCGGGCGCACCGAGTCCGCCGGCAGACCCAGCGAGGCGATCGGCGGGCCGGCGCGCCCGCTGCCGGCCGCGGCCGGCGCGCCGAGGTC
>JACXTT010004057.1_pt1 | contig 21975 bp, 15 predicted proteins | sample 9270951 | NCBI WGS metagenome assembly JACXTT01 (sample SAMN15532306, study PRJNA645909) | rock metagenome | isolation source: weathered quartz diorite | place: Puerto Rico | collected 2017-06-21
CTGTGGATCGTCGTCATCGATCCCTTCTGAACGCCGAACTTGTCGTACAGCACCTTTACAAGCGGCGCCAGGCAATTCGTCGTGCACGATGCGTTCGAGATAATGTTGTGCTGCTTGGGATCGTACAGGTTATCGTTTACGCCCAGCACGATCGTGATGTCTTCATTCTTAGCCGGCGCAGAGATGATGACTTTCTTGACCGACCCGCGCAGGTGCTTGCACGCGTCCTTGGCATCCGTGAAGCGGCCCGTCGATTCCACCACAATTTGGGCCCCCACCGATGTCCAGTTCAGCTCCGCGGGGTCCTTAGTGGCGAAAACTTTGATGTGCTTGTCGCCGACGCGAATGGCGTCCGCTTCTTCTGTTACCGTCTCCGGAAGCGTGCCCAGCACGGAGTCATATTTCAGCAGGTAAGCGAGCGTCTTCGTGTCCGTAATATCGTTTACTGCGACGAACTCTACGTTGGGATTATGCAGGCCCGCGCGGACCACATTGCGACCGATGCGTCCGAAACCATTGATGCCGACTTTCACAGCCATTTTTTGGATTGCTCTCCTCTAAGAATTTAGGGGTACCTTCCAGGATAACAAAGGTTGCCGCATGCTTTGCGCTCGGTGCGCGTCCCCGGATGTTAACTAACTGTTACGGCCTCGTAAGAAAACTGCTACCGTGAAAATATTCCGAAGGAGCGTGCGTGTCTTCACTTAGGCTTTATCTCTGCTTAGGCCCATTATTTCTGACTGGCCTCGCCGGAATCCCTCCCGCCCGGGCCACCGATCCGGGCAGCTTTTCCGTGCCCGTTATTTACTACAAGCTCCCCAACGGCCTCCGCGTGATCCTCTCGTCGGATTCCACGGCGCCCACTGTGGTCACCGCCGTCTATTACCGCATCGGTTTCCGCGTCGAGCCCAAAGATCGCACCGGTTTCGCCCACCTGTTCGAGCATATGATGTTTCAGGGTTCGCAAAACCTGGGAAAATTGGAATTCGATCTCATGGTCCAGGAAAATGGCGGTATCGACAACGGGTCCACTCGCTTCGATTTCACCAATTACTTCGAGTTATTGCCGTCCAACAAGCTGGAGACGGCTCTCTGGGCCGAGGCCGATCGCATGAAAAGCCTGGTCATCACGGATGAAAATTTGAAGAACCAGCAGGGGGTGGTCAGTAACGAGGTGAAGGTGAATGTCATCAATCAGCCCTATGGTGGCTTTCCCTGGTTGTGGATTCCGCAGTACGCCAATACCAACTGGTATAACGCGCACAACTTCTACGGCGACCTGAAGGACATAGAAGCAGCCAAACTGGGTGAAGTGCAGTCATTCTTCAAGACGTACTACGCGCCCAACAACGCGGCATTGGCTGTCGTCGGTGATTTCGAGCCTGACCAGGCCAAGGCCATGGTGGCGAAATATTTCGCTTCGATTCCCGCCTCGAAGCTTCCCCCCACTCCCGATCTCTCCGAGCCAAAACAGGAAAAAGAAATCGTCGCGACCCGGAAAGATAATCTCGCCAACCGTCCGGCACTGGCGTTCGCTTACCATATGCCGCCGCGAAACTCGCCCGAATACTACGCCATGGGACTTCTCGATCAAATGCTGATCCAGGGCGATGACAGTTTGCTCCATCAGGAGTTAGTCAAGAAGCGCGGGTTCGCCGGTGGCATCTCGGGAGGCATTAACGTGGACCTCGGCGACATGTTCGATTACTCCGGTCCCATGCTGTGGACCACGTATCTGGTTCACGATGGCGGCGTGAAGCCCGGCCAGATCCTGTCCGCGGCTGACGCCGTCATCGAACAACTGCGCTCCACGCCAGTCGAGCAAGCGTTGATCGATCGCAGCATCACAAAAATGCGTTCCTACCTGTACGATTCCATGACGCAGTTCGGAGGATTCGGACGCGCCAATCTGGTGGCCTGCTTCGCTCTGTTCGATGATGACCCCGGCCGGATCAATTCGCTCGAGGCGAACTTCCGGAAGGTAACCCCCGAGCTGGTCGAGCGGACGGCTCGCGAATATCTGCGAAAAACCAACCGCACCGTGCTGGTCCTTGAAGCCGGCGCCGCCGCATCACCGGAACAGCCGGAGGTTCGCAAATGAGATTTACCACTGCAATCCTCTGCATGGCGTCACTGCTGGCTCTCGCGGCGCCTAAGGAAAATCCGCCGCAAACACCACCGCCCAAGCCGTTTCACCTGCAGCCCACCGACGATTTCACCTTGCCCAACGGCATGCAGGTGACCATCGTGCCTTACGGCGTCGTTCCGAAGATCGCCATCCGCGCTTTCGTCAATGCCGGCGCCCTCCACGAGTCGCCCGGCCAGGTGTGGTTGTCGCGGCTGAATGCTTCCATGATGAAAGAGGGCACCACCACCCGCTCCGCCGTTCAAATTGCGCGGGAAGCCGCTGACATGGGCGGCCAACTGGAAATCCAGGCCACTACGGAATTTACCACCGCCGGCGGCACGGTTCTGTCTGACTTCGCCGCGAGATTCGTGAGCCTTCTCGCGGATGTACTAGAGCATCCGCTGTTGCCCGCTTCGGAAATCCCGCGATTGAAGACCGACCTGGGCCGTGAACTTGCCGTCCAGAAATCGCAGCCAGACTCGCTGGCCCACGAGCGTTTCCTCCAGGTGCTTTTTCCCGATCATCCCTACGGCCGAATGTTTCCCTCTCAGAAAGACATTGAGGGATTCACCATCGAAGATGTGCGGTCATTTTATGCCAACAATTTCGGAGCCGCCAGAACGCACCTCTATATCTCCGGCAAGCTCGATCCCGGGCTCCGCCAGGCGGTTCGTGACGCGTTCGGAGGCTGGCGCGGTGGCTCCAAGCCCGCCGACATTCCGGCCAAGCCCGTCAAAGCTCGATCTCTCCAGGTGATCGATCGGCCCGGCTCCGCGCAGTCCACCGTTTACATCGGTCTCCCTGTTCCCGGCCCGACCAGCCCGGATTACATCGTGCTCGACGTAATGGACGCGCTGCTCGGCGGATCGTTTGCGTCGCGCATCACCACCAATATTCGCGAGCAGAAGGGCTATACCTATTCGCCGTTCAGCCAGGTTGCTCCCCGGCATCATCTGGCGTTCTGGGTGGAAATTGCCGACGTCACCACAGACGTGACCGGCCCCTCATTGAAGGAGATTTTCTACGAGATCGACAGACTCCGTAAAGAGCCGCCGCCGGAAAAGGAGCTGAAGGGCATTCAAAACTATCTTGCGGGCAGTTTTATTCGGAGAAACACCATCAGTCCGGACGCGGTCATCGGCCAGCTGCATTTCGTCGACTCACAGGGCATGAGCCGTTCCTACCTTTCCACTTACGTGCAGAAAGTGATGGCCGTCACGCCGGCGGAAATCCAAAGGGCCACCGAGACCTATATTGCTCCCTCCAAAATGACGGTCGTTGTGGTGGGGGACAAAGCCAAAATCGCCGACCAATTAAAGCCCTACGAGGCGGCGACGCCGTAGTTACTTGCCGGTCAGCACCGGCAGCGTCACGTTCGACGGATACCGTCCCGACCGGTAAACGCGCTGCGTCGCCGCTTTGTAATCTGCCTCGGTCGCGGTCCAGATGTTCTCCACGAACCTCTGCGGATTCCTGTCGATCACAGGGAACCACGTGCTCTGCACTTGCACCATGATCTTGTGTCCTTTGAGAAACGCATGATCGTTGGTGTGCAGATCGACGGCATACTCGGTCACCTCGTTCGGGACAACCGCCTTGGGATGCTCGAAGCTCTCTCGAAAGCGCGCCCTGAAAACTTCATCCGCGATCATCAGTTGATACCCGCCCATTTTCGGATCTTTGGGATTATCCTCCGGGTAGACATCGATAAGCTTGACGATCCAGTCGCTGTCCGTTCCTGAGGTGGCCGCGAACAGATGCGCCACGATGTCGCCCGCCACTGTCATGTCCTCCTGGAGCGTCCCGGTCTCCCAACTCAGCACGTCCGGCCGCATATGTACGAACCGCTGGTCCTCCACCAGCCACGTTGGCCACCCGCCCCCCGGATACGTCGGGCTCATGGGCCGCTGCCGGTAAGGAACCGGATGTGCAGGATCTGACACGTAACTGTCGAACTGCTCTTCGCCCTCTGGCTTCGCGAACGAAGCTTTTCCGTCTCGCTGGAAATATAGCGGCCGGTCCGTAGTGCGGTTGAGTGGCGGCCACTGGTCGTAGGACTCCCAGCGGTTCGACCCCGTCTGAAACATGAGAGCTTCCGGCTGCTGCAACGTACCCTTGTCCTTCAGCCAGTACGCGAACCACGGCGCCTGTACTTTTTGGCGGAAATATTCCGACGTGTTGCTATCGAAATCGATTTCGCCCAGTTTGCGCCCGTCCCCTCGCGACCAGCCGCCGTGATTCCACGGCCCAGCGATCACGTAATTCAGGTGATTCGTATCTTTCTTCTCCAGCGTCTCGTAGATCTTCATCGGGCCGTAGAAGTCTTCCTGGTCCCACCAACCCGCCACGTTGAGGTTCGGCACCTTGGGCGCGTCCAGATACGGCGGCACCGCCTGCTTCTGCCAGAACTCGTCGTAGTTGGGATGCGCCGTGAAATCGTTCCACGTCGGCAGCTTTCCGTGTCCGTAGTTTGTGTTGAAGTTGGCGAGCGCGCCCAGCGCCAGATACCACTCGAACGTGTCGTGCTTATCGAACTGGAAATGAAAATTCGTGTTCCCGGTTTCCATCATGGCCGAATACTCCATGCCGTAACTCAGCCGGAACGCACCGTTGTGATGGAAATCGTCGCCCAGAAACTGATCCGCCGGAGACGCCTGCTCCGATACCGCTTTCAGCGCCGGATGCGGGTCCATCATCGCCATCACCGTCAACAAGCCGCCATAGGAGATGCCCAGCACGCCCACGCGCCCGTTGTTATTCGGAATGTGCTCGATGAGCCACGAGATCGTGTCGTTGGTGTCGGTGCTTTCGTCGATGGCCTTGGGGTCGTTTTTGTCGCGCGGCACCCGGAACATCACGAACTGGCCCTCGGATTTGTACCGGCCGCGGATGTCCTGAAATACGAAGATGTAGCCGTCCGGCACGAAATCCTTGTAGCTGCCGGTCAACTGAGTGTTGAGTCCCTTGTTATTGGTCGCGCCGTAAGGCGTACGCGTGAACAGGAAGGGAAGCCGCTCGCGCGACTTTTTCGGGATGTAGATATCGGTGTATAGCTTCACGCCGTCGCGCATGGGAATCTGGACCTCCTGACGGCGGAAGGTCCGGCTCAGGTCCGGTTCCTTGGCGGCCCAGAGAGACACAGGAGCCAGGAGAATGGTGACGCGCAGCAAAGTGGAGTTCACAAGGGGACAGTCTATCGTGCGTAGGCGGGAAAACGCCAACGCGCGGCCTCCCACCAGGCAGGGAAGCCGCGCGCGGTGACCCGCACTTCCGTCCACGCGATCTGGCACGGAGGCCAGTCACGCAGCGAGCCTTTCTAGGGGCGCCGGAAAACAGTATCACCGGGCGAAGCCGGCCGGGGGCGGTACGGCTTCGCCCTGACGGTAAGGATTGCTGCGCAGCAACGTCGGCGGTGCGGGCGAGCACACCGCCTTTGCCTAAAGAATAACCGGCGGACCGGAACGCCAGCCGCAGCGGCGCCCGCAAGTGCCTGAATCTGCGATGGACAAAAAGTCTGTCCGGATGTGACTACACCACCGCGCCGATTCGCTGCGGGTAGAAAGACTCTTCCGCTTCCGTCGAGCCGAGCGATAGCACGCGGACTGGCTGTCCCTCTTTCAGAAACTGCAGCAGCATCTGCCGCCCGTTCGCGAAGCGCACTGCATCGTGATAGGTGTTGGCCAAAGTGCTGGTCTGCGTGAAAGTTACGATCTCGTCGGCCCCCACATTCAGCTCCCGCTGCATACCGGCGGGTATCCCGCTCAAGCGCAGCCGGGCTCCTGGGGGAATGCAGACCGCCGGCGCCTCCGCATAGGCGGCTGGCAGAATCGCCGCTTTGAATGCCGACCAGAAGCTTTGCTTCGTCCGTTTTTCGAAGTTCGCCGCGCGGCACAGCTCAGCCGGCGATGTCAGACCAATTGCACCGGTGCTGAACCGATGCGCCACCAGATCCTCGCCCTCTCTCGCCAGACGATTGGGCAGGCCATGCAGTGAGTAATCACACATTCCTGTTCACCTCCTGGGAATTAACTACGTCAACAGTCTGATGCTCCCCAGGAGAAAAGACAATCCCGGCCAGTCACTGAGAAAGTGAGGATTATTACACTCACTCACCCCACCGACCCTTCACCGCCATCCACCTTGATGGTGTTTCCGGTCATCCAGTACGTGTTCTCATCGCAAAGAACGGCGATGCACCTGGCGACATCTTCCGGAGTGGTGAGCCGCCCATGCGGATTTCTGGCCTTGGCGAATGCAATCAGCTTCTCATTCCCAGGAATCTTGCGCAGCGCCGGAGTCTCGGTGACGCCGGCGAGAATGGCGTTGGCCGTAATGCCGAGCGGCGCAAGTTCCAGCGCCAGTTGCCGGATATGCGATTCGAGAATAGCCTTGGCCGCGCAGACTGGCCCGTACTGTGGAACCGCCTTGCCGCCGCCCTCGCTGGTCATGGCGTAAATACGCCCGCCCGCGCGCATCAACTGATTGGCCACCAGGTCTTGCACCCAGTAAACCAGGCTATGTCCCATCACGTCGGCGGTCATCTCGATCTGCCGTTTGGAGGCGACATCGGCCGCGCCCACCAGAGGCTTCAACGCGCCGAACGCCAGCGAATGCAGCAGCACGCGCACCGTCCCCGGCTTTGCTTCGAAGACCCCGCGGATGTGCGCCACCACCTCGCGCCGCTTCTCCTCCTCGGCCGCATTCATATTGAAGAACGTCGCCTCGCGTCCCCGCGCGCGGATGCGCTCCTGCACTTCCTGGGCATGCGGTAGCGTTTCGCGGCGGTCCAGATGCACGCCGAAAATATTCATGCCGTGCCCCGCCAGCTCCAGCGCCGTCGCCGCGCCAAATCCGCTGCTCGCGCCCAATATCAAGGCCCATGGTTGTTCATTCATATGGTGATGTTCGTAAACCGTAATCTGCCTGCGATCCCCGTCGCCCGCCTCGATGCGAATCTCGATCCGCTCGCGCGGCATGAACTCGGCGAACCGCTCTCCCCATTCGATAAGCACGATCGCGTTCTTATCGAACAGCTCGTCCAACCCCAGCGTCCGGACCTCGCTCGCGCTGTCGAGGCGGTAGAGATCCACGTGATAAACCTTAGGCTGCTCGCCATACTCGTGAATCAGCGTAAACGTCGGGCTTGAGACCTCCTCCGGCCGGGCCGCCCCCAGCCCCTTCACGATACCCTTGGCCAGCGTGGTCTTGCCCGCCCCCAGGTTGCCGGTGAGCAATACGGCCGCGTGCCGCGGTAACTCGCGTGCCAGCTTCTCGCCCAGCGCGATAGTCTCCTCCTCAGATGCGGTTTGAAACTCTGGCACACTGCTCCATGGCCGCGGGCAGGTACCGCAGCAGATCGGTCGCGATCAGACATTTTTCTCCCAGTTCGCCGGCGCCAATTTCACCCGAAAGTCCGTGCAGATAAACCGCCGCGGCAATCGCCTGTTCCGCATCGCGCGGAAATTGGGCGAGAAAGCCGGCAATCAGCCCGGTGAGGATGTCGCCCGTGCCGCCCGTCGCCATCGCCGGCGTGCCGGTGGGGTTAATCCACACGCGCCCGTCAGGAAAAGCCAGAAGCGTGCGATAGCCCTTCAGGACCAGATGCACCTTCCGTTCGCGGGCAAACGCGCGCGCAATTTCGACGCGGTCATCCTCGATTTCAGCGATGGGCTTCCCCACCAGCCGCGACATCTCGCCCGGATGCGGCGTGAGCACGCGCAGCCGCCCGCCGCCGGTCCACTCCGTGCCGGCGAGAGCGTTGAGCCCGTCGGCATCTACCACCATGGACTGCGCGAATTCCTGGAACGCGCGCCGCACCACGGCCACCGTCTCGGGATCGGTGGTGAGGCCGGGACCGATCGCCAGCACGGTCTTGTTCTTCGCGATCCGGGGCAACACACCGGAATCGAATGCCTGCATAGAGATCGATCCGGCGGCGGTTTCGGCCAGCGGCTCGGTCATCAGCTCCGGCGCATGCGACGCGATCACCGGCAGCGCCTGCTCCGTAGAGGCCACCGTTACAAGGCCCGCGCCCGCGCGCAAAGCCGCCATTCCGGACATGGCCGCCGCGCCGGTTTTGCCGCGCGATCCGGCAATCACCAGAACGTGCCCGAAGCTGCCCTTGTTCGCCGACCGCGGCCGCGGCGCCAGCAGGTGGCGGAATTGCGCGCATTCCACCAACGAGAGAAAAATGCTGTCGTCCTTTTCGAACAGTTCGGGAGGGCTGCCGATCCCGCGTACCAGCAGCTCGCCTACCTGCTCGCAATTCGGCGAAAGGACCTGCCCCACCTTAGGCGCCGTGAATGTGACAGTGTAATCGGCCCGTACCGATTCGCCCAGCCGCCGGCCGGTGTCGCTCGCCAGGCCGGATGGAATATCCACGGCCACGACTCTTGCGCCAGGAAACGCCGTGTTAATTCGCCGGATCGCTTCGAGCATCTCGCCTTTCGCCGGTCCGTTCAGTCCCGTTCCCAGCAGCGCATCAATCAGCAGCGTCACGCCGCCCGGTTCCTCCGGCAGTTCCCGCACGACGGGACACCCGCACTCCACCAGCCTGCTGTAATTCGCCGCCGCTTCGCCTTTCATCTCGTCGGGCGATCCCACCAGCACGACTTGCAACCCCTGCGGCCGGTAGCGCGTGAACAGGTGCCGCGCCACCACCATGCCGTCGCCGCCATTATTCCCCTTGCCGCAGAAGACCACGATGCGCTGGTCGCCCAGGGGCGCAAACCTCTGCTCCAGAAACTCGACCACGCGGCCGCCGGCAGTCTCCATCAACACCGCGCCAGGAATCCCCGCCGCAATCGTGCGCCGGTCCACTTCACGCATTTGTGCTGCTGTCAGGACCTTCATCCGGATTACACGCCGCGCGCCACCAGCATCGTCATGTCGTCGGGCAACTCCGAAGATCCCGTCCACTGCTCGACGGTCTCCATCACGCGCGCGATGATTTCTTTCGACTCGCGCTGCCCATAGCGCAGCAACAGGTCAACCAGCTTTTCCTCGCCAAAAGGCTCGCCATACTCATTCTCCGGCTCGACGATCCCGTCGGTGAAGGCCACCAGGAGATCGCCCGCCTGCAGCTCCACCGTTTTTTCCTCGTAGCGCGCCGACGGAAACGCGCCCACCACCGTGCCCGTTACCTCCAGCCGCTCGGCCGTGCCGTCGCGCATCAGAATGGGAGGCATGTGGCCGGCATTCGTGTAGGTGAGCATCCGGTTATCGTCATCGTATAAACCGAAATAAAACGTGGCGAACTTTTCCGGCGCGGTGGTGGCATACACCTGCTTGTTCAGTTGCGAGACCAGGAGGGACGTCGACAGCGCCACCCGCGGCGCTCCCCCGTGGCCCCCGTGTGCGGCCGCTGCCTGCGCCGGAGTGCCCGCGGTGAGTTGCGTGCGCATGATCGATTGCAGGGCGGCCATCAGCAGCGCCGCCGAAATTCCTTTCCCCGCCACGTCGCCGATGGCCAACGCGACGCTCGATTCCTGCACCCTCACGAAATCGTAGTAGTCGCCCGAAACCATGCGCGCCGGATGGCAAACCCCGGTCAGCTCGAGCGTCTTCATGGCCGGAGCGCCGCGCGGGAAAAGCTGGCCTTGCACTTCGCGCGCGATGGCGATCTCCGATTTCAACCGTTCCTGCTCTTTCTCGACGACGATCAGCCGCTCGAGATTTTCCGTCATGCCGTTGAACGAACGCCCCAGCTCGGCGAGCTGATCGTTACCCTCGACGGCGATGCGATGCGAGAAGTCGCCCGACTTGACGTGTTCGGTGCCTTCGTAAAGATTGTGCACGGCTCCCGTGATGGTGCGCGTGAGGGACACGCCCACAATGAAGGAAATCACCCAAACCAGCAGCAGCAGGCCGGCCACCACCAGCAAGGCCGCGAGCACAACCTGAGCCCAGTTCACCTGGCTGAACACGGTGCCGAACACGGTGCCGAGCACGATCGAGGGGCGCGTATGCACCACCAGGTCCACTTCACGCTGCTTTCCGGGTGTCTCCCAGTAAGGAAAATACATCGGCATGATCCACGCCACATCCACGTCGAAGCGGTTCGAGGGCGGGGCAAGCTGACTGGTTCTCCCGTTCTGGGACACCGGCGGAGCGCTCGAGCGGGCCGAGCTCTTCCCGCGAAAGTCCGACGGTCCGAGAAACACGACCTCTCCGATGCCGGGCACCAGGCGCGCTAGCAGATCCGGCGTCAGCGGCGCGAGCAAGGTCACTTCCGTATCTCCCTGAACGACGTGGGCCCAACTGCACGGCAGGCCGGCTTTCAAGATCATACCGTTGGCGTCCTTCCAACCCGCGGGCGGCGGTGAGATATCGGAATCGTCGGGGTACCGATGAACGGTTTTGTCCTTTATCAGCAGCTCTACATCGGGAAAGCGATCCTGGATGTAAGGAGCAACCTCGTGCACGGTATTTTCGCGTTTTGCGGCAGGCGTGCCCGCCAGCAGGTGCGCCACCCCATCCATGGCCTCTGTGCGGCGGTTCAGTTCCGAGCTGACCAGGTACACGGCGAGCTGGCCCACCAGCGAATACCCGCCAATCGCCACCAGAATCCCGATCAGCACGATGGGCACGAACGCGATGAACAGGTACGCGACGATGAGGCGATTGCGCAGCCGCCAGATCACGCGCCGCACGTTGCGCCGGAAAAGCCGTATAGCGAACAGGGCGCCGGTGACATAGACGGCGACCGCGACCACCGCCGTGAAACCTCGCCCGTAAGCCAGAAAGTATAGCGGCAGGTAGAGGATCAGGAGAACGACGAAGGCGCTCCCCAGGCCCCCGATTTTCTTCGCCAGACTCTTCAGCCGCGACACGTTTCAGGATATCGCAACGCTTGATTGGGGTGTCCCGCTAGCGCGCGCCGTCCGGCGTCTGCGGATCGCGGGATTTCGCGATGGCCGGAGTCTCGGGCGTTTCGGGCGTGATGTGGTGATGAATCAGCCCGTCGGTCAGGATACGGAAGGCGCTCTGGGGATCGTCGGCGTACTGGAACAGATCCAGATCCTCGGGCGAGATCATGCCATGCCGCACCAGCGCATCGAAATTGATGATCTCTTTCCAGAACTGCGAGCCGTACAGCACGATCACAATCTTTTTCGCCAATTTCTGGGTCTGCGCCAGCGTCAGAATCTCAAAGAGCTCGTCCATGGTGCCGAATCCACCCGGAAAAACCACCAAGGCTTTGGCGAGATACGCGAACCAGAACTTGCGCATGAAGAAGTAATGGAACTCGAAGCTCAATTCGGGGCTGATGTACGGATTAGGGAGCTGCTCGAACGGCAGCCCGATATTCAGCCCGATGTTCTTGCCGCTAGCGTCCCGCGCGCCGTGGTTGGCAGCCTCCATAATGCCCGGCCCGCCGCCGGTGCAGACCACGAACCGGTAAGTATGATTGGCGAACTGGTTGGACCACTCGGTCATCAGGCGCGCCAGCGCACGGGCATCGCGGTAGTACTGTCCCAGCGGGCCCTCCAGCTGCACGCGGGCCGAGCCGAAGAACACAATCGTGTCGCGGATGCGCTCGTGGCGGAAATGCCCCAGCGGCTCCAGGTACTCGGAGAGAATCCTCAAAATTCGCGCGTCGGGGCTGTTGAGGAAGTCGTCGTTCTTATAGGCCACCGGCCGGCGGCGGCCGGTAAATGTCTCGCTCATCTCTTCTCCAGTTCGTCGACCTTTTTCTTTAGTTCGCGGACCAGTTTCATCAGTTCCGGCAGTTTGGGAAAAGCCGTGATGGCGCGCAGCCAGACGTTGGCGGCAAACGCCGGCGAGCCCGAGATGCGCGCGCCCGGCTCCACGTCGCCGCCCACGCCGCTCTGCGCGTACACCACGGCGTTTTCGTGAATGGTCAGGTGTCCCGAAATCCCTACCTGACCCGCCAGCAGCACGTTGCGCTCCAATATCGAGCTGCCGGCCAGGCCCGCCTGCGCGCAAATAATGTTGTCTTCGCCCACCACGCACGCATGTCCCACCTGAACCAGGCTATCGATCTTCGCGCCCCGCTTGACGCGCGTTTCGCCCACCGTCGCGCGGTCCACCGACGTCAGGCTCTGCACCTCAACGTCGTCCTCGATTATGGTTCTACCGGATTGCACGATTTTGTAATGCGTGCCGTCGGCGCGTTTAGCAAAGCCAAAGCCGTCGCCGCCGATGACCACGCCATTTTGCAGAATCACGCGATGGCCGATCTGGCAGAACTCGCGCACCACGGCGTGCGAGTGCGCCGTGAAATCGTCGCCGATCCGGGCGCCTTCATAAATCACCACGTGCGGATGAAGAGTGGCATTGCGGCCGACGGTCACGCGCTCGCCTACCACCGCGAATGGGCCGATCGACGCCCCTTCCCCGATCCGCGCCGATTCAGCCACGGACGCGAGCGCGTGGATGCCGGGCTCCGGCTTGGGCGCCTGATAGAAAAGTTCCAGCGCGCGAGCGAAATCAAGATACGGGTTCGCCGAAACCAGGCTGGCAACAGGCAGACCGGCCAGCGGTTCCGAAGTCAGGATCGCGGCCGCGCGCGTGTCCTTCACCTTGTGAGCGTACTTCGGGTTCGCGAGAAACGTCAGTTCGCCGGGGCCCGCGCGTTCCATCCCCGCCACGCCCGTGATCTCGCGGTTTCCGTCTCCGATTAACTGGCAGCCCAGCGCGCTCGCGATCTCGCGAAGTTTCATCGCCAGCCTCCAGATTACCGTAGGCGAGGCGCTATCGCCTCTCATTTCGGCAATAATATATTTGACATACCGTGCCCCAAGCGCTATTCTTCGCTGCGACAGGCCGGTGTATTTTGCTTGGCTGTGAACAGCCTGATGGCTGGGGTGATGGGCCGTTGGTCTCAGGGTTTGGTGATGGGAAATGGCGGCTTGTCGCCTATTTCTATTCGGATTGTTGGCAGCGTGGTGTTATCCCAACGCCAAAGCCTAGGAGGAGAGAACGACATCACCGGAGCTAATTGCCCGCGTGGGAATGGCGGCCCGGAAGGAAATGATACTACCTTGAATCTGTTCAACTCCTCGATCAAGGTACTCGCTGCTCGCGCAGTAGACGCGCTAGCCCCTTCAACTGTTGTTACTCTGATTCCGATAAACGCAGCTCCGGCGGAAACCGGGGGATTTACCGTGAGGACCTTCCACTTAGCCGCTACAAGGGCACCCTCGACTACATTTGTTACGAGCATGGTGTCATATGCTCCTCCGCGTACGACAATTTCTGCGGCTTCGGAGAAAGCGCCAAGTTTCTTCACTAATTCCGCCTTCTGTGCATCATTTATTAGGCGAAGCGAAGAAAGATCCGCTAATTCTGTTATGCGTTTTTTGGCGTCCTCGGCCTGTTTTAAAGCTTCTGCTAGATGCGACGCGGCCTCTGCGGCTTGCTTCTTTGCCGACACAATATCCCGCGCGAAGGAATCCGCCTCTTGCCGCGCGCCTTTCGCGAGAGTCATGGCGGTAGATGCGGATCTCTCTGCTGTGTCCGATTTTTCCACCGCCCTTCCTGAGGATTGCTCCGCCAAGCCCGCTGTGGTCTTTGCTGCTCCAGACTGTATGACCGCAGCATTTGCATCATTTAGGGCAGTCTTAGTTTTAGCGTCTAGGCCGCCTATCTCAGCCCCTTCAAGAGTCTGCAGTCTACGGGAAAACAGGAATATGCCTCCGTCTGATAGCAACTCTCCCAGGACGCCTACGATAACGCAGATTTGCCAACATCGTATCCGATTCCGCCACCATTTAGATTTAGCATACTCGCCTATAATTCCTACGCCGAGTACAGCTCCAAATAGAAGGAGCACCCACTCTGAAATATCTAGGGCTAGTGCCGTGGCATCTTTAGATGGCGAAAACATACCTATACCCTATAGTGATTTAGCGGGGGCACTTGGCATTGTGCTTCCGGGCTTAGTTCTGTTTGTGTTGTTACTTGCGGGAAAGATACCGTTGCGGGGGGATGATCGAGAATGAGATCAGTCACTTTTTCTGTTTGAGACGCTTTAAGCGTTTTCGCCCCGGCGCGTGCCGATCTCCATTCCGTGGAGATTCCTTTTTCGCGCGTTCCACTAGTTCATCCAGTTCTGCCTTTGGCACAGCGAGCACACGTCGCATGACGGCCTTGAAGTGGGCGAATTCCGGTGTCAATTCAAACGTTGCCGGTTTCATAACCTCCTATGCGGACCGGGAAGCGCTTGCCGCGCTTTTGCCGCTTGCGTGCCCTTCAACTGTAGGCGTCCTCGGTTTTACCAGTCAGTTGCGCGTAAGTCAACCGCCTACCTACAATCTGTTTCATGACGGCGGCGAATCGCTCTGCATCGGTCACATGTCGATTGTTATAGCGGAACGCCTGTTCATCGATGTAGCGAAAAAGATGGAACGGTTCCACGCTGATGTAGGTTCCATGCAGCCCGCGCTTCAGGAGACTCCAGAAGTTTTCCAGCCCGTTTGTGTGGATCTGACCGTCAACATACTTCTCGGCATGGTCAATTACCTGATGGGCGAAGTCCTCATTCAATCCTTCGTACGACTTCAATGCATCGCTATAGAGATTAGATCCAGCTTCAACGTTATCTCGCACAAGTTTCTGGAGAGGAGTTTTCTTACGGCTGTCCATGACTTGCGCGTGAATCTTGCCGCCGCGCTCCAGAACTGCTGCGACAATCGCCTTGCCATCTGGCCCGCGTCCAGTGATCTTTTCCGCCCGCTTGTCTTTGTGCATGTTCCGCGCCTTGCCGCCGATGAAGGTTTCGTCGGCCTCGACTTCGCCACCAAGTTTGTTAAATGTCCCGCTCTGCATGGCAAGCCGGACCCGATGCAGCATGAACCATGCGGTCTTTTGGGTGACCTTCAGATCGCGGGAAAGCTCGTAGGACGAAATGCCATTCTTGCAGTTGATGACAAGCCACGCTGCCGGAAGCCATTTCTCAAGCGGAATCGGAGACTCTTCAAAGATCGTTCCCGTTTTAAGCGTAAACGTCGGGCGTTCGTGTTTCGCGTAGCACTTCCACACGCGGGCTTTCTCAAGGTACGTGACCTTTTCAGCGCCGCAACGCGGGCACTTTACAACGCCATCCGGCCAGCGCAACGCCACCATGAACTGGCGGCAATGCTCGAAGTCCGCGAAGTACAGGATCGCGTCTCGCAGGGTGTCGGGGGCTTCGTTTTCCATGGTTAAAGTATGCGCTTTTTTGCTTGGTATGTCAACTATATTATTGCCCTCATTTCAGTCAACGGCCAAAACTGACGATGTAAAATCAGAGTATGCGATGTTGTGCGATGCAGCTAGGATTGTGCCTTGCGGCCTGCGCCTGGGCGCAACAACCGGCCAAGCAGCCTACTGAGGTCCAGCGCGCCATCGACGAATTCAAGATCCAGACGGCCAACCTGGGCCTGCGCGCCGATAGCGCGGTGAAGAACGCACCCGCCCAGAACCCGCTCCGCGACTGGCATGGCCGCCTCTACGAAAACTTCCGCAACGATTTCATCGACGCCGTGCCCCACCAGATCGTGCAGCGCGGCGAAAACAAGGGCCTGTTGCGGCGCAATCAGTTCGGCTTCAACATTGCAGGGCCGCTTTTCATTCCGGGCCGCACGCACGCCAAAAGCGGCCCTTACCTTTCACTCTCCTATGAAGGGGTGCGCGAGCGTATCGCGCGCACTCACCTGACCACCATCCCCACCGTGCCCGAGCGTACCGGCGACTATTCGCATGTGGTCGATCCGGCGGGCAACCTGCTTCCTATTTACGATCCCGCCACCACGCGGCCGAATGCCGCTTTCGATCCCGCGCAGCCCGTATCGCTCGCCAACCTCCAATATCTGCGCGATCCGTTTCCCGGCAACGTGATCCCCGCCAACCGGCTGAATCCGGTGGCCCTCGGCGCCATCGCGCTTTATCCCCAGCCCAACACCGCCGTTGGCCCTTTTTTCCAGAACAACTACTTCATCAACACTCCCGAGGCCAACACCGCCAACGGCATGATCGGCAAAATCGACCACTCGATCGGCGAACGCCACAGACTCAGCACGGAACTGGCGTTCTCCAACGGCCTGCTGGAACCGTCCCAGTGGTTCCCTTCGATTGCCAACCCCGGCGCTTCCAACCAGAATTTCTCCACGCGCCGCGGCTCGCTCGAGCACGTCTTCACCGCATCCGCCCAGACCGTGAACACCGCGACTTTCGAAGCCACCTCATCCACCTCGCGCAGCGGTCAAAACCAGGCAGCCTTCCCGGTTTACCAGCTCGGTCCGTACCTCGGAATGGGCCGCTCGTATCCCACGTCCAGCAACGCAAGTAACGTCTACACGTGGACCGATGGCCTTTCCACGCGATGGCGCCAGCATTCCTTGCGGGCCGTGGCCAGATATTCTTTCTACCAGGTCAATACGTTCTGGCCGCAATACCCCGACGGCCTGTTCCAGTTCGACGCCGGGCTCACCAGCCTGCCTGGCATCATCGATACCGGCCACGCTTTCGCCAGTTTTCTGCTGGGGCTTCCCGCGTTTGCCGAGCAGACTGATGTAAGCTCGCCTTCTTATTTCCGCCGGGGATACGGGTCCATATCGCTGCGCGATCATTACGAGCCGCGCAAAGGGTTGGCTTTCGATGTCGGGGTCAACATCGCGCGCCACTCCCCGCGCGTCGAGAAGTACGATCGCCAGTCCACCATAGATCCGGCGCTGATCGATCCCGCCAACGGTCTACCCGGTGCTCTGGCCTTTGCCGGCACCGGCGGTGTGAGCCGCGGCTTCCGCCCCATTGTGTGGCGCGCCGAGCCTAGCCTGGGCATCGCCTGGAATCTTACGCGCGATTCGAAAACCGTTCTGCGCGCGAGTTATTCGCGCAGCTATTCCGCCATCCCCATTTACGAGGGCCAGTGGGGCACGCAGGGCTTTAACGGATACCAGACATTCCTTTCTCCAAACACCCAGTTGCAGCCGGCCGCGCCGCTAACCGCCCAGCTTCCGCCGCCCGCCCACCCGTTGCCCGATCTCAGTCCCGACGCCGCCAATAACACCATCGCCGATTTGATCGACGCCACGGACCGCGAGCCTCTTTACCAGTCCGCCTCTCTGACCATCGAGCGGGAACTGCCTGGTTCCATGATCATCTCCGTCGGCGCCTCCTATTCGGGCGGCCGCAATCTTCTGGTTGGTAACACCGCCACCAACCCCAACGCCATCTCTCCCGATGCGCTGGTCTACGGCAACCAGCTCTATAACCTGGCCTTCAACCAGTCGCTCCGCCCCTATCCGCAATACCAGGGATTCGACGTCTATGGCTCGTACCCGATTGGCCGCTACCAGCGCGATGCCGGTTTCGTGCGCCTCGAGAAGCGCGCTTCGATGGGGCTGTCGTTAAGCGCCTACTACGAGTTTTCGAAACAGATGGATGATTACTCCGGCCCTTACGGCGTGCAGGACTTTTTCAATCGCCAGAACGACTGGTCGCTCACCTCCTACAATCAGCCGCAGCGGCTGCAGGTGAGCTACAGCTATGAGCTGCCGCTCGGCGCCAACAAGCCGTTTCTGACGTATTCCGACTGGCGGCGCTACCTCATCGACGGATGGTCGCTCAGCGGTACGGCCTCGCTCGCTGCCGGCACGCCCATCGCCTTGCGTCCCGAATTCAACAACACCGGGGGCGTCATCAGCGCCCTCAGCGTGAACGTTGTGCCGGGCGTCGATCCCGGCGTCAGCAATCCCGGCCCTTCCCAGTGGTTCAACCCCGCGGCTTTCGATCAGCCGCCCGATTTCACTCTGGGGGACGCTGCCCGCACCAACCCCACTCTGCGCAACCCCGGCACGCAGAACTACGATCTCAGCGTCAGCAAACGCGTGGGCCTGGGCGCCGAGCGCGCGGTCGAGTTTGACGCCAACGGGTTCAATTTTCTGAATCATGCCAATTGGAACGAACCCGACCCCATGATCGGCCCTCCCAGCGCGCCCAACGTGAATGCGGGCAAGATCATCGGCTCGCGCGGCGGCCGCGTCATCCAACTGGGCTTGAGGTTCAGCTTTTAGTGCGGTGGCTGTCGTTGCTGCTGTGCGGCGCCCTGGCCGTGGCCGCCCCTCCCCGGGCGCGCCTCACCCAAATCCGCATTCCCGTCTGGCTGGATGCCCCACCCGGCCATGACCTTGCGGCCAGGGAGTTTCAAGCCTCCATCGACGGCACCGATGTTCACGTCCTCGGCGTCCGCTCTCCCGACGACGACCTGATCCTGCTGCTCGTGCTCGACCTGTCGTCCGGCGACGTCACCCTCGTCGACCCCGCCAAGGATACCCTCGTGGACGCCATCAGCAAGCTTCCGCCCACAACTTATGTAGGGTTACTGCGCGCACAGGACGGCCTCCAGGTTCTCGCGGATCCCACGGCCGACCGCGACGCCATCGACCGTTCCATCGGCCTGCAGACCCTCAGCGGCAAAACCGGCCTGCTCGCCACCGTCGATACCATCGAAGGCATCGCCGATTCCATGCTACGGAAATCCGCCGTGCGCGTCGCCATTCTCTACGTCACCGACGGCGACGTGCGTAACTACCGCGAGGATTTTACCAACCCCGTGATCAACGACAGCGATGCGCACGATCTGAGCCGCCGATTTCCCGAAACACTGGTGCAGGAAAAGATCGCCAAGCTCGACGCCGGCCTGGCGGCGGAGCAGGCCCCCTTGTTCATCGTCGATCTCAATTCGCGCGCCGACCGGTTGAATCAGGCCTATCGCAACGGCCTCAAGCAGCTCGCCGAGACCAGCGGAGGCGCCGCGTTCTTCAGCCGCTCCACTACCGAAATACCGGAAGACATTCGCAAGAGCTTTGAGGTCGCGGCCGCGCATTACAGCCTCACGCTTTCTCTGCCCGAGCACGTTCCTGCGCGCCTGCAGATACGGCTTAGCATGCCGCAGAGCGACCGTTCGCTCAGCTACCGCACACACATCATGATGCGCCGGAGATGATACCATTTGCCTGTGCCGGAGCCCGCCCATTCTCACAAAAGCATCCCGGTATGGCTGACCCTGGTGATCGTTTGCGCCGCCCTGGCCGGCGCCGGCAACGTCATCTTCTGGCAGGCGCGTATGATCTCCCGGGTGCAGGGCCAACTGGCCGCCCGAGCCAGTGAGAACGCCGAACTCGAGCGCCGCCTGAATCAGTTAACTCGTGCCCCGGCCCAACAGGTGCCCGCCGCCCCGAAGGCTTCCATGCCACGTTTGACGCCGTCCGATGCCGGCGCATCCGGCGCTGAGGCTCTCTCCGCGGTTGAGCAGCGGGCCGGCCATTTGCGCGACTCCCTGGCCGAGGCCAATGCCGAAATCACACGCCTTCAGGCCCGCATTTCCGAGCTTCAGGCGCAGGTGGAAAGCGCAGCCGCCGATAATCGCGCGTTGGCGGCCGCCGCCGAGGTGTCGAAAAAGGGCCTGGCTGACGCCCAGGAAACCGTGGAGACGGTTCGCGCGGAGCTGCAAGCCAATAGCACCCGTGTCACGCAGCTGGAAAAGTCCAACGCCAGGCTCAAGGAAGATGCCGCGGCCAAGCAATCCACCGCCCCGGCACAACAGATCATCTCCGATCTCGAAGGGATTTTTCGCCGCCGCGAAACCCATCTGAATAATATTCTCCGCCGTTATCGGGAAATCACCGAACAATATCGCGCTATGTCCGGCGTTATGGACAGCCAGCGCGATCGGGGAGTTGCCACCAGCGCCGCGGAAATCTCGCGCATCCAGAACAGCATCGCCTTAGCGGAAGAAGATTTAAAACAAATCAACGTTCTCAATGCGCAGGCCGCGCTGCTGGAACGGAAGCTGCCGGTGCGTTAAGCCGCGCGCTATTTTGTCGCCAGCTTCGCTTCGAGTTCCCCGATGCGCGCCAGCAGCGGCGAGGGCGGTGGATCGAGCGCCGCGGCCTGTTTCAGATACCGAAGCAGATCCGTACCGGAGTCGGTGGGAAGTTCGAGCCGCGTCCCGCGGTGCAGCGCATAGGGCGGCTTCCCGTTATCGATCACCAGGCACGCCACCTTCCCGATGCCGTCGTAAACGCGCGAGAGGCCGACGTCGATCAGGATCACTTTGCCGCCGAATCGCGACGTGATGGCGGCGGTCGCATATGTATGGCCCACCACGATCCTCTCCACGCCGAAATTCTTCCGGATCTTGTCCACCACCGGCGCCAGCGAATCGTCGCCCTGGGCCAGTCCCCGGTACCACAGCGGTCCATCCATATCCCTGGCAATGCCGCCGTTGAGCTTGCTCAAGTCTTCTAGTTCCTCGCGCACGTGCCGGTTCATCTCGGGAATTTTCGTCGAAGCGTACTTGGGACTGATACCTCCGTGCAGGAACAGCGAGTCGTTGATCTTGATCACCGCGTCATGGCCGGCGATCCATTTGCCGTAATATCCGCCCGGACCCATCTCCCGCCGGTGTTCGAAGTATCCCAGCGGATGCTGCGCCAGCCACTGGGCCGCGTCGGCGGGATGCTCTTTCTTTAGTTCCGTCTCCCGCAGTTTCTCGGAATTCTCATCGCGAAACGCGGCGAAATCGCCCGCCGACGTGTAACGGAGATCGCCATACACGTTCATGGCCTCGTGGTTGCCGATCAGCGCATGGACGTAGCCGCCCGCTTCCTGGGCCTGCTTCTCGAGCCGCATCAAAAGGTCCATAGCCTTCCGCGAATCGGGTCCGCGATCGAGAACGTCGCCCACCTGCACCAGGTGCGTCTTGCCGCCCGTCCAGTTTCCCTGATCGTCGATCAGGCCGGCCGACTTCAGCGTTGCCGCCAGCTGGTCGTAATCTCCGTGTACGTCGCCTATCGCCACAACGCGCTCGACGTTCGTCCATACACCGGGATCTGGCGCACCGCGGTAATAAGCGGCCGCCGCACCCGGCTGCGCTCCGCCGCCGCTCCACAGAATGGCCGCCAACCATGCGAACGTGAGATGTTTCACGGTTATCTCACCTGTATACCGCAATTCCCCCACCATAGCTTCCAGGCAACTGGCATTGTAAACCGAAAAGGCATCAAGCCTACAGAGGAAACTATCGTACTAGACCCACTTTGTTCCGAAACTAGAACAAAAGCCTTGAATGCCACCAAAAACTCTGATAAATAACAATGTAGCACTTCATAAACAGCGGTTCTGTTCCAAATGCAGAACAGCAGGCAAGCAGGAAAAAGAAGAGCTGGCGGTCGCGTCATGGCGGGCAAAGTCGTAAATTTTATGCGCGCCGGGCGCTTCCTGCACGAAAAATTCGGAGGGCAGATGCCGACAAAGATTTTGATCGTTTACCGCTTCCCATTGGTCTTTCAGGCGCTCAAGGCGCTTATGGAGGGCGAAGGCTTTCGCGTGATGGGACACCAGGACAGTCCCGAAGCCGTCGCTTTTGCGCAGCAGTTTGCGCCCGATATCGTCATCGTGGATATCGAGCTGCCCGGCCCCACCGGTCTGGATTGCGCGCGCCGGATTCTCGATGTCATCCCCAATACCCGCATTATCGTGCTGAGCAAGCACTCCGAAGAGTTCCGCGTGCGCGCCGCGCTCGAGCTCGGCATCCGCGGCTACGTTCTCAAGACCCGCACAGCCGACGAACTGCTGCGCAGCATCGAGGAAGTGTCTCACGGGCGCACCTACTTTTCGCCCGAGATCGCGCACGTGGTGGCCGACCTGGTTCTCGAGCCGTTCACCAATCGCGGCTCCGTCCGGCCCCCCAGCCAGCCCACCGACCGGGAACGCCAGGTCGTCCCCTTGATCGCCGGAGGCCAACCCACCCAGGGAGTTGCCGACGCGCCGGGGCATTACCGCCAAAAACGCCACGTCGCCTCGGACCCCCCCACGATACAAGCACAACCCTCACAAAC
>JACXTT010004058.1_pt1 | contig 21972 bp, 16 predicted proteins | sample 9270951 | NCBI WGS metagenome assembly JACXTT01 (sample SAMN15532306, study PRJNA645909) | rock metagenome | isolation source: weathered quartz diorite | place: Puerto Rico | collected 2017-06-21
TCTGGCGACGCTCACGCTCTGGCCGATGGTCCAGAGCGCGGATCCGGCTCACGAAGGATTCGCGCACAAGGCCTCGGTACTCGCGCCGTTCGTCCTTGGCTCGATCCTGACGGCGCTCCTCCTCCGGCGGTGGCCCGGAAGGGGCGCCGAGATGGCTTGCGCTTTGGCCCTCGTGGCCCTGCTCCTCTCGACTCGGATGTGAAGGGCCGCGACGAATGATGGAAGAAACCGTCACGATCCAGAACCGCCTCGGACTCCACGCGCGCGCTTGCTCCGTGTTCGTCAAGGAGGCCGCGAAGTTCGCCTCGCACATCTTCGTGGCCCGCGACGGGATCGAGGTGAACGGGAAGAGCATTCTGGGGGTCATGATGCTCGCGGCGGAAATGGGCGCCAAGATCACAATCAAAGCCGAGGGCAAGGACGAGGAGGAAGCGCTCCGGGCTTTGGTCCAAGTCGTGAACGACAAGTTTGGTGAAGAATGACGACGCTCCATGGGATCGCGGCCTCGCCGGGGATCGCGATCGGCCCGGTCCACATCGTGGATCCTGAGGAGATCGAGGTCCAGGATGGGAATCTCCCGAAGTCTGCCGTCGCGGGGGAGAAGGACCGCTTCCGCGCCGCGATCCGGGAGAGCCTGGAAGAGGTACGCGAGCTTCGGGAGAAGATCGCGCTCGAGACCGGCGAGGAGCAGGCGCGCATCCTGGACGCGCAGATTGACATCCTGGAGGATCCCGAAGCCCAGAAGCAGACGCTCGCGGTCATCGAGCGCGAGCGCAAGCCCGCCGCGTTCGCCTACCGCCGCATCTTGACCGCTGTGGCCGCGCGTCTCGACGAGGCCGACAGCGAGTACTACCGCAGCCGCGCCATCGACGTCCGAGACGTGCGTCGGCGCATGCTCGCGCACCTCGGCGGGATTCGTACCCACTCCCTTCGCGACCTGAAAGAGCCGTCGATCATCGTGACGGGAGATCTTCCGCCCAGCGAGATGGCGCTCCTGCCCCGGGACATGGCGCTTGGATTCGTGACCGACGTGGGCGGGCGCACGTCGCACACCGCGATCATGGCGCGCGCGCGCGGGATTCCCGCGGCCGTGGGCGTGAGGGGCGCGACCGACGCGGCGCGCGAGGGAGGGACCGGGATCGTGGACGGCATGCGCGGCGTCGCCATCTTCGACCCCGATCCCGATACGCTCCAGGAGCACGAGCGGAAGCGCGAGCGCTACCTCGAGCTGGCGGCGAAGCTGACCGAGCTCAAGGCGGAGCGCTGCGCGACCCAGGACGGCCGGGTGATCGAGCTGGGCGCGAACCTCGAAGTGCCGGAGGAGCTTCCCGGCGTCATCGAGAACGGCGCCGACGGGATCGGGCTCTACCGCACGGAGTTCTTCTATCTCGCGCGGAAGCAGCTTCCCACCGAGGACGCGCAGTTCAACGCCTATCGCTCCATCGTCGAGGCCATGAACCCCAAGCCGGTGAACATCCGCACGCTGGACGTGGGCGGGGACAAGTTCGCCTCCTATCTCGGGACTCCCATCGAGAAGAATCCCTTCCTCGGGCTCCGCGGGCTCCGGTTCAGCCTCCGGCGCGAGGAGATCTTCCGCACCCAGCTCCGCGCGATCTTCCGGGCCTCGGCCCACGGGAACGTGCGCATCATGTTTCCGATGGTGCTCGGGCTCGAAGACTTGCGCAAGGCGCGGGAGATCGTCGAACGGGTGCGGCTCCAGCTCCGGAACGAGGGCGTTCCCATGGCGAAGAAGGTGCCGCTGGGCGTGATGATCGAGACTCCCGCTTCGGTCTTCGGCATCGATCAGCTGGCCCGGGAATCGGACTTCACCAGCATCGGCACGAACGACTTGATCCAGTACACGCTCGCGGTGGACCGCGGGAATGAGGCCATCTCGGAGATCTACGAGCCGCTCCATCCCGCCGTGCTCCGGGCCATCCGGACCGTGGTGGACGCGGGGCATCGTGCGGGAATCCCCGTGGGGATCTGCGGCGAGATGGCGGGGGAGCCTCTCTACACCGTGCTCCTCGTGGGTCTGGGGCTCGAGGAATTCAGCGTGAGCCCCTACCTCGTGCCCGAGATCAAGACCATCATTCGCTCCGTCGCGTTTCCAGAGGCACGCGAGCTGGCGGACCGCTGCATGGGCCTCGGGACCCCGAGCGAGGTCCGGACGGTGGTGACCGAGTTCATGAGCCGGCGCTACCCGGGGATCATCGTCCCGGCATGACCCCAAGGAAGGGCCGGGGGAAGCTCGGGACCTCGCGTTCCCGCAAGAGCGCCTCTCCCTTCGCGGTGCTCGATTCGGCGACGCGGCGCGCCCGCATCGACACGGAGGACATGGCGGGGAAGATCGCAGGATTCCCCGAGCAGCTCCGTGCCGGGGCCGCCATCGCGCATTCCGCCGTATGCCGGATCGATCCCACCCGCCCGCGGGCCTTCGTCCTGGTGGGTATGGGAGGCTCCGCGATCGCGGGAGACCTTCTCCGAATCCTCGCCGACCGGGAGGGCGTGGTCCCGGTGCACGTGATCCGGCACTACGATCCACCCTCATGGATCGCGCCCGAGGACTTTCTCGTCTTCTCCTCGTACTCCGGCGAAACCGAAGAGACCCTGAGCGCCTTCCACTCCGTCGAGCGGATCGGCTGCCGCGCCGCGGTGCTCGCTTCAGGGGGACGCCTCGTGGCGCACGCCCGGAAGGAGGGTCTGCCGGTGGCGCTTCTTCCGGAGGGGTTCCCGCCTCGTGCCGCCCTGGGCTACTCCTTCGGCGCGCTCGCCCACCTCGCGCATCATCTGGGGGTTCTCTCCGAAGCCGGCGGCCGGCTCGAGGAAGCTGCCAAGACCGTCGAGGAGAAGGCCGCTGTCGCCCTCGTCCCGGATGTGTTACAGTCCCGCAACCCGGCAAAACGAATCGCGATACGCCTGATCGGGCATCCCATCATGCTGGTCGCGAACCATCGGACGCTGGAGCCCGTGGCTTGGCGCTGGAAGGGGCAGTTCAACGAGAATTCGAAGCACCTCGCCTGGGTCTCGGCCCTTCCCGAAATGAACCACAACGAGGTGGACGGCTTCGTGAATCCGGGGTCCGTCATCGGCCGGATCGCGGCCGTCCTGCTGCGGGATCCCGAGGACCATCCGAGGGTCGCGCGTCGGTTCGACTGGCTCGCCGCGTACCTCAAGAAACGGAAGCTCTACGTGGAGACCGTCATGCTGGAAGGGAACGATCCGATGTCGCGGATTCTCGCGGGCGTCTCGCTCGGAGATTTCGTGAGCTATTACCTGGCGCTCCTGAACGGCGCGGATCCCAGCGCGCTCCCCGGAGTCACCGCGCTCAAGCGGGCGCTTCGTAAGTGAAGCCGGTCGCCATCGTCCCCGTGGCCGGCGCCGGCACCAGGCTGCGGCCGCACACGCACACAACCCCCAAGGCGCTCCTTCTCGTCGCGGGGAAGACCATTCTCGCCCACATCCTGGACCAGCTCCAGCCGGCGGCCCCCGAGAAGGTGGTCCTCGTGATCTCCCCGGGTCCGCACGGAGAGCGCCTCCGGGAGTGGGCCGCCTCGCGAAAGGATTTCCGCATCGAGTGCGTGGTGCAGGAGGAGCCGAAGGGTCTGGGACACGCGGTCGCCCAGACGAGACAGGCCGCGGGCAAGGCGCCGCTCCTCATCGTTCTCGGAGACACCATCGTTCAAGCCGACATCGGTGCCCTGGTCCGGGACGGCTCGCAGGTGGGCCTTTACACGGTAGAGGATCCGCGCCGCTTCGGGGTCGCGGTCGTGCACGACGGGAAGATCGTGAAGGTCGTGGAGAAGCCGGAAAAGCCGGTGTCCAAGCTCGCCCTCGTGGGGCTCTATTACATCGTGAAGGGGCCGCTTCTCTTCGATTGCCTGGACCGGCTGATTCGGGAAGGCCGCCGCACGCGGGGAGAAATCCAGCTCACCGACGCGCTGGAGCTCCTGGTCGAGGCGGGCGAGGAACTCCGCCCCTTTCCCATCAAGGGCTGGTATGATTGTGGGAAAATCGAAACCCTTCTCGAAACCAATCGGGCTTTGCTGGACCAGCTCGCGGCGCCCGTAACCCGCGAGGGGGTCGTCGTGTTGCCCCCCGTCGCGCTGGATCCCACCGCGGATGTTTCGGCAGCCGTGATTGGTCCGCACGTTTCGATCGGCCCCCGCACCCAGGTACGCCAGGCCGTGGTGCGGAATTCGATCCTGAACGAAGGCGCAAAGGTGCGGGACATACTCCTGGACAGTTCGGTCGTGGGGGAGAACGCGGTGGTGCGCGGCACGTACCAGCGCTTAAACGTGGGCGATTCATCCGAGGTGGACTACTCGTGACAGCTCCGGCGACACAGACCAAGATCGAAGCGAAGAAGCAGCCGTCGACGAAAAAGAAGCTGTCCTTCAGCTCGGAGTCGGTGACCGAGGGGCATCCGGACAAGGTGGCCGACCAGGTCTCCGACGCCATCCTGGATTCCATTCTGGCCCAGGACCCCATGGGGCGCGTTGCGTGCGAGACCCTGGTGACGACGGGGCTGGCGCTCGTCGCCGGCGAGATCACCACGAAGTGCTACGTGGACATTCCGAAGATCGTCCGCGAGACCATCCGCGAGATCGGATACGACAATCCGGCCATCGGGTTCGACTACGAGACCTGCTCGGTGCTCACGACGATCGACGAGCAATCGAAGGACATCGCGCTGGGGGTGGACCGGGCCGGCGCGGGGGACCAGGGGCTCATGTTCGGCTACGCCGTGCGTGAGACGCCGGAGCTGATGCCGCTTCCGATCCAGCTCGCGCACGGGCTCACGCGGGCGCTGGCGCGCGCGAGACGCTCCGGGAAGTTCCCGGAGCTTCGCCCCGACGGGAAGTCGCAGGTCACGGTGGATTACGAGGACGGCGTGCCGCGCCACGTGAGCACGGTCGTCCTCTCCACGCAGCACGCGGACATGGGACCGGAGGACTACAAGCGATTCATCGAGCGCCTGAAGTCCGAGGTCATCCGTCCCGCGCTGCCGCGCGAGATGATCAGCGACGACACGATCTATCACGTGAATCCCACAGGACGCTTCGTTCTGGGCGGACCGCGAGCCGACACCGGGCTCACCGGCCGGAAGATCATCGTGGACAGCTACGGTGGCTTCGGCGGGCACGGGGGAGGGTGCTTCAGCGGAAAGGATCCCTCGAAGGTGGACCGCTCGGGCTCCTACGCCGCGCGCTGGGTGGCGAAGAACATCGTGGGCGCGCGACTGGCCAACCGCTGCACGGTGCAGGTGGCGTACGCCATCGGCGTGGAGCAGCCGGTCTCGATCATGGTGGATACGCACGGCACCGGGAACGTGCCCGACGCCCGGCTCGAGGAGCTGGTGCGGAAGCATTTTGACCTTCGCCCGAAGGGAATCATCGAGCATCTCCAGCTCCGGCAGCCTATCTACAGGAAGACCGCCGCCTACGGACACTTTGGACGCGAGAACGAAGGCTTCCACTGGGAGCTGCTCGACCGCGTGGAGGATTTGAAGCGTGACGCCTGAAACCGCGACCCTGACCCCGCAAGGGCACGTCAAGGACCCCAAGCTCGCCGATCAGGGCGTGAACCGGATCGAGTGGGCCGAGCGCGAGATGCCCGTGCTGCGCCAGATCCGGGCGCGCTTCGAAAAGGAGAAGCCGCTCCGCGGGAAGAGGATCGCGGCGTGCCTCCACGTGACGACCGAGACCGCGAATCTGATGCTCACGCTGAAGGCGGGCGGGGCGCAGATCGCGCTCTGTGCCAGCAATCCCTTGTCCACCCAGGACGATGTGGCCGCGGCGCTGGTGCACCGCCACGGCATTGCCACCTTCGCGATCAAGGGAGAGGACCAGGAGACCTTCTACCACCACATCGGCGCCACGATCGACATCAAGCCCGAGTTCACCATGGACGACGGTGCCGATCTCGTGACGGTGCTCCACACCAAGCGCGGCGACGCGATCGGGAACGTGATCGCGGGGACCGAGGAGACAACGACGGGGGTCATTCGTCTCCGGAGCATGGCGCGCGAGGGCGCGTTGAAGTATCCGATCCTGGCCGTGAACGACGCCAAGACGAAGTTCATGTTCGACAACCGCTACGGGACGGGGCAGAGCACGATCGACGGCATTCTTCGCGCGACGAACCGGCTCCTCGCGGGCTCGAGCTTCGTGGTGTTGGGTTACGGCTGGTGCGGACGCGGCGTCGCGTCGCGTGCGCGCGGACTCGGCGCCCACGTCGTCGTCACCGAGGTGGATCCGCTCCCCGCCCTCGAGGCGGTGATGGACGGATTCCAGGTCATGCCCGCTCCCGAGGCGGTGAAGCGGGGCGACGTCTTCGTGACCGTCACCGGGAACATCCACGTGCTCCGGATCGAGCATTTCCGCGACATGAAGGACGGAGCGATCGTCTCGAACTCGGGGCACTTCAACGTGGAGCTGGATCTGGATGCCCTCCGAAAGGAGACGAAGTCGGTGCGCACGGTGCGCCCCTTCGTCGAGGAATACACGCTCCCCGGCGGCAAGCGGATCTTCGTGCTCGGCGAGGGACGTCTCATCAACCTGGCCGCCGCTGAAGGCCATCCCGCCGCGGTGATGGACATGAGCTTCGCCAACCAGGCGCTCGGCATCGAGTATCTGCTGTCGCACGCGAAGGAGCTCAAGCCGAGCCTGTATCCCATTCCCAAGGCGCTCGATGAGGAGATCGCGCGCCTCAAGCTGGAGGCGCTTGGCGTCCGGCTCGACAAGCTGACTCCGGAGCAGATCGCCTACCTCGCCTCCTGGCAACAGGGCACCTGAGCCGCCCTATGTGGCCTCTGGGCCGAGTCTCGGTCCGCCGGAAGTTCCAGATCCTGGGACTTTGCCTCATCTCCGTCGGGGCGTTCCTCGGGCTCGCCCTTGCCACGCGCGACGCGCGTGATCACGTCGTCGACCTTCTCGCGACCGGAGCGGTTCGGAACCAGGGCGGCGTGCTGGGGGCGATTGTCGCCCAAGGGCTCGTATCCTTCTTCGGCATTCTCGGCGCGTGGGCGGTCCCCATCACGCTCGTGGCGTGGGGGTGGAATCGCCTTCGCTTGAAGCCCGCGCTCGAGACCGCGATCCGCACGGTGCTGGGTACGTTCGGGCTCTTCTTCCTCCTCGGATTCCTCTACCTGATCACTTCCGGCAACCGTGCGATCGCGGGCGTGTCCGGGGAAACGGTCGCCATGACATCGGCGCGGCTCCTCGGCAAGATCGGCGGGGAGCTTCTCCTGGGCACCGCCATGGTCGTGGTCGGCGTCCTCGCGTTCGAGATCGGCGCCTCTCAGCCGCTGCGCCAGCTGGTCCAGAAGGTGATCGCCTTCCTCGGAGCTCCTTTCCGCCACGGGGAGCCCGAAGGAAGATTGGACTCCACCACCATGTCCGCGGCAACCGGCGCGCAGCCCACGCGCGGACGCAAGCCTCCCGCGATCGAGGAAGAGGAGGTGGCGCACGCCTGGGAGTCTGCGCCTGAGAGGCAGCAGCCGCGCGCTCCTTCGCGGCCGCGTATCGTGTCGCGGAAAGAGGGGGAGGCGCGCGGAGAGCCGCTCAGCATTCCGTTCCCGCCTCCGCCACCCAGGGGCGCCGCGTCCTCGACCGGGCCTGGCGGCTTTGCGACAGGTGCGGGTCGCGCGGCCGCGGCGGCCGGGCCTGAGGCCGGACTCAAGCTCGGTCCCGCCGCGGCGCCCGACGCGGAGCTTCCCTCGATCGAGCTTCTCGACCGCCATGAGAGCACCCGCAAGGCGGTGAACGAGGAGGAGCTGCTCGAGCTCTCGCGCGTGCTCGAGCGAACGCTGGCCGACTTCGACGTCGAGGGGAAGGTCTCCGAGGTGCATCCGGGTCCGGTGATCACCTTGTTCGAGTTCGAGCCCGCCCCGGGTATGAAGGTGAGCCAGATCCTGAACCGCCAGGACGACCTGGCGCTTGCGCTCAAAGCGCAGCGCATCCGGATCGTCGCGCCCATTCCGGGAAAAGCGGCGGTAGGGATCGAGATTCCGAATCGTTTGAAGGCGACCGTCTCGCTTCGGGAGATCATCGCCTCGCCGGCGTTTCAGGATTCGAGGGACGCGCTGCCGCTCGCGCTGGGGAAGGATGTTGGAGGCGTCCCGTTCGCGACCTCCCTCGAGCGGATGCCTCATCTTCTCATCGCGGGCGCGACCGGCTCGGGGAAGAGCGTCTGCATCAACACCCTCATCATGAGCCTTCTCTACACCAGGACGCCCGCGGAGCTTCGCTTCATTCTGATCGATCCAAAGATGCTCGAGCTGACCCCCTTCAACGGCATTCCGCACCTTCGCATGCCGGTCGTCACCGATCCCAAGAAGGCGGCGCAGGCGCTGCGCTTCTGCGTGAAGGAAATGGAGCGTCGCTACCAGATCCTCGCCCGCCACAGCGCGAGGAACATCGAGGGATACAACCGGCTCAACCTGGATCCCTCTCAGACCGAGGAGCCCAGGCTCCCGTATCTGGTCGTGGTCGTGGACGAGCTCGCGGACCTCATGGCGCTCCTGCCCACGGAGATCGAGGAGCCGGTGGGACGCCTCGCGCAGATGGCGCGCGCCGTCGGCATCCACCTCATCCTGGCGACGCAGCGCCCCTCGGTGGACGTGATCACCGGAATGATCAAGGCAAACTTCCCCTCGCGGATCGCCTTCCAGGTCGCGAGTCGGACCGATTCGCGCGTCATCCTGGACATGAACGGTGCCGAGAGTCTCCTGGGCCACGGCGATTGTCTCTACCTTCCGGCGGGGAAGCCGGAGCCCTACAGGATTCACGGCGCGTTCATCTCCGGAGAGGAGATCGAGCGCGTGGTCGAATTCCTGAAGTCGCAGGGGCAGCCGGTCGTGGCGGATGACTCCGCCCTGGAACAGGTGCGGATCTCCGAGGAGTCGGACGCGGACGACGAGCTCTTCGATGAGGCGATGCGGCTCGTCGTGTTGCACCAGCAGGCCTCGACCTCGATGCTCCAGCGCCGTCTGAAAGTAGGGTACTCACGCGCCGCGCGCCTCCTGGATCTGCTGGAGGAACGGGGTGTCGTAGGACCGTCGGAGGGTGCCAAGGGACGCGAGGTGCTGGTGACCGAGCAGGAGCTCGCGGACCGGGCTCACGAGGCTCCTCCGGGCGTGGGGTCGAACACGTGATCGCGCCACCGGAGCAGCCGACGCGGGTGGCGCTGGTGACGCTGGGGTGCGCGAAGAACCTCGTCGATTCGGAGATCATGGCGGGGCTCCTGGCGAAAGGAAGCTTTACGACCACCGCCGATCCCGCCGAGGCCGACGTGGCGCTCGTGAACACCTGCGCCTTCATCGGCCCCTCACAGCGTGAATCCATCGATCGCATCCTCGAGATGGCGGCGCTGAAGCGGGAAGGGAAGCTCCGTGGGATCGTGGTCGCCGGGTGTCTTGCCCAGCGCTACCAGGAGGGTCTCCTGAACGAGATCCCGGAAGTGGACGCGGTGGTCGGGACGGGGCAGGTCGACGCGATCGTCCGGGTGATGAGTCGGGTGCTCCGCTCCCCTTCGCCCCGAATCCTCGAGGTTGGCCCGCCAGGGACCGCCGTCGATCTGGCGGCGCACCGCGCCGTCTCGACCCCTCGCCACGTGGCCTATCTCCGGATCGCCGACGGGTGCGATGTCCGCTGCACGTTCTGCATCATCCCCAAGCTTCGGGGGGATCTGCGGAGCCGGCCCCTGGAGTCGGTCGTGGCGGAGGCCAGGAGGCTTGCCGAAGGGGGCACCCGGGAGCTCCTTCTGATCGCCCAGGATTCGACCTCGTACGGCGCGGACCTCTACGGAGAGGCCCGGCTCCCCGAGCTCCTCCGGGCCCTGGCCAGGATCCCGGGAATCGAGTGGATCCGGGTGCACTACACCCACCCCAAGACCTGGAGCGAAGCTCTGATCCAGGTGTTTGAAGAGGAGTCGAAGGTCTGCAAGTATGTCGACATCCCGCTCCAGCATGTGACCGACGCCATGCTGCGCCGCATGCGACGCGAGGTCCGGCGTGCGGACATGGAGCGGCTGATCGAAACACTCCGGGAGCGCATTCCGGGCGTGGCGATCCGCACCCACTTCATCGTGGGCTTTCCAGGAGAGACCGAGGAGGATTTTACGGAGCTGCTCGAATACGTGCGCGGAGCCGAGCTGGATCACGTGGGCTGCTTCGCCTATTCGCGGGAAGACGGCACTCCCGCGGGCCGGATGAAGGAGCAGGTCCCCGAGCGCCTGAAGCTCTCGCGCCGCCAGGCGCTCATGAGCGCGCAGCGGAAGGTCGCGGCTTCCGTGTGGGGCAGGTGGGTCGGCCGCACGGTTCCGGTTCTCGTGGACGGCCCCGTGCCGGGGCGTCCCGGCGTGAGCGTGGGACGCGTCGAGCAGCAGGGCTACGAAGTCGACGGCGTCACCTACGTGCGCGCGACGGGCGGCCGGGAACCCCCGCGCGCGGGAGAATCGGTGCGCGCGCGCATCGTGCGCGCGAGAGAATACGATCTCGATGGCGAGGTGGCCGCGTGATCGCCCGACCGGTCGTGATGTCGATCCTGACTCTGGCCGTCCTCGCCCTTCCGGGGTCCCGAGCGGATGCCGCGACCGCGGTCCCCAAGACGCACGGGGCCGTGCTCGACTCGGTCGCGCGCATGGTCGCGACCGACCTTCTTCGAGGCGTGACGCTGCCGCCCGGCCGCGCGATCCGTGTGGCGAGCCCCATCCCCGGGGATACGCTCGGATTCTTTGAGCAGGCGACCGTGGAGCTGCTTCGCAAGGGAGGGACCGAGGTACGGCTCCTCCCCCTGCGGCCCACCGCCTCGACCGATCCCACGCTGGCCGTCGATGAGCTGACGGCCTCGCGCGGGGATTCCACCGACCTTCAGCTGAACCTCATCGTGCGCAGCGCAGGAGTGTCCTACGTTCGCGCGCTCCGGAAGTTCCCGTTCGGGATCCGCGGCTACCAGCGTCTCGCCTCCATCCGCGTGAACGGAAGCCTGGTCGACCTCACGAACCGCCAGTTGCTCTGGGCCAAATCGGCTTCCGGCTCGAGCCTGGATGAGGTCCCAAGAGGCGACCTCTCCTACGCGCAGAGCGGCTCGGGCGGGCTCAACCCCACGGTCCCGCGGACCGGGGGAGGACCGCGGATCCTGGAGCCCCTGATCGTCGTGGGTGTCGTCACCGGACTCGTTGTTCTCTTCTATTCGAACCGGAACTAGGTGCATCGGACGGGTCGAGACGTGGCAGGAAGGAGAAGGGAATGAGCATCGCGGCCAAACGACACATGCTGCTCGGCAGGGACTACTTCGAGCGCGGGTTCTACCAGGACGCCATCCGGGAGCTCCTGGAGGCGGTGAGGCTCAACCCGGGATTCCCTGACCTCCACAACCAGCTGGGCCTGGCCCTGAGCATGAACGGCGACCGGCGGCACGCGGCCGACGAGTTTCGCCGCGCCCTGGAGCTGAATCCCAACTACGTGGAAGCTCGGCTGAACCTCGCCATCGTGCTGAACGAGATGGGGCAGTACGACGACGCGCTTCGCGAGTTCAACGTGGAGCGGCTGCGGGATCATGAGCAGGAGAACCTCTCGGCGGAGGTGCGCTCCTATCTCGCCGAGTCCCACATGATGCTCGGAGACACCTACCGGAACGTGGGCGTGCTGGTGGACGCCTCCCAGGAATACCGGAAAGCGTTGAAGCTCTCCCCGCAGTACCTGGACATCAAGAACAAGCTCGGTGCGACCTACTGCGAGATGGGCCTCTACCAGGACGCCGAGACGGAGCTCGAGGAAGCGCTCGCCCAGAATCCCCGCTATGTCGCGGCTCGGGTGACCCTGGGAGTCGTGCTGCTGCGCTCGGGCCGGAAAACACGCGCGCGGGAGGAATGGGAGAAATGCCTCGCCCTCGAACCGGAGAACATCCGGGCCCGCGCGTACCTGGACATGCTGGAGCGTGAAGCGTCCACCGAGGAATCCCGGGCGCGATGATCCGCCGCCATGCTTTCTGGCTCTTCCTCCTGCCGGTTCTGTCCTGGGCGGGATGCGGCGGGACCCTCAAGGAAGGGGCGCGCCAAGGGACTCCCGATTTCCGAGCCGCGAAAGCGGAATACGATCGAGGCAACTACCTGGACGCGATCCCGGACTTCAAGGCCTACATCGAGCAGTTTCCCGGCACCGACCTTACCGACGACGCGCTCGATTACCTGGGTCTCTGCTATATCCGGGAGAAGGAATACGCGCTGGCGTCCGCGCAGTTCGACCGGCTCCTCCGCGATTTCCCGACCTCGCCGCTTCAGCCGGACGCGCTCCTCGAGCTGGCCCGGTGTGATGACTTGCAGAGTCATCCGGCGCCCCTGGATCAGACCGAGACCGAGCGGGCGCTCACGCGATACAACCAGTTCGTGGAGCAGTACTCCAACCACCCCCGCCTGGGGGAAGCCAAAGCGCGAATCCAGGTGCTGCGCGACCGGCTGGCGGAGAAACTCCTTGGGGGCGGCCGCCTCTACATGAAGCTCCGCAGGAACACAGCCGCGGAGCTCTATCTCAAGCGCGTCCTCGCCGAATATCCGGACTCGAAGTGGGTCGCGGAGGCCACGCGGCTGCTGCGGGAGGTGGCGGCACGGGAGGGGCGCTCCGATTCGCTGGACGCCGAAAAGAAGAGCGCTCCCGGCTCGATGGGACGGGAGCCCAAGCGAAAGCCCGACGAACGCATTCGCGGGGTCGAGGCATCCAAGTCTCCGGGATGAGCCGCGTCGGGGTCTTCGGCGGGACCTTCGATCCGGTCCATAACGGGCACCTCATCATGGCTCAGGAGGCGGTCACGCGGCTCGGACTCGACCGCATGATCTTCGTCACCGCGGCCCGGCCCTACCACAAGCGCGCCCCCGATCTTGCCGACGTGAAGCACCGGATCGCGATGCTGCGTCTCGCGACACGGGGAAATCCCGCCTTCGAGATCTCGCGCCTCGAGGCGGACGCGCAGGGACCCTCCTACACGGTCACCACGCTGGAAACCCTTCGTCGGACCGTGCGCGGGGAGCTGTATTTCCTCATGGGCCAGGACAGCCTCGAGGAATTCGCGGACTGGAGGATGCCGGAGCGGATCCTGAAGCTCGCGCGGCTCGTCGTGGTCCCTCGCGGGGAGCAGGATCTCCCCTCGCTTCCCGATCCCACGCGGCGCCGCGTCGTCTTTGTGAAGCCGCCCCGCATCGGGATATGCTCCTCTGAAATCCGCCGGCGCCTGAAGCGCGGGCTGCCGGTTCGCTATTGGACACCGGATCTCGTTCTGAGTTACCTAACGCGTCATGGCCTCTACGGCACCCGGAAGCGTCGCCGCTAAACAGATCCTCCTGGTGGACGGATCGGCGCTCTTGTACCGATCCCACTTCGCGTTCGCAAGAAACCCGCTTCGGAATTCGAAGGGAGAGGTCACGAGCGCGGTCTACGCGTTCCTGAACACTCTCGTTCCGCTCCTCGACGAGCGCCAGCCTGACCTCATGGGCGTGGTGTTCGACACCAAGGGGCCAACGTTTCGCCACCGCGAGTACAAGGACTACAAGGCGAACCGCCCTCCCATGCCCGACGAGCTGGGACGGCAGCTTCCGATCCTTCGGGAGCTTCTGCGCGTGCTGGGCATTCCGATCGTGGAGCAGGAGGGAGTGGAAGCGGACGACATCCTGGGCACGCTCGCGGTCGACGCGGCGCGCGCCGGCGTCGACGTGTGGATTCTGACAGGGGACAAGGATTTCTATCAGATCGTCTCGGACAGGATCCGGCTCTTGGCGCCGCCCGGCCGCGGAGGGCCGGTGGAGACGGTCGACCGCGCGGCCGTGCGGGCGCGCTTTGGCGTGGACCCGGAGCAGATGGTCGATCTCCTCGCGCTCATGGGGGACTCGGTGGACAACGTTCCGGGCGTGCCGGGGGTGGGGGAGAAGACCGCGGCACAGCTCATCGCGACGTATGGATCCCTGGACGGGCTCTACCGGTCGGTGGACGGCGTTGCGAAACCAGCGCTTCGCGAGAAGATCCGGGAGAACGAAGGGAAGGCGCGCCTCTCGCGGAAGCTCGTGACCGTGCGGACGGACCTTCCCCTCGATTTCCGCTGGCGGGAGCTGGAACGCACTCCTGCCGATCTTCCCGAGCTGATCCAGCTCCTGGATCAGCTGGAATTCCGAGCGCTGCGGAAGCGCTTCGCGGCGGAGATGGAGGCACAGCAGCCCACCGAGCTCTTTCCGGAATTCCTGGCGGCCGAGGAGCCGCGCGCACCGGCACCGGCCGCCGTGCGCCCGGAGCGTCCGCCGCTTGGCGACTATCACGTGGTGCGCACGGTCGAAGCGCTGGAGTCGCTCGCGCGGGAGCTGAAGGAAACGCACGATTACGCGGGCTTCGACGCCGAGACCACGCGATTCAATCCCATGGAGGCGGGCCTGGTCGGATTCTCCATCGCCACCGCGCCGGGGCGCGCCTACTACATCCCGATCGGGCAAAGGGAGGGGGGCAATTTGGACCCGGAGCTCGTCCGGGAAGCGCTCCGCCCCTTCTTTGCCGATCCTTCCAAGAAGCGCGTCGCCCAGAACGCGAAATTCGACTGGCACGTGCTCCATCGCTTCGGCATTCCGGCGCACGACGTGTTCATGGACACCATGCTCGCTGCGTACCTGATCGATCCGGACCAGCCGAAGAACATCGATTACCTGGCCCGCACCCATCTGGGTGTGGAGAAAATCCCAACGCAGTCCCTGATCGGTGTCGGACGCGATCAGGTGTCCATGGCCGCAGTACCGGTCGAGCAGATCGCCGAGTATTGCTGCGAGGACTCGGACGTGTGCCTGAGGCTCACGCCGATTCTCCTGCAAGAGCTGGATCGCTCGGGGCTCCTTCCGCTTTTCCGCGATGTGGAGATGCCGCTCCTCGGCGTTCTGGTCCGCATGGAGGACGCTGGCGTCAAGGTGGACGTGGCCGCTCTGAACGCGATGTCCCGCGCGATGGGGGAGCAGGTCGCAAGGCTCGAGTCGGAGATCCAGGAAGCCGCGGGCGTGCCGTTCAACGTGAACTCGCCCCGGCAGGTGGCGGAGATCCTCTTCGACCGCCTCAGGCTTCCGAGAGGGAGGCGGACGAAGGACGGTTATTCCACGGACGTCGAGGTGCTGGAGAGCCTCGCGGCTCATCATCCGCTCCCGAAGCTCCTCCTGGAGCACCGGCAGTATCAGAAACTCAAGAGCACCTACCTCGACGCTCTGCCGCGGTTCGTGCGCCCCGACACGGGACGCGTGCACGCGACGTTCCATCAGATTGGCGCTTCGACCGGGCGCCTCAGCGCGAGCGAGCCCAACCTCCAGAACATCCCGATTCGCTCCGAGGAGGGGCGCGCGATCCGGAAGGCGTTCATTCCGGAGGGGGAGGACGGGCTCCTGGTCTCCTTCGATTATTCCCAGATCGAGCTTCGGCTCATGGCGCACCTTTCGGGCGACCCCGTGCTCGCGGAAGCCTTCCGCTCCGGAGAGGACGTCCACCGCACGACCGCGGCGAAGCTCTTCGGCGTTTCTCCCGCCGACGTGACACCGGCGCAGCGCGCGCAGGCCAAGATCGTGAATTTCGGAGTGCTCTACGGCATGGGCCCGGTGCGGCTCGCGCGCGAGCTGAATCTCTCGCGGGCGCTGGCGGCCGCCTTCATCGACGAGTACAAGCGAACGCTGTCGGGCGTGGCCTCCTACCTGGACCACGTGCTCGATCTCGCGCGGAAGCGCGGGTACGCGCAGACCATCCTGGGAAGGCGCTGGCCGCTCCCCGCACTCCACGAGGATGGGTCGCGGCGCGCCGAAGCCGAGCGCGTCGCCGTGAACATGCCCATCCAGGGATCCGCGGCGGACCTGATCAAGACCGCGATGGTTCGGATCGACGCTTTGCTGCGGGAGCATCCGGAGCTCGAGCGGTCGAGGATGATCCTCCAGGTCCACGACGAGCTTCTCTTCGAGACGACCGAATCGGAGTTCGAGACGCTCCGCAAACGGGTCACCGAAGTCATGGAGAGCGCGCTCCCGTTGAAGGTTCCTCTCGAAGTGCACGTCGGCCACGGGAAGACCTGGGCCGACGCCCACGGGTGAGTTAGATTTCCCCGATGTTCCGAATCGGAGTGACCGGCCCCATGGCCTCGGGCAAGACCGAGGTCGCCCGCCGGTTCGTGGAGCGCGGCGCGCGGCTGATCGAGGCGGACGCCCTCGGGTGGGAGGTGCTGGCGGACCCGGAAATCCGGCGACGCATCCGGAGCGCGTTCGGGCCCTCGGTTCTGGCCGGGGACGGAAGCGTGGACCGGCGGGCGCTGGGACGGATCGTCTTCGGCGACGCCTCCGAGCTGGATCGCCTGAACGCCCTGGTGCAGCCGCTCCTCGAGCGGCGCGTGCGGGAGGCGCTCGAGGCGGCTCGCGGCGAGGACGTGGTCGTCCTGGACGCGGCGCTCCTGGGCGCCTGGAATCTCGCCGGGGAGCTGGAGGGCGTGGTCTTCGTCGACGCGCCGGCCGAGACGCGCGTTGCGCGGCTACAGGCGGATCGCGGATTCCCGGACGCGGAGGCGCGCGGCCGGATCGAAGGGCAGAGGCTTCCGCCCGTGTGCGGCGCGCGGCGGACCTGGCGCATCGCGAATCGAGGCTCGCGCGCGGAGCTTCTCCGGCGCGCGGACGAGGTGTGGGGGGAGATCGAGCGGCTTCGATCCGGAGCCCGGAGCGGCTAGAATGGTCGCGGGAGGAACGTCTCGATGGATCTGACAGTCACGCGAAAGAGGCTCGAGGACGGTCGCCAGATTCTGGCGGAACTTCGGAGCTTTCTTTGACGTCGAGAAGGCGGAGCGGCGGGCGGGCGAGCTGGAATCGAAGATGGAGGCGCCCGAGTTCTGGAACGACGGCGAGGAGGCGCAGAAGGTCGTCACCGAGCTGAAATCCCTGCGCCGGATCTACGAGCCTTACCGGGACCTGGAGCGCGAGGTCAAGGACGCCGAAGGGCTCGTCACGCTCGTCGAGCAGGAACCCGATGAGTCGCTCGCGGCCGAGTTGGATCGGCAATCGAAGGATCTCCTGCCCAAGATCCAGGCGCTCGAGCTGCAGAGCCTCCTCTCCGAGGAAAGCGACGCGCACGGCGCGATCCTCACCATCCATCCCGGCGCCGGAGGCACCGAATCCCAGGACTGGGCACAGATGCTCTACCGCATGTATTCGCGGTTTCTGGAGCGCCGCGGGTTCCCCTCCCAGGTGCTCGATCTCCAGCAGGGGGAAGAAGCAGGGATCAAGGACGCGACCATCGAAGTGGACGCGCCCTTCGCGTACGGATACCTCAAGGCCGAGCGCGGCGTGCACCGGCTGGTGCGCATCTCCCCCTACGACGCCAATCATCGGCGGCATACCTCCTTCGCCTCCGTATTCGTGTATCCGCTCGCGGAAGGGAACGGGGACCTTTCGATTCCGGAGAGCGATCTCCGCATCGACACCTTCCGCGCGAGCGGCGCCGGCGGGCAGCACGTGAACAAGACGGAGTCCGCGGTGCGGATCACCCACATCCCGACCGGGATTGTGGTGCAGTGCCAGAATGAGCGCTCCCAGCACCGGAATCGCGACTCCGCCATGAAAATCCTGAAAGCGCGCCTCTATTCCCTCAGAATCGAGGAGGATCGAAAGAAGCAGGAGGTGCTGACCGGAGGGAAGAAGGACATCGCGTGGGGTAGCCAGATCCGCTCCTACGTCTTCCACCCCTACACCCTGGTCAAGGACCACCGAACGGACCTCGAGATCCGGGACGTCCAGCGCGTCATGGACGGAGACCTGGACCCATTCATCGACGCGTACCTTCGCCTGAAGGAGCCTCAGTGAGCCGCTCGAGGGAGCCCCGGTGAGCCCGGCCAATCCACAGATCTTCCGCGAGTACGACATTCGGGGCGTGGCCGACCGCGACCTCACCGATGAAGCCGTGCGGGAGATCGGGCACGCCTTCGCGCAGCGCATGAGCGAGCGCGGGAAGAAGGTCATCGTGGTGGGACGCGACGTGCGCCTTTCCTCGCCGCGTATTCGGAACGCGCTCGTGAAGGGGCTCGTGGATCAGGGTGCGCACGTGATCGACGTGAGTCAGGTGCCCACCCCCGCGCTCTATTTCGCGATTCTCCATCTCGAGGCGGACGGCGGCGTGATGGTCACGGGAAGCCACAATCCCATCGAATACAACGGGCTCAAGCTGAGCGACGGGGTCTCCTCGCTCCATGGTGAGGAGATCCAGGAGCTGCGCCATCGCACCGTGTCCCCGGGGGTGCTTCCGCAGCCGGGATCGGTCGAGGAGCGCTCGGTCGACGAGGCGTATCTGCGCGATCTCGTTTCGCGGATCAAGCTGACGCGGAGACTCCGCGTGGTTGTGGATCCCGGGAATGGCGCGGCGAGCGTCCTGGGCCCCGAATTCATCCGCGCGACGGGATGCGAGGTGGATGCCATCTTCGCCGAGCCGGACGGACGCTTCCCGAATCATCTGCCCGACCCCACCGTTCCCGCGCTGATGCGCTCGCTGCAGCAGCGCGTGATCCAGACGCATTCCGACCTCGGGATCGGGTTCGACGGCGATGCAGACCGGATCGGAGCCGTGGACGAGAAGGGGCGGTTGCTCTACGGGGATCAGCTCCTGGCGCTCTACGCCGCCGACGTTCTGGCAAAACATCGGGGCAAGCCGATCATCTTCGAGGTCAAGTGCTCGCAGGGCCTCGTGGAGTGGGTGCGCGCGAAGGGTGGGGAGCCCGTGATGTGGAAGGCGGGCCATTCCCTCATCAAGGCCAAGATGCGCGAGACGAAGGCGCCCCTCGGAGGGGAGATGTCGGGGCACATGTTCTTCGCGGACGAGTTCCCGGGCTACGACGACGCCCTCTACGCCGCGGGGAGGTTGCTGCGCATTTTGGCGGCGTCGGGGAGAACCTTGTCGGCGCTCGTCGACGAGCTGCCGCAGTCGCGATACGTCTCCACGCCGGAGCTTCGCCTGGACTGTACGGACGCGCGCAAATTTGCTATCGTGGATGCGGTCCGTGAGCACTTCGCCCAGGAGCATGAGGTCATCGACATCGACGGCGCGCGCGTGCAGTTCGGCGACGGCTGGGGGTTGATCCGGGCGTCGAACACACAGCCCGTGCTCGTGGTGCGCTTCGAGGCGGTCAGCAAGGTACGGCTGCAGGCGATCGCGCGTGAGGTTTACGACGTGCTCGCCACGTTTCCCGAGGTCACGGTCCCCGCGCTGCAAGTCTAAGCGCCTCCCCCGCGTCGCGCCGGAAGGAAGAGAGCATCGTGGCGTCTCGGTCCGGCCGCCCTCCATCCAAGGCATCCCTGAGACTTCTTCGATTCGGTCGGAGCGGCCTGTTCTGGCTGGCGCTGCTCGCGTCCGCCGCCGGTCACCCTCTCGTCGCCTTCGCACAGGACGAAATCCTGATCAACGACGACCGCCTCCCGCGCGCCCAGTTCGCCCCGAGAGCCGCGCTGGGCGCGACCGGCGCGCTGGTGGTCGCGTGGTCGGACGGTCGGAACGGCCCCGACTCCTACATCGATTACGACATCTACGCGATGACGATTCGGGATCCCCTGGCCCTGGGATCCACGGTGAATCGCCGGATCAACGACGACACGACGCCGGCCATTCAGGGGCTGCCCGATCTCGCCTCCAGTCCCGCGGGCACGATTCTCTGCGTCTGGGAGGACAGTCGGTCCGGAAATCCGGACATCTATGGCGCCGCCTTGGACTCTCTGGGCTTTCGAATCACCCCGAACCTCAAGATCAATGACGACCGCGGATTTGGGGAACAGAGAACGCCCCGGGTGACGGCGGTGGGTCGGGACCGTTATCTGGTCGTGTGGGGGGACCAACGATTCAACCAGTCAGACATCTACGGCTCGTATCTAAACGTGAGCGGCGGGGCCATTGGACGGAACTTCATCGTGTCGCCGGACACGGTGTCCGGTGGCAGCTACCAGGGACAGCCGGCCGTCGCGACCAACGCCAGCGGCCTCACGCTCGTGGCATGGCTGGACGGCCGGGAAGGCGGCTCTGTCTTCGGCGCCACCTTTGACATCTATGGGCAGTGGATCGACTCCACCGGAGCCATGATCGGGACGAACTTCAAGATCAACTCGACGAACGCGCACCAGCAGGACGATTCGCCCACCGTCGTCGCCGATCCGACGCAGGGATTCGTGGTGGGGTGGATCGACCGCCGGCAGGGAACGTCGATCGATCCGGGAGACGTCTACGCCCAGCGCTTCGGCCCCAACCGCGTCGCCATCGGCGGCAACGTGAAGGTGAACGACGACGGGCTGGGATGGAACCAGAAGAACGTGCGCGGCGCGGCCGGGCCGGATGGCGCCTATCTCTTCTGGGAGGATTTACGCGATGGCGGAGGGCTGGACCCCAACGTTCGCGCCGCGAGGGTGCCCTATGACGGCTCGCCGCCGGGATCCAATTTCCGCGTGAACTCCAACACTCCGGGGAGACAGGGGACCCCAAGCGCCCTCTGGGACGGACGGGACGCGTTTCTCGCCGTATGGGAGGATTCCCGGAACGGAGCCCCCAACATCTACGCGATTTCCGTGTTACCAAACGGCACGCGTCGCGGCTTCGACACGCAGCTGAACGACGACGCCGCGAAAAACGATCAGTGGGCGCCGAGGCTCGGTCACGGCAGCGGTCTGTACCTCCTCACCTGGATCGACCGCCGGAATGGCACCAACGATCTCTTCGGACAATGGATGACCTCTCCCGGGGGGCGCGAGGGAGCGAACACGCTCCTCTATTCGGAGACTGCCACGTCGCGTGCCGTCGCGAGCAACGCGGCCGTCTCTCCGGGCGGGGTCGCGCTGGTCGCGGCCCAGGTGACGCGAGACTCGGACGCTGGGGAGATACGTGGATTTCTCTTCATGACCCTGGGAAACGGCCCGTCCGGATCCTTCTGGATCAGCGACTCGCTCCAGAGCGCACAAGCAGATCCGGTCGTGGTCTGGCGCGCGGGCTCCTTCGCCGTGGCCTGGATCGATTCGAGAGAGCCAACGCCCCGCATCTACGGACAGAGGCTGACCGAGGCCGGGATTCGTATTGGAAGCAATCATCCACTGGTCTCGCCGGCGCCCGCGGATCCGCCATTGGGTTTTGACCTCGCCCCCGACGATTTCAGCGGTGGGTATTGGCTTCTCTACGCGGACGGAACGAGCGCGGACCAAAGGCTCTGGCTCGAGCACCTCACCTCCACGCTCGATCCCGACCGACCGCCCACCGAGGTCGCGGCCTCGTTCGGCGGACCCAAGCAGGATCCGAGGCTCGGCGCGTCCGCCGTGGACGGCAGGCTGGAGGTCGTGTGGCAGGGCGTGGCCGCCTCGGGGCAGGCGGCGGTGTATCAGCTCGCGCTGACCTCGAACCTGGTCGCGCTGGGGCCGGTCCTCGAAGTGGGCGATCCTGCGTTCAACGCCGCGCGAGCGCATCCCTCGATCGCGGTCGTCGATTCACGCTCGGTGATCACGTGGCAGGAGGAGCGCGCAGGGAACTGGGACATTTACATGCGCGTGATCCAGTCCGGGGTGAATCCCGCGACTGGCTCGGTTCGCGTGGACGAGGATCCCGGCCAGGCGGATCAGTTCGAGCCCGTGGCCGGGCTCGACGCGGCGGGACACGCGCTCTTCATCTGGACAGATACGCGATCGATCTCGAGCGGCACCGACATCCTCGCCCGCGTGATCGGGCTGACGCCGACCGCGGTGGACGAGATCCCTTCGCCACCGCCCGATCCGCCTCCGGCACCCCCGACGCGAATGCGGGTAGGACCCGCGAAACCGAATCCCTTCTCGGGGGTGCTGGGCATTCCTGTCGAGATTCCAACCGTCAGGAACGCGCGGCTGCGCGCGATGATCCTGGACGTGCAGGGAAGGCTGGTCGCGCGGGTCTATGATGGTTATCCGGAAGGGGGGAGGGTGATCCTGCGCTGGAACGGT
>JACXTT010004059.1_pt1 | contig 21971 bp, 21 predicted proteins | sample 9270951 | NCBI WGS metagenome assembly JACXTT01 (sample SAMN15532306, study PRJNA645909) | rock metagenome | isolation source: weathered quartz diorite | place: Puerto Rico | collected 2017-06-21
AGCAGGGAGCGGGGAGGGGGAGGGGGAGGAAGGGGGGCGGCGGCATGCGCGTTGAGCAACTGCGCGGCGGCGTGGTGGAAGCCTGGCACGACGTTCACGTCGCGGTCGTGGACCGGACCAGCCGGCTCGTCGCTCACGCCGGCGATCCGCGGCTGGTCACCTTCTGGCGGTCCGCCGCGAAACCCTTTCAGGCGTCGCCGCTCGTCGACGACGGCGTGATGGCGCGTTTCGGGATCACTGAGCAGGAGCTGGCGCTCGCGTGCGCCTCACACTCGAGCGAGCCCGCCCAGGTGGTCAAAGTGCGCGAGCTACTCGCGAAGATCGGCTGCGCCGAGCGCGACCTCCTCTGCGGACCGCACCCGCCGCTCTCCGAGCGCGTGGCGCAGGACTATCAGGCGCGCGGCGTTCGACTCACGCCCGTGTACTCGAACTGCTCCGGAAAGCACGCCGGAATGCTCGCGCTCGCGCGCCACCATGCCTGGCCAACGGAGTTTTATACGCGCCCCGAGCACCCGGTCCAGCAACGTTGTCTCGCGGAGGTCAGCCGGTGGGCGGAAGTGCCGAGAGAAAGGATCGCGACGGGCGTGGACGGCTGCGGAGTGGTGTGCTTCGCGCTTTCCTTACGAAACATGGCGCTGGCGTACGCGAAACTCGGGAGCGGAGCGCAGGGAGCGATGCAGATTGCCGCCGCAATGCTCCATTATCCCGAACTCATCGCCGGCGAGGGACGTCCTTGTACCGAGGTGATGCGCGCCCACCCGGGTCGTGTGATCGCGAAGGTGGGCGCCGAGGGTGTGTACTGCGCCCTGCTCGTGGGGGAAGGACTCGGCGTCGCGCTCAAAGTGGCGGATGGTCACGCGATCGCGTCGGCCCTGGCCCTCGCGGCCGTGCTCGAGGCCCTGGGGCTCCGCCCGCTCCCTCCCCCGTTGGGTCCCCGGCCGAATCTGAACACGCGCGGCGAGCCCGTTGGCGAGTTGCGCGTAAATGGAGGACTGGAGCAATGAACGGATACGCGGGCGGCGGGTGGACGACCGTACTATGAGCGTCCTCGACGGGCAGACTGCGGCGCTCGTGCGCGTGGCGGCCGCGGTCGCCAGGGGCGACGTGCCCGCGCTCGACGCCCGGCTGCGGGCCGCGCGGGACGCGGGGGTACCCGGCTTGTGGATCGAGGAGCTGCTGCTCCAGAGCATGCTGGTGGTCGGATATCCCCTTGCGCTGGTGGCGTTCGGCGCGTGGCGGGCGGTGGCTGGCCCCGCGCTCGCCGAGGAACACGGGGCCGAGCCGTTGGCGCACGAGGACTGGGAAGCGTGGGCCGCGCGTGGCGCGGCCGTGTGTCGCGAGGTGTACGGGCGCGCGTACCACAAGCTGCTCGTGAACCTGCGGGCACTGCACCCGGCGCTCGAGGACCTGGTCCTCGTCGATGCCTATGGTAAGGTGATCGGGAGGCCCGGCTTCGACTTGAAACGACGCGAGCTCGCGACCGTCGCGGCCATCGCGGTGCTCGGCGCCGCGCAACAGCTGCACTCGCATCTGCGAGGAGCGATCAATACCGGCGCGTCGGCCGCGGAAATCGAGGCCGTGCTGGAGGTCGTGGACGGAGACCTCGATGCGGAGCGGAAGCGGCTGGTGCGGGAGCAGTGGGAGGATGTGAAGAAGCGCAAGCTCTAATGTTCATAGATCGCGCGGTCGTGGATGTCGTCGCCGGTGCGGGCGGCGCGGGAGCCTCGAGCTTTCGCCGGGAAAAGTTCGTCCCCAAGGGCGGACCGGACGGTGGCGACGGTGGAGCCGGAGGCAGCGTGTACGTACGCGCCGATCCGAACCTCGCCACGCTTCTCGATTACCGCTACCGGACGCGCTGGAGGGCGGAGCGTGGACAGCATGGGAAGGGGAAGAACATGACGGGGAAGTCGGGCGCGGACCTGGTCCTGCCCGTTCCGCCGGGCACGGAGGTGCACGACGCCGACTCGAGCGCGTTGGTGGGCGAGGTGCTGCGCGGCGGCGACAGCATCCGTGTGGCGCGCGGTGGGCGGGGCGGTCGGGGGAATGCCCGCTACGCGACGCCCACGCACCGCAGTCCCCGTGAGTGGGAGCCCGGGGAGTCCGGCGAGGAACGCCGGATCGAGCTCGTGCTCAAGCTCATCGCCGATGTCGGCCTGCTGGGCGCGCCGAATGCCGGGAAGAGCACGCTGCTCTCGGTGATCTCCGCCGCCCGGCCCAAGATCGCCGACTATCCGTTCACCACGCTCGAGCCGCATCTCGGCGTCGTGGCCCTGTCGGATCATCGCACGTTCGTGGTGGCGGACATCCCGGGGATCATCGAGGGCGCGCACGCGGGGAAGGGATTGGGTCTCAGGTTCCTGCAGCACATCGAGCGCACGCGCCTCATGGCGGTGCTCGTGCCGGCCGACGTCCCCGATCCACAGGCGACCTACGAGCTGCTGTTGCGTGAAGCGGCCGCTTACTCGCCGGCGCTCGCGGCCAAGCCTCACATCGTCGTTGTCACGAAGAGGGATCTCCGGATACCGGACACCCTACACCCTGACGTTCGTCCCCGTGGGGGCGCGCCCGTCATCGCCGTTTCGTCGGTCACCCGCGAAGGGCTCCCCGAGCTCCTGGAAACCTTGTGGAAGGCCCTCCAGATCGAAGCCCCGACGAAGTAGCCGCGTATCTCGCGCTCGCGCAGGTCCGGGGCATCGGCTCGGCGCGCCTGCGCACGTTGGTGGCCGCGTTCGAAACGGCCGTCGCGGCGATCCGTGCGCCGCATGGCGCCATCGCCGCGCTGCCCGGATTCAGTCGCGCCGCGGCCACCGCCATCCGCGCCGCGTCGGTGCCAGCCGGTCGTGAGGTTCTCGACCAGCTCGGTCGCCTCGGAGCGACGGTCCTGCTGTCCGACGAAGCCGCGTTCCCGCCACTGCTTCGCGAGATTCCCGAGTCGCCCGCGCTGCTATACGCATGGGGCGATGTGAGCCTCCTCGCGCGACCCGCGGCCGCGATCGTCGGGAGCCGAAACCACTCGGCCTATGGCGCGGAGGCGGCGCGGGGGCTGGCCGCCGGCGTCGCCCGCGCGGGCGTCGTGGTGGTCAGCGGGATGGCGCGCGGCATCGATGCCGTCGCTCACACCGCCGCGCTGGACGCGGGCGGCGCCTCCGTAGGCGTCCTCGGGAACGGGTTCGGCGTGACCTATCCCGCGGCGAACCGTCCGCTGTACGACCGGATGAAGGGTGTCGGATGCCTCATCACCGAATTGCCCCCCGGCGAGCGGCCGCACGCCGGGGCGTTTCCCCGGCGCAATCGGCTCATCTCCGGGCTCGCGGGTGTCACCGTCGTGGTCGAAGCCGCACCGGGATCCGGGGCGCTCATCACCGCGGATTGTGCGCTCGATCAGGGCAGAACGGTGCTCGCCGTACCGGGCCCGATCACGAGCCCCACGTCGCTCGGCTGCAACCGCCTCATTCAACAGGGAGCAAAGCCTGCGCTCAGCTCGGGAGACATCCTTGAAGAGCTCGGCGTGCCGGGCGCCGCGCACACGGCTTCCGGCTCCGCACCCTCCGCGCCACCGGTGCCCCCGGACCTGAACGCGTTGCAGCGGTCTCTATGGGAGACCCTGTGCACGGAGCCGAGGCATGTCGACGCGCTGGTCGCCAGCGTCGGCACGGATACGAGCGCCGTGCTGACGGCGCTGACGGAGCTCGAGATGCGCGGAGTCGTGAAGCAACAGCCGGGGATGGTGTTTGGGTTGGTTTGACTGACATACCTTTCCTGCATGCGCCACCTCTACGTCCACGTCCCCTTCTGCCGGCGCCGCTGCTCGTACTGCGACTTCTCCATCGCCGTACGCAAGCGTATCCCGGCCCAAGAGTACGTGGAAACCGTCCTGAGAGAGCTCGATATCGTATCCCGAGGCCCCTCCGGGTGCGTTCTCGATTTCTCGGAGCGCCTGGAGAGTCTCTACTTGGGCGGCGGAACTCCCTCGCTTCTTCCCCCCGACGCTCTCGCGACGCTGGTCACACGACTCTTCGACGTCTTTTCTTCCAGGCCTGTTCTCGACGCCGCCGAAGTGACGCTCGAAGCCAATCCTGAAGACGTGACGCCCGAGACCGCTGCCGTGTGGCGCCATGCGGGCATCAATCGGGTATCCCTGGGCGCGCAGTCCTTCGACGATCGCGTGCTCGCGTGGATGCATCGACCGCACGATGCGGCGCGCATCGGTAGCTCGGTCCGCGCGCTCAGGGGCGCGGGATTCGACAATGTCTCGCTCGATCTGATCTTTGCTCTGCCCTCCGAGTTGGGGCGCGACTGGGGTCGCGACTTGGATCAAGCCCTCACCCTGTGCCCCTCGCATCTTTCCCTGTATGGCCTCACGGTCGAGGAGCGCACACCGCTCGCCCGATGGATCTCGCGCGGCGCCGCGTCCGGACCGAGCGACGAGCGCTATGCCGACGAGTACCTGCTTGCCCACGAGCGCCTCGCGCGCCACGGCTATCACTTCTATGAAGTCTCGAACGCGGCGCGCGAAGGCCGCCGATCGCGCCACAACTCGGCCTACTGGTCGGGACGAGCGTACCTCGGACTGGGGCCCGCCGCGCATTCCTACGGCGCCGGCAGGCGGTGCTGGAACGTCGCGGCCTGGGACGCGTATCGCCGCGCCGTGGCCGCCGGTGGGCCCGTGGTCGAGTCGGAAGAAGTGCTCACCGAGGAACAGCGGGAGCTCGAGCGCTTGTATCTGTCGTTGCGGACGGATGCGGGCGTGCCTCTTGCCGACCTCTCCCGTCCTCTACCGACGGCTACCGACCTCTGGCTCCAACGGGGCTGGGTCGAGCTCCGGGATCGGCACCTCGTCTGCACGCGGGAGGGCTGGCTCCGCTTGGACACCTTGGTCACCGCCTTGACCGGGCAACCCGCAATCGGCTAAATTGTTAGCCGCTAATGGGTTGGGTGACATGGTAGAATCCTTGAACGAACGCGAGCGCCAGGTCCTCGAAGCCGTCATCGAGACCTACGTGGCCACCGCGGAGCCCGCGGGCAGCCGGACCATCTCCCGTAGGTTCGGCCTCGCGCTCTCGCCCGCGACCATCCGCAACACGATGAGTGATCTCGAGGAGAAGGGGTATCTGTATCACCCCCATACCTCGGCTGGGCGCATCCCGACCGACCTCGCGTACCGCGTCTACGTCGACTCGCTCATGCATCTCTCGCAGGTGTCGCCGTCCGAGGCCAACCAGATTCGGGAGGAGCTCGCGGAGCGGAACGCCGTGGACCAGATTCTCGAGCGGGCGGCGCAAGTGCTGGGCGTCCTGACGAAGGAGCTCGGCGTGGCCGTCGGCCCGTCCCTCGACGAGTCGCTCCTCGAGCGGGTGGAGCTGCTCCAGGCGGGCTCCGACCGCCTGCTGTTGGTGCTGACGCTCAAGAGCGGCATCGTGCGCAGCATCTTCGTGGAAGTGCCCGCGGAGATGGCCCCCGAGGCTGTGGTAAAGGTGGCCCTCGTGCTGAACGAGCGGCTCGCGGGCCTCACGCTGCGGGACATCCGCGCCACGCTTTCCGACCGGCTGCGCGACGCCGCGCCCGACGCGCACTCGAGCGACCTGTTGAACATCTTCATTCAGGAAGCGGACGACCTCTTCGACGTGCCACCCGGAGGCTCTGCGGCGGGGGGCGTGGTGCTCGGAAGCGCGCAGCTGCTCGCAGGCCAGCCCGAGTTCGCCACCAAGGAGCGGCTGCAGGGCCTCATGGAAGTGACCGAGCGGCGAGATCTGTTGCGCGAGGCGCTCGCCCGGCGGATGGGGCAGGGCCTCACGATCACCATCGGCAGCGAGCACCAGGACGCGACGCTCGCCCCCTTCACACTCGTAACCGCCTCCTATCAGCTCGGTCCCCTGACCGGGGTCATCGGCGTCATGGGGCCGACCCGCATGCCGTACGACAAGATCGTTGCCCTCGTGGATCACACCAGCCGCCTCGTCGGCGAGCTGCTCGAATGAGCCGAGACTACTACGCCGTCCTGGGCGTGAAGCGCGGAGCGGACGAGGCGGAGATCAAGAAAGCCTATCGCCGGCTCGCCATGCAGTACCATCCGGACCGCGTTGGGCCCGGCGAAAAGGCCGCCGCCGAGGAGAAGTTCAAGGAGATCACCGAGGCCTACGAGGTGCTGTGCGATCCCGAAAAGCGCGCGGTCTACGACCGGTACGGTGCTGCGGGACTCAAGGGGGCGGGCGCAGGTGGGGCGGGGTTTGCGCCCTTCGACTTGTCCGAGGCGCTCAGCATCTTCATGCGCGACTTCGGAGGACTGGGTGGCTTCGATGCGTTCTTCGGCGGCGGCGAACGCGCCCGGCGCGAGCGGCGCGTCGGCCAGGATCTCAAAGTCACGCTCAAACTGAGCCTCGCGGAGGTCGCGAGCGGCACGACAAAGCGAGTGAAGGTGCGCACGCTGGATCGGTGCACGGCCTGCGATGGTACCGGAGCCGCGCCGGGGAGTGAGCCGACGCGCTGTGACACCTGCGGTGGAACGGGGGAAGTTCGGCGGGCCGCGCGCTCGATCTTCGGGCAGTTCCTGTCTGTCTCACCGTGCCCCACCTGCGATGGCGATGGGACCGTCGTGCTGCACCCCTGTCCCAAGTGCCAAGGGGACGGGAGGGTCCGCGCGGAGAAGGAGATCGAGATCAACGTCCCTGCGGGCGTCGCCGACCATCACTATCTCACCATGCGGGGGCACGGCGTGCCCGGGCCGCGCGGCGGGGCACCCGGTGACTTGATCGCTGTGCTCGACATCGCGGAGGACTCGCGATTCGAGCGCCACGGCGACGACTTGATGTACGATCTCGCGCTCTCGTTCACGCAGGCCGCGCTCGGGGCCGAAGTCGAGGTCCCGACCCCCTACGGCCCGACGATGCTCAAGGTCCAGTCGGGGACCCAGACCGGTGCGCTATACCGCCTGCGTGGCAAGGGACTCCCTCGGGTGGGCGAGAGCGGACGCGGTGATCTGAACGTCCGGGTTCACGTGTGGACGCCGATCAAGCTGACGGCGGAGCAGCGCGCACTCCTCGAGCAGCTCGCGAAGGTCGAAAGCAAGCCGCCGTCCGAAGAGCACACAGGCAAGAAATTCTGGGAGCAGTTGCGACAGGCGTTCGGCAGATGATTCACGTGACGCCGGGAACGAGGCATGGCCGGTTGCGTCTTCTGTAAGATCGCCGCAGGGGAGATCCCCGCGACCGTCGTGAAACGCGCGGACGGGATGCTCGCCTTCGTGGATCTCAACCCGCAAGCGCCCACGCACGTGCTCGTGATCCCCACCCATCACCTCGCCTCGCTGAACGACGCAAAGGATCCCGCCCTGCTCGGGAAGCTGTTGGCGTTCGCCCGCGACTTGGCGCGCGAGTCCGGCCTGGCCGACCGCGGCTACCGCGTGGTGGTGAATACGAACCCGGATGGAGGCCAGACCGTGTTTCATCTTCACCTCCATCTGCTGGGCGGCCGGCCGATGACATGGCCGCCAGGATGACCGCTTGCCAGGCTCCCCCAGCGCGGCTAAGTTTTTGTGTCAATCACAGTTAGCGAGATGATGACCTTGCCCGAGCGGCTGCGCGCCGCGATGAACGAGGCTCGGAAAACCCGCGATCAGGCGCGCACCCTTCTCCTCTCCACGATCCTCGCAGACCTCAAGAACCGCGAATTCGAGCTCCAGCACTCACCGACCGACGACGAGACCGCCGACGTCCTCCGGCGCGGGATCAAACGTCGCCGGGAGGCGGCGGAGCAGTACACGGCCGCCGGCCGCGCCGATCGGGCCGACGCGGAGCTCGCGGAGGTCAAGGTCCTCGAGTCGTTCCTACCCGCCGCCGTTGACGCGGAGGAGATCCGCCGCGCGGTGCGCGAGGTGATCGCGGCGGGCACGAGAGATCTCGGCAAGGTGATGGGGCAGGTGATGCCGCGCTTCAAGGGCCGCGCGGACGGCAAGCTCGTGAATCAGATCGTCCGTGAGGAGCTGGCCGCCGCATGAGCGTCGGGGTCTCCCCCGCGGTCCTCGAGACTCTGGAGTTCCCGGCCGCGCTGGAGCGGGTGGCGGCGCATGCGGTCGGCCCCCTTGGCGCGGCGCGGGTACGCCGACGGGTGCCCGCGATCGAGCCCGAATCGATCCACGCCGCGCTCGCTCAAGTGGCCGAGCTCGCCGCCCTGTTGCTGCGTGACGACGCCATCCGAGCCGAGGTCGTACCCGACATCGCGACCGCGATCGATCTGCTGCACGTACCGGGGAGCGCGCTCGAGGGCAAGCCCCTTGCGCTCGTCGGTCAGACCCTCACTGCGGCCCGCGTGACGGCCGCGGACCTCGCCAAGCTCGCAGCCGACGCACCGCGCACCGCCGCGCTGCGCGTGGATCCGCCGCCGCGCGAGCTCGAGCGCCGTCTCCTCGAATCGGTCGACCCCGAGGGACAGCTGCGCGATGGCGCGTCGCGCGGCCTCGCGCGGGCACGTCGTGCCGTCCGGGACGCGCGAGACCGGCTGATCCAGAAGCTCGAGGCCATGCTTGCCCGCCTCGACCCCACCGACCGCGCGCCCGATGCCGCCGTGACGATCCGGGAGGGTCGCTACGTGATCCCGGTGCGCTCCACCGCCCGCAGCCGCATCGGTGGCATCGTGCATGACGAGTCGGCCACGCGCTCCACGGTGTTCGTCGAGCCGCCGGAGGTCATCGAGCTCGGCAACGAGCTGCGCGCGGCCGAGGCCGAGGAGCAGCGTGAGATCCTGCGCGTGCTGCGCGAGCTCACCGACCTCCTCCGCCCACAGGCGGATGCGGTCGCCGCCGCGTGGGACATGTGTATCGCCTTCGATGACCTGTGTGCCCGCGCCCGGTACGCCGTCGCGGTGAACGGGTTCGCACCGGCGATCGGGTCGGGGGGGCCGCGGGGGCGGGGGGCTCTCGAGATCCATTCGGGCCGGCATCCGCTGCTGGGGAATGACGCCGTGCCCTTCGACCTGGTCCTCGCGAGCGACGAGCACACGGTGCTCGTCTCGGGTCCAAACACCGGCGGGAAGACCGTCCTGATCAAGGCAGTCGGGCTGCTGTGCGTCATGGCGCAGAGCGGCATCATCCCGCCGATCGGCCCGCAGTCGACGCTCCCCGTCTTCACGGGCGTCTTCGCCGACATCGGCGATCGGCAGTCCATCGCGGCGAGCCTCTCGACGTTCTCGGCGCACCTCGCGCAGTTGCGGGATATCCTGGAGCACGCTGGGGCGGGGTCGCTGGTGCTGCTCGATGAGATCGGGAGCGGCACCGACCCCGCGGAGGGCGGTGCCCTCGCGGCGGCCGTCCTGAAGACGCTCACCCGCCGCGGCGCTCTGACGCTGGCCACGACCCACCTGGGTGCGCTGAAGCAGCTCGCCGCCGAGACCGTCGGAATCGTGAACGCGTCGCTCCAGTTCGACGCCGAGACCTTGACGCCCACCTATCGCCTCCTCAAGGGCGTTCCGGGCCGGTCCTATGGCCTCGCTATCGCCCGGCGTCTGGGGCTCGCGGGCGACGTGCTCGATCTCGCCGAGCGCGCCGTGCCCCACGCCGAGCGGGCGCTCGACGCGCTGCTCGCGACCGTCGAAGCGCGGGCGCGCGAGCTCGAGGCGCGGGAGCGCGACCTCGCGACCCGACTGGAGCGTTTGGACGAAGACATGCATCGGGTCGACACGCGTGGCGAGGAGATCGCCACGCGGGAGCGCGAGGTCGACGCCCGGGCGCGCGGACTCGAGCGCGGGGCCCGCGAGCAAACGCGGGCGTACCTGCTCGAGGCCCGTCGAAAGGTTGAAGAGGCGTTGGCACAGGCCCGGGCCGCCGTGGACGAGGCGACTGCAAGAGAAGCACGACGACTGCTCGAGCAGGCGATCCAGGAGACCGCCGGGGAGGAGGAGAAGTCAAAGCCCGAGGGATGGGTTTCGCTCGACGAGCTGCGACGCCAGCGGGAGGACGCAGGCGCCGCGCGGAGGCCGTCGAGCCCGGCGCGCCCGCCGCTCGGAGCGGGGCACGCGGGACCGGCGCTGGCAACCTCCGAAATCTCGCTCATCGGGCTCCGAGTGGCCGAGGCAGAACCCCTACTGACGAAGGCGCTCGACGACGCCATCCTCGCCGACCTCCCCTACCTCCGCGTCATCCACGGCAAAGGCACCGGCGCGCTGCGCCAGCTCGTCCACGACGTCCTCGCGGACGACAAGCGCGTCAAGCGCTTCGGGTTCGCGCCCGCGAACCAGGGAGGCCACGGCGTGACCGTGGCGGAATTCACGGCGTGAGCCTCATCCCCGACGATGTGATCGAGCAGGTCCGGGAGGCCGCGGACATCGTGGGGATCATCGGAGAGCACGTCGAGCTGAAGCGCACCGGCTCCGACTTTCGCGCCCCCTGCCCCTTCCATGGCGGGACGCATCGGAACTTCGCCGTCATCCCCAGGAAGGGAATGTTCTACTGCTTTGTCTGCCACGCCGGTGGCGATGTCTTCACGTTCTTCATGAAGAAACTCGGCATGGACTATCCGACTGCGGTGCGCGAGGTCGCCCGGCGCGTGGGGATACCCATTCCCGAGCGCGGGCCTGCTGGCCCCGATCCGCGCGAGCCGCTGTACAGTGCGGTCGCCGCGGCGGCCGACTGGTTCGCCCGGCAGCTGCGGGAGGGGGCCGAAGGAGAGATCGCCCGGCAGTATCTCGCCTCCCGACGCGTCGAGTTGGATGCGGCGCTCCCGCTCGGCCTGGGGTATGCCCCCCGCGGGGGAGGTGCGTTCCTCGATGCAATGAAAGGGTTGGGGCTGCGTGACGACGTGTTGCTCGAAGCGGGTCTCATGGCTAAACGAGAGGACGGCACCGTGGTGCCCCGCTTCCGTGGACGATTGCTCTTCCCGATCCACGACCTCCGGGCACGCGTCGTCGGATTCGGCGGCCGCATCCTCGGTGAAGGAGAGCCGAAATATCTCAACTCACCCGACACGCCGATCTTCCACAAAGGGCAGCTCCTCTACAACCTGCACGTCGCGAAGCACGCGATGCGCAAGGCCGAGCGCGCTATTCTCGTGGAGGGGTACTTCGACGTGCTCCGGGTGTCGCTCGCGGGAATCGAAGAGGTCGTGGCACCCCTCGGGACGGGGCTCACCGCTGAACAGGCCCAGCTCGTGAAGCGCCACACCGCGCACGTCATCCTCCTGTACGACTCCGACGACGCGGGGCTGCGCGCGACGTTCCGGGCAGGGGACGAGCTGCTCCGTCAGGGACTCCGCGTCAGCGTGGTGACCCTTCCTCCCGGCGATGATCCCGACACCTTGGTCCAGCGCCACGGCGCGGCGGGGCTCGAGGAGCTGCTCAAGGACGCGGTGGACGTGCTCGAGCGCAAGATCCAGATCCTGGAGCGGAAAGGGTTCTTCGGGACGCTCCCGGGCCGCCGCCGCGCGCTCGACCGCCTGCTGCCCACCATCCGGGCCACGACTGATTCCATCACGAAAGAACTGTACCTGTCGCGAGCGGCGGAAGCCGCCGGGGTGCGCAAGGATGTCCTTGAGCGGGAAGTCCTGGGAGCGCGGAGCCGGGAGCGGTTCCCTCCCGGGGGACCGCAAAGTACCGCTCCCCGCTCCCCGCTCCCTGCCAACGCCGAGAAGGCCCTCCTGCTCCTGCTCCTTGAGGGCGAGCCATGGCGCGCGCGTGTCATCGACGCCGTCGACCCTGAGGAGTTCGAGTTCGCGCCGTACCGGGCCGTGTTCGAGAGCGTCGCCGACGACGCCGTCCTGGCGCTGGATGACACGTCCGCCCGCGCCTACGAGCACCTCAAGGCGGAGGGGCTCGGCGGGCGGGATCCGAACGCGATGTATGAGGTGGCGGTCAACTGGATGGAAGCCCGGCGGCTCGAGCGCGAGCTCGAGCGGCTCGACGATCAGCTCCCGTTCGAGAGCGCTGAGCGTCAGGCGTCACTCATTGCGGAGAAGCGACGCGTGTTCGACGAGCTCCGCAAACGATACCCGCGTTACAAGATCGCTGCGAGGAGGCGAGGTGCACCAGGAACTTGAAGCGTTGTTAGCGTTGCAGGAAAAGGATCGCGCGGTGACGGCTTCCGACGACGCCCTCGCCGCGCTCGCGCCCGAGCTCGAGACGCTCGATGAGGCGCTGGCCGCCGCGGAGCAGGGCCTCACCGCCGCGCAAACGGCGATTCAGGCGGCCATGGACCGGCGCGACGCCCTCGAGGGCAAGATCGCGAACTACCGGACCATGCAGGAGCAGCGCCGCCAGCGCCTCGAGTGGGTCCGCGGGGCGAAAGAGGCGTCGACGCTCATGGCGGAGCTGGATCTCGCGCGATCGGTCCTGGCGAAAGAAGAAGCGGAGTTCATGCGCTCGGGGGACGCGGTGACCGAGGCGGAGCGCAAGGCGGCCGAGGCCGAAAAGGTGCTAGCGGACGTGCGCGCGCGGCAGGCGCCGCAGCGGGAAGCCGTCGCCGGCAAGCGCGAGCAGATCGCGGCGCAGCGGGAGCGCGCCGTGGCCGAGCGGGAAAAAGTGGCCGCGCGCGTCGAAGCCGGGCTCTTGGCACGCTACGAGCGCATCCGCCGCGGGAAGGCGCCCCTCGCCCTGTACGCGCTGCACGGCGAAGCCTGCGGCCACTGCTTCACAGCCGTCCCCACCCAACGCCGGGCGCTCATTCTGCGTGGCGCCTCGATCGAAGGCTGTGAGGCTTGCGGCGTGCTCCTGTACGCCGCCGAATGATTCCCGCGCGATGGGCGGTGGCCGCGCCGCCCGACCCCGATCTCACTGCGGTCCTCGTATCGGACCTGCACATCCCCGAGCCCCTCGCCGCCATCCTCGTGCAGCGCGGTCTGGCCGCACCGGATCTCGCGAAGGCGTTCCTCCGCCCCGATCTGGAGCGGCTCTCCGACCCTCTCGCCTGGGCGGACATGCCCCGCGCCGTCGAGCTGATCACCACCGCGACGCGCTCGGGCACGCCGATCCTGGTGCACGGGGACTACGACGTGGACGGCCAATGCGCGGCCGCGCTCCTCACGCGCGTGCTGTCGAGCGTCGGAGCGCGAGCACACGCGTTCGTGCCGCACCGCCTGCGCGATGGCTACGACTTTGGGCCGGCCGGGCTCGCGGAAGCTCAGCGACTCGGCGCGGGACTCGTGATCACCTGCGATTGCGGGATCACCGCCCTGGAGGCCGTGCGCGAGGCCCGGGCGGCGGGCATCGAGGTGATCGTCACCGACCATCACCTCCCGGGAGATGAGCTGCCCCCCGCGTCCGCGGTGCTCGATCCGCGGCGGGCCGATTGCGCGTCGGCGGACAAGGATCTCTGTGGGACCGGTGTGGCCTTCAAGCTCGCCCAGGCGCTCGTGCCCGCGCTCGGTGTCTCTCCGCATCTCCCGTTGCATTTCCTCGACTTCGTCGCGCTCGCCACTGTCGCGGACGTGGTGCCGCTGACGGGCGAGAATCGCATCCTCGTGCGCCACGGGCTCAAGATGCTCGCCGGCTCCCGTTGGATCGGGCTCCGCGCCCTGGTGGAGGCCGCGGGCCTCATGGGGCGGCCGCTCAAGGCGGGGCACGTGGGGTTCATCCTCGCTCCCCGCTTGAACGCGGCGGGCCGGATCGGCGATGCCCGGGATGGGCTCCGCTTGCTCCTGTCCGACAACGCGGACGAAGCGGCTGCGCTCGCGCGTGAGCTTGAGACGCTCAACGCCCGCCGTCAGGAGCTCGACCAGCGCATGCTCGACGAGGCGGTCGACCTGGCAGAGCGCGTTCTCCGCCCGGAGGACCGGGCGCTCGTGCTCGCCGCGGACGCGTGGCACCCCGGCGTTATCGGGATCGTCGCGTCGCGTCTCGTGGAGCGGTACGGACGGCCGACGTTTCTGATCGGGTGGGAGGGCGACGCGGGGCGCGGATCCGGCCGCAGCATTGCCGGCTTCGATCTACACGCCGCCCTGCATCGCGTGGGGCACCACCTGGAGAAGTACGGCGGCCACACCATGGCTGCGGGCCTCACGATCCGGCGGGAGCGTTACGAGGCGTTCCGTGTTGCGTTTCTCGATGTCGCGGCACAGCTTCTGGGCCCCGAAGATCTGGTCCCCGCCCAGCGCGTGGACCTGGAGCTTCCCTTGGGGCTCGTGAGCGACGAGTTGGAGAAGCTCATCCGGCACCTGGAGCCGTGCGGGCCGGGCAACCCCGCGCCGGTGTTCGGCGTGCGCCACGCCAGGGCCGTCGGCGCGCGGCGCGTCGGGACGAACCACCTGCGGTTCACGTTGGACGACGAATCGGGCGCGCTTCCGGCGATCGCCTTCCAGTGGGCCGACGCCATTCCTGACCACTGGCTGGCGGACCGGCTCGACGTGGCCTTTCGCCTGGAGCGCGACGAATGGCAGGGGCGCGTGACCCTCCAGGCGCGGGTGGCGGCGATGGCACCGAGCCCATGAAACGCGGGAGTGAGGGGTGGGCTTCATCCGCATCATCGCGGGCGAGTACGGCGGGCGGCGCCTCAAAACCCCCGCCACCGACAAGGTCCGGCCGACCGCCGACCGCGTGCGCGAGGCGTGGTTCTCGATCCTGCAGCGCCCCCTGCGCGGCGCCCGGGTCCTGGATCTGTTCGCCGGTTCGGGAGCGCTCGGGCTCGAGGCCCTGTCGCGGGGTGCGGTCTCGGCCGATTTCGTCGAGGTGCATCGGCTGGCGCTCGCGGCCCTCAAGGCGAACATCGCGACCCTCAAGGTGGATGACCACGCCGTGATCCACCGCGTCGACGCGCTCACGTTCGCCGAACGCCTCCCGCCCGGGCGCTACGACGTCGCGTTCGCCGACCCGCCGTACGCAGGGGGGCAGGCCGGGCGCCTCGTCGCGCTGTTCCGCATCAATCCCTTCGCGCGGATCTTCTCCATCGAGCATCCGGCGGATGCCCCGATCCCCGGCGACGACACGCGGCGCTACGGGGACACCGCCGTGACCTTCATCTACGCGCCATGACCGGCATCGCGGTCTACCCCGGCTCCTTCGATCCGGTCACGCGCGGGCACGAGGACCTGATCCGACGCGCGCGGCGGTTCGCGGACCGGCTCATCGTCGCCGTCGCGGTGAACCCCGCGAAGCAGCCGCTCTTCACGCTCGAGGAGCGAGTCGCATTGATCCGCCGCGTCGTGGACGACCCGGCCATCGAGGTGCGCTCCTTCGACGGCCTGCTCGCCGAGTTCGCGCGCGTCGTGGGGGCCACGTTGATCGTGCGCGGCCTCCGCGCCATCAGCGACTTCGAGTACGAGTTTCAGATGGCCCTGATGAATCGCAATCTGGCGCCGGGCATCGAGACCGTGTTCCTCGTCCCCGCGTTCGACCTGACGTATTTGAGCTCGAGCCTCGTGCGGGAGGTCGCCCGCTTCGGCGGGGACGTGTCGAGCCTCGTCCATCCCGCGGTGCAGCAGGCGCTCAAGAAAAAGCTCGATCGGTGACGTTTCGCAATACACTGCACGAGCGGGCCCGGCGGGTCGGCCGGCGCATCGTGCTTCCCGAAGGGAACGACGCCCGCGTGCGGGAGGCGGCCGCGCGAATCGAGAGCCTGGGCATCGGGACGGTCCAGCTGCTCGAGGGCACCCCTGCCCGCTCCCCGCTCCCCGAAATGGTCAGCCTGCTCCGGGCCCGCCATCCCAAGCGCTTCCCGACCGATGCGGCAGCGACGGAGGCGCTGCAGCATCCGTTGACCTTCGGTGCCGCCCTGGTCGGGTTGGGCCGCGCGGACGTCATGGTCGGCGGCGCGACATTTCCCAGTGGGGATACAATCCGCGCCGCGCTTTGGGCCGTAGGGATGGCGCCGGGGATCAGCACAGTCAGCGGTGCCTTTTACATGGTCCGGGGCGACACGGTGCTCACTTTCATTGACTGCGCAGCGGTCCCCGAGCCCACACCTGAGCAGCTCGCCGAGTCCGCCGTGGCCGCGGCCCGCGACCGCCGGCGCATCGTGGGGGACGAGCCGATCGTCGCGTTCCTCTCCTACAGTACCAAGGGCAGCGCGGCAGGCCCCCGGGTGGACCATGTGCGCCGGGCGCGCGAGGTGCTCCAGGCCCGCGCGCCCGATTTCGCGTTCGATGGGGAGCTGCAAGTAGACGCAGCGCTCGTTGCCGCCGTCGGGGCGAGCAAGGCACCGGGGTCACGAGCCGCGGGCCGCGCCAACGTGCTCGTCTTCCCCGACCTTGACAGCGGCAACATCGGATACAAACTGGTGCAGCGACTGGGGGGGTGGGAGGCGATCGGTCCGATCCTCCAGGGCTTGGCGCGACCCGTGTCCGACCTGTCGCGGGGCGCTACGGCCGATGATATTGTCGACACGGCGGCGGTCGCCGTCCTTCAAGCTGCGGGGGGGGAGCGTCCATGAGCTTCAGTCTCAAGAAGGACAAGCGCGGGGTGGTGGTGGTCGGTGTAGACGGGCAGCTGATCGTCGGCAACCGTCAAGAGCTCAAGCAGAAGGTGCTCGACGCGCTCGAGGGCGGCGGGGCGAAGTTCGTGATCGATTTCACGAAGACAGGCTACATCGATTCGTCGGGTCTCGGCGTCCTCGTGTCGCTCTCCAAGAAGATTCGCGAGCAGGGTGGGGACCTGCGCCTGTGCGGATTGAACGAAGACCTCCAGACGCTGTTCGAGCTCACCAAGCTCGACACGCTCTTTGCAATCGCCAAGACCCCTGAGGAGGCGCTCGGCGCGTTTTAGCGCGTGACGAAACCGCTGCGCCTCGCCCTCCGCCGCCGCGCCACAGGAAGCGAAACCGAGCTGTCGCTCGATGTGCCGAGCGACCTCGCGTATGTCGGACAGGCAGTCGAGTTGATCGCCGCGGCGCTCCCGGGCGGCCTCCTGTCGGCTCGCCGGATTCGGTTCAACTTCCGAACCGCCTTCGCCGAAGCACTCGCCAACGCCATCGCCTACGGCAATCGCCACGATCGGGCGCGCCTGGTCCGCGTGCGCGTTGAAGTGTCGCCGGATGCCGTCCACCTCCACGTCACCGACGAAGGCTCGGGATTCAATCCTGCCGACGTCCCCGATCCCACCAGCCCCGCTCGCCTCGAGCGAGAGGACGGACGTGGGTTGTTCGTGCTCAAGAGCCTGGTCGACCAGGTCGTGTTCAACGAGAAGGGCAACTCGGTGTGCCTGACACTCCGGGCGGGGTAACGCGACTCGATCGGCTCCTTCCGGTCCTCGAGCGGCTCGCGGGCGGTCGGGTCCGGGTGTGGCGGGTGGAGGGCGGGCGGGCGAAGCCGGTGGCGGGGATCGGCGCGCCCCCGGCATGGACGCCGCCGCTCGACGGGGACCCCGCAGGCCGGCGGTGGGATACGCCCGACGGCCCAGCGTGGTTCGAGCCGGTACGGGACGCGGAGGGCGTGTGGCTGGAGACGGTGGAGGGTGGAGCGTCTCCCGCCACCGCGCTGGCCGCCATCGTCGGGTCCGTGCTGGCGGCCGAGCAGGACGCGACGCAGGTCGCGGCCGAGCTTTCCGAGCGCTACGAGGAGATCGACTTGATCTACTCGATCAGCGAGATCCTCGGCCATACCATCCGCCTCGACGAAGCGGCCGAGCGGATCCTCCGGGAAGTGTCGGCCGTGGTGGGCGCGCGGCGCGCCACGCTCCTGGTCTATGACGCGGAGCAGCGGGTATTGCGCATCGTGGCGGCGCGCGGCATGAGCCCCGACGAGGCGGAGCCGATCGAAGTGGACGATGCGTGCTCCATCGCCGCGCGGGTGTTCCGGGACGGGCGCATCGTGAGCTACGATCCCACGGATTCGCAGGCGACCAACCCCGGGTGTCCCGAGGGCCGCAACTATCGCGGCCAGGCGTTCCTTGCCGTGCCCGTGCTCTACGCCGCTCCCGGCGCCCGACCCAAGCCGATCGGCGTGATTAACCTGACCGATCGAGAGGGCGAGGATGCGTTCACGGCGGGCGACCGGAAGCTGGTGGCCGCGATCGCAAACCAGATCGGCGCGGCGATCGAGAACGCCCGCCTCGTCGCGAAGGACCAGGGCCAGCAGCGCGTGCGCCGGGAGCTCGAGCTCGCGCGCGATCTCCAGATGAAGTTGCTCCCCTCGCCGCTGGTTATCGCGGCGCGGGTCGACGTGGCGGCGCGCTGTCGCCAGGCCGAGTCCGTGGGCGGCGACTTCTACAACCTGCTCAACCTGCGTGCCCAACGCATCGGCGTCATGATTGGCGATGTGACGAGCCACGGCTTCGGCGCTGCCCTGATCATGGCGCAGGTCATGGCGGCCTCGGGCATCCATGCGGAGTCCGCCGAGACGCCCAGCGAAGTATTGCGGCGCATCGAGGAGTCCCTCAAAGGTGAGCTCGCGAGCACGGAGATGTTCCTGACGGTGTTCTACGCGGTGGTCGATCAGAAGGCGTGCCGCATCACGTACGCCAACGCGGGTCACCCGCACGCATTTCTCGTGTCGGCGCGGACGGGCGAGGCAACGCGGCTCGAGGCCACTCGGCCGCCGCTCGGCCTCGCCACCGACCCCGGTGGGGACGCATCGCGCGAATGGACGAGACGCGAAGCGATCCTCTGTCTCTTCACGGACGGCGTGGCCGATGCGCCCGGGGGGCGAGGGGAGCGCTTCGGCGAAGACCGCGTGCTGGGGCACGTGGCCAGGCTCAAGGACCGTCCCGCGCGCGAAATCCTCGAATCCGTGCACGCCGACCTGGCCGGGTTCACCGGCGGCGCCCTGCCCATGGACGATCGGACGGTGGTGATTCTCAAGATGTGACGCCGAACAAACGGCTCGGCCAGCACTTCCTCACCGACCGGAACATTCTCGCACGCATCGTCGACGCGCTCGACCCCGCGCCCGGCGAGGTCGTGCTCGAGATCGGACCGGGGAAGGGGAGTCTGACGGAGGTCCTGCTCGCACGAGGGCTAACGGTGATTGCCGTGGAGAAGGATCGCCGGCTGGCGGAGCAACTGCGGGAGCAGGTGTCCGGTGTCCGGTGTCAGGTTGTCACGGGCGACGCGCTCAGGCTCGACTGGCACGCCTTGTCTTCCGAACCCCGGACACCAGACACCGGACACCGTCTTAAGGTCATCGGCAACATCCCCTACAACATCACCTCGCCGTTACTCGACAAGGCGCTCACGCCGCCGCTGCCGGAGCGCGTCGTCTTCCTCGTCCAGAAAGAGGTCGCCGATCGACTCGCCGCCGTGCCCGGGTCGCGGGTCTACGGCGCGCTCTCGGTGGGCGTGCAGGCGCAGTGCCGTGTGGAGCGGCTCTTCAGCGTGCCCGCGGGCGCCTTCACGCCGCGACCGGAGGTGACGAGCGCGCTCGTTCGACTGACGCCGCTCCCGGATTCCGCGATCGCGCCCGCTGAGGTGCCGTCGTTTCGCGCGTTCGTCACCGCCTGCTTTGCGCGGCGGCGGAAGCAGCTGCGCAACGTGCTGATGGGCGTCACCGGCCAATCCGCCGCGGTCGTGAGCGCGGGTCTTCGCGTGCTGGGCCTGGACGCCGCCGCCCGACCGGAGACGCTAGGGCCCGAGGCGTTCGCGCGGCTCTTGCGGTGGAGCGGTCGATTGTGAAATAATTCACAATGCGGAAGATTTCGGAGAGCACGGTGCGACGGCTCTCGCTGTACCTGGGGTTCCTCGAGCAGTTCGCCACGCAGGGCCAGACGACGATCTCTTCCGCCGAGCTGGCCCGGCGCGGCGGCACCACCTCGGCGCAGGTCCGCAAGGACCTCTCGTTCTTCGGCTCGTTCGGTAAGCGTGGCCTGGGCTACTCTGTGCCGGAGCTCATGGCCCGGATCCGCGACATCTTGGGGCTCCGCCGCACATACCGCGTCGTGCTCGTGGGAGCCGGGCGGATTGGCGGCGCGCTCATTCAGTATCCTGGATTCCGTCAGCGCGGCTTCCACGTCACCGCCATTTACGACAAGGATCCCCAAAAGATCGGCACCGGCTGGAACGGCCTCGTGGTCCGGGACATTCATCATCTCGAGGCTGACTTGAACAGCGAGCCGAGTGACATCGCGATCGTCGTGACGCCGGCCACGGCCGCCCAGGAGGTCGTGGACCGTTTAGTACGTGGCGGCGTGAAAGCGATCCTGAACTTCGCTCCGATGCAGCCTACGGTGCCGCCCGATGTGGTCGTGAAGTCCGTGAACATGGCGTTGGAGCTCGAGACCTTGAGCTTCGCGCTCGCCAACCGCTAACGCGCGGCTGTACCTGCTCTTAGCTGGGCCTGCGGCGCCCCGTTAGATTCCGCGCCATGGCGCGCGTCCACGTCACCTCCGAAATCGGCCCGCTCCGCGCGGTGCTCGTCCACACGCCCGGCCGCGAGCTGGTGGCCGTCACCCCCGGCAATCGCGAAGACTACCTGTATGACGACATCATCGACCTCGAGCTCGCGCAGCGCGAGCACAAGCGGTTTGTGGCGGTCCTCGAGCGGTTCGCCCAGGTGTACGAGGTGCGCACGCTCCTGACCGAGTTGGTGGCGCGGCCCGACGTCCGGGAGTTCCTCGTGACGCGCGCGCTCGAGGTGGTGCCCTCCGACGCCCTGGCAAAGCAGCTCGCGGCGCTCCAGCCCGAGGCGCTCGTCGGCCTGATGGTCGAGGGCGCGCTCGAAGAGGCGGGGCCGATCGCCAAGGCCCTGAACGAAACCGGGTACGCGCTGCCCCCATTGCCGAACCTCTTCTTTACGCGCGACGTGGGCATCGTGATCGGCGAGCACTCGATCATCGGCTCGATGCGTTACGGCGTACGGTGGACCGAGGAGCTGTTGGTAAAGGCCCTGTTCCGCTACCATCCGTGTCTCGAGAACGCCGGCATCCTGTACGACGGGTCGGAGGAGAAGCGGAACAACTACACCCTCGAGGGCGGGGACGTGCACCCCATGCGCCCGGACCTGCTGCTGCTCGGCTTCAGCGAGCGCTCCAGCCCGGCCGCGCTCGACCACTTGTGTGACCTGGTCTTCGAGCACTGCGGGGTAAAGGACGTGATCGTCGTGGTGCTCCCCAACGAGCGTACGGCGATTCACCTCGACATGATCTTTACGCAGCTCGACCGGGAGCTCTGCTGCGTGTATCCCCCGCACTTTGTCGGACCCGAGCGGCTCGCGGTGCTGCACCGCCGCAAGAAGTCGAAAGGCGTGAAAGAGATGCCAAACTTTTTCGCGGCCATGCAGGCGGTCGATCACCCGCTCGAGCCGGTCTTTTGCGGCGGTGCGGATCGCTCACTGCAGGAGCGCGAGCAGTGGTCGTCCGCCTGCAACTTTGTCACCGTGCGGCCGGGCGTCGCTGTGACGTACGCCCGGAACGAAGCCACGCTGCGCGAGCTCGAGCATGGCGGTTTCCGCACTGTGGCGGCCGTCAACCTCCTCACCGACGAGGAGAATCTTGGCGACGACGAGCGCGCCGTGATCACGATCGAGGGCAGCGAGTTAGTCCGGGGTGGCGGTGGACCACGCTGTATGACCCTGCCGCTCCGGCGCGATGATCTCTGACGCCGCGGCCATCGAGCTCACGCGGTGCCGCTTTGCGGTCGTGGACGTCGAGACGACCGGTGCCCGCCCGGAGCGGGGCGGGAGGATCATCGAGGTAGCGGTGGCGATCCTCGAGGACGGAACCGTGCACCTGGCCTACGAAGCCGTGCTCGACCCGGGCGGGCCCATTCCCGTTTGGGTGACCGGCCTCACGGGTCTCAGCGAGCGCGACGTGGTGGGCCGACCCCGGTTCCAGGACGTGGCGACAGATCTCCGGCGCACGCTCGAGGACGGTGTCTTCGTGGCCCACAACGCTCGCTTCGACTGGCGGCATCTCGCGGCCGAATGGACGGCTGCGGGCGTATCGGGACCGGGTGGCCGGCCGCTGTGCACCGTGCAGCTCACGCGCCGGCTCGTGCCCGCGCTGCGCCATCGTGGACTGGATCAGGTGTCCACCTTTTTCGGTGTTGAGAACCCGGCGCGGCATCGCGCGTTCGGGGACGCGCTCACCGCGGCCTACGTGCTGCGGGCGCTCCTGGGTTTGGCCCGGAACCG
>JACXTT010004060.1_pt1 | contig 21971 bp, 22 predicted proteins | sample 9270951 | NCBI WGS metagenome assembly JACXTT01 (sample SAMN15532306, study PRJNA645909) | rock metagenome | isolation source: weathered quartz diorite | place: Puerto Rico | collected 2017-06-21
TGCTTCTTCAGCGCAAAACTGTTGCGCCTCAGGGAGCCCAGCCAGTGGCCAAGGTTTCGCCACCATCTTATCCGTCCGTTCGTACAAGCCGTCCGGTTGCTGCCCCAGCCCGAACGTTGCTCGGCCCCACGGTCGATGACCTTCTTCCGTCGTACGCCAGGCACCTCCGGGCCGAAGGCCGGACTCCGGGGACGGTCGACCACACCTATGTCCCTCACCTGCGAGCGTTCGACTCATTCCTCGCCGCGCAGGGGATGCCGCGAGTCGTGCGATCGATCCGCCGAGAGCACATCGAGGCGTACCTCGTTGAGCTCCAACGCCTCGGACGCAAACCAGCGACGCAGAGCCTGGCCTTCCGCAGCATCTCCCCGTTCTGGAAGTGGGCCGTCGAGGAGGGCGAGATCCGCGAAAGCCCGATGGCGCGGATGCGTCCGCCCGTTGTGCCGCAGGACCCGCCGCGGGTCCTCACTGAGGCGGAATTGCAGAAGCTCCTTGACGCGTGCCGGGGGAAGGACTTCGAGGCACGCCGAGACCTCGCCATCATCAGCCTGCTCGCCGACAGCGGCATGCGTCGCGGAGAATGCAGTGCGTTAGCAGTCACAGACATCGACCTCGACGCTGGCGTCGCGGTGGTGAGCGCTGAGCACAGCAAGGGCCGCCGAGTGCGGCTGGCCAGGTTCGGTTACCGGACCGCCGTCGCGCTCGAGCGCTATCTGCGTGTTCGGAAGGAGCACCCCTACGCGAGCAGTGAGGCCCTGTGGCTTGGCAGGCGCGGACCGACTACAGGGTCCGGCGTCCTCCAGATCCTGGAACGTCGAGGTAGGCAGGCCGGCGTCAGAGCGTTCGTCCATCAGTTACGCCACACCTACGCGCATCAGTTCCTCGCCTCAGGTGGCCAAGAGGGCGACTTGATGCAGCTCGCTGGTTGGCGCGACCGCGGGATGCTCCGGCGCTATGGCGCGTCGGCGGCTGCAGAACGCGCCCGGGCGAACTATCTCTCGCCGGTCGACCGGCTCAGCTCACGACCCGCAACACGTCGGCGCTAACTGGTCGTTTACCGGCCGTTGGCGCCGAGGCATACTTAACGCAGCGCCCGAAGGGCGCGAGCGCGAGGGAACAAGATGGGGCCATCATCTAGAGGATGCTCCTCGCGCTAGTTGAGCGTCGTTGCGTGCGTGCGATGAGGCGTTACGGAAGCGCCCACAGCTAGGCGACGGGCGGCACTCCAGTCGGAGTGCGCGCCTTGGTCACGGGACGGCAGTTATCCCATAACCGGTCTATCGCCCGCTTGGGCGGGCTCGCGTTCTCGGCCGCGCATGACGGGCGCGAGGCGACTCAGAAGGCCCGCGATGCATTCCGGCGCTCGTTCGAGCTACGAATTCGCGCGCGCTTCCCGGGACTGGCAGATGAGGCCGAGATCGCCCGCCGCGCTGAAGCCCTCCGAAAGCTTCACTACGCGGACCTCGCGTATCGGAGCGCGAGAGCGCGCGCAAGGCGAACCTGATGGCCAGCAATCCTGGTCCGCCGGTGGCGGCGATGGAATATAACGCTGGCAGGACACTTTCTCTTGCCGTCGACCCTGCGTTCGGGCTCTTCAAGCCCGGGGAGCCCGTATCCCACCTCGCCTTGCGGGTTCTGCTAGTGCTCGTCGGGCTCTGGCTCGATCTCGACGCTGCGTGCGACGTTCTCCGGGGCCGTCATGCTCCGGCCTGCGGGCACGCGAGTAACGAACTGCCATACAGCCTGAGCGGCCTCGCCGCAGTCGTCTACGGACCCCGCAGCCGGGGTGGTCGACAAATTGCCAAGCTGCAGGGCGCCTTGCGCGAGCTAGCCGCACAGACCACGGTCATCCTCTGGCACGGAAAGCGTGGCTTTCGCTTCGAGCAGGTATCACATGTGCTGAGTTACGGGCAGAACACGACCCCCTCGTACGCCAGAGGCGTCGTCTCCTGGGACCCATTCCTGCATCGCAGCCTCATGGCCGGTCACTTCCAGCTCATGCCGATCGAGCTCGCTCGGCTTAACGGCAACGCTATTCGCCTCTGGGTAGGGGTCCTGTCCCAGATCCAGGTTGCTCGAATCGGCCGGCGGGGCCGCGACCGGCGCGCGGAAATTTCGCTCTCTGGGCTCTACCCCGAAACCCTGCCGCTCCGCCGGATTGGCCTTAGCGGCCGTACAGACAAGGTTCGCATGCAGCTGGAGCGATATGCAGCGCTCGGCAACTCGCTCCAGGCAGACTGGCGGCTATCAATCCAGCCCCGGAATTTCCGGGGATTGAAGGTGGTCGTAGAGCGAATTGACCGTTCACAACCACAGGATGACGAGTGGTAACTTCGCGTCCCTTCTGGACGTGTGAGGTTGTCAACATCGCGTCGTGCACGGGCGGAGATCGCGTCGCAGGCGGCCCCACATCGCGTCCTCTGCACGCTGCAATTGCACTCATCTATAGACCTTGACATCGGATAGACCGCCAGTGCGGAAGACATGCATCTTCAACGGAGCGGGGCGAAAGACGGAGAACCGTGCTGTCGGTCGGGGGCTCCTCACGTCGCCCCCGGAGGAGAAACGCTGAATCGACCCTCCTGGGAAGTAAAGGACAAGGTCGCTTCGCTCCCGCCGCTACCGCGGCGCCCTTTACTTCCGTCGGGTCGAAATTTAGATCCTCCTAGGACCCAATCGACACGGGCCTGATCAGCGTCGGAGCAAGCGGAAAATCGGGCCTATGCTGGGAGGCCAAAGCGCCCAAGGGTCATCCTGGCGTGTCTGCGCGCCCCCACCAAAAGCGCGGCCAGTCCGGCAATTACGGCGCTCAGCCGGTCGTGACCTCACCGGGCGCGCGGGCGCGCGCGACCCGAGAACTCGATGTCTCACGCCATCAAGCGCTACTGCCCTCGCCTGAGAGCACAACCGCTCGAGACCAACGCAAGGGCGTTGCAGATTGGCGTTCACATACGCCTTAAGCGCGGAGGCTCGTTCCCACCATCGTCGTAGCCGCCGAGGCGCGGGGCCGCCGAGGGCGGACACCTACGCTCCCTTACGCCAAGGCGCCGGCAGCATGAGGCGACAGGCGGCTGCAACCGTCCAGGGCAGGGGTGCGGCTCGTCGCGGACACCCATAGCCCAGGTCGCTGTATTCGACGTGGAGAGGACCGTTTCTGGCGCCCTCGAATGCCGCTGGCCGGGACCCAAGGGGCGAGTACCCGGCTCGGCCGGCCCGAACGTCTCGTCGTCAGGGTCGCATCAGCCGTCGAGCTGGGCCTTGCACGGGCGAGGGCTGTCGCGCCGGGTCGCCTACGCCTGAAGCGCCTTCACGAACCGCCCATAGAGCTCAGCTCCGAGTCGTGACCGGGTCAAGTGGGGCGCGCTTCGGGGCGCAGTGAGGCGCGGTACCGAGGCGCCGCCTGACAGCTCCGGCACCAGCCGGCACCACCCAGGCCATCCACGTGCCGCGACGACAAGCGCCCCTCGGGCGAGTGCGAAGCGGAGCACACGCGCGGCGAACTGTTGGGTGCCGAGGTCCCCGCTCGGTGATGCCCAGCGCCGCGAGTGGTAGCCGACCAACTGGAGGCACGCGAATCCGGTTGCGACGGCGGCGTGCCCGACGTCCTGGGCGAGCTCTGTCAGCAGCGGCCCGAAGTATTCACCGGCGCCCGTCCACGACCACTCGGTTAGGTGCCATGGGAACGGCGCGACGCCGGTCAGCTGCGACCGCTGGACAAGCCGCAGATCCAGATGCCGCAGGTCGCGCTCATCGCGCTCGGGCCGATAGCCTGGGTTGAGCATCAGGAGGACGACGCACTGGTGAGAACGGGTCCATACCACGGGCCCGGCAAGAGGCTCGGGACATACGGCGACGCGGCGGCTGCCTCGTCGGGTAGGAAGTAGGGCGGCTCCAGCGGAGTGGTCAGCCACGGGTTGTCCCGGACGAGCGCCGCGAACTCGGCTTCCACCCAGGCATCCGTTGCCCTGGAGTTTGGGGAGCCAACGTCGCCGCTCTCCACGGCGCTGACAGTAATCGAAGTTGATTACTTCCCGCTAGCCGCTCCGGTGGCGCTTCGGACCCTTCTTCCGGAGCGCCTCGTTCGCGAGGTAGGCGCGGACGGCGGCTTCGGTCGTGACCCAGTAACTGCCGAGTCTCTTGGCCCTGACCTTGCCGGTCCGCGCGAGGAGCCGCAGGTGTGAGGCGGAGAGCCCGGTCGCTGCCGCCGGCTCGCGCAACGACAACAGGTCGTCCGCCAAGGCGGCCTCGGAGCGGAGTGCTTACTGCCGCCGAGTATGACCGATGGTCTGGACCAGCCCACGCGCCGGCCATCGCGCTGCTAGGCGAACGGTGGAGCGGATGCGGACGTCTACGGGTCTGGTGGCGGGTCGCTCTTTCGGTACTGATGTAACCGTCGCCGCTGAGCGAGGTCGGCCTGCTTGCGCCCCATTGTCGGGTCGAGCAGCTCCTCAAGCCACGGGCGGAAACGAGCCTCGCGCAGCGGAAGGCCCTGAACAGGCCGGAGTGCGCGCCGGAGCTCCTGGGCCAGTGCCTGCGCTCGGGCCTGCTTCTCGGCCTCGGCGAGCTCGGTCCAGTTGGCTGGATAACGCACGTAGACCCTGCGCGGCGGGCTCGTTGAAGGAGCCCCCGGCTCATGCTCGCTGGACTTGGCCACGATAACCCTCAGTCAGGAGCGAAGATGAACCCGGCGTACTCCGCCGCTTTCTCGTCCGTCGGGTCGAACGTGACGCCGCCGTCGCCGGGGAATGGCGCGCGATGGTCCGCCTTGGACAGCAGGATGTCCCACGGGATCCCGGCCGGAAAGGCGGCGCACTTCGGGTCGCGCAGGTCACCGATGCGGTGCTTGCAGCCGGCGCAGATGGGCGGTGCGATACTTGTCATTGCGCGTCAACCCTACCGCGATTGCCAGCCTCCAGAAACCGACGCTGCACTCCGAACACGAGCAGGTGGGCCGTTGGGCTCCGCTCGCTCGTGGCGGACCGTAGGTGGTCATTGCCGGAGTCCACGGGGGGCCCGCTAGGAACGCGCCGTCGCCAAACGACCGTGATCGGCGTCGCCTAAGGAGCGCCAGAAAGAACGCGGCATTTCGGATGGCACGCGCTAGACGCCGATACACCCCAAAAGGCCCCGGCCGCCCCTGAACGGCGAAGCAACGGCACTGTCTCCAAGTAGCTGAGATGCCGAGCTCCTTGGCAAATCACCCGCCGGTTTTGCGCTGAAGGCTGCCGAAGTAGCACGTTGGCCCACGACTGTCGGTCCGACTCATGTCGGCCCGGCCGCCGAAGGTAGCGCCGGCGGCCCGCCCGCATAGACATCGGGCCCGATACTTCTTGGCGTGGCAAGCGACGCGGCATCCGGTGCAGCCGCCATGGACATCGACCCGGCCCGCCAGGAGGAGTACGTGCTCGCGGCCGACGCCGCCGTGGCGCGGCGCTTCGAGACCTGCGACCGCGGGTCCATCGAGTCGTTCATGGGCCAACACCCAAACCTGCAAGAGGCAGGCGCAGCCAAGGTCGATGAGGCGGACCAGGCGTACCTGCGGTCCACGATCCGGCCGTTGTTCACCGTAGCCGCGGATGGCCCCTCGGCCGTCGATCTGTTCTCGGGTTGCGGCGGCCTGAGCCTTGGGTTTGCGGAAGCCTGCCGAGCTGCCGGCCGAGCCGTGGCCAGACTGACCGGCGTCGACATGTTCCGCCCTGCTCTTGAGGTATACCGATCAAATCTCCCGTCCGCCACGGCGCTGCAACGGGACGTTTCTTCTCTCTTCGACGGCGCGGCCGGCAAGGCTATGACGAAGGGTGAGCGCGCAATTCAACGACTGATTGGGCAGCCAACTTGGCTCCTCGCGGGGCCGCCATGCCAGGGCTACTCGAGTCTGAACAACCACACGCGCGGGGTCGATCCCCGCAACGAGCTATACGGGCGAGTTGCGCGGGCGGCCGAAGTCCTTGAGCCATCCTGGGTGCTAATTGAGAACGTCGGGGGCGCGCGGTGGGACGAAGCGTCGCGCACCGCGGATGTCCTGGCTCGCCTTGGCTACGACGTGGATGAAGGCGTTGTCCGTCTCGATCGCCTCGGGGTCGCGCAACGGCGAAAGCGACACGTGGTCTTGGCGAGCAGGACGTCCGTCCCGGATCTGGCCGGCGCGATCGCGGCGTTTGACCACCCCTCGCGGGATCTCCGATGGGCCATCGGTGACCTCGACCGCCCGATGGGCGCGCGTCGTCCGTTCGATCGAGCCTCAACACCGACGCCGGAGAACCGCCGGCGCATGGCGTACCTGAGGCGCCACCGTTCTGCCGACCTGCCAAATGACAGGCGTCCCGACTGCCACGTTAACGGCGACCACTCGTACAAGTCGATGTACGGGCGGCTGTCGTGGGACCTCCCGGCTCAGACGATCACCACCGGCTTCGGATCAATGGGGCAGGGCCGTTATGTCCACCCGAATGGCCGACGGACGCTCACACCGCACGAGGCGGCCCGGCTGCAAGGGTTCCCGGACTGGTTCCAGTTCGGGGCGAGGACCCGCTCGGAGTGGGCCACGCTCATTGGAAACGCCGCCCCGATGATGCTGTCCTACGCCCTCGTGGCGTCGAGCCTGCGCTGACTACGGGTTCCGACTCGTCCGCGACCCGGCGCTCGATGCTCGCCAACCGAGACGGGCAAACGAAGCCAGAGCGCCAGTTGCGGTCGGCTCTTCATCGGCGGGGCCTCCGTTTCCGAGTGGGGGTGCGAGTCGACGTCGTTGGCGCGCGTGTTCGCCCGGACGTCGTGTTTCTCCGCAACAAGGTGGCGGTCTTCGTCAATGGCTGCTTTTGGCATTCGTGCCCGGTGCACGGAACCTACCCAGCGCGCAATGCGGACTACTGGCTACCGAAGCTCGAGGAGAACGCCCGCCGCGACGCGCGTCAGGATGCGGCTCTCACGGCCGCGGGCTGGTCCGCGGTCCGCATCTGGGAGCACGAGGGTGTCGAGGCTGCAGTCGGCCGCATCGAAAAAGAGCTAGGCCGCCTTGAACACTCGGCCTGAGAGGTCGTCCACCAGTCGCACGTGCGCAAGCCAGCCCCGCCAGATCGGGTTGTCGCTGCCGGTAGGCCGGGCGCCGCTGTCATGTTCGTACATCTGCAGCGCTTCGGGGAGACCACGCCGGGTGACGACGATGCACGCGAGCTGGTGACGCGACAACATCACCGTGAGTCGCCCCGGATCAAGGCCGAACTCCCCTAGGGTGCGGGCGCCGCTCAGCGGGTGCTTCACGATCATGATCGGCCTCTGACGGCCCTGCCAGACCTCAGGGGTGGTGACGTCGATGCCCTCGATGCCGCGTGCGCGCAGCCGCCGGTGCGTGCTCGTGCCGCTGGCAACGTGCGGGTCGGCGATCCCGATGTCATCGGGAACCAGCTCTCGCTGTCCCGCCCACTCCGGGATCCGTTCCAGCAGACGTGCGGCGACCGCCGAGGCCAGATCGGCGATCTCCTCGTCGACCTCGTCGGGACCGAATGCCCGCGCCGGCAGGCTGAGGCCGACGATCGTTCGGCCGTCCGCGACCGCGTCCAACGTCTGATCGATTGGCGAGCCCATGCCCCCGGCGTTCAGCACGAGGGACCGGTCGCCAGGCTCCACGGCGCTCCTGAACGGCAGGTCCGGGTACAGGGAGGGCTGGACGAGATCCACGGTGTCCTGAGGCAGCCGGAACGTGAGTGGGAGCGATACCTCGGGGGCGTCTGGATACTGGCGCCGCAAGTACCGGGGAACGGGCAGGTGAACCGGGTTCGCGGCCGTCTCGAGCCGGGATGTATCAGAAACGACGATGGGAGGCAGCTGCCCCGGGTCGCCGACGAGGACCAGCTGCGACGCGAGGCCGATCACTGGCAGGATTGCGTTGAACGAAACCTGGTAGGCCTCGTCGACGATCAACAGGTCGAAGGACCTGTCACCGAGCCGCTCCGCGCTCATCCTTGTCTTTGCCACCGTGGCCACGACGACGCCGGGGCGAGCCGCCAGGCTCACGGGGTCGGTCGTCGTCAGCACGTTCGGATGGGTAGCGAGGTCGGCCGGTGGCGGCGAGTCGTCGGAATGGAGAATCTGCACCGGGACGCCGGCGGCGTCCTTCACCCGTCGCGCCACCTCGTAGACCTGCTCATTCCGCGCGGCTACGACGAGCACACGAAGGTGCGCCGCCACGACCGCAACGGAGCTCAGAGAGGCGACGAGTCGAGTCTTCCCGGCGCCGGGAGGGCTGTTGACGATCAGGAGTGGCGCACCCTCTCGCAGCACCAGATCGAGGACACGCTGGGTCACGGCCCGGCCTTCCGCCTCGACCTCGGGCCGCGTCACGGCAGGAGCCTCTCGGCCGCGGCGGCGAGGTCAGTCTCGGCGAGTACGCGTGGCCGGTTCACCAGGACGTCGCCAGCGATCAGCGGTGGCGGCGAGGTGTTGATCTTCTGGTACAGCTTCCAGAGGATCCTCGTCGGGTCAAACGGGTGCGAGTCGACGAACTCGACCGTGCTCCCGATCGCCGGCACGGTCCGGACCCCGTTCTTGATCTCCATCTTGATCCGGATGCGACTGCCGTCATCGTCAACGTCGAGCACCCGGCCTGACAGCCCACCCTCGGCACGAGACAACTGCGTGCCGCGACGGACGCGGAGCACTGCCTGCGTGGTCTCGAGCGTGATCGTGCATGGTCGGCGACCGCGAAACGGCTGGACGACGCCCGTGACGGTCCCCGCGACGACCCGACCGGCCCTGCGCGCACGCTCGCGCGTGACCGGGTCTCCGCGCAACGACGCGTCGCGCGCGAGCTCTTCGGCGTACTCATGCTCGTCGAGCCGGCGAGTCAGCGTCGCGGGCCGCGACGGTCGTGATCGCGGCTGCCCGAGGTAGTACAGGCTCTTCTCTTTCGACTCCTTGGCAAGCTGCCCAAGCGTCGCGGCCGCTGGGAGGCCGAGGCCGAAGAACGCATCGCGAGCCACCAGGACTCGGACCCACTCCACCCGGGCCGCATTCTCGAGGATCGCCTCGATCCTGGCCTGGGCGACCGCCGCCGCCGGCGTGCGCCCCTTCGCGACGCGTCTGAGGCCTTCTACCTCACCGTCGTCGTCAGCCCGAAGCATCGCAGCGGCCGGCTCCAGAGCCCGCGCGTCTGCGACGGCCGTGGGATCGCGACCGGGTTCGGGCTCAACCCAGGCCAGCAGCGACCCGAGGTGGTGGTCCTTGATCGGGGCCTGGCCCGTGACGACGTGACGGAGCAGAACATCAGTAGCGACCGCGACCGTCTGCTGCCCCGCGTAGGTGGACAGGTCGAACAGGGCCAGGCATTGGGCACCCATGCGCTGCAGTGTCAGCGTCGCCGCCTTGTTCGTCGCGTACCGGTACCCGAGGACCTCGATGAGGTCGAGCGCCGTCCCGTACGGCAACCAAAACCGCGGCAACCGGTCCGCGCCGACGCACCGATCGATGTAGGCGTTGAGGCCCGCAGCGAACAGTTCGAACGCGCTCGCATCGCGGCTGAGAGGGTTCCATCGGACGGCGATCGATGGCGGCTTGGACGGATCCCCGAAGGCGATCGCTTGGATGACCTCCTCCGAGACGACACGGATCGGGGCGATGACGAAGACCTCGTCGGGATCGTCGACGAGATCCCGTGTGGCGCGAGTGGCCACGGCATGACCCGCCCGCCTCGCCTCGATCCGCGCGACCGCGTCGATGAGCGCCTCGCTCACGCCGTCTGCCTTGCCGGCTGGCGCGCGGACTCGGCGGCCGCGACGATCGAGGCGGCATCGGCGAGACGCGGGGCGAGGTCGCGTTCGACGTCATCACGTGGCGCGTCTCCGTCGATGAGGGCGACGATCCGGTCGAGCGGGAGCTCGTCGCCGAAGACCGATGCCGCGTTGTCGCCGAGCTGCCGCACCTGCCCGTCGTGCCGTTTCTCGCAGACCGTGGCGAGGATGCAGTGGCTAAAGCACGCCTCCTTGAAGTTGAAGTCCAGCTCGTCGACGAGGTTCACCAGCGCGATCGTGTCTGTGCCGCGACGGGCCGCCAGCTCATTTCGGACCCGGCGCACGACCTCGAGGGCGCGCTGCGCCTCATGGAGCTCTTGCGGCAGCGGCTCGCGCACCGGCTTCGCCGGCGCCAGCCCGAACGGGGTCGCGAAGACGAACACGGCGAAGTCGGCGACCCGGTCCTCGGTCCCGCGACGCGCAGCCTCCTGCCGGAGCGCCAGGATCTGGACGGCCGCCTGGCGGCGGACGAGGTCCTTGTCGGCGTTGTCGGCCGCTCCCTCGCGGGTGATGAACGACTTCTCCTCGCCCGGCCTGTACATGCCGGCCTTGCGATCCAGAACCAGGAAGTCCGGCGACACGTACTCGAAGTGGGTCGGGGCAGGGCCGACGGTCAGCTCAAGCTGCGGCTGGATGAGGATGTCCGGGACCGGGCGACCGGCGGCGAGGTCGGCGAAGACCTTGCGGGTGCGGCTGAGGCGCAGCGCCCGCATCGTGTCGGGAGGCCCGGGGATCTCATCCGCGAAGTTCCGGACCGTCATCGCTTCCGGATCGACGTCGAAGGCCGGACCGAGCACCTTGCGAAGCTGGGCAGCGTCGTTCGCGTGAAGGTTCTCTTCGAACTTCGTCCCGCGTCGCCGGGCAGAGGGACGCTCGCCGTACTCGCCCGGGTACGGCGTCCCCGCGACGGACTCGTAGAACTCCTTCTCCTTCACGCGCTCGGCGACCATGGCCGCTTGCAGATCGCAGGAGGGGTTGCGAGCGACGCGCACGATGCCCCGCGTGCTCGAGAGGCTCATCGAGCCGCGGCCTCGCGCCGGTCGTCGATGAGGCCTTCGATGACATCCGGCGATCCGAAGAGCAGGTACGGCTCGGAGAGGCGAGAGGCCAGGTGCTCGGCAGCGGTAGCGCGGGCCTCGGCGTCGGCGGGCTCCAGCTCGGCGAGCCGGTCGAGTGCGACGTCCCGCCAGGCCTTGAGCGGGAACTCGCCGCGCTTGAAAGCGACGCCCGGCACGTCGCGAGCGTGGTCGGCCACGAGGAAGCGGAGCCGCTCGATCTGCTCTTCGGGCTCGCGTCGCTGCTCTGCTGCAAGCGCGAGGTCGCACAGTCGCGCCGTGATCTTGAGGTGCTGCACGCGGCCGGTCGTCGGCGCCACGATGCGCTGGGCCAGCGGCCAGTCGGAGCGAGCCCAGAGCCGCTTGATCCCCTCGCCGCGGTTCCACGTTAGGCCATGGCACAGCCAGACGGGGCGCGTGGCCGAGCCGCGCTCGAAGGCTTTCCGTTCGTCGGCCGAAAGGGATCCGAACCGAGTCGGAGGGATCTGACGATCGACCGTGGCCGCCAGGTACAAGGAGACCTCGCGGGTGTACGCCGGCCAGCCGAGGTCCTCGAGGACGTCCAGGACGAACTCACGGATCGGCTTCGCGCCCTTCGTCGGGTGCGTCGAGGCGGTGAGATACTCGGCCGGCGCCGAGCTCCGTATCCGGTCGATGTCGGCGTACGTGGCGCGGAGCTCCCGCATCAGTTCGGCAGCGTGTCGCTCAAGGTCAGTGAGGGTGGGGCGGTCGCCGGTTGTCATCGATGTGGATGCTACAACCGTCTACAATCGCCTACAAGCCCCAAAGACCACGTCCGCGGTGCATATGAGCAACAGAGGGTCGTGAGCACGGAACCTGAGTCCAGGAGATCCGGTCCCACACGTTCCGGGGAGAACGGGCCGCCTGACGGTCAGCGAGCTCGGGCCGCGCAACGAACGGCGAAGCTCGTCGAGGCACTTGGTCGCGGCGCCTCGATAGAGGAGGCAGCGATGCACGCTGGCTTGTCGGCCCAGACGGCCCGGAGGCGGCTCGCAGACCCCGCCGCGCGAGAGCGAGTTCTCGCGGCGAGACCGCCGTGCGGCGTCTGCCGCGGCCGTGGATGGTGCAAATGCGTCCACTGTGAGGCCCGGTGGGCCGAGTCAGCGCTCTCGGGCCATCAGGCAGACCGCTCATTCGTCGACGGCCGGACCTGTCACTTGTGTCTCGGCTCGGGTAAGAGCCCGATCCGGACGGCTTGGGACCGGAGCCGGACTCGCCCACGCGCCTGGGTTCGACTGCGCGCAATCGTGCTGGCTCATTGGGTCGCTGCGAATGGCCCCGTCTGCCCAGGCTTCATGCGCTCCGCGCACGCCGTCCCGACGGCCGACCTTACGGTCGACCATCGAGCGCCGACCTCAAGAGGTGGGTCGCTGCTTGATCGGGCCAACCTTGCGGTGCTCTGTCGGTCCTGCAACAGCCGGAAAAACGACGCGCCGGATCCGGCCTCCGACGGGCCCGCGGAACGCTACCGGGGCCAAAAAGCCGCATCGGCTGCTGTCGGCGCGGCTCTTCAAGCCGCACGCTCGCGCTCAGGGCAGGACCTAGGCGCTTTGGCTGTGCGCCTTGAGGTCACGGTGACGTTCCTTGCCGGCATAGAGGCGGGCGAGGTTCTTCTCGACGCCCGAAACTTCAACGCGACCTGGATGGGACGGTGGTACACCGCCGGTGTGGATGCGGACGCCATCCTCCGTGTCCATGGCGCGGCATTCGGCCTCGACTACATCGCCCGCAGGAAACAAGGCCTGCGTTCCCGCATCGACTTCGTAACGTCCGCGAGACGGCCGTTCCCCAAGCGGAAGCGCTGGGTCCGGGAGCGGTTCAACCTCATCAAGACGACCGCGACACATCTCGAGGGGCGCCTTGACCGTGCCCGCGACCACGCATCCATCGACTCGATCCGTGATGCTGTGGTGCGCGACGTCGAGGAGGCGTTCGACGACCTCGTCTTCGTGGCAAATACTGGCCACACCCGCCCCGAGTGGGCTGAAATTCTGCTGCGCCATGGGCCATCGGACCCGGGAGTCTGGAACGAGTTCCTTGAGCTCGAGTGTGGGCTGGGAGGCCTGGACGCCATAAACGTCGCAGCCCTCGCGAGATCTCGACTCCGCGTGTTGCACTCGGTCGGCGGCGTTCCATTCTTGTCTACCGATGGGCTCGGCACGCCACCTGGTTCGCAGCCTGCGCCTGAAGGTCTCAGTTGAGCGCAAAACTGACCACGCTCCGCTCGCCCGCCTGTGATCCGGGCCCTGCGCTTTGGCCGTCAGGCTCCGGAGGCCGACGCTCTATCCACTGAGCTACAGGCGCGCGGTCACGAGGATACCGGTCGGGCGGGGGGCCGGCCTCCAACCGGTCTAGTCGCTCGCCATCGGACTCGGGCTCGGCTCGCCGGCCGCGTCGGCGCCACGTTGAGCGGCGATGACCGGGCGCAGGGCGAAGATCGACAACAGGCCGACGAGCCCGCCGAAAACATACGTGCCGCGGGGGCCCAGCCAGGCCACGACCGCGCCGGCTGCGACGAATGACGCGCCGATCGCGATCGTCGCGACGGCATCCATGGCTGCGGCGACCCGGCTGCGCACCGCGTCGGGCGTCCGCCGTTGCATGATCGATTGCTGCGCGACGACCTGGGTCCCCTCGCCGAAGCCCATCACGGCTACCGCGGCGAGGACACCGAGGAACAGCGGTGACAGGCCCACGAAGACGCACATCGCGGTCACGAGCAATGAGCCGAGCGCGAAGGCGATCGGCTCGACTCGGCGGCTCATGAACCGGCCCGCGAGGGAGCCGACGATCGATCCGCCACCCCAGAAGGCGATGAGCGCGCCGTAGCCGAGTGCGCCGACGCCGAAGAGCGTCACGAGCGGGACATCCGCGACGACGCTCAGTCCCTGCCCGAACTGGATCGGGATGAAGGCGAGCGCCATCGCCCGCAGCACGCGATCTCGCGCGACGAAGCGGATGCCCGCCGTCAGATTCGAGTTCTGGATGTCTTCGCGCACGCCGCTCGAGAAGCGCGCGCGAATCGACCACACCAGGGCTGCGGACAACAGGAAGGACAGCGCATTGGCAGCGAACACGGCTCCGGCACCGAACGAGGCGATCATCGTCCCGCCGATGAGCGGCCCGACGATGATCCCGATGTTTCGACCGATCATGACGAGCCCATTCGCCCAGCCGAGCTGCTGCTCCTCGACGAGGTTCGGGATCGCGGCGGCGGACGCGGCGAAGAACGGCGACTCGGCGAGGGCGGCGAGGAACGCGGCCGCGAGGAGCCACGCGGGATCGTCGATGAACGCCATCGCCGCGAAGGCGAGCGCTCCGCCGAGGTCCGACAGGACCATCACCCGCTTGCGGTCGAACCGGTCGCCGAGCGCTCCGGCGAAGAGGCTGGCCACACCGGTCGTCCCCCAGGTCGCAACCATCGTCGCCGCGATCCACGCGGGCGACTGCGTCTTCTGGTAGATCAGGAAGTTCAGGGCCGCGAAGGCTGCGGCACTGCCGGCGAGCGAGATGGCACGGGCCAGCGCGAGGCGCCGGACCGCAGCGGGTGACCTCGTCGACATCGCGTGGCAACGCTACCAAGCGCGCGATCTGCGGCGGGGCCGCTGGGCGGAAGCCCGGAAGACTCGCCCGATCAGCGCTGTTTCGCCTCGAACAGCTCCCACGTCCCGGGCACGCCGCGCAGCTCGACGTCGCCCAGCGGCCGCAGCTCGACGTCGGCACCGGTGGCCAGGTCCCGGACGGTGCGCGTGACCAGAACCTGGCTCGGCTTTGCCTCGGCCAGCACGCGTGACGCGATGTGCACGCCGATCCCCCCGAGGTCCTCGCCGCGAACCTCGACCTCGCCGGTATGGACGGCGACTCGAAGCTGGATGTCCTGGCGGCCGGCCGCGCTGCACAGCGCGAGGCCCGCGCGAACGGCTCGGGACGGCGAGTCGAAGCGGGCGAGGATGCCGTCGCCCGTCGACTTGACGACCTGCCCGCCCCAGCGCTTCACGTCGGCGCGGGCGGTCTCGTCGTGACGGTCGAGCAGCCGTCGCCAATCCCGATCGCCGAGCGCCGCAGCGCGTCCCGTCGAGTCGACGATGTCGGTGAAAAGAACCGTCGCAAGGACCCGGTCCATCTCCTCGAGCGCGCGGAAGGAGCGCACCTGGTCCTCGGTCCATTCGTAGGCGGCGAGGTCACGTGGCGGGATTGGGGCGTCGTCCCGCTCGTACCGAAGCAGAACTGCCCCCGAGGGCGTTGGCTCGGCGGAGACCAGGCGGAGGTGTCGGAGGTCGGCCTCGTCCCGGAACAACCGCTTGCCGCTGCCCAGGACGACCGGAAAGAGCACGATCCTGAGCTCGTCCACGAGATCCAGCTCCAGGAGCCCGCCCAGGAGGTCGGCGCTGCCGTAGAGAACGATCTCCCCGCCGGGCATCTGCTTCAGACGGCGGACCTCGTCCCCGAGGTTGCCGCGAAGGACGATCGTGTTCTCCCACTCCGGATCGCGGAGGGTCTTCGAAACCACGTACTTGGGCAGGACGTTGATGCGCTTCCCGAGCGCAGCGGCGACCTCGGGCGCGGTCGGCCAGAAAGCGGCCCAGATGTTGAACGTGGTACGCCCGAAAAGCAGCGCGTCGGCGCCCGCGATCTGGCCCAGGTTGAACGCCTGGAGCTGGTCGTCGTTGATTTGCATCGCCCAGCCGTTGCGGCCGCTCCGATGCTCCTCGAGCCCGGGCGCTTCCATGACCCCGTCGAGGGTCATGAACTCGACGACTACCAGCCTCATCTGGCCGCGGGCGGGGCGAAGCGGATCACGCCCCGGATGGTGCCTCGCCCGCGGTGCTGGTGTGCACGCGCTCGAGCGTCGCCTACGTGGCTCCCATCGCGGTCATCTTGCCGCTGAACTGGCGCAGGCGCCAGCCCAGAGCCAGTGCCGCGATCCCTGTCAGGATCGCCCACGTCGCGAAGAGGGCGACGCTGACGACGGCCCCGACGATCGGCATGGCCAGGATGATCACACCGCCCACGATCCTGGCGATGCCGAGCAGGGCGAGGATCCACTCGTTGGTGACCTCGGCACGGATCTTCCAGGCGGCGTACACCTCCATGACCCCGGAGACCAGGATCCACGCGCCGAGGAGCAGGATCAGGTACAGGATGGTGATGCCCGGGTAGAGCACCGCCAGCACGCCGGCGATCACGGACACCGCCCCCGAGAGCAGGAACGGCCATGACTTGCCGCGCATCTCGGCGACTCGCCAGCCGGCCGAGAGCTGCGACGCGCCGGAGACGATCGCCCAGAAAGCGAAGAGCAGCGCAATCGTTCCCAACGCCACGCCCGGATAGATGATCGCCACGATCCCGACCGCGATGCCGAGCACACCCTGGAGGATCAGGACCCACCACTGACGGGCAGCCGTTGCAAGCATCTGCGCGACCTCCCTCGCACCCGCCGGGCCGGTGAACGAAGCGCGGCGTTCAGAACGGCAGGGCGGGCCGCAATCCTACTGCCCGACGCAACAGGGTCGGAACGGAGCGGGCGAGGGCCTGGCAATCCGTGCCGCCCGGCCGATCGCGCCGCGCGGCGCTACCATCCCACGGCCTTCATCGACACCCCCATGCGAGCGACCTGCGGGCGCTCCATGTCCGGAGGTGATGCCATGACCAGCCAGACGACGGCCGACCTCGTGGCCGAGGTCCAGGCGCTCATTCGCGAGCGCGAGCACGACGGTGTCGTGGGGCTCGCGGAGCTCATCGGGCCGGCCGAGTGGGCGGACCTCGTGCCGCAGCTCGAGCCGAACGAGGTCGCGGTCCTGATCCAGTGGCTGCCCGACGACGAGATCGCGATGATCCTCGAGGAGCTGCCACCCGCGGAGGCGGCCCGCATCCTGCGCAGCCTGTCGGCCAATGAGGCCGGCGAGCTGCTTGGCGAGATGGATCCCGATGACGCGGCCGACGTCGTCGAGCAGCTCCCGGACGAGGAGGTCCACGAGATTCTCGTTCGGATGCAGCCGGCGGACGCGGCGGAGATTCGGCAGCTGTCGGGGTATGAGCCGGACACCGCCGGCGGGATCATGACCCCGGCCTACGTGGCCGTCTCGCGTGACGCGACGTCCGCGCAGGCGACGGCCGCGATCCGGCGCCTCGTCGACGATGCCGAGACAGTGAACTACGTGTACGTCGTCGACGAGGAGCGCCACCTCCTCGGGGTGCTGTCGCTCTACCGGCTGCTGCTGAGCCCGGACGACACACCCGTCGAGAAGCTCATGGCCCCGTCCACCGTGCGCGTCCGCGCGGCGGCAGACCAGGAGACCGCGGCGCGCATCCTCACCGACCGCAACCTGCTCGCGATCCCGGTGGTCGACGACGAGGACCACATCCTCGGCATCATCACCGAGGACGACGTCGCCGACGTCCTCCAGGAAGAGGCGACCGAGGACATCGAGCGCCTCGGCGGCTCGCAGCCGCTGAACCTGCCCTATCGCCTGGCCTCGGTGCCGCTGCTCGTCCGCAAGCGCGTCGGCTGGCTGCTCCTGCTGTTCCTCGCCGAGGCGTACACCGGCACCGTTCTTCGGAACTTCGAGAACGAGCTGCAGGCGGTCGTTGCGCTCAGCTTCTTCATCCCGCTGCTGATCGGTACCGGCGGCAACCTGGGCAGCCAGACCGTGACCCTCGTCGTGCGCGCCATGGCCCTCAACGAGGTCGCGTTGAAGGACATCGCGTGGCTCGTGTTCAAGGAGCTCCGCGTCGGCCTCGTGATCGGCGCGGTGATGGCGGTCGTCGCGTTCGGGCGCGGATTCACGCTCGGGGTCGGCAACGACATCAGCCTCGTGGTCGCCGTCACGATCCTCGCGATCTGCGTCTGGTCGGCGATCGTGGCGGCCGCCCTGCCGCTGGTGCTGCGTCGCCTCGGCGTGGACCCGGCGGTCGTCTCGGCGCCGTTGATCGCGACGCTCGTCGACGGGACCGGCCTGGTCATCTACTTCGAGATCGCGAAGTTCGTCCTGCGACTTTCGACCTGAGCGATCAGAGCCAGCCGCGGCGCCTGAAGATCAACCACAACCCGACGCTGATCACGATCATCAAGCCGATCGCGAACGGATAGCCCAGGTCCCAACCGAGCTCGGGCATGTTCTGGAAGTTCATGCCGTAGATCGTGCCGACGAGCGTCGGGGCGAAGATGATCGCGGCCCAGGCGGAGATCCGCTTGACCTCCTCGTTCTGGGTGTAGCTCGCCTCGGTCAGCCGCTTGACCTCCTCGTTCTGCGCTTGGTTCACCAGCGTCGCGTTCACCGTGAGGATGTCGGACAGGCTCTGCCGGAAGCCGGCCACACGCTCGGTGACCGTCGTCGCGTGGTCGGCGACGTCGCGCAGATAGCCCTGCAGCTCGTCGTTCGTGCCGTACTTGACGAAGCCGGCGACCAGCACATCGAGCATGCCGTGCAACGGGCGGGTCGAGCGCTGGAACTCGATGACCTCGCCCGACAGCTCGTAGATGCGCCGGGAGACCTGCGGGTCGCCGCGGAAGACCTCGGCCTCGATCTCGTCGATGTCCTTGTCGAGCCCGGCGACGACCGGCGCGAAGCCGTCGACGACGCTGTCGAGGATCGCGTACAGGACCGCTTCGGGTCCCCGCGCCAGGAGCTCGGGGCTCTCCTCCATCCGATGGCGCACGACCGCGAGGTCGGGCGTTCGACTGTGCCTGACCGTGAGCACGAAGTTCGGGCCGACGAAGACGTGGATCTCGCCGAACTCGACCTCCTCGTCGGCGTCGAGGTACGTCGCCGCGCGCAGGACGACGAAGAGGGTGTCGCCATAGCGCTCGATCTTGGGCCGCTGGTGGGCCACGATCGCGTCCTCGACGGCCAGCTCGTGGAGCCCGAACTCCTCGGCCACGGGCCGGAACTGGGCGCCTGTCGGACGAAACAGGCCGATCCACAGCATCGCGTTCTTCGTCGAACGGAGCTGTTGCGCCGCCTCGACGATCGTCGTCGGCGAGCCGACCCGCTTCCCGCCGACGTACAGCCCGGCATCGACCATGCTCTCCTCGACGGGCGCGGCCACGTCCTCGGGGCGCGCCTCCATCGACACCTCCGGCGCGTCCGCGGGGGCGGCGCGGGCGCCGGCGGGGCGACGGCTGGGCAGCAGGAATCGTGGGCGTCGATCTGGCACGGCGACAGGCTAGGCGTTCGGGATTGCGGCGGCGACGGGTCGGCCGCAGCGGGAGCGTCAGGGGGGCTGGCCGCGGGCCGGGCGGGCCGCGTCAGGCCCGGCCTGGCCGCGTCAGGTGGCGTTCGCGGGAACGACCTCGAAGAATGTCCCGACGGCGCGGATGTGGCGGCGCGCGAGGCGGTACACGACGTTGCCGGGGAAGGCGTGCTGGCTCGTGGCGAGGATGGCTCGATCGCGCGCCGGGCCAGTGGGCAGGCGGGTGGCGCGGATCGTGACCGGCGGCGCGCCGTGGAACACCAGATCCGCCGTGCCGGCGGCCTCGAGGTTCAGGGTCCAGGCGACGTCCCCGTTCGGGTGGCCGAGGAACCAATGGCCGCCGTCGGTCAGGAGCCCGAGGAGCACGCCCCTGATGCGGCCGGAACGGCGGCCGGCGACCCGCAGCTCGACGACGTTGCCGAGGCCGACCGACTGCCACCACCGCCGAACGACCGGATCGAGCAGCCGGATGAGCACGTACTGGATGGGTAGGTAGCGGCGCCAGAACCCGGAGGCGCGCGGCGCAGGAAGCTCCACCCGGGCAAGATACGCGCTGATGACCCCCTCGGCGTCCCTCGCCCTGTCGACGCGCGGCCTGCGCAAGAGCTACGGCTCCCGCCTCGCGCTCGATGGCCTCGACCTGTCCGTCCCGAGCGGCGTCGTCTATGGCTTCCTCGGGCCGAACGGCGCCGGGAAGACCACGACCATGCGGCTCCTCACGGGCCTCCTCCACCCGGACGCCGGCGCGATCGAGCTGCTCGGCCGGCCATTCCGACGCGGGGACCGGCAGCGGCTCTTCGAGGTCGGCGCGCTGGTCGAGACGCCGTCGTTCTATCCATACCTCTCCGGCCGCGCGAACCTGCGGGCGCTCGCGGCTGCTGGGGCGCCCGTCCCAACGGGTCGGATCGAGGAGCTCCTCGAGCTCGTGGGCCTGCGCGAGCGGGCGACCGACAAGCTCTCGGGCTATTCGCTGGGCATGAAGCAGCGCCTCGGCATCGCCGGGGCGCTCCTCAGCGACCCGAAGCTGCTGCTGCTCGACGAGCCGGCGAACGGCCTCGACCCGGCCGGAATCGTCGCCATGCGCGAGACGCTCCGACGACTTGCGGCCTCGGGCAAGACCGTGTTCGTCTCCAGCCACCTGCTCGCGGAGGTCCGGGTGCTCGCCGACGTCGTCGGCATCATCGCGAGGGGCCAGCTGGTTCGGGAAGGGCCGCTCGAGACGCTGCTCACCGATCAGGGCGTGGTTCGCGTCCGCGTCACGCGGCCCGAGTCCGCCGCCGCACGCGCGGCGCTCGACGGGCTCGCGCCGATCGACGCCGACGGCGGCGATGCCGACGAGGCGTGGCTCACCGTCCACGTGGAGCCCAACCGCGCGGCCGAGGTGAATCGGGCCCTGGCGGAGGCCGGCATCTACGCCTCCGGACTCGAGTCGGGGACAGATCTCGAGATGCTCTTCCTCGAGCTGACGGGTGGCGAGGCGTCGAGCGAGGGCCGGATGCAGGGCATCGATTCGTCGCCGGCCCGGAATCCTCCGGCGTGAGGATTTTCGTCAGCGGCCTGCGCAAACTGGCTGGCCGGCCGGCCTCGTTCGTCTCGGTCGGGCTGCTCGTGGGCCTGCTCGCGCTCATCCTCATCGCCTCGGCCACGGTCGCACAGCGCACGGAGTCGACGGGGGCGGCCCGCCGGGCACTCGCGCTCGTCACGTTCCCAGGCGCCTACGATCTGATCCTCTCGTTCATGCTCGGCCTGGGCGGGCTGATCGCGGTGATCTATGGCGCCGCGATCGCCGGCTCGGAGTGGAGCTGGGGCACGCTCAAGAACGCCGTTGCGCGCGGTGAGAGCCGCACCCGGTACATGCTCGGCACGTTCGCCGCGATCACGGTCATGGTCGCGGTTGGGCTGGCGATCACGTTCGTGCTCGGGGTCGGGATCTCGCTCGTCGGCGCGTCGATCGCAAACGTGTCGACGGCCGGGCTCACGGACGCCGACACGCTCGCACGCCTGCCCGCGCTCGCCGCACGTGGTTGGTTTTCGGTGGTGGAGGAGGCGGCGCTGGGGTTCGCGATCGCGACTCTGGCAAGGAGCCAGCTCGCGGGCATCGGCGCCGGGATTGCCTTCTACTTCGGCGAGGGCTTCGCCTCGATCTTCCTGCCCGACATCGTCAAGTACATGCCCTTTGCGGTGGCGCGGGCGGCGGTCGACACCGGAGGGGCGGGGGCCGGCGAGCCGGGCAGTATCACCGTGGCGCTCGCGCCCGACACGGCGCTCCTGCTCGTCGGCGCCTGGCTCGTGGGCTCGGTCGTCGTCGCGGTCGCGATCACGGAACGCGCGGAGATCACGGGTTGACGGAGGAAGCGATGAACGACCACGCCCAGCGGACCACGCAAGATCAGGACAGCTGTCTGCGCTGCGGCGCCCCGGTCTACAGCGTCGGGATCGAGCAGTTCCGCATTGGCGGGACGACCGGCGGCTGGAAGCTGCTGTTCGGGGAATTGGCCGAGCTCGGCGAAGGCATGCTCGAGCTCGACGTCCGTGCCTGCACCGTGTGCCGAACGGTCGACCTGCGCGTCCCCCTGGCTGGCTAGCGGCGCGCGGTCTCGCGACGGCGGAGAAATTCGGAGCGGCTCCCGAAGGAGCCGCTCCGATGCTGTCCCGGTGAAGGTATCCGCCGAAACGGACGCTTCTGCCACGCGTCAAGGGCATCTATCACGTCGGCTGCACCGACTACCCTGACCCAACCTACCCATGACCTTGCCGCTGGGGCAGCGGCCCTGCGCGAACGCAGTGCACCGGTTAGTCTACGTGAGCCTGGAGCCGAATCCAAGGGTTTTCGTCACGGTCTATGTGAAAAACCCTTAACAGTTCGTGCGTGGGCCCTCGTCCCGATCGTTACACGCACGTTGCAGTGCCACGCAAC
>JACXTT010004061.1_pt1 | contig 21962 bp, 20 predicted proteins | sample 9270951 | NCBI WGS metagenome assembly JACXTT01 (sample SAMN15532306, study PRJNA645909) | rock metagenome | isolation source: weathered quartz diorite | place: Puerto Rico | collected 2017-06-21
AATCCTGTGGGTCAATCCTCGAGATCGATGTTGTGATGCTGGGGCGCGTGGACGTTCCCCTCGGCGTCATAGGTCTCGCTGCCCTCATCCGGGTTCGGCTCGGAGTTCTCTTCCTGATCCGTCCGCTCATGGAGCTTTGGGCGGCGTTTGGGGCCGGGAGCTCCCGCAGGCCCGAGGGGGCGCAGCGGTGAGATAGGTTCCAAAGGATCGGTGCGGTCGGGGATCATGAAGCGCCTCACCCCAACATCGGTCGAGAGGCGTGTCCAAGCGACCCGGATGTGATCACTTCTTCCGCCGCCCGGATGCCGTGATCGAGCGCCTCTTCGAGCAGCGCGAGCCCGCTGAGCTCCGTATGGGCGAAGTGCACTGCGCCAAAGGGGCGACGGGCTTCCGACAGGGCCGCGCTCCAGCAGAATCCCACTCGGGGACGGATCATGGCATGCCCCCAACGCATGACATCCGCTCGGGCGATGTAGTCCCTCAGGTGAGGGTGAGCTTTCTCGAGATCCGTCAAAGCCATCTCGGCGCAGGCTCGAGCGTCCATCGCCAACAAGCGGGCGCGCTCGGTTTTGGCTGGCCCGGTAAATGGGTGGTACCAAGTCCATACCGTGGGCCCGTGATCCACGCCCCGCTGATGGGTGGCCACGACGTAGCCCAAGGAGGGTGAATCCCGAAGCACGTTATCCCACGCCTGGGGGAACCCGGACTCCTTGGGACGGTCCCGTAGGGTGAGGTTCACCACCAGCCAGGGACTGTGGTGGAAAGCGGCCAAGGCCTCGCCGCGATCCTGAGCCAACCCTTCGATGACATACAGCGCCACATGATGGGGGCCGGCCCAAATGACGCGAGGCGCCCGGAATCCCACCATGCGCCCCGTCGCCACTTCGAGGGCGTGCACCTCCACCCCTCGACCATGAGGCTGCACTTTCACGACGGCATGACCAGTGCGAAGGCGTGTGCCTGCGGATTGGGCCAGATGGTCGGCGAGAAAGCCGTTGCCTGCGGGCCAGGTGAGCACGGGCCGACTGGTTTCGCCCTTGCCCTGCTTGCGCGCGGCGAAATAGAAAAGACCTGCCCAAGCCGAAGTGTCTTCCAGTTTCAGACCGTAGTCATCGCGGCAGGCGTAATCGAGAAACCACCGTAGCCTCGGGCTATTGAATCCCTTGGCGTCGCACCAGGCGCCGAAGCTGAGTGCGTCGAGAGCGCGGCATTCAGGGGCGTCGCTGCAGCGGGCCCGTGGCAAAGAGAACGCGGGACGGCCTTTGGCGTCCCGGAAGGCCACCCAATGATCCACCTCGTCGAAGAAGGCTTTGAGCTGGCGTTCGTCTTCCGCCGAGGCGCCGGGGCGGAAATAGAGCCCTTCCCACCAGGTGCCCGAGGCGAAGATGCGCTCTTCCGGCGCACGCACCAGTACCTCTTCCGCGAAGTGAGGCTCACCTTTGGCATCGAAGCCTTCGACAGCTCCCACCTCTTGGAGCAGGCGCACGAGCGGACCGTTGGAGGCCAAGGGCGCGGGCACATAGTGGGCGCCAAAGGGGAAGGGGCCCACGCCATTGCGGCCAGAGGATGAGGTGCCGCCAGGTCGGCCTTCCAATTCGAGTACGCAGAAATTCCGATACCCATTGCGATCCAGATGCCATGCGGCTCCAAGGCCCGCCATGCCACCCCCCACGATCACCAGCGGGTGCTCTTCAAAGTGCTCCGGCGTAGGAAACCCGCCTTCGCGGAGGCGATGGCCAACTTCCACGTTTGGCCCGACGAACTGCGCTTCGTAACTGGGTTTGCGTCGCTTGCAGGCCAAGGCCGCGGCGCCCGAGAGCGCGAGAAAATGTCGACGGTTCAGGACCATCGCCGCCATTCGTGGGTGTAGAGCTGCACGAGCACTTGGTTATCGAGGCGGTTCACTTCCGAAGGCAGAGGTCCCATGTCCGTTGGAAAGGCGAACATGGCGGACATGGCCTCATTGGAAAGATGGCGGAGATTCGGAAGGGTGCACTGAGGCACCTCGAAGGGCTGGGGTGAGGCCAGCACGAATCCCCACACGCCGAAGGAAGGCACGGCCAAGTGATACGGGCGGATATGGAACCCCGCGGCCTCGATGGTGGTGGCGATGCACCAGAAACTCTTTCGCGCCATAAGAGGCGATGTGCTCTGCACGCTCACAGAAGCCTCAGGTGTAAGGCGTGATTTCAGTAGTTTGTAGAACCGGGTCGTGTACAGCTTGCCCAAGGCGAAGGTGTTGGGATCGGGGAAATCCACCAGCGCCAGATCAAAGAGGGCAGGATGCTCCTTCGGCGCCACTTCGCCCAGCCATACGAAGGCATCGGCATTGATCACGCGAACCCGGGGGTCCTCCAATGCGTGCTGGTTGAGCTGGCTCACCAACGGGTTCTTCTTGGCCATATCCGTCATGGCGGGATCGAGATCCACTAGCACAACTTCTTCCACTTCGGGGTGGCGCAGGATCTCGCGGACCGCCAGGCCATCACCGCCGCCGCACACCAGCACGCGTTTGGCGCTTCCCCGCAGGGCGAAGGCCGGATGCACCAGCGCCTCGTGATAGCGGTATTCATCCGCCGAGGAGAATTGCAGATTGCCGTTCAAAAAGAGTTGGAAGCTGCCACGTCCGCGGGTGAGCACAATGCGCTGGTAGTGGCTTTCCTTCGCGTAGACGATCTCATCCGCGAAGATCTCCTCTTCCACCGATAGGGTGAAACGATTGGCGAACACAGCTCCCACCGCGAGTAGGGCCATCACTGCGATACAGCGAATACGGAGCCAGTTGGGACGCGGGATCTGATGGGCGAGGATGTAGGTGCCCCACAGGCCGACGCCGCCGTTGAGCATGCCGAAGAGAAGGCTGGTGCGCACCAGGCCCAGTTTGGGCATGAACAGCAGAGGGAAGAGGAGGCTCGCAAAGAGGGCGCCGATGTAATCCAGCGTGAGCACGTGGGCGACCAGATCCTTGAAGCGCACCTGATCCTTGAGGATCCGCATGAGCAGAGGGATCTCCAGACCCACCAGCGCACCGATGGCCGCCACGAGACCGTAGAGCACGACACGGAAGGCATGGGTCTGCGCGAAGGCGAGAAACAGCACAGGCGCGCTCAAACCGCCTACCAGCGCCACCGCCAGCTCGATCTCGACAAACCGCTGAGCCAACCCTCGATTCAGGAATTTGCTGAGATAACTGCCAAGACCCATGGCAGAGAGATAGACGCCGATGACCGTGCTGAACTGCAGCACGCTATCGCCCAGCAAGTAACTGCTGAGCGTGCCGGCGACCAATTCATAGATGAGGCCGCAAGCGGCAATGAGCAAAACGCTGATGAAAAGACTTGAGGCAGCAGGTTGGAGGCCAGAGGCAGGGCCTCCCTGTTCATCAGCCATGGATGGCGGCCGCCAGGATGATGGCGATACTGAGGAACACGGCGCCGATGAGGATGGCGAGGCTGATGTTCTGATCCTCCTCGATCTCCTTGCGGATGGAGAAGGGTGTGAGCTTCACGATCAAGGCCCATACGATGCCGAAGAGCACCAGGCCCGCGAGGGCGAAGATTATGGCGGTCTTGAGATGCCCGAAGAGGTCGTAGCCGTTCATCACTTGCCTCCGTGGAAACCGTTGTTGTGCAAGAAGGTGCGCCAGGCGCCTGGGGTCTGCCGTACGTTGGGGGGAAGTTCGGCCCTGCGCCGCTGGCCAAAGAATTCGCGGCCGAAGAAGGCGTTGGATCCCGCGAGTCCGAAACCACCTAAGAGCATGAGGGCGTAGATCACTCGCATCCTAATCCTCCGAATCCGAACCGCTGCTGGTGGTCGTGTACATGCTCTCCTGCCAGCGACGGCCCTCGAAAGCCATCACCTGGAATCCCGCCAGGATGGGCCCGATCACCAAGGCGAGGAAGGCGAGTCCGATGTAGGTCCACCGCATGACGCCGCTGCGCAGCTCCATGCGCACCGTGCGAATGGGAGGGAGAGCGCCCTCCCACTGCGGGGCGAGGCGCAGGATATAGCGGCCTGCGGGAAGTGAACTCAAAAAGACCGTGTCCTTGCGGGATCCTTCGGACCAGGATTCGCCGTCGTCCACGCCGTGGTAGTAGCTGCTGGAGATCTCGAACAGCTCCGCCACGCCAGTCTCTTCGCTGACGAGGGCGCCTTCCATGCCGATCCATTGGTTATCGACATTGGATTCGAGGGTGAAGGCGAGATTCTTGCGACCGTCCTCGATGAGGATGGGCTCGCTGAAATAGACCGGCTCCGTGGGGCTGTCCACCACGCCATTGGTGGGATCAGCAGGGGCCTCGGGGCCGCCTGCTGCGCCAGTCCGGATGGCATCCACTTTGAGCCGCAGCCTGGGATCGGTGGCCACCTTGCGCAGGCTGGGGAAGGTCTCCGCCAAATCCATATCCTTTTGCCAAAGCTGATTCGATTTGTGCGTGACGCTCTGAATCATGATGAGCGCCATCAGAGCCGCGAATCCGATGGCCATCCACGTCCCGATAGTCGAGAGCTTTTTCTTGTGGGGATTCGGCTGGAAGGAGGCTATTCCCGAAGGAGAAGGCAGGGCAGTCTTGGGTTTAAAGGCGGCCGCGATCTCTCCGGGTTCGATGTAGGAGCTAAGAGACACGCTGACTTCTTGTCCGCCGCCGGCGTGGCGCTGCACCTCCCAGCTCAAGCTTTGGGGAGGCGCGACAAACTCCGCGATGAAGGCCTGCTCACCTTGCTCCACCTTCCAGTAGAACTCGCCCCACACGCCCTTCACGGTGGCGGAGACATCCTGAAAGCGGCGCCAATTCTGCCCGCTCCAACTGAAGCTGCGGGTGCCGTCGGCGATGCCCGGGGTTTGCCCCGGTGCCAGGGGTTCCACAAAGCTCCAGTGGCCATCACTCTCCACCAGCCATTTGAAGCCGTGATGAGGATCGAGCAGTAGGTACTCGCCCCAAGGGTATTCGGTGCCGCCGACGGTGCAGCTGCGCAGCACGTGGCCGATGACGGTGTACTTCATGCCTCGGAACATGCCCTCCGAGCCCAACTCCAGGAACATCCTCGGATGAGGCTGTTTGAGCACCCTGAGGAGTTGGAACTTGCCTTGGCTGGCGTCCAGCAGGCCGCCGCAGTTGGGGCACACCACGCGCTCGGTCTTATCCGGGGCATGGAGTTTGAGCGGGCCCGCGCAGTTGGGGCAGTTGAGGGATTGGGCCTTCATGCCGCGGGCGGGCGGCGGAGCATCCACTCCGTGAATATGGAGTTCGGTGAAGGGGATTTCCCGGCCGAGGTAAAAGGTGGGCTCCCAGCCGCCGAAATCGAGGGTGGCGAAGGCGCCTTGGGTTCCGCTCAGATCGGCGAAGGGATAAGAGATTGAAGGATCCACCCGCCAGGGGATTTCGCCCTCGGCGCCCGCAAACCGGGCCTGGCTCTTCTCTTGGATAACCCAGCGGCCATCTTCGCCAAGATCGAGATCGCGTCCGGCCTCGAGGGTTTCAAAGGCCGGGACAGGATGTTTGGGTGTGTGCTCGAAGGTGAGGTAGAAGTGCCCCTGAGCTTCGGCCAGCCAGCCCCAGCGGCCGTCGTCCATGGCCAGGTACCACTCGTCCCACACGCCGCCCAGGGGATGGGCGAGCTGCACGTGACCCGCCAACGAGAAGGCGCGACCCACATAGCGGCCCGTGGCGCCGACTGCGAGCGGGGAGCCCGTGTCGACCAGCGCCGCCACGCGGCCGATGAGCTCGGGATCGCGATCCGTGCGGGCACAGAGGGAGCCGCAGCCTTTGCACACGGAAACGACGGTCCCTGGTCGAAAAGCCAGGGGAGCAGCGCATTGGGGGCAATTGGCCTGGGACATGTCCGGGGGATTATGACCGAAGCAGGGGAAGGATCCTTGAAAGACCTTCCTTAAAGTCGGCCTCCGGGGTAATCAGACTTAAAACCAGGTAGCCTTCGGTGGGCAAATCGAAGAAATGGCCGGGATGAACGAGCACGCCAGCCTCCAGGAGGCGAAGGGCGCAGGCCTCGTCGCTTTCCAGGACAGGTCGCCGGAGCAGCACGGACCAGCCCCCTTCCACGGGCAAGCGGCTGAGACCCTCATGGGGGATCAGCGATTCATCGAGGTATTGCAGATGGGTTTGGGCTCGCTGCCGCACCTGTTCCCGCAGGGCGGAGGCCAAGCGCAGGATGGTGGGAGCGGCGGCCTGGGCGGAGGCGCTGACAGAGAGCACTTGGTCTGCGAGGTAGTCCAACGCCTCTAAACGGTCGTCGAGTTCGGGGCCGCGACTCAGGATCCACCCCAGTTTCACTTGGGGGAGGAGGGCGGTTTTGCTAAGCCCCGAGAGCACGTACACGGGGCAGGGGGGATGGGCGTCCTCCAGGGCTGTGGGCAGAGCGTCTGGGCTGGGCTCCAAGGGGAAGTCGGCGAAGACTTCATCCACGATGAGCACCAGTCCGCGGCGGGCGCAGAGGGCGGTGAGCGCATGCCATTCGGTCCGTGTGAGGAAATGGCCGGTGGGATTGTTGGGATTGACCACCACCAGCATCCGCGTGCGATCCGTGCAGGCGGATTCGAGGGCATCCAGATCCAAGTGCCAGCGCTCATGAAACCAGGAGGCGACGCTGCGCGTCGAAAGGCCTTCCAAGGCGGCCAGATGATCGAAGAGGGGGTAGCTCGGCGCGGGGACGAGCACTTCATCACCAGGCATCCCATGCAATTTGAAGAGCCATCCATAGGCCTCGCTTGTGGAGGCGCAGAGATGGATGTGCTCAGGGTCTAAGCCATTCCCATGATGCGCCGCGATGGCCTCCCGTGCGGCTCGGGCGCCACGGGGCTCGGGCTGGTAGCGGAGCACCGCCGGGTCACCGAGGGATTGGCGCAAGGCTTCTTCGGGGTAGTGAAAGCCTGCGCGCGTGGGGTTGGAGAGGGTGAGATCAATGGGAGCCGTTCCCGACCGCTTCAATGCTTCCAGCCGCCGGGTGAGGGCGTTGGGTTCACCATGGGAAGGAAGACGGGGGAAGAACACTGCTTCACGTTACGCCATAATCGCCCCGTCCCCCCGAGGAGGTTCCCATGGCCAAGACGCCCCAGATCGCTGTGCTGTTATCCGGTTGCGGCCACTTGGATGGCGCCGAGATCCGGGAAGCGGTGCTCACGCTCCTTGCTCTGGATCAGCATGGCGCCAAGGCCCATTGCATCGCTCCCGACGCGGCTCAGCACCACGTGGTGAATCATTTGAAGGGTCAAGAAGCTTCGGGGACCCGCAACATTCTGGAGGAATCCGCCCGTATCGCCCGGGGCGAGATCCTTGATTTGGCCCAGGCCAAGGTCTCGGACTACGACGCCCTCATCATGCCCGGTGGTTACGGGGTCGCGAAGAACCACTGCAGCTTCGCCTTTAAGGGTGCGGCGGCGGATGTTCGTCCGGATGTCGCCGCGTTTCTGGGCGGCTTCTTCGACGCGAAGAAGCCCGTGGGGGCCATCTGCATCGCCCCCGCCCTCGTCGCGTTGACGTTGGCTAAGGGAGGTAAGGGGGCAACCCTCACCATCGGCAACGATTCGGGTACGGCGAGCGCGCTGGAATCGTTGGGATCCCGCCATGAGACCCACAACTCTGCTCGAGAGATCGCTGTGGATGAGTCTCTCAAGCTTGTGACCACGCCAGCCTACATGTTTGGCGATGCGCGGATCTCCGACGTGTTCACGGGCATCGATCGCCTCGTGGCCGAGATTCTTAAACGGGTCTAAACACTGCGGGTCACTCGCCCTAGGGCCTCTCTGAGGTCATTGATGCGATAAGGCTTGAGGAGGAAGGTTTCGCGGTTCGTCAGCTCCAGATTGGCGGCATGGTGGGAAAAGCCGCTGCTGAGGACCACGGGCAAATCGGGCCATTGGTTGCGTATCGCTGCGAGCGTCTCCACGCCGCTCATGCGAGGCATCGTGAGATCGAGCACGACACAGTCCACCCGGCCTTCCAATGCTGTGAGGCGTTCGAGCCCTTCGAGGCCATCTGAAGCTTCCTCTACTTGCATGCCCAGGATTTCAAGGATGCCCCTTAGCGTGGCGCGAATGGGCTCCTCATCGTCCACCACGAGGATGCGTCCCTGAGTGGGAGACGATGCGGGCTCGGAATGTTCGATGGCATCTGGCAGCGTGGCGGAGCTGGGCTGGAAGTAGAGGCTGAACGTAGAGCCTTTCCCAAGTGTGCTGCGGATGCGGAGTCCGGCCCGGTGGCCGCGGAGAATCCCGAGCAGGGCGGATAGGCCGAGTCCGCGGCCGGTGGATTTGGTGGTGTAGAAGGGGTCGAAGAGGCGATCGAGGGTCTCCCCGTTCATGCCTACGCCCGTATCCTCGACTTCGAGAAGCAGATAGAACCCGGGCGGAAGATCGTAGCCCACGCGCAGCTGCCGGATGTCCTCGCTTGAAAGCGCGACCCGTGCGGTATGAATGCGGATGATGCCTTCCGATGGTCCGATGGCTTCACTGGCATTGGTCACGAGATTCATCACCACCTGCTGGAGTTGAACGGGGTCGCCTTCCAGTGGAGGCAGATCGGTTGCCAGATCCCATTTCAACCGGGTGTTCTTCGAAATGGCGACAGAGAGGAGCTGGGTCATTTCGCCGACCAGGTGATTGAGATCGGTGATCGCGTGTTGGAACCGGCCCTTCCCACTGTAGGCCAACATCTGGCGCGAGAGATCTGCGGCCCTCAGGGCAGCCTTTTCCATATCGTGAAGGTATTTCGCGGAGGCCGAATCCTCAGGAATGGTCATCAGCGCGAGGTTCAAATTCCCCATGATGGCGGTGAGGAGGTTGTTGAAGTCATGGGCGATGCCGCCCGCCAACACCCCGAGGCTTTCGAGTTTCTGGCGCTGACGTTGGGCGTCCTCTTCACGCTGCCGCTCGGTGATATCCACCAGGGTCGCCAAGACCGCGGGCTCGCCTCTGAAAGTCAGCATCGTGGCGGAGAGCAGCACGACCATCTCGTGGCGATTGACGGACATCTCCAGCTGATAGTCGTGGACCTGCCCCTGTTTGGCGAGAACGCCGAGAATGCGATCCCGATCTTCGGGATGGGTGAAGAAATCGCGCGTGCTGTGCCCTTCGACTTCCTCGGGGGTGACTTGGAAGAGCTCCATGGCCGCCGGGTTTCCGGTGATCACAGTGTGATCTTGGAAACGCGTGAGCACCATGGCAGACGGGCTCATCATGAAGAGGCTTTCCGCGGTCCGTTGATGCTCCATGGCGGTTCGCTCGGCCGCGCGGATCTCCGAGACATCCTGAAGTACGCCGCGGAGGGCCACGACCTTGCCATTTTCTAATTCGGGTTTGATGACGCTGCGGAGGATCCGGACGGTGCCATCTGGCAATGTGACCTGCTGCTCGTGCACATCGTTTTCGCCGGTCGTCACAAGGCGCTGAAATCGTTCACGGAATCCTTCGAGGCCCTCGGGATCGAAAAACCGCTCCCCCTCCTCGATCGTGAACGGGGGGCCGTGCCGCTTGCCCGTGAGAACGTACATCTCGTCGGACCATCGCACCTCATTGGTCTCCAGATCGAGGGTCCAGCTCCCCAACCGGCCCAAGGACTGGGCTTCTTGAAGCTCTTTTGCCTTGAGGCGGAGCGCCTCTTCGGCCTCTTTCCGGGCGGTGATATCCCGACCGAGCGCGATAAAGCGACCATCGGACATGAGACGCGCACTCAGCTCCATGGGGAAGACTGAGCCGTCCTTCCGCCGGATCGCGCGTTCGACAAGGAGCGTCTTGCCTTGCCGGAGTTCTTCAAGACGAAGGGGGCGTCGCCTCAGGTCTTCCTGTTCCACTAGATCCGAGACGTGGAGCTGCTGAAGTTCGCTTAAGGTGTAGCCCGTCCATTCCAGCGCCTTGGGATTGGCATCCAGGTAGTGGCCTTCGGTATCGGAAATGAAAATGGCATCGCCTGCCTGATCCATCATGACCTGGAGCTGAGCCTCTCGTTGGGCTAGGACGCGCTCCGCGGCCTTCCGCGCGCGCAAATCCCTCACCACGACGGACAACACTTTGCGGCCTTGGAGATTCAACGAGGTCGCGATCACTTCCACCGGGATGCGCTCTCCTCCTTTGTGGCGATAGGCGCGCTCTCCAAGGGAGTGGCTGCCTTGGTCCATGGTGCGGAAGATGTTTTCTTGGATGGACGGCGCGCTGTGATCCACCAGATCCGGGAGGCGCAGACCGAGTACCTCCTCCGCGCTGTACCCGAAGAGCGTTTCGAAGGCGGGGTTGACTTCGAGGATCTCCAGCGAATCCGCATCGAAGTAGAAAATGCCATCCATGCTCTGGGTCACGAGGGCCTTGTGGCGGTCCTCTTCTTCGCGCAATCGCGTTGCGCGCTGATGGCCTTCGATGGCGAGTGCGGCGACGGATGAGAACCGGTGCAGCAGATCCAGATCGTTTTTAGGGAAGGGGCCGACCTTGTCGCGGTAGAGCGCGAAGGCACCGAGGACCGTCTCGTTTCCGGCGAGGATGGGAACGGAGGCGCAGGCCTGTAAGCCCTGTTGCAGGGCTCCTTCCTTGTAGGAGACCCAGAGCGGATCCTCGGCGATGTTCTCCACCACCACCGGCACACGCAAGTACATGGCGGTGCCGCAGGACCCTACCGCTGGACCAATGGGAACCCCGTCGATCAGCGCGAGATAACTGCGATCCAAGCGGGGGCCGGCCCCGTGTTGGATCCGCAGGCCATCCTCGCGCAGCAGGAAGATGGAGCAGCGCCCCTCCTCCAGGAGCGATTCCAGCAGAAGGCACAGCTCGGAGAGAAAGGGGAGGAGGGGGGTTCCCCGCGCCAACGTTTCCAGAGCCTGCCGGTGGGCAGCGAGCTCGGTATGCAGGGTGGGGGGGGTGCCCTGAGGGGTCATATCTCTGGCGCTACTCATCGGTCGTCGAAGGAATGGCCCAAGCCCTGCACATTCGCCGTAAGGCTGGGTGGGAGAGGCGGGATGCAGCCACCAGACGGGCCGTAGGCTCCAAGGATTTCACCCATGGGGCAGCAAATCCGAGCACGATCCCAGGTTCTTCATGGGTCAGTCCGTGATCCAGCAATTCGAGCACCCGGAAGGCGAGGGGCTCCAAGCCCAACCACTTGGAGCGCGTGAGCGCCTCTAAGATGACGGGACGGATGGGGGAGCGGAGAAGGCCCATCAAAGGGTCCAAGGTGAGCTTGGGATGGGTGAGAAAGGCTGAGATGAGACCTTCATCCTGGATTCGCAGCACCATGGGCCACAAGGCTTTGGGGGTGTGCGGTGCGAGGGTCTTGCGTTCACCGAGGGTCATGCCGGTCCATAGCGATTGCAGGCGGTCCGTGGCCATGGCCTTGGCCTGAGGATGCGCAGCGGCGTCCCACGCGATGGCGGAGAGCGCCTTCCAGGGCATCCGCGGCATCAGGTAGGCCCTGAGATGGGCGGAGGCTTTGGGATGCTGGGCGACCCACCGCAGCAGGGATGGGCGCTTGCGGAGCTCCGGCAGATCCGCAGCGGCTTCCAGCCAGCCCTTCGGCGGCGCTGGATCACGCAGCAGGCGGAGGAAGCGGGGCCACGGGAGCTCCGGGGGCAGGGGCCAGGACATGTGGGAAAGGCTATCTGCTCCCCGCGTACTCGCTCAACGGATCCTCGGTCACACTGAATGCATGCAAGAACGGTTTTCCATTTTGGGCCGGGGACGAGCAGGCAAGGCTCTGGCCGCAGCTTGGGGCGAGCGGGTGGACTTGCTTCCCCACGACGCGCGACCTGAGGGCTTCGTGTTGTTGGCGGTGCCCGATCGCGTGGTGAGCACCCTGGCAGCGGATTTTCCCGGGCGCTGCGCCCATCTCAGCGGAAGCCTTCATCTTCCCGACGTGCCCAGCTTGCACCCCCTCACGAGCTTTGATGGAGAAGCGAGAGATTGGGCTGACACTCCGTTGGCAATCGATGGACCTGTGCCGACTTGGCTCAAGACGGCTTTTGTGGAACTGGGATTCCTCCCCTTCAATCTGGATCCTCAAGTCAAAGCGCTCTATCACGCCTGCGCCGTGCTCACCTCGGGTCACGCGGCCTCCCTTTGGCTGGGCGCCCAGGCGCTGCTTGAATCCCGAGGCGTTCATCTTCCTGGGCGAGGTTTGCTGCCCTTGGCGGAAGCCACGCTGCGCAATGTGGACCACCTCGGAGCTGCGGGGCGCACGGGTCCCTTTGTCCGCGGCGATGAGTCTACGATTCAGGCCGATGCCGCCGCCCTCCCCGAGGCGTGGCGCGAAGTCTTTCTTAAGCTGGGGCACCTGTGAGCGGTTTTAAGCCACCCATTCCTCTCCGCGCCTGGACGCCTGAAGCCTGGGCCGAGGCCGCCGTGCAGGATCCAGAGGGCCTGCTGTCCGATCACGCCCACAACGAGAAGAAGGCGACGCTCTCCGCCCTCAGCCTCGTGCATGCCTTCTCGGGCGAAGATCGTATTCCGGTGCTGCTTTCCCGACTGGCAGAGGAAGAGGCCAACCATTTCAGGCGGGTGTTGGAGGCCCTTCAGCGCTTCGGGTGGAAGCTGCGCCCCGATAGGGGCAGCCGCTACGCGCAGGCGCTGATGGCGGCGAAGGACGGAAGAAAGGCTGGCGCGGAGCCCTTGCTGGATCGCCTTCTCATCGGATCGCTGATCGAGGCCCGCAGCTGTGAGCGCCTTTGGTTGTTGGAGAAGGCTGCTCGATCCCATGCCTCCCTGGGCGGAGCAGAGTGGCTGGACTTCCTGCTGGAATTGGAGCGCTGCGAAGCGGGCCATGCCCTGACCTACCTCCGAATCGCCGAAGAGCGCTTTGGGGACGCGGTACCCGCCCGGCTGGACTGGTGGCTGGATCGGGAGGCCGAAGTCGTCCGGGAATTGCCCTGGCGCTCAGCGGTGCATTAGCGCTTTCAAGGGCCTTCTCGTTTCCCTTGGGGTAAGATGACCTTTTCCCTGAGCCATGGCCGCACACCCCAATCCCCACACCCACGATATGGTTCCCGTCTTCAGCCCCGAGGTGCTCGGTGCGCAGGAGGGGGTGAGCTTCCAAGTGGCCCTCGATCGCCTCGCTAAGCAGGGAGATTTGAAGGCCACGCTGCTTTTGGTTGCACTTAACCACTTCGCATCCCGCGGATATGAAGGCGTGCAGGTTCGGGAGGTGGCCGAGGAGGCGGGGGTCTCCAAGCCCACGCTTTACTATCATTTCGGCAGCAAAGAAGGACTGTTCCGCCAGCTGTGCCTGGTGGCCCATGCGGTGCTTGAGCACCGCATGCAGGCAGTCGTGACGCCCATCCTGCAGGAGCAGCTTTCCACTCAAGCAGAGGTGGATGGCGCTGCGGCGCGTATCGCTCGCGGCTATGTGGATCTTTTGCTTGAAACACCTGAGTTCACAGGTTTTGTGCTGCGGTCCATCGCCGTGCCCGCCCCCAATAGTGGCTTTCGCGATCTGATGCCCCTGGTGGAGCGCGTCCTGGCGCCGGTGGGGCTCTTCCTTCACCATGCCTTCAAGATCGATTTCGAGCAGGCGCGGAAGGAAATGATGCTGTTCACGGGGATCTTCGGCTCCCTGATCGAAGAGAAGATCCGCCGTCCCGAGTACGTGATCGACGACGCCGAGTTGGGATGGGCGCTCCGTCGGTGGCTGGGCGGCCTTCGGGCTTGAGGTTCTCTTTTCCTAAAGGTTCTGCTGTGAAGCGTTTCAGCATGCTCTTGGTCTGCCTTCTGGGAGGTGTCCACATGGTCGCAGCGACGAAAAAGCCAAGCCTCTCCCCCATCGAGGCCATCGTCCGGCCGGTGGATCTAGCCCAGCACGAGTTCGAAGTGGAGCTCCACCTACCGGCTGAAGCCACGGCGAAGCCTGGCGCGCTGGCGCTGCCGGCGTGGACGCCCGGCTCCTATCTCGTTCGCGATTACGCGCGCTTCATCGACCGTGTGCGCAGCGTCCATGGCGGGGAAGAAACCCCGCTGACCAGCAAGCTGGATAAGCAGCGTTGGCCTCTGGCTGCTTCCAAAAGCGGCCAGGTGGTGCGCTACCGCCTTTACGGCAACGAGCTGACGGTGCGTACGAACCATGTGGATGGTACCCACGCCCAGATCATCCCTGCGGCGACCTTCATGGTCCCCGAAGGTCAGAAGGACCGCCCGTGGCGCATCCGTTTCGAGGGCTTCCCGAAGGGATGGAAGGTAGCGACGGGATTGGAGGAATCCGAAGGTGGCTATGCAGCTCCCGATTTCGACACCCTCATCGATTCACCCTTCGAGGTAGGCACCTTCCGCTCTCATACCTTCGAGGAAGAGGGAGCGCGCTTCGAGGTGGCCTGCACGGGCGACCATAATGGCGATGAGAAGCGCATGGTGGAGGGCTGCCAGCGCATCGTGGCGGAAGTCGGGAAGCTCTTCGGCGGCTTCCCCTTCAAGCGCTACGTCTTTCTCATCACTTTTTCGCCCAAAGGCGGCGGTGGTCTGGAGCACCTCAATAGCACCAGCCTGCTGAGCGATCCGTTCCGTTTCGAAAAGGCCGAAGGCTACTACGGGCTTTTTGAGCTGATGGCCCACGAGTTCTTCCACGTGTGGAACGTGAAGCACATGCACGATCCGGTCCTTGGGCCCTTCGACTATTCGGGGGAGAACTACTCCCGTCTGCTTTGGTTCCATGAAGGCTTCACCAGCTACATGGAGCACGGATTGGTGCTCAAGGCCGGCGTGGTGCCTTGGGCGCAGATCGCCAAAGAACTGGGCAACCAGTGGACGCAGCAGATCCAGCGGCCGGGCCGATCGGAGCAGAGCCTGGAAGAGAGCAGCTTCGATGCGTGGATCCGCCAGTACAAGCCCCACGAGTTCACGGTGAACAGCACGGTGGGCTATTACGACAAGGGCGAGATGGTGGGCTGGCTCATGGATGCGGCCATCCGCGCGGGAAGCAAGGGCGAGAAGGGCTTGCCCGACCTCTTCGCCGCGCTGTGGAAGCGTCATGACGGCGGCATCACCGACGCCAAGGTACGCAAGGCCTTCGAGGAGCTCAGCGGCGCGGCCGCCGCACCCTTCTGGGATGCCTACATCACGGGGCGGGAAGAGCTGGATGCTTCCCTCATCGAAAAGGCCTTCGGGTTGAAGATGGACCTGCGCGCGCCTTGGGAGCTGCTGCCCCCCGACGAGCTGCGCGATGCGGATGCGGTCGCCCGGGCGAAGGCCTGGACCGGTCTGACCTTCGGAGCCCCAAGCCCAGCCGGAGATCCCGCCGCGGTGCTGAATGTCCAACCGGGCAGCCCGGCCTTCAAGGCGGGGATCAGCTATGGCCATGAGATTGTGGCCGTGGAGGGCTGGCGCACAATGACAGGCACTGATGTAAAAAAGCGCCTGGCCGATGTGCCTGTGGGCAAAAGCGCCGAGATCACCTATGTGGATCGAGGTCGGGTGCAGGTGGTGAAGGTGAAGGTGGAGGCCAGTCCCCTGCGGATACTTCGGATCCTTCCCAACGCCCTTGCTAACGCGACCCAGAAGGCCGCGTTCACTGCGTGGACGGGCCAGCCCTATCCGGCGCTTCCGTTGCCTCCCAAAGCGGAGAAGGATAAGTAGTGCGCGTCACCGCCATCATCGCCGCCCATGACGAAGCGCCTCACATCGGAGGCGTGGTCCAAGGGCTGCGTGCTTTCGGATTGCATCGCATCCTCGTCGTGGATGACGCGAGCACCGATGGCACAGGCGATATCGCGGCCCGGGAGGGTGCCGAAGTGCTGCGCCTGGAGCCGGGTCGAGGCGGAGGCAAAGGCCAAGTGCTGCGGGCCGGCATTGCTCACGTGGAGCACGATCCCTTCGATTGGTACCTCTTTATCGATGGGGACGGCCAGCATGATCCCGTCGATCTTCAAAAATTCCTTGATGAGCTGGAAGCCCACCCGACCCGGGACTTCCTCATCGGATCCCGCTTTATGGATCGCGCCCGCATCCCGCCCAAGCGTTGGCGGACCAATGCGCTGGGGTCTTGGACGCTGGGCCGCATCGCCGGTGTGAAATGGGAAGACAGCCAAAGCGGGTTCCGCATGGTCCGCAAGAAGGTGATCGATCGGCTAGAGCTCAAGTCGACCGGCTTCGCCATCGAGATGGAAATGGCGATGAAGGCCGCGGACTGGAAGCTGGATTGGGTGCACGTGCCCATCCGGGCCATCTACCATCCCGGTGAACATCGCAGCCATTTCCGTGGCGTCATGGATACCTGGCTCATCGCGTGGTTCAGCCTGCAATGCTAGGCGGCCGGCCCCAGCCCACCTTTGCGACCTTGGCCTCTGGCGTGAAGTTGCATTACCGGGTGCAGGGTAATCCCGAAGGTCCGTGGATGGTACTCATCAACGGGCTACTCAGTGATACGACCATGTGGGCGGGTGTGCTTCCCCTGCTCGCCAATGATTTTCGCATCCTCACCTTCGATAGCCGGGGGCAGGGGAAGTCGGATGCGCCTTTGGAAGGGCCCTATCCCACCGCACTCTTGGCGGCTGAGGCCTGGGAGCTGATGTCCCAGCTGGGTGTGGAGCAGCCGTTCTTGGTGGGGTTGAGTAACGGGTCGGCCATGAGCCTGGAGCTGCTGACCGCTCATCCTGAAGCCTTCTCCGGCGCAGTGCTGGTGAGCTCGGTGCCCTACATCGATTTCGCCATGCGTCTGCGCGCCGAGCACTGGGCGCAGTGTTTGGAAGTGGGCGGACCCTTGCTGCAATTCGATGCGGTGGCCCCCTTTCTATGGGGCGACCGTTTTCTGGAAACGCGCCACGCGGTGCTGAGGGCCTATCACCAGGTGGTCACGGGGGAAGGCAATCGTCCTCACGGTCCACTGCACCAAATCCGAGGCATCTTCGGATGGGACGTCCGTGGTCGCTTATCAACGGTCAAGGCGCCCGTGCTGCTTCTATGTGGCGCTGAAGACCTTCTAACTCCTCCGTGGAAATGCTTGTTAACAGCAAGGTTGATTGATAAATCCCGATTTGAGCTCGTTCCGGGAATAGGACATTCCTATCCCGTAGAGGATCCCAAAGGATTTGCAGGCCGAATCAAGCGCGCGGTTCTTGAGTGGAAAGCTGGATTGGCCGAATAAGAAATTCACCTTACAATTCATTCATCCCATTCAGTGCTTTGACGTTTCGATTTGGGGAATCCCCATGGCCAGCAAGACCGCGGCTGCGGCCGCCCACAGCCTCCAGGAGCTCAAGGAGCTGAGCATTGGCCGTCTCTCCGAAATCGCGAAAGAACTGAAAGTCGAAAACGCCCTCTCCATGCGCAAGCAGGAGTTGGTCTTCCATATCCTGCAATCCCAGGCGGAAGCGGAAGGGCAGTTCTTTGCAGAGGGGGTGTTGGAGGTTCTGCCGGAAGGGTTTGGCTTCCTGCGTGCGCCGGAGCAGAACTATCTGGCTGGAAGTGAAGATATCTATATTAGCCCCAGCCAGATACGCAAATTCTCTCTACGTACTGGCGACACCCTAAGCGGTATGGTCCGCCCACCCAAGGAGGGCGAGAAATTCTTCGCCATGTTGCGGGTGGATGCGGTGAACTTCGATCCCCCGAGCGCGGCGAAGGATCGGATTCACTTCGATGAATTGATTCCTCTCTATCCCAAGCATCACCTGAAGATGGAGCGTGATCCTCAAGAACTTTCCACCCGGGTCATGGATCTTATGACGCCCCTGGGGAAGGGCCAGCGCGCCCTCATTGTGGCGCCTCCCCGCACGGGCAAGACGGTGCTTCTACAGAACATCGCCAACTCCATCACGCAGAACCACCCTGAGGTCTTCCTCATCGTGCTGCTCATCGATGAGCGCCCCGAGGAAGTGACGGATATGGAACGCAACGTGAAGGGCGAGGTCATCTCCTCCACCTTCGATGAGCCTGCCACCCGCCACGTCCAGGTGGCCGAAATGGTCATCGAAAAGGCCAAGCGCCTCGTGGAGCACGGCAAGGATGTGGTGATCCTCCTAGACTCCATCACCCGTCTCGCCCGGGCCTACAACACCGTCGTGCCGCCCAGCGGCAAGGTGCTCTCGGGTGGTGTAGACAGCAACGCCCTCCAGCGTCCCAAGCGATTCTTTGGCGCGGCCCGCAACATCGAAGGGGGCGGCAGCCTCACCATTGTCGCCACGGCCCTGGTGGAGACTGGCAGCCGCATGGACGACGTGATCTTCGAAGAGTTCAAGGGCACGGGCAACAGCGAGATCGTGCTGGACCGCAAACTCAGCGACAAGCGCATCTTCCCCGCCATGGACATCTTCAAGAGCGGCACCCGAAAAGAGGACCTGCTCATCGAGCCCGCCAAACTCGCGAAGATCTGGGTGCTGCGCAAGGTGCTCAGCGCCAGCGGCCCTGCCGAAAGCATGGAATTGCTCGTGGAGCGCTTGGGTAAGGCCAAGGTCAACGACGAGTTCCTTGCCAATCTGCAGGATGCCGGCAGGCGGTAGATCGTGGGCGAGGGGGAGATCCGTCCGGATATCCCTGCGCTTCGACAGCGGATCCTCCTTTCGACCTTCATGGTGTTGGGATGGGTGAGCCTGTCGGCCGGAGCGACCATCGCCATCCTTAGCCCGACCGCAAAGCTGCGAGCGGTATTAGTCGGCGGCGGCTTGGGCTTGGCGGCCTTTGCCTTTCGAGCTCTCGCCCGAAAAGGGTTCGGGCAGCTGGCGGCCTGGGGTTTCCTCTCCTTGTGGACCTTGGTGTTTTCCTTGGCTTGCTGGACGGCAGGCGGGCTCTGGGCGCCAGCCATTCACTCCTTCTTGTTGGTCGTGCTGTTGGCAGGGCTGCTTCTCGGCCCTCGGGCAGGCATATTCACTGCGATCGGGATGATCGGGCTGACCTTTGGGCTGGCGTGGGCTCAGGCTTTGGGCCGCCTTCCCGCGCCTTGGGTGGCCCACACGGTGTGGTCCCGGTGGATCACCCTCGCCGTGTATGCCGCGATGGTGGCGGTGTTCCAAGCCTTGGCCACGCGCCACATCGAGCAAGCGCTCACTCGGGCTGAACAGGAAATCGCAGTGCGGAAACAGGCGGAATCTGCGCTCCAGACCGCGCACGATGAGCTGGAGTGGCGGGTCCGGGAACGCACCGAGGCCTTGGCGCTGGCCCTCGGGGAGCTGGGCGAACGAGGCGACGCGCTGCAGGAGGCCCGGCGGGATGCCGAGGCAGCCAACGAGGCCAAGTCTCACTTCCTGGCCATTGTCAGCCATGAACTCAGGGGCCCGCTTACGGCCATCCAAGGGCATCTATGGCTCTTGGAGCAGATGAAAGCTGGCGTGATCACGGGGAACACCGCGGCTTCTTTGGAAAGCAGCCGGCAGAGCGCTGCGCGGATGCTCGATCTTCTGAACGAATTATTGGACGCGGAACGCGCGGGCAATGGCGGCATTCAGGTCGATATGCGGCCCGTTGCCCTGGGGTCGGTGGTTCAGGCCTCGGTGGCGAGGATGGAGGGGCTGGCTCAGAAACGGGGCAGGGCCATTCAAGTCGTGTTGCCCGCCACAGATTGCAGCGTGTTGGGTGACAGTGGGCGGTTGGAGCAGGTGTGCGTGAATCTGCTTTCCAACGCGCTAAGACATGCCCAAGGCGAAGGGCCAGTGCTCGTGTCGGTTTTAGTCGAGGGAGGCCTGGCCACGTGCCGAGTCAGGAACGCCGGAGAGCCCATTCTTCCCTCGGTGCAATCTCGCCTATTCCAGGCCTTCCAGCAGGCCCAACCCTCCGCTGGGACGACGGGATTAGGGCTCTATATTTCAAAGGCCATCATTCAGGCCCATGGTGGTGAAATCGAAGTGGAATCCGGCGTTGAGGGCACGGAATTCCGCTTTCACCTGCCGCTTCATCAAGGGGATGCTTCGCAACATGACTAACGCAACGGACCACTGGGAGCAGATCCACCGCACCAAATTGGATCAGGTGAGCTGGTACCAAGACCGACCCACACTGGCTTTGGAGATGATCGATCGGGCTTCGCTGACCGCTGGAGCTCGCGCGGTGGATGCGGGCGCGGGCGCTTCGCGCATGGTGGAATCGATGATGGATCGAGGGCTTCGCCCGACCCTGGTAGATCTCTCGCAGGCCGCCCTGGATCGTGTTCGGGAACGTCTGGGCTCCCATGCTTCGCAAGTGGCTTTTCTGGCGGGGAGCATTTGCGATGTGGCTTTGGAAGCGGATGCGTTCGAGCTTTGGCATGATCGCGCGGTCTTCCATTTCCTGACGACCTCTGAGGATCAGCGTGCCTACGTCGCCCAAGTATCTAGAGCCTTGCGATCTGGCGGAACTCTTGTCCTAGGTGGGTTCGCGCCGGATGGCCCCGAAAAGTGTTCAGGCCTGCAGGTCTGCCGCCACAGCCCGGATTCCCTTCAGGCGCTCTTTGGCCCCTGGTTTCGGCGGGAGGAAGAGGCGATGGAGCAACATCCAACGCCCTTCGGCACCACTCAGGCCTTCCTCGTGACGCGCTTCACGCGGGTGTAGGTCGCCGAAGGTTCCTATGATGGTTCCAGTCCTCTGCATTCACGTTTGAACGGATTCCCATGGAACGTCGCCCCTTCCTCTCCCTATTGGCCCTCTGGGGGTTGCCGGTGTGGGCCCGGCGCCAGAGCCAGAATCTGGGCGTGGTGATGGGAGCCAGCCGCCTCAAAGACATGGCCTCGGGCGCGGAAGCCTTTGCGTGGGAGGTGGTGGATCTGGAGGGCCGGCAGCGAAGGTCCATTAGTCTTGGTTTTTTCGGACATGGATTCGCGCAGGACCCCAAGGATCCGCGAAGGGCCATGATCTTCGAGAAGCGCGGTGCCGGTGCTGCAGAAGTGGATCTGCGCGCAGGTGCATTGACGGCGGTCATTCCCCCTTCGCCGGGCTGCCATTTCTACGGGCACGGTGTCTTCCTTAAGGGTGGGGATGTCTTCGTGGCTGCTGAGACACTGTTGGAATCCAAGGCAGGTCAAATGACCGTGCGGGATTCCAAAGACCGCAAGATCCTGGGGACCTTTCCCACCTATGGCGCGCGTCCCCATGATTGCGTGCTCATCGACGGCGGCAAGGTGCTGGCCATCACCAATGGGGGCGGAGATCTCAAGAGCACGGATCGCCCCTGCGTGAGCTTCGTGGATGTGGCGTCCCACAAACTGCTCCAAAGGGCCTATCCCACGAAGGAGCACATCAACACGGGCCATCTGGCCTTCAGTAAGCGCGGCGATCTGGTGGTGGTCTCCGCGCCCCGGGAAGGCATGGACCCGAAAGAAAAAGGAGGCGTGTCTTTCCGTCGCAAAGGAGATAAGGCTTCCGTGCTTCGCACGATGGAGGTTCCCAAGACCACGGTGGATGCCATGGCCGGGGAGACCCTCAGCATCGCCATGTTGGAAGCGCTTCACGCGGCCGTGGTGACGAGTCCTGCGGGAAATCAGCTCAGCATCTGGGATCTCGCCACTTTGAAATTGCACCGGGAATTGAAGCTGGACGGTCCGCGCGGTGTGGCGCTGACCCTGGATGGACGCTATTTGATCGTGAGCCACGGGCCTAAGGCCACGCTGAGCCTTTTCGATGCCCGGACGCTGGAACCTGCGCCCCAGCTTCGGATGGAGGACATCCGCATCGGCGGAAGCCATCTGTTCGTAATCCCCAACCCCCGCGCTTAGATGGCGAGTCTTCCGGGTCATGCCATCGCGGTGTTGGGGATGGGGGTGGTGCTGGCGCCCCCTCAGGCGCCTCGGCGCTTATGGATATGGGCCGTGGCGCTTTCTCTCGCGCCCGATCTGGATGTCGTCGCCTTTGCCTTGGGGATCCCTTACGCCCATCCCTTGGGACATCGGGGTTTGAGCCACTCCCTGTTGGCGGCAACCCTTATGGCTACCGCTGTGCTCGCACTGGAATATCGGCGGAACCCTCGGCTGCCTTTGGGGCGCACGGGGGCCTTCCTGCTGCCTGCGGCGGTCAGTCACGGGCTGTTGGATTCCTGTAACGGTGGTTGCCTAGGCGTAGGTTTTCGCCTTCCCTTCCAAGCTCACCC
>JACXTT010004062.1_pt1 | contig 21961 bp, 20 predicted proteins | sample 9270951 | NCBI WGS metagenome assembly JACXTT01 (sample SAMN15532306, study PRJNA645909) | rock metagenome | isolation source: weathered quartz diorite | place: Puerto Rico | collected 2017-06-21
GCCTCACGGCGGCGCGCCGGCGCGCCGCGGAGCGCGGACGCGGGCCCCGTGCCGTCGCGGCGTCCCTCCCCGCGACGCTCGACTTCCACCTGAGCGCCTGCGTGGCCTTCGCCCGGGCCGGTGGGCGGGTCCTGATGGAGCACTGGGGCCGGCGGGGCGGCTACGCGATCCAGGAGAAGGGACGCAATGACTTCGTCACGGTCGTCGACCGGCGGGCGGAGGAGGCGATTGTCCGCCTGATCCGCGGGCGCTTTCCTGACCATGGGGTCATCGCCGAGGAGTCGCCACCGGCCGCCGGAAGCAGCGGGTACAACTGGTACATCGACCCGCTCGACGGGACGACCAACTTCATCCACGGCTATCCTCTGTTCAGCGTCTCGGTCGCCCTGGCCGATCCCCAGGGGATGCGGGCGGCCGTCGTCTTCGATCCACTGCGCAACGAGATGTTCACCGCCACGCGCGGCGGCGGCGCCTTCCTGAACGGAGAGCCGATCCGGGTCTCCCCGGCGGAGAAGCTGTCCGAGGCGCTCCTGGTCACCGGTTTCCCGTTCCGATCGCTGCACCGGCTGGACGCGTATCTCGGCTCGTTCCGCTCCTTCATCCTGGGTTCCTCGGGGATCCGGCGGGACGGCTCGGCGGCGCTCGACCTGGCTTACGTCGCCTGCGGCCGTTACGAGGGCTTCTGGGAGATGTCGCTGTCGTCTTGGGACGTCGCGGCCGGCGGGCTCATCGTCCGCGAGGCGGGCGGCGTGGTGACCGACTTCCAGGGTCGCGACGACTACCTGACGAGCGGCGACATCGTCGCGGCCAACCCGAACATCCACCCGGCGATGCTGCGCGTCGTGCGCGAGCCCCAGGGCAGGGGCTGAGCCGCCGCCGGGTCGCCGCCACCGGTCCTCACGGCCGCGCCGCCAGACGAGCCGCCAGGAGGAGCGCCTCCACCAGGCTGCCGTGGTCGGCCACGCCGCGGCCGGCGATGTCGTAGGCGGTGCCGTGATCGACGGACGTCCGGAGGAACGGCAGCCCCAGCGTCATGTTGGCGGCGCTGCCGAACGAGCGGGCCTTCACCGCGATGGTGGCCTGGTCGTGATACAGCGCCAGGACCACGTCGAACTCTCCCCGGGCGGCGCGCCAGGCCAGCGTGTCGGCCGGGAATGGCCCGGAGGCGTCGACGCCTTCCCCGCGGGCGGCCGCGACGGCGGGAGCCAGGATGTCACGCTCCTCCGAGCCGAACAGGCCCCCCTCGCCGGCGTGCGGATTGAGCCCGCACACGGCGATGCGCGGGTCGCTCCCGAACCAGCGCCGGTGCTCCGAGCGGAGGAGTCGGAGCCTCGCCAGGATTGCCGGCCGTGACAGGCCGTCGATCGCCTCCCGCAGCGGCAGATGGGTGCTCAGAAGCGCCACCTTGAGGTCGCGCGTGACGAACATCATCGCCACCTCGACCGGCTCCAGCCCGCACAGATCGGCGAGCAGCTCGGTGTGTCCAGGGTAGCGGATGTTCGCCAGCCGCAGCGCCTCCTTGCCGATCGGCGCCGTCACCACCGCGGCCGCGGTGCCGGTGCGGGCCAGGGCGACGGCCTGCTTCACGTACATGGCGGAGGATCGGCCACCCGAAGCCGACGGCCCGGGGACCGGCGGGGATTCCGGGCGGTCGCCCATGTCGTGGATGGCGGGGCCGTCGGGCCAGGAACGGATCGCGGCGTCGCTTCCCTGCTTCGAGCCCCACTCCAGCGCGGTCCTCGACACCTCGGGCCAGATGGCCGGGTCGTCGAAGGAGCCCGCCGGCAGGGTTTTCGCCACACTCAGCAGGTGCGCGCGGTCGCCGATCAGGAGAGGACGGCAGGCCTGACGGACGGCGGCCGCGGACGCCGCCTTCAGGCAGACTTCGGGCCCCACCCCGAAGGGGTCGCCGGTCGTGACGGCGATGACAGGCTTCATGGAGCGAGGGGCCGCTGGTGGGCGAGGACCGTCGGTCGGCGTGCGGGGCGCCTCCGGAATCTCTCAGATCCCGTCGGGCCGGGACGATCGGTTCTCGTCCTGCTCCTCGGCCTTGTACATGTACTTGATGCAGTCCTTCATCACCATCAGATTCGGAGCGCCCACGCGGTTGACCTTGATGCAGTTCCGGTCATACCACTCGATGACGCCGCGCAACTCCTCGCCGTCCTTGAGGACGACCACCATGGCGGTCCGGGAGTTCATCTGCTTGAGGTAATAGAACGCCTCGGCATTCGTCTGGTCGGGTGGTACCTGCTTGCGGCGCGGTGGTTTCGGTCCGAGCCTCTCCTTCAGCTCCGAGAGGTTGGGCCGGATCAGCTTGCGGTTCACCTGGTCGTCCGCCCTTCTGGGCTCGTCCGGGGTCTGGTCCTGGTTTCCAAAATCGTATCGGCGCATGTTCGTGGGTCCCTCACGTTCCGCGCGGTCACGCCCGCGCCACGCTCCGGGCTAGGTCCATCTGGCTTCCGACCGGGGACTCCCACCGGGGCCCCGAGCTCCCGGTGAAGACCACGCACCAGAAACGAAGTCGCGTGCCGGCTGGTAGAGATCTGGGGACGTAAGCCTGACCCGATGCTAGCACAGGTTCCTCGCGGTCGCCAGTCCAAAGTTTCCGCCTGCCGCTCTCAGCCCGGCGGGCCCGGACGGGCCGGCGGCGGCGCCTCCTCCTCCGCGCCTCCGATGGGAGCCGGTGTCTCTCCTCCCGCGCCCGGCTTGAGCGGGGTCCGGATCAGGTAGTGCTCGTACTTCGGCAGCACGTCGATCTGATTCTCCTTCCACAGCTTCCTGATGTAGTGGTCGTAGCGGGGACGGAATTTCGCGTCGCGCACCGCTTTCACGATCGTGTCGCGCACTTCCTCCTGGCTCTTGACGGTCCGGTCCGTCTTCGCCACCAGTCGGATGATGTGGTACGAGTGGCCGGTGTCGATCGGGTCGCTGACGTCCCCGGACTGGAGCTTGAAGGCCACCTCGGCGATCGCGGGGTGCAGGTCGGATGCCGCGAGCGGGCCGAGGAAGCCGCCGGTTTCCTTGCTCGGCACCTCCGAGTGCTTCTGCACGAGCTCGCCGAAGTCGGTCCCTCCGCCGCGCGCCTCGCGCACGACCGCCTGCGCGCGCGACAGGACCTCGGGCCGGTTGGCGTCCTCGTAGAGCAGGGCAATCTCGTTGAACGAGACCGTCGCCGCCGTCTCCCAGTCCTTCGCGTGCGCCCCGTAGTACTCCTTGACCTCGGCGTCGCTCACGCTGATCTTCCGGCGCACTTCGTAGTTGATGATCTCTCCGGGAACCGCCAGGCGGATGAGCTGCTCCTCCAGGTCCTTGCGTGTCATGTTCTGCTCCTTCAGGAGCTTCTCCAGGTCGTCGTCGCTGGCGATGTTCTGCTGCTTGCGGAAATCGTCGATCAGGTTCTTGCGCACCTTGGAGAGATCGAGGAGGCTCTCCGCGCGATCGAGCAGCAGGAGCTCCGTGATCATGTTGGACAGCATGCTCTCCTGCGCGTCGCGCAGCTGGCGGTCCAGCTCGTCACCCGAGTATTTCTGGTACACCTGCCGCAGGATGTAGGTGCTGCGCTCCTCGAACTCGCTCTTGCTGATGATCCGGTTGTTCACCTTGGCGACGATCTCCTCGACGATCGCGCCCCGGGCCGGAGCGGTCGCGGACGCGGCGGCGAGCAGCAGTCCGACCAGGGCAGCGCGCGCGGCCGCCGTCACCGGCCGGCGGAACGCGTCGTGAGCGGGGCGACGGGGCGGGGCGAGGGGTTCAGTTGCGGTACTCACCAGCGTAGGCGAACGGGAGGACGGCCCGGTTGACATGGATCTCCGTGTCTTTCTTGAGGTCGGCGACGTAGCGCTCGAGCGCCTGCTCCCCTTTCTTGCGGAACAGCTCCAGCTGGACCCGGTGCCTGACGTCGTCGAGATCCGCGTCCTTCGCTTCCATCTTGCGCACCAGCTGGAAGATCAGAAAGGTCCCGGCGTTCTCCAGGACCGGGCTGACCCGGCCCGGCTCGAGCTTGAACAGCGCCTCCCGCAGCTCGACCGGCAGATCCTCTTCCGTGTAGGTTCGGGCCTGGCCCTTGTCCGGGGCCGCCGAGTTCTCCCTGGCGAGCGCCTCGAACCGAGTGGGATCCTTGGCGAGCTGGGCCGACAGCCTGTCGGCCAGGTTCTTATCATCGATCAGGATCTGGCGCAGGACAACCGAGCGCGGCACCCGGGTCTCCTCCGGCTCCTTCTTCAGGTAGTCGTCGACCTCGCCGGGCGTGACCTCCACCTTGCTGAGGACCGCCTTGTCCTTCACCTTCTGGAGCATGAGGCTCTGGCGCACCTTCTCCCGGAACGCCTCCTTGCCCTCGCCACCCGCGACCTCGGCCTCCCCCTCGGTCACCCCGATCTGGCTGAGGTAGTCGTCGATCTCGGATTCCGAGACGGTGACCGACAACATCTTCGTCTGGCGCAGCAGGAGCTGCTCCTCGATCATCTGGTCGAGAAGGCGGCTCTTGATGGCGTTCGCCTGCTCCGCGTCTTCGTCCTCGGCGTCGCCGGAGTTGTCCGCGAGATATCGCTCGAACGCCTTCATCGCGATCGGGTCCCCGCCGACGCTGGCGATCACCTGGGAGTCGAGCATCCTCTGGGCGCGCGTCGGACCCGCCGGGGCTCCGGTCCCGGGGCCCGGCTCGTCCTTTTTCGAGGAGCACGACAGGATGACGAGGAGACCCAGCGCCAGGGCGCTCGCGGGGATGGTCCAGACCCTTCCTTTCGCTCGCTGTCGATGCGCCTGGATCGTCACCGGTCCCCGTCGGATGGCCCGACCGTGGTGGGCTGGGAAGCAGGGCGCATGCTACCACCCGGCCGGATCGACTTCAAGAGGTCGAGAACCGTCTCGATACGTCGCTTTTCGACGACCGGACGCGCGCCGTCTCCGGTCCCCTCCACCTCGAGGCGCAGGACGGTTCCCGGGGTCAGGCTGGCGCCGGGCCGCTCCGAGGTGAGACGCACCAGTCCCTGGGGGTCGATCGGCGCGTCCGCCCCGAACCGGATCTGCACCCGCCCACCCGCGAAGTCGATGGCGCGAACGCCGAGGCGATCGGCCAGCATCCGGACCCCGGCCAGCGTCAGCAGGTTCCTGGCCTGGCTCGGGATCTCGCCGTACAGGTCGCGGATCTCGTCGCCGATGCGATCCAGCTCCTCCCCGCCGGCGGCGGAGGAGATCCGCTTGTAGAGGACCAGCCGTTCGTTGAAGTCCGGGATGTACTCCTCCGGGATTTTGATGTCGACGCCCAGGTTGATCTGCGCCCTGGCCTCGGGACGCGGCGTCTCCCCCTTCATCTCCTGGATGGTCTGCTCGAGGAGACGGCAGTACATCTCGAATCCGACCGCCGCGATATGCCCGCTCTGCTCCGAGCCGAGGAGGTTCCCCGCGCCGCGGATCTCGAGATCCATCGCCGCGATGCGGAAGCCCGAGCCGAGCTCCGAGAACTCCTGAAGCGCCTTCAGGCGCCGCCGCGCGATCGGGGTGAGCGCCTTGCGCTCCGGCACCAGCAGGTAGGCGTACGCCCTCCGGTCGGAGCGTCCCACGCGTCCGCGCAGCTGATAGAGCTGCGCCAGACCGAAACGGTCGGCGCGATTGACGATGATGGTGTTGACGCGCGGGATGTCGAGCCCGTTCTCGATGATCGTGGTGGCCAGGAGCACGTCGAACTCGCCGTTCAGGAAGCCGATCATGGTGCGCTCGAGCGTCGCCTCGCTCATCCGGCCGTGCGCCACGCCCAGGCGGACCTCGGGGGTCAGCCGGCGGATGAAGTTGGCCATCGAGCCGATCGACTCGACGCGGTTGTGCACGAAGTAGACCTGCCCGCCGCGCTTCAGCTCGTTGCGGATCGCCGTGGCAATCACACCGCTCCGGAATGGCGCGATGGAGGTCTGGATCGCCAGCCGGTTCTCGGGCGGCGTCTCGATCACCGACATGTCGCGGATGCCGGCGAGCGACATCTGCAGCGTCCGTGGAATCGGCGTGGCGGTCAGCGTCAGGACGTCCACGTCCTTCTTCATGGCCTTGATCGCCTCCTTGTGGGCCACTCCGAAGCGCTGCTCCTCGTCGACCACCAGGAGACCGAGGTCGTTGAAGCGCACATCCTTCGACAGGAGACGGTGCGTCCCGATCAGGATGTCGACCTTCCCCGCCGCGACCGCCTTGAGAATCGCCGCCTGCTCGCGCGGCGAGCGGAAGCGCGAGACCATCTCGATGGTCACCGGCCACGACGAGAAGCGGTCGCGGAAGGTGCTGAGGTGCTGGAAGGCGAGGACCGTCGTCGGGCAGAGCACCGCCACCTGCTTGCCGTCGGCCACCGCCTTGAAGGCGGCGCGCATGGCGACCTCGGTCTTCCCGAAGCCGACGTCGCCACAGATCAGGCGGTCCATCGGGACCTCCTTCTCCATGTCCGCCTTCACCTCGCGGATCGATTTCTCCTGGTCGGAGGTCTCCTCGTATGGGAAGGCGTCCTCGAACTCCTTCTGCCAGGCGGTGTCGGCCGAGAAGGCCACGCCGTGCGCCGCGGCGCGCCCGGCGTACAGCCGCAGGAGATCGTGCGCCATCTCCTGCATCGCCTTCTTGACCTTCTTCTGGGTGCGCTCCCACCCCGGCCCGCCCAGCCTGTCGAGACGCGGCTTCTGACCGGCCACGCCGGAGTAGCGCTGCACCAGGTCGAGACGGTCGATCGGCACGTACAGCCTGTCGCCCCCCTCGTAGGTCAGCAGCATGAAATCGCGCGACCCGCCGTTCTCGCCGACCCGCGCGATCCCGGCGTACCGGCCGATGCCGTGCTCGACATGGACGATCAGGTCGCCCGTCTTCAGATCGCGGAACCCGGGGCTGAACGCCGCGACCTTGCGGCGGCGCGGCTCCCGCTCCAGGACCGGATCGCCGAACACCTCGCGCTCGGTCAGGACGTGCAGACCGATGCGCGGCAGGGCGAATCCCTGCGACAGCCGGCCGGTGGCGATCAGGAGCCGCGAGGCGGGCGCCGCCGCCTCCCCGGGCTCCTCCAGGCCCGGCGCGGTGTCGTCCGTGACGATCGCCGCCGGCAGGTCGTACGAGCGCAGGACCTCGCGGAGCCTCTCGCTGCGGCCGGCGCTTTCCATCAGGAAGAGCGTGGTCGTCCGCGGCGGCTCCTGCTTCAGATCGGCGGCGAGATCCTGGATACGCCCCTTGTAGGCTCGGGCCGGAGCGCACGGCACGCGCGCGACCGATGTGCGCCCCTCCTCGAGCGCCAGCTCCGACAGCCGGAGACCCGCCCGCTTCGCCTGCGGCTGCAGCTCCTCGCGCGGCAGGAGGAGATCCTCCGGCGGCGGCATGCCGAACTCCTCGGAGAGATCGAACGAGGCGTGCATCTCGACGTAGACCGATTCGAGGTCCGATTCGATCTGGGCCGGCTCCCACGCCACCCGGAGCGCGCCGGCGGCGTAGTCGAACAGCGACGCGGGCCGCTCCTCGACCAGGCGGACGCAGGCCTCGAATCCGTTGAACGTCGCCCCCGCGGCCAGCGCCTCGAGACGGGTGCGCCAATCGTCGCTCCCTCGTGCGAGGGCGCGGGCGGACGGCGGCGTCCGCCCCGGGCGCCGCGTCTCCAGGGCGGACCGCAGACGCTCGAGCGCCCCGGCCGACCAGGGATACTCGCGCACCGGGGGAACGGTCGCCGCGGCGACCCGGCCCGTCGAGCGCTGCGTGGCCGGATCGAACAGCCGCAGGGACTCGACCTCTTCGCCCCAGAACTCGACCCGGATCGGACCGGACCCCTCCGGCGGGAAGAAATCCACGATGCCCCCGCGCCGTGAGAACTCACCCATCGACGAGACCAGGTCGACGCGCACGTAGCCCGCCCCCAGGAGGAACCCCGAGAGCTCGTCCGGTTTCAGGGCCTCGCGCTCGCGCAGGTCGAAGTGGTAGACATCGAAGGCGGCGGGCGGAGCGAGAGGGTAGATGAGGGCGCGCGTCGGCGCGACCACGATCGTCTCGCCCGCCTCGCGCAGGGCGCGCAGCGCCTGCACGCGCTCGCAGGCCACACGCAGGTGCGGCGACAACTCCTGGTACGGGTCGGCCTCCAGCGAAGGGAACAGGTGGACCCGCCGCCCGGGCCCGCGGGCCGCGGCGGCGAACGAGAGATCGGAGCGAAACTGCTCGGCCTCCTTCTCGCCGGGAACGAGGAGGAGGATCTTGCGTCCCGGGAGCGGCCCGTCGCTCGAGGCGATCAGAAGGGCCGCGGCCGCGGGACTCAGACCCGCGACCGTGACCCCGGGCCGCTCGCCGCCGGCTCCTTCCGAGAGACCCGCCAGGAGAGGCCGCTCGTGCGACGCGAGATCCAGGACGGAGCGCAGCAGAGGGCTCAATCCGCCACCCGCAGGGCCCTTCGGATCAGGCCCGACGTCGAGCGGCCGCGGCGGAGCGGCAGCGTGACCACCCGGCCTCCCCGGGCTTCGACCGTGCCGCGGCCGACTATCTCCCTTCGGCGGTAGTCGGCTCCCTTCACCAGGATGTCGGGCCGCAGGAGGGCAATCAGCCGGGCGGGCGTCCGCTCGCCGAACGCCACCACGCAATCGACCGCGCGCAGGGCGGAGAGGATCTCCTGGCGCTCGCGCAGCGGCACGATCGGCCGGCCGCGCCCCTTGAGAAGGCGCACGGAGCGATCCGAATTCACTCCGACCACCAGGAAGTCGCCAAGCCCGCGGGCCCTCTCGAGCAGGGCGGCGTGCCCCGCATGCAGCAGGTCGAAGCAGCCGTTGGTGAAGACCACCTCCAGGCCGCGCGCCTGCAGCCGGCGCACCCGCGCCGCCGCCCGTCGCGGCGTCAGTACCCTGGCCGCCGCCCGGGGCGCCACGCGGGTCACCGGACGTCCGCTCCGGCCGGCGATCGTCCGATCGTCCCGTACCGGCCGAGGCGGTCGCGCAGCCGCACCCGCACGATGTCCTTGAGCATGTCGAAGGGATCGACCAGCGCGTTCACCTTCGAGCCCTCGGCGTTGCGCCAGCGGACCGCCACCTCGGCCACCCGGATCCCCGCCTTCCGCGCCAGATACAGGATCTCCACGTCGTACGCGAAACGCTCGACGCGCGCCGCCCGGAACAGGGGGAGGACCTCCTCCCGGCGCATCAGCTTGAAACCGCACTGCGTGTCGCGGAACGGCAGGCCGGTCAGAAGGCGCACCAGGGCGTTGAAGGTGCGCCCCATCGTCTCCCGCCAGGCCGCCTGACGCTTCTCCACGCGCGAGGCGCCGAGCGCCCGCGACCCGATGGCGATGCCGTTCCCCCCCTCCTCGACGGCCCCCAGCAGGAGCGGCAGGTCCTCGATCGGAGTCGAGAAGTCGGCGTCCGAGACCAGGACCAGATCGCCCCGGGACAGCAGGACGCCATGCTTGACGCTGTACCCCTTGCCGCGGTTCCGCCCGTTGCGCAGGAGACGGACGGCGACCCGGGCGTCACCACCTGCGCCAGCGGCCCGCTCGAGGATCGCGGCGGTCCCGTCGACGCTGCCGTCGTCGACCACCACGATCTCGGCCTCTGTTCCCTGCCGCTTCAGATACTGATGGACGGACTCGAGGCTCGCGCGGATGCGGGCTTCTTCATTGTAGGCGGGAATGACGATCGACAGCCGGGGCCGCGCCTGCATCGGAACCTCGCCGCCCCCCGGTGCGTTCAGGCGGGCGCGCGCGGCCCGACCCCGTCGGCCACCTGCACGCGGATGATCGCCTTTTGCAGGGCCGCCTGGGCACGCCCGAAGTCGGTTCCGGCGTCGCGGCCCCGCAGGCGCTCCAGGGCCCGGTCACGAGCCTTCAGGGCGCGCCTGCGATCGATCGTCTCGGCGCGCTCGGCGATCTCGGCGAGCACGTTGACTCGATCGGGCAGGACCTCCGCGAAGCCCCAGGCGATCGCCAGATAGCGCCGCAGGTCCCCCCGGCGGTACATCAGCCAGCCGATCCCCAGGGTGGTCAGGAGCGGCGTGTGACCCGGCCGCACCCCCAGCGACCCGTCGCTCCCCGGAAGGACCGCCTCGTCGACCACCTCGCTCACCAGACGCTGCTCCGGGGTCACGATCTCCAGGTGCAGGGACGCGGGTAGCGGGCTCACGCGGCGCTCTTCATCCGGGCGGCCTTTTCGACCACCTCGTCGATGGCGCCGACCATGTAGAACGCCTGCTCCGGCAGCTCGTCATGCTTGCCTTCGATGACCTCCTTGAAGGAGCGGACGGTCTGGGCGATCGGCACGTACTTTCCCTTCAAGCCCGTGAACTGCTCCGCCACGAAGAACGGCTGGGACAGGAAACGCTGGATCTTGCGAGCCCGCGCCACGATGATCTTGTCCTCCTCCGGCAGCTCGTCGATCCCGAGGATGGCGATGATGTCCTGCAGGTCCTTGTAGCGCTGCAGGATGCCCTGGACGCCGCGCGCCACGTCGTAGTGCTCCTGCCCGACGACCCGCGGATCGAGGATGCGGGACGTCGAAGCGAGCGGGTCGACCGCCGGATAGATCCCCAGCTCGGAGATCTTGCGCGACAGATTGGTGGACGCGTCCAGGTGCGCGAAGGTGGTCGCCGGCGCCGGGTCGGTGTAGTCGTCGGCCGGGACGTAGATCGCCTGCACCGAGGTGATCGAGCCCTTCACGGTCGAGGTGATGCGCTCCTGCAGCTCGCCCAGCTCGGTCGCCAGGGTCGGCTGGTAGCCGACCGCCGAGGGCATCCGGCCCAGGAGCGCCGAGACCTCCGACCCCGCCTGGGTGAACCGGAAGATGTTGTCGATGAACAGGAGCACGTCCTGCCCCTCGAAGTCGCGGAAGTACTCGGCCACCGTCAGGCCGGTGAGACCGACCCGCAGGCGGGCGCCCGGCGGCTCGGTCATCTGGCCGTACACCAGGGCGGTCTTGCCGATGACGCCCGACTCCTTCATCTCGAGCCAGAGATCGTTCCCCTCGCGGGTGCGCTCGCCCACGCCCGCGAACACCGACACGCCGCCGTGTTTCAGGGCGACGTTGTGGATCAGCTCCTGGATGAGCACCGTCTTGCCGACGCCGGCGCCGCCGAACAGGCCGGTCTTCCCGCCCTTCAGGTACGGCTCGAGCAGGTCGATGACCTTGATGCCGGTCTCGAACATCTGCAGCTCCGTGCTCTGCTCCTCGAACGACGGCGCCTCGCGATGGATCGGCAGCGACTTCTTGGCGTTGACCGGCCCCATCTTGTCCACCGGCTTGCCGAGGACGCTGATCACCCGCCCCAGGGCCTCCTTGCCCACCGGGACCTGGATCGGGGCGTCGGTGTCGAAGGCCTTCATGCCACGCACCATCCCGTCGGTCGGCTCCATCGCCACGCACCGGACCCGGCCCTCGCCGAGATGCTGCTCGACCTCGGCGGTCACGTCGATCGGCACCGGGACGTCGAAGCCCTCGCTGGTGATGCGTATGGCGTTGTAGATGGCCGGCTGGTTCTCCTCCGCGAACTGCACGTCCACCACCGGCCCGATGATCTGCACGACCTTCCCCACGTTCATCGACGCTCTCCCCCCGACTCTACGAGACGTTCCGGCCGCAGAAGCGGCACACCCTGGCCCGGACCTTGATGATCTCCGCGCAATACGGACATTCCCTGTCAACCTCGGCGGCGCCGGCGTCCGGGACGTCCGCCGCCCCGGCGCCGCGCCCCGTCCGGCGGAGCGTCCCCCGGGAGCGGCTGCTCTGCTGCCCCAGGATCATCTCCTTCAGCTCCATCGGCCGCGTCACGCACTCGATGGTGGTCGAGCCGACCTCCGCCGCGGTCTGCACGTTCAGCGTGCCGTACCCCATGATCCGCCCCCACAGCGACTGGAGGCAGGTGACGTTCTCGATCCGGTCCAGCGGGCTGTCGATCGTCCGCACCGACAGCACCCCCGACTCGTCGATCACGCGCTGCGACGTGATCGCCCAGAGATCGCAGCGCCAGTCCAGCCAGCGCCACGCCGCCCACCCCAGGCCGATGGCGAGCGCGATGCCGGCCGCCGGCGCGGCCCACGGGCGCCCGACGTACAGCGCCCCGATGAGGCACCCGAGCAGGAGCAGCGTCCCCGCGAGCGGCCCGCCCAGCACGATCCAATGACGCCGCACCACCGCAAGCAGCTCTTCGTCCGGTCTCAGCCGCGTGCGCATGTCGTCCCGACGGGCTCCTATCGCAGCGCCTCCGCGCCGCTCACGACCTCCAGGATCTCCTTGGTGATCGACGCCTGGCGTATCTTGTTCATCTGCAGCGTCAGGGTGTCGATCATCTCGCCGGCGTTCCGCGTGGCGTTGTCCATCGCGGTCATGCGGGCCCCGTGCTCGGCCGCCGCCGACTCCAGCAGGACCCGGTGCGTCTGGATCATGACGTGCTTCGGCAGGAGCGCCTCGAACAGCGCGTCGCGCTCCGGCTCGTACACATACTCCTCGGGCTTCTCCGCGGCGACCGGCCCCGACCCGGGCGTCGCCGCAGGCTCGAACGAAGCCTGCGGGATCGGGAGCAGAGGCTCGATCACGACCCGCTGCTGGATCACCGACTTGAACTCGTTGTACACGAGATAGACGGCGTCGAACTCGCCGCGCGCGAACACGTCGATCAGATCGGCGGCGAGGTCGCGCGCGTGGGCGAGCGTCACCTCCTTGAAGACGTCGACGTGAACGTTGCGCACCGGGTACGAGCGCCGCCGGAACCAGTCGCGCGCCTTGCGCCCGATGACATCCACCTGCACCGTCTGCGCCGGCGCCGGCCCGGCCCCGGCGGCCCGGCCCTCCCGCCCGGGTCCCATCCGCTCGTCGAGGAAGGCGCGCGCCCGATTCAGGATGTTGGTGTTGAACGACCCGCACAGCCCCTTGTCGGCGGTGATCACGATCACCAGCACCTTCTCCTCGGGGCGCCGGCTCAGGAGCGGGTGTCTCTCCGGATGGACGCGCGCCGCCAGGGACGACAGGACCTCGAGCATCTTGCGGGCGTACGGCCGCGCGGCCAGGATGCGATCCTGGGCGCGGCGCAGCTTGGCCGCCGACACCATCTTCATGGCGCGGGTGATCTGCTGCGTGCTCCTCACGCTGCGGATGCGCGTTCGGTAGTCGCGGACGTTGGCCATGCGGGTTCCGCTAGGCGGCCGCCCCCTTCGAGGAATGGTCGCTCTTCACGGCGTCGAGCATCGTCTTCAGCTCCTCCTTCAGGCCGTCGTCGATCGCCTTCTTCTCGACGAGCCGGCGCGCAACCGCGCGGCCGGGTCCGTCCAGGTGCCGGTAGAGCGCCTCCTCGAACGCGCGGATCTGCGGGACGCTCAGGTCGTCCAGGTATCCGCTGACGCCCGCGAAGATGGCGATGACCTGCTTCTCGACCGGCAGCGGCCGGTACTGGAGCTGCTTCAAGAGCTCGGTCAGGCGCTGGCCGCGCGCCAGCTGCGCCTGGGTCGCCTTGTCCAGGTCGGATCCGAACTGCGCGAACGCGGCCAGCTCGCGGTACTGGGCCAGGTCGAGCCGCAGCGTGCCGGCCACCTGCTTCATCGCCTTGATCTGCGCGTTGCCGCCGACGCGGCTGACCGAGAGGCCGACGTTCACCGCCGGCCGGATGCCCGAGAAGAACAGGTCGGACTCCAGGTAGATCTGACCGTCGGTGATCGAGATGACGTTCGTCGGAATATACGCCGAGACGTCGCCGGCCTGCGTCTCGATCACCGGCAGCGCGGTGAGGGAGCCTCCGCCGAGCTCGTCGTTCAGCTTCGCGGCGCGCTCCAGAAGACGCGAGTGCAGGTAGAAGACGTCCCCCGGGTAGGCTTCGCGGCCGGGGGGCCGCCGCAGCAGCAGCGAGATCTCCCGGTAGGCCGCGGCGTGCTTGCTCAGATCGTCGTAGATCAGGAGCGCGTGCCGCCGGCCGTCCCGGAAGAACTCGCCCATGGCGCACCCCGCGTAGGGCGCGATGTACTGCAGCGTGGCCGGCTCGGACGCCGAGGCGGTGACCACGATGGAGTACGACAGCGCGCCGGCGTCCGACAGAGTCTTCACGACCTGGGCCACGGTCGAGCGTTTCTGGCCGATGGCGACGTAGATGCAGATGACGCCGCTGTCCTTCTGGTTGAGGATGGTGTCGATCGCGATGGCGGTCTTGCCGGTCTGGCGGTCCCCGATGATCAGCTCGCGCTGGCCGCGGCCGATCGGGATCATCGCGTCGATCGCCTTGATCCCGGTCTGCAGCGGCTCCTTCACCGGTTGCCGGTCGACGACCCCGGGGGCGATGCGCTCGAGAGGCCCCATCCGGGTGGTGGCGATCGGCCCCTTGCCGTCCTGCGGCTGTCCCAGCGGGTTGACCACCCGGCCGATCAGCTGCTCGCCTATGGGGACCTCGATAATCCGGCCGGTCCGTTTGACCGTGTCCCCTTCCTTGATCTTGAAGAACTCGCCGAACAGCACGACCCCGACCGACTCCTCCTCGAGGTTCAGAGCCATCCCGTAGACATTGTGCGGCAGCTGCAGGAGCTCGCCGGACATGCAGTTCTCCAGGCCGTAGACGCGGGCGATCCCGTCGCCCGCCGAGATGATCGTCCCCTCCTCGGAGACGTCCACGCCGCCCTTGAACCCTTCGATCTGCTGCCTCAGGACGCTGGTGATCTCGTCCGCCTTGATCTCGGCCATTCCATCTCCCCCACGGGCGCCCGACGTACAGCGCCCGCTTTCAAGTCAACGCGCCCCGACCAGCCGCTCGCGCAGCGTCGCGAGCTGGTGTCTCAGCGTCCCGTCGTAGACCCTCGAGCCGATCCGCGTGCGCGCGCCTCCCAGGATGGTGGGGTCGACGCGGTGGGTGATCCTGACCGTTCGTCCCGTCATGCGCTCGAGGGATTCGCGCAGACGTTTCGATTCGGAGGCCGACAGCGGCACCGCCGTCGTCGTCTCGGCCTTCACGATCCCCAGCCGCTCGTCCGCGATCTCCTCGAAGGCATCGCGGATCGCTCCGAGCGCCCCGATGCGCCGGTTGGCGACCAGGACCAGCAGAAAGCCGCGCATCACCTCGCTCAGCTTCGCCCGGCGCGCCAGGACGTCGATCGCCGTCCGTTTGTCCTCCAGGGAGATCGACGGGTCCGCGAAGACGCGGGCGAATTTCGGGTCGGCCCCGAGAACCCTCGCAGCCAGGGACAGCTCGGCCGCGACCGCCTCGAGACGCTTCGCATCCCTCCCTGCCGCGGACTCCGCGAGGGCCCGCGCATACCTCTTCGCGACGGCGATCGGCTGCACTCGTTGCGCTCCCGACTGGGAAGGGCCGGCGGCCGGGGCTTGAAGGACGCCGGAGGGAAACCTGTCCGGAACGCCGGAAAGTAGCATACGCCTCGATGAGGTGTCAACGACGCCCGCTCTCGCTCGCTCCGACCGCGCCATTCCGGCGCCTCGGAGTGGTCGATGCGTACGCTCCCGAGGACACGGGCGGCTGCCCCTGCGGCCCGGAGCGCCCCCGTGGAACCGCCGGCCGGCGCGGATTTGTGGCATGATCGTTGCTGAAAGGAGTGAACGAGTCATGAAGAGAAAGGAGATGAGATCGATGCGATGCGCCGGAAACGTGAAGTGGTCGGCCGTGGCGCTCGCCATGCTGTGCCTGACGGGGGCGGCCCCGGCGACCGCCCGGGGCAGGGTGGGCGTCCGCGGCTCCGTGGTCGTCGGCGGGGGTGTGGTCGTCCGACCGGTCTTCTACGACCCGTTCTTCTGGGATCCCTTCTGGTACCCCCGCTATGGCTGGGGAGTGTACGCTTCGTACGGACCGGCTCCCTACTACGGCTACGCCGCGATCCCCCCGCGCAACGCGGCGCCGGTGGAGCTGCACGTGAAGCCCCGCAAGGCGGCGGTGATCGTGGACGGCTCGGACGTCGGACAGGCCCGCGATTTCAGCTCAGAGGCCTACCCGATGTGGCTGACGCCGGGAACGCACCAGCTGGAGCTCAGCTACAAGGGGTATCAGACGCTGCGCGTGAAGTTCGAGGTGAAGCGGGGACGCGCTTACCGGGTCCACTACGAGCTCAACGAAGGGGAGGGAATCGATCCCCGCTCGTACCACGCCCGCGAGCCTCAGCCGGAGAAGCCGGCCAACCGCTGAGGCCGTCCGGGACGACCCCTGCCGGGGTCCCGGCTCAATTGCTGGTCGTGTGCCGCCGGATCTGCTCGATCTCCGCCTCCTTGTGGGCGGCTTCGCGCGTTTCTTTCTTTTTCGCGGCGTTCATGTCGATGTTACCCTCGAAGACCCCCCCCTCGTGGATGACCAGGTTCGGCTTCTCCAGGGTCAGGTCACCGACGATCCGCCCGGTCGGATGGATCTCCAGCTTCTCTTTGACGTGAATCGTGCCGGTCACCTTGCCGCTGACCGAAAGGATTCCGACGTCGACGTCGGCCTCCACGTCGCCCGACTCGCCGACCACCAGCTCCTTCTCGGAGATCACCTTGCCGGTGATCTTGCCGTCCACGCGCAGGACGTCGCGGAATCTGACTTCCCCGTGAATCTCCGTGCCCTCGGCCAGAAACCCGCTGATGTCGTCATGGGCGACATGATCCCTCAGTAACGTGTCCTTGCTGAACGGCATGACGAATCCCCCCTTCATCCTCTTCCGCCTTCCTGCGGAGGCGGCTCAGTGGCCCTTCTCCGCGGTCATCAGGATCTCGTATAAGCGCTGCAGCTCTTCCTCGGAGTAGAACTCGATCTCGATCTTGCCGCGCTCCCCTCGCTTGGCGATCCGCACCTTCGTCGCCAGCGCCCGCGTCAGGCTCTCGGCTGCCGCCGCGACGTTCGGGTCGATGTCCGGTGCCGTGGCGCGACTCGCTCCGGCGGAGCGTCCGCCGCCTTCCCTGGCGTCCCCGCCCAGGAGGGCGGCGACGCGCTGCTCCGTCTCCCGGACCGAGAGGACACCCCGGGCGACCTCGCCGGCGAGCTTAATTTGCGTCTCGGCGTCGGGAATTGCCATGATCGCCTTGGCATGCCCTACTGAAATGCTTCCTTCCCGGACGAGATTCTGTATCGAGATAGGTAACTTCAATAATCGCAATGAGTTAGATATTGAAGAACGGTCCATGCCTACACGTTTGGCCACCTCGGCATGAGATAGCTTCATCTCGTTGAGCAGAACCTCGTAGGCTCTCGCCTCCTCGATCGGGTTCAGCTCCTTTCTCTGGATGTTCTCGATCAGGGCGAGCTCGAGAACGCGATCGTCGGCGACCTTGCGAACGATGGCGGGGATCCGATCCATGCCCGCAATCTGGGCCGCCCGCCATCGTCTCTCTCCGGCGATCAGCCGGAAGCCACCCGGCTCCTGACGGACGACCACCGGCTGGACGATGCCGTTCTCCCTGATCGACTCCACCATCCCTTCCAGGCCGCTGAAGTCGGAACGGGGTTGATAACGACTCGGCTGGATGCGCTTCACATCCAGCATCAGGAGCCCCGTGTCCGGCTTCGTCGGTGCCGGCTCAGGAATGAGGCTGCTGAGTCCTTTGCCGAGCGCCTGTCTTTTCATAGCGCCTGATGACCTCACGGGCCAGGTTCAGGTACGACTCCGAGCCCTTGGAGCGGATGTCGTACAGCATGATCGGCTTGCCGAAGCTGGGCGCTTCACCGAGCCGCACGTTGCGCGGGACGATCGTCCGGAACACTCTGTCCTTGAAGAACGATTTGATGTCCGCGACCACCTGGCGGGACAGGTTCGTGCGCTCATCGAACATCGTCAGGAGAACCCCATCGAGCTCGAGCGCGGGGTTGAGGGAGGCTCTGATCCTGTAAAGAGTCTCGACCAGCTCCGAGACCCCCTCGAGCGCCAGGTACTCGCATTGTACCGGGATCAGGATGCCGTCGGCTGCCGCCAGCGCGTTGATCGTCAGGAGTCCGAGCGACGGCGGACAGTCGACCAGGATGTACTGAAAACGGCCGCGCACCGCCTCGATCGCCTCCTTCAGCCTGAACTCTCTACCTTGCGCCCCGATCAGCTCTACTTCGGTGCCCACGAGATCGCGGCTCGCCGGGGCGACCGTCAGAAACTCCAGCTCTGTCGGAACCAGGATTTGATCGAGGTGGATCTCCCCCGCCATGACTCCGTACATCTCGCCGCCGGGGTTCGGCTTCAGACCGAGACCTTTCGTGGACGAGGCCTGCGGATCCATGTCGACGAGGAGGGTCGGCCTCTCGGCGATGGCGAGGGCCGCGGCCAGACTGACCGCCGTGGTGGTCTTGCCGACGCCGCCTTTCTGGTTCGCGATGGCGATGACACGTCCCATGTGCGGCGAAGGTTAGCATAGGGCGCACCGGGGCGATCCGGTCGATCTGCTCCGGATGTTCCACGTGGAACATCCCGGCTCGTGATTCTGCCGACTACCGACCTCCGGCTGTCCCGAGGACGGCCAGAACCGAACGCGGGCCCGAGGGGAGCGGCCTCGTTTCCAGGAGACGCAGTCCCCGGATAGGCCGCGCCTCCAGCGACGCCGCCTCGTCGGGCGCCAGGAAGAAGAGCGCCCTGCCACCCTCGGTCAGGATCGGCGCACCATCGCCTTTGAGAAGGTCGCGGGCGCGCACGGCGCGCAAGGTGAGATAGCGGCACGGAAGGAGATCGCGAAGATCATCCACGAACCTGATGCGGCGGCTCTCGACCCTGGCGTCCCGCGCGGCGATCCGGCGCAGCACCGCCCAGAGAAAGGCCGATTTTCTTTCGGACGATTCCACCAGCACCAGATCGAGACCCGGGCGGAGGATCTTCAACGGGATCGCCGGGAATCCGTTGCCCGACCCCAGGTCGAGGAGCCTGCCCTCATCCTCCAGCAGGTCAACCACGGCCAGCGGCTCGAGAAAGTGACGCCGCACGATCGCGACGTCGTCCTTGAGACCGGTCAGGTTCATCTTGCGGCCCCATTCCCTCAGCAACAGGAAGTGGGCCTCGAAGGCGGCGAGCTCTTTTTCAGATAGGTTCTGGCCGAGAGTGCCTGCCTCTGCTAAAAGGTGTGTGCGGAAAGCGGATACCATACCGCTTGTACGTTAGCATGAGCCCGCGTCCGGCCGGACCAGGAGGGGATAGTGCGCTCGGTACCGAGGAGTTTCCTCTGGCTGGCGGTCGCCGCCGCGCTCCTCGTGGTCGGGGCGGAAGAAGCCCCGATCCGGGCGGCGGGTGGGAATCCGCCCAGGCCCCCTGCCCCGTCTCCGTCCCGGTCTCCCGTTTCCACCCCTTCCAGAACACCGGCCCCCACTCCGACGCAGACTCCCGAGCCGCAAGGCGCGGCGGGCGCGGCCGACCTGGACGACCTCCTCAAGCACTTGGGCGAGCGGGCGCACGCCTACGAAATCATCGCCCTGCGCTTCGTGTGCATCGAGTCGGTTCAGACGAGCGACGAGCCGCGCAAAGAGCGGCATTACGACTACATGTACGTGCAGGAAGAAGAGCAGCGATACAGACCCTACCGGCAGGCGCACACCGGGCGTCTAGGAAAGACCGTCGCCGAGTCGGCGGTCGAGTTCGACTTTCCCGACGCTTATTCGTGGACGCTGATGTTCGTGCCTGGCCGGCAGACGATGTTCCACTTCCGCTACGCGGGTCAGGAGTGGTTCTCTCTGCGCCAGGCGTACATCATCGAGTTCAGTGCCCCACTGCCCTTCACGTCCGGTAGAACGATCTACGAATGGAGCGGCAAGGTCTGGGTGGACGCGGAGAACTACAACATCCTCAAGGTCGAGGCCGAGCCCGGGAACCAGTCCGAGAGGCTCAAGGATCAGCTCGATCAGTACCGACGTTCACCACGCTTCCTCATCTATCCGATGGGCCGGCGACCGCACGGATTTAAATATAACATCACTTTTCTCAATGAGTTACACGAACTGTCTCTGCCCGACTACCTGGAGTACCGCAGCTTTACGCTCGATCTGCAGGGCGACGAGGAATGGGAGAGCCAGACGGTCCTGCGCTACAGCGGTTATCAATTCTTCGGAGTCGATGTCCGGGAGCTGTTCCACGTGCAGTAGCCGTCTCTCCCGCCCGCTCGCGCCGTGCCTTCTCCAGATAGATGTTGATCAGGGTGAGAGCCGCAGGTGTGACGCCGGAGATGCGCCCTGCCTGCGCCAGGGTGGCGGGGCGGGCGCGGCCGAGCTTCTCGACGATCTCGTTCGACAGACCGGGCAGGCCGCGGTAGTCGAACTCGGGCGGGATGCGGCGCTCTTCCTCGCGTCGCAGACGCTCCAGATCCCGTTCCTGGCGCTCGATGTAGCCGCTGTAGCGCAGGCGACTGGCGACATAGCGACGATCGCGCCCACCGAGACCGCTCGCCGCCGCCTCTCCGATCGCATCCAGAAGCGCCTCCAGACTGACCTCGTTCCGTCGCAGCAGGAGAGCCGGCGTGGTCGGCTCCTCGATGCGCACCCCGAGCGTCCGCTCGACGGCCCGGGCCCGCCCGCTCGACGGGCGCAGCGTCACCGTCTCGAGGACCCGGGTGAGCGCACGGATCCCGTCGCGCCGCGCCCTAAACCGACCGTAGCGCTCGTCCCCGATGAGACCGACCGAGCGGCCGTGCTCCGTGAGACGCAGGTCGGCGCTGTCGATGTCGAGGAGAAGCCGGTGCTCGGCGCGCGACGTGAACATCCGGTACGGCTCCGTGGTTCCCTTGAGCACGAGGTCGTCCACCAGGACGCCGATATACGACTCGCCGCGCGACAGGATCAGGGGCTCCCGGTCTCGTACCGCCAGCGCGGCGTTGATCCCCGCGACGAGACCCAGGGCGGCGGCCTCCTCGTACCCGGTGGTGCCGTTGATCTGTCCCGCCAGGAACAGACCGCGAATCGACCGGGTCTCCAGAGTGTGCCGGCAGGCGGTCGGCTGCACGAAGTCGTATTCCACCGCGTAGCCGGCGCGCGCCACCTCGGCTCGCTCCAGGCCCCGAATGGATCGGACCATCTCGACCTGCGCGTCGGCCGGCAGGCTGGTCGAGACTCCGTTCAGATAGATCCATGGATGGTCGCGGCCCTCCGGCTCGACGAAGATCTGGTGGCGGTCGCGGTCCGCGAAGCGCATCACCTTGTCCTCGATCGACGGACAGTACCGCGGGCCCGTCGAGGTGATGCGTCCCGTGTAGAGCGGCGACCGGTCGAGATGGGCGCGGATGATGGCGTGCGTCCGCTGGTTCGTGAAGGTGACGTGGCAGGCGACCTGTCCGGTCGTGATCGCCTCGGTATCGAACGAGAACGGGACCGGGTCTCGATCCCCCGTCTGGACATCCATCGCGTCGAAGTCCACCGAGGTCTTCAGGACGCGCGGCGGAGTCCCCGTCTTGAGCCGCCCCATCGGCAGCCCCAGATCGGCGAGCGTCCGGGACAGCCCGACGGACGTCTTCTCGTCGAACCGGCCGCCGGGGCGGTTCTCCAGCCCGACGTGCAGCAGGCCCCGCAGGAAGGTGCCGGTGGTCACCACCGCGCAGCGGGTCGCCAGGACGCGACCGCCCGCCAGCACGACGCCGCGCAGGACCCCGCCGTCCACGAGCAGGTCGATGCATTCGCCCTCGACCAGCGACAGTCCGGGAGTGCCCTCGACCACGCGGCGCATCCTCGCGGCGTACTCTTCCTTGTCGGCCTGGGCCCGGGGCGCCTGCACCGCGGGCCCCCGGCTCCTGTTGAGCAGCCGGAATTGGATGCCGGTCGCGTCGATCGCCCGCCCCATCTCGCCCCCGAGGGCGTCGATCTCCCGCACCAGGTGGCCCTTGGCCAGGCCGCCGATCGCCGGGTTGCACGACATGCGCGCCACCGACCCGGCGTCGAGCGTCGCCAGGGCGGTCGCGCAGCCGAGACGCGCGGCGGCCAGCGCCGCCCCGCAGCCGGCGTGCCCGGCCCCGATCACGACCACGTCGTAGCGCGTCGCGTCGCTCCTCGTCCCCGCGTCACTTTCCGATTCAAGAATTCTTTAAAATCCGATCGTTAATTGAGTCCACCCCGACTTCCCCCCTTAACCCCCCCGACCCCCCCC
>JACXTT010004063.1_pt1 | contig 21961 bp, 24 predicted proteins | sample 9270951 | NCBI WGS metagenome assembly JACXTT01 (sample SAMN15532306, study PRJNA645909) | rock metagenome | isolation source: weathered quartz diorite | place: Puerto Rico | collected 2017-06-21
TCGCCAGCGGACGGTCGAAGCGCGGGCCCATGTATCAATTGAAAAGCGCGAGCCAAAAGCTCTACCCGGCGCTTGTGCAAGAGCTAGAGGAACGGACAGGAATTGATATCGAGTATCAATACGTTGGCGTGCTGGACCTAATACGTAACAATGTTGACGAGAAAAAATACCGGCAACTGTATGACCTGCGCAGAGAACAAGGCTACGCGGCGGCGTGGCTCTCGGCGGAAGAAGTACGACGTCTCGAACCAGAGCTGACAACCGACATTCGCGGCGCAGTGCATTTTTCTGACGATCATCATTTGAATAACGAACGTTTGGCCGAAGCCTGGGCGAAGGCTGCAGCGCAACGGGGTGCGACCGTGCAAACCAACGCGACCGTGAACGAGGCGCGCATGACGAACGGAAGAGTCACGGCGGTAAGGATCGGCGAAGAATGGGTCAATACGAACATTGTCGTGATTGCCGCCGGGTCCTGGTCACAAGAAGTAGGGGCCGTCTTCGGACTTGCTGTCCCGACACAACCGGCAAAAGGACAAATGTTGACTGTCCGTTTCTCGCACGTACGACACGTCATTTCTTGGAGCGATCATTATCTCGTCCCGCGAAAAAACGGCGAGGTGGTCATCGGCTCCACAGTTGAATTTGTCGGTCACAATAAAGAGGTCACTCTCGAAACAGTTCGGTCCCTGATCGATCGTTCGGTAGAGTTGGTTCCTACCATCCGCACCGCGCCGCTCAATCGTTTCTGGGCAGGGCTGCGTCCGTATTCGCCAACTCGCAGACCAATTCTCGACCGCGCCCCCGGCCTGGAAAATGTGATTCTTGCGACAGGACACCATCGGAACGGCATCGTGCTAGCGCCGATTACCGGACAGCTCATTTGCGAACTCATCACGACAGGAAAGACTTCGATGTCGTTGGAGCCCTTTGCTTTTCCTCGCGAGCCAGTTCCCCCAGCGCCAGCAGATGAGTCGCCGGATGAAGCAGACTGAAGGACATTGCCGCGTTGCACCGGCTGCGCTGGTATGGCATACTCGCGAACGCGGGTGGATGCTAGTAATACAGAATGGACAAGAAACGTATTTCTTAGGAAAGAAGGAGGACGTTATGGCAGATGTTTCGATTCGTGCACTGAAGAACGGTCCCTACGAAGTGACTGGGGGAGCGAAGGTCACCGATCAAAAGCGGAACGAATACACCGGACAAGGAGACCCCATTTATCTTTGTCGCTGTGGACAATCCGCCAACAAACCCTTCTGTGATGGCACCCACACCAAAGTGGGATTCAAAGCAGAAGAGGCTGCTGGTTGATCTATTCACAATTTCGACAGGTCTGAGCCCTGGAACATTACTCCGGGGCTTTTTTTTGGCTGCTGCCCAGCGCTGGGGCGCTCAATACTTGCGCGGCGCGCACCCCGGCGCCGTAGCGATAGACTAACTCGCCTCCTAAATATCCCTGGAATACAATACCGACAGCGCCGAGTGTAGCCAAAAGCACGAACACCACGGGCAAACGACCCTGAATGCGCAGTCGCATCACCGCAAGTACGAGAAACAACGCCAAGAGCCCGTAGCCCAGATATTCATGACGGAAGAGTACGCCCTGCATTTGCTCGTCGAATACACTTGCGGGGCGCGGGAGTTCTTGCTCAACCCAACCACTCACAACCGCTAACCCAAGCGCGACGACGCCTGACAGAAAGCAGACGCGCCCCGTCTCCTGCATCTGCGTGTGTCCCCGGAGACTGCTGAAACAATCCACAATGAAGCCAAAGAGCACAAGCGCAATCGCAAAATGCACCACAATCGGATGAAAAATTAATACGTATCCTTCTTCAAGAGACACGGTTCCTCCAAAAGAAAGTCGACAGTCGTCAAGTCTTAAAGTCATCACAACCTGATTAACTTGACGACTCATTGACCTGAGGACTTTCGACTTAGAGCCGTCCCTATGCTACAAGAACGTAAGCCCACAAGAAAACAGGAGGTCCTCGTGTCGCAGGCTCCACCCATTGAAGTTGCACGCATCGGCGAAGTCCCCTTAGGACAAACCAAGAAATTCTTCTTGCAAGTCGACGGTCGAGAAGTCGAATGTTTCGTCGTGAATTACGGGGGAGAATTATTTGCGTACGTGAATCGGTGCCGCCACGTCCCGATGACAATGGACTGGGTAGAGAATCAGTTTCTCACTGAAGATGGCCGTTATATTCTATGCGCGACGCACGGGGCCGCTTTCGAGCCGAATACTGGGGAGTGCGTGTTCGGCCCTCCGTGCGGCAAATTCCTCGACCGCGTGCCGCTGATAATAGAAGCCGACCGCGTCATCGCACACCGTCCGATTGAAGAAGAAGATTGAAATCGTGGGTTCTCGTTTTCCGTGAACTCCCATTCACGGTTAAGCGAGCTGAACCAGGGAAAAGATCCAAGCAGACAAGCAAGATGGAAAAAGAGCGTTAAAGGAGATTAACGCCTATTCCCATTCGTCGCCGAAATGAGCCCGAACGAGACGTTGCTTGAGATAATCAAGTGTCCCTAAGTCTTCGATGATGTCGCCGCCGGTATCGTAGAAAAAGATTTCTCCCTTCTTATTACGACCTATAGCGACGAGCCATTCGAGTTCGTTGCGATCTTCAAGTAGATAGTTGATGGTTTGCGAAACTCCCTTTGCAGGGATCAACGTAACCTTGGGGCGCTTAATTTTTTCTTGCGGCGTCGTAGACATTCTTCGTCTCCAAAGAGCGCAACTTCCTCGCTATCGGAGTAGTATTGATAGGCAACATAGGAGGTAGGTCTTAGCAAGTCAATACAGAAACAGCAATGGTCTCAACATGATAGGACTGTGGAAACATGTCAAGAGGCTGGATGCACTCAAGCCGGTATCCATGTTGGCGTAAACGCCGCAGATCACGCGCTAAGGTTGCGGGGTCGCACGACACATACACGATCGTCCGCGCGCCAAGTCGCGGCAAGTCGTCCATCACTTCAGCGGCCCCGATGCGCGGCGGGTCGAGCACGACAATATCACCTTGTATATTACGACTGAGCAACTCTTGCACACCTGCAGAAGCGGCGGCGCGGACAAATCGAGCATTTGAGACGCCAGCGTTCGCGGCATTCGCTTGCGCATTGGCAATTGCTCTGCTCTCTTGCTCAATGCCGATGAGTTCCCGCGCCTGACGAGCCAGCGGCACGCTGAAATTCCCCGCCCCACAATACAGTTCGATCACACAATGTTCAGGCTGTACACCGCTGAGCCGCATGAGAGCGTCTACGAGGAGTTGATTCGCCGCAGGATTGACTTGAGTAAATCCCCCATTTCGTACGGTCAGTGTTTCCTGTCCCAGGTTCAAAGACACAAAAGGCTCTCCCCACTGCCACCGCCCCGCTTTTCCGTGCAGCAGCAACCCCGAGACGTGCGGATGCGTCGAGAGAAAGCGCTCACAGACCTGCGCGTCTCCTCGCTGCAATACTCCTTCGATCTCTCCGTCAAAGATCAGCTGTTGGTCGGTCTCGTCGGCACGAGGCTCTCCTATCGAGAGTTCTACTTGGCGCACTGGTGTATGCAGCGAGGCCAGCCATTCCCGCACCGCCTGCAAATGCGCTTCAACGCCTTCCCAAGCAATCACACACGAGTCGATCTCAACCAGTTGGTGAGAACGAGGAGCAGAAAAGCCGACCCGAACGTTTCGTTCTACGTGCAAACGAATGCGATGACGATAACGCCACTCCCGTGGCGCTGGAATAATCGACAAAACAGGCGCTTTGTCGAAGCCGCCAATGCGGTGCAGCTGCTCACGCACGAGCGTTTCTTTGGCGCGCAGTTGTTCGCTATAGGCAATGTGTTGCCACGGACACCCGCCACACTGCTGCACGTACGGACAGGGAGGCGTCCGCCGCTGAGGAGATGGAGCGATCAGCGACACCAGGTGGCCTATCGCATAGCCCTTTTTTTCTTTGTCTATTGCGACCTCAATTGTATCGCCAGGAGCGGTTCTCGGAACAAAAATCACTTTGCCATCGATATGACCCACACCAGCTGGACCGTAGGAAAGGCGATCAATAGTAAGGGCAATGGGATGAGAAGGCATGTACAATTAAAAAATCAAAAGTCATCAACTCAATAAGTCAAAGACTATATCGGCTCTTCATCGTGAGGCTTGACGCCTTTTAGACTTGATGACTGGACGACCTTAAACCTTCCACCAAACCTCAGCAATGGGTTTTCACTAAGAAACGGTTTATGGTAGACATGCCTGCCATGCACAACGGCTCGGTTACCATTCGTCGAGGCAGACGCACGGATCTCCCTGCACTGCAGGAGTTGCTGCACGCGGCTCCTTCTACGACAATCGATAAAGCGCAGGTGCGTCATTGGCGTCGTTTGGCCAGCGATCCGGGTCTCGATTTTTACGTTGCGGAACGGAACGGCGCGATTCAAGGCGCGTTGCTCGTCTGTTACGTGCGGACGCTGCGTATGCGCGGCTGGCAGGGTATTCTCGATGTTGCGTTCCCCAACTCTTCGACCAATCCACTCGATCAAGAATTGTTGGATTTTGCCAAAGCACGGGCCCGCAAACGTGGATGCCGACAATTACTTGCTTGGCGCCACGAAGCGGTAGAAAACGGCTGCCTGGCGGCGCTCACGCAAGGCGGGTTCCACCCTAAAGGAGAAGTGTTATCTTGCGACTTATAAAATGAGCGCAAAGGGCAAAAGAAAGAGGTGCGTGTGTTTAGATTTGTTTTGGGGTTATTGCTGGGAATCATTCTTGGGTCCGGTGGAACAGCCTACTTCTTCTCGGTGGCCGGAGGAGGCGACTATTTGCTGACGTCAAGTCAACGAGTTTCTAAACTTGAACAAGAACTCCAACGAGTCAGCCAAGAGCGAGATTTCGTGACGAAAAAGCTCGAAGACACCACGAATCGCGTCCAGGAAATAGCCAATAAGTTCGAAACGCTGGAACGTCGCTTCCGCGCTATTGAAGAGGCCGCGCCAAAATCATCCTCCGGCGCAGAGTTAAAAGAAAAGGACCAAGGCAGTTCCCCACCATCTCCAGATGCATGAAGCAGGCAGCCTATCCCGTGGGCTTTGAGATCAAATCTTTACCATCACTCATCATGTGTAGGTCAGTAACGATTCGGGATAGGACTTGACCCGCGCACCTCACAGAAGCTATTAGATGCAGATCGCTAGCTTCAAGAGTGTACAATGTCGGGGTGTGGCTCAGCCTGGTAGAGCACACGGTTCGGGACCGTGGGGTCGCTGGTTCGAATCCAGTCACCCCGACCATCCTCTCTACTTGCGCTGCTCCTCGTTCCACCAAAGTCCCACTGTCTTGACCCAAAGCTTCCGAGAATTGGTATGACAGTCCTCTTGGTCGTTGTTCTTGCTTATCTCTGCGGGTCTATCCCCACAGGTGTTCTCATCGCTAAAAATGTGGGAATAGATGTGCGCACGGTTGGGAGCGGCAATATTGGCGCTACTAATGTTGCGCGTAGTGTAGGGAAAAAAGCTGGCATACTCACCCTCTTAGGAGATGCGGCAAAAGGACTGGTTCCAGTCCTGATCGTCCGTACGCTCGGCTGGGGAGACGCAACCCTCGCGTGTGCCGCAGTGGCGGCGTTCCTCGGTCATCTTTATTCTCCATTTCTTAGTTTTTCCGGCGGGAAAGGGGTAGCGACTGGACTTGGCGTCTTTCTCGGGCTCGCGCCACAAGTCATCTTGTTATCATTGCTCCTCTTTATTTTTATCTTTGCCTTGAGCCGGATCGTGTCACTGGCGTCATTAGTAGCCACTGGGGCTACACCAATCTTCCTGCTCGCGCGTTCATATCCCCACACTCATGTGGTCGCTGGATTCATCATTGCAGGGTTCATTATTATCCGCCACCAAGAGAACATTCAGCGCTTACTCAAGGGACAAGAAGCGAAGTTCAGTATGAAAAAATCCCCATCTTCTGCTGCTTAAAAATACGGCGGTGCTGGGAAACTAGGCAGAGTAGGCGGCAAGCAAGACATTAGGGCTAATATTTACCGGCAAAATCAAGGAGATAGCTAAAGACAGCCCTGGCATTAGTCTTGCTCGCTTTAATGATTGCTTCAGAAAATCGACGAGCAAATTATACCCAGTGTGCGATCATCCAGGCGCAGCGGTTGAAGCCAGCAGAGAAATCCGCTTTACAGATCGAGGGTTTTGCTCTACAGAAGCCTGGGAGGTCAAACACAATGAAAGGCGTCATGAAAAAAGTTGAAGCGATCATCAAGCCGTTCAAACTCGATGAAGTGAAGGAAAACCTCAATGCTATTGGTGTACGCGGCCTGACGGTCAGTGAAGTCAAAGGGTTTGGACGCCAGAAGGGCCACACCGAGTTATACCGCGGAGCTGAATACGTGGTGGATTTCCTGCCTAAGGTGAAACTCGAGATTATCGTCGGTGAAGATATGGTAGGAAAAGTGGTCGAAACGATTGAAAAGGCGGCGCGCACCGGCCGTATCGGTGATGGCAAAATCTTCGTCACTTCCGTCGAGGACGTGGTGCGTATCCGCACAGGAGAACGAGGCGAGGACGCAGTCTAGTATACAAATAACACAGTTCAAGAGTCGCATTTAAGCGAAGGAGGACAGCAGGGTATGACGCCGAAAGACGCAGTGCGCATGGCGCGCGAACAAAATGCCGAAGCCGTGGACTTTAAGTTTATGGACCTACTCGGCACTTGGCAACATTTTACTATTCCGTTGAGTGAATACGAAGAAGATATCTTCGAAGCAGGACTTGGCTTTGATGGTTCCTCGATCCGCGGGTGGCAGGCCATTAACGCCTCAGACATGTTAGTGATGCCGGATCCAACCACAGCAGTTATGGATCCATTCTGCTCGGCGCCGACCCTGAGTCTGGTCTGCAACATTGTTGACCCTATCACGAAAGAAGATTACACGCGCGATCCGCGCAATATCGCTCGTAAAGCGGAAGCATACCTGCAGTCCACTGGGGTTGGCGACGTCGCGTACTTTGGCCCAGAGCCAGAGTTCTTTATTTTTGACGATGTTCGTTTTGACCAGAACCAGCACGAGGCCTACTATCATCTCGATTCCGTGGAAGGCGTGTGGAACTCTGGAAAGAATGAAGGTCCCAACCTTGGCTACAAGCCCCGCTACAAAGAGGGGTACTTCCCAGTGCCTCCAATCGACTCTCAGCAGGATATTCGTCAAGAAATGGTGCAATACATGGAGAAGGTCGGCATCCGCGTCGAACGCCAGCACCATGAAGTGGCGACTGCGGGGCAAGCGGAAATTGACATGCGCTTCTTGTCGCTCGTCAAAATGGGCGATGCGCTGCAATGGTATAAATACATTGTCAAAAATGTCGCCAAGAAACATGGGAAGACCGCCACATTCATGCCCAAGCCCGTCTTCGGCGACAACGGTTCTGGCATGCACGTTCACCAGTCGATCTGGAAAGGCGAAAAACCGCTCTTTGCCGGCGATGGCTATGGCGGTCTCAGCGAGTTGGCCATGCACTACATCGCTGGCATTCTCGCCCATGCCCCGGCCTTGTGTGCGATCGTAGCGCCGACGGCCAATTCTTACCGCCGTCTCGTACCTGGGTTTGAGGCGCCTGTGAATTTGGCTTACTCGGCCAGAAACCGCTCCGCTGCGGTCCGTATCCCTATGTATTCACCGAGCCCGAAAGCCAAGCGTATCGAAGTGCGCTTCCCAGATCCCTCCAGCAACGGGTATCTCGCATTTGCCGCCCTCCTGATGGCTGGACTCGATGGTGTCGAACGAAAACTCAACCCCGGCGATCCGCTGGACAAAGACATCTACTCTCTGACGCCAGAAGAACTCGCTAATGTCCCTTCCGTCCCGGGGTCATTAGAGGGCTCACTGCAAGCCTTGGAAAAAGACCATGCCTTCTTGATGAAAGGCGACGTGTTCACGGAAGATGTAATTCAGACCTGGGTCGAGTACAAACGCGTGAAGGAACTTGATCCGTTGCGCCTGCGCCCACATCCTCACGAATTCGCGTTGTATTTCGACGCGTGATTGTGTCTATTACTTCTGACCTCTGAAAAAGGGGGGAAGAGACTTGCTCTTCCCCCCTTTTCTTTTTTGGAGGCTGGGGGTATACCTCCTCTGGCCCTTTACAGAGGGTCAAGAAGTGAAAAAGGCCTACTGTGAGTAGGAACTGTATCGCTTCACCTTAGCTCGACAAGGAGAACGCAGTATGTTGCTCGATGGGAAAGTCGCGATCGTCACAGGCGCTGGCCGTGGTATTGGCCGTGAGGAAGCGCTGTTGTTGGCAAAGCATGGGGCAAAAGTCGTTGTCAATGACCTGGGCGGGCATTTTGACGGGACCGGTCAAGACACTCGTCCGGCCCAACAAGTCGTTGATGAAATTAAAACCGCTGGCGGCGACGCAGTCGCTAATTATGAAAATGTGGCCGATTTCAAAGCTGCCAAACGCATCGTGCAGTGCGCAATCGACACCTTCGGCAAACTGAACATTCTCGTCAACAATGCCGGTATTTTGCGTGATCGTATGATCTTCAACATGGCCGAAGACGAGTGGGACGCCGTCATTGCCGTTCACATGAAGGGCACGTTCAATTGTACTCGGCATGCGTGTGAATACTGGCGTGAACAGCATAAACTTGGCAACATCCTCAATGGTCGAGTGGTCAACACCTCTTCGGACTCCGGTCTGCTTGGTAATGCGGGGCAACCGAACTACGGTCCGGCAAAAGCTGCGGTAGCAACCTTGGCTATTGTTGTTGATGCAGAAATGCAGAAATATGGCGTGACCGCTAATGCGATTGCTCCGGTCGCGCGCACCAGACTCACAGTTGACGCGACGCCGCAAACTGCAGGGGCAATGAACGCCAAAGAAGGAGAGTTTGATATTTTCAACCCCGGTCACGTCGCCCCGCTCGTGGTCTGGCTCTCCAGTGATGATGCGGCAAGCGTTCACGGTGAAGTGTTTCGTGTCGGTGGCGGCGTGGTGTGGCTCATGCAAGGGTGGCATACCGCCGCGACGGTGAGCAAACGAGGGGATTGGGATCCGTCCGAACTCGGTGCGAAACTCAAGGGCGAGCTTGTCAAAGGTGTGACGAAGAAAGAAACGATGGCGGAAGTCTTCCGCGCACTCAAACAGTCATAACCCCGTCCCCGGCAGAGAAACCTCTGCCGCCTCATGGGTGGGGGGATGGAAGACCACAGAGGTCGGAGCGTGGGGGAGGTGGAAGTAGAGCCTCTCTCCACCCGCCCATATCTACTTTTTAGAAACCGTTGTGATTCCACAAGCACTGTTCAACGTTCTTATTATCTGTCACGCTAACACGAGCCGCAGCATCATGGCGCATGCTTTCCTGAAAAGGATGCTGGCGGAACGCGGCGTCGACTATATTCGTGTCCGCTCTGGCGGCATCGCTATTTATGCGCGTGACAACATGATCCCTTCACTCGATGCACGTATGGTCCTGCGAGACTATGGTATCAACCTGCAGGAAAACGATCTCTCATCCATTGATTTAAAACGACATCGTCATCTGATCGATCAAGCTGACCTCATCCTTGCAATGACGCAGGAGCAGAAACAAATGCTCGACGCTTATCCGGAAGCGACGGGGAAACAGGTGTTCACGCTCAAAGAATTTGCTGGAGAGGAAGGTGATATTGACGACCCCGCCATGCAAGGGGAAGAGGTGTTTCGCGCCCGTATGATCGAGATCAGGCGCTGTCTAGAAAAGTCCTTCGAGAATCTGCTAAGACTATCGCATGAACGCTTTTGAAAACCCTTCAGACGCTGTTATTCACGATATTCTTGCCACCCCTAAAACAATCGCGGTTGTCGGCTGCTCCCCAGATCCAGATCGCGACAGCCATCAAATTGCCGCACTCCTCAAAGCCAAAGGACATCGGATTATTCCGGTCAATCCGACCAGTAAAGAAATTCTCGGCGAACGCTGCTACGCTTCAGTACGCGACATTCCTGACCATGTAGACATGGTAGACGTCTTTCGCCGCCCTGAGTTCGTGGATCAAATTGCTGAGGACGCGATTGCCGTCAAAGCCGCGATCTTGTGGCTCCAGCTTGATGTCATCAACGAACCGGCGGCCAGAAAAGCCCAAGAGGCCGGGCTCACCGTGGTCATGGACCGCTGCCCAGCTATTGAATATAGGCGGTTGTTCTAATGTCCAAACGCCGGCTCCACAATCTCCAGCCCTGGCAACGGCTCGATTCTGAAACCATCTACACTTGCCGTATTTTTTCACTCCAAAAGAATCGCAATCGTTCGCCGCGCGATGGGCGTGAACATGACTTCTTCGTCTTGGAAAGCGGTGACTGGGTCAACATTATCCCTGTTACGCCAGAGGATCAGGTGGTTCTCATTCATCAGTACCGACATGGAGTCGAAGAGTTTACCCTAGAAATTCCAGGGGGCATGGTAGACCCGCATGATCCATCCCCCTTGCACGCTGCACGGCGCGAAATGCAAGAAGAGACTGGTTATGACTCCGACGATATCGTCCCCTTAGGCGCCATCCATCCAAACCCTGCGATTCAGGGGAATCGGTGCCACACATTCTTAGCGCGCAACGTCGAGAAGCGCTTCGAGACCCAGTTCGATACGACTGAGGAAACCGAAGTAATTCTTGTTCCTAGAGCCCAGCTTCCAGATCTCGTACAGCAAGGGAAGATTACACACGCCTTAGTCGTCACCGCCTTTTATTGGTACGACTTGCTGCAACGCTCGTAAATTGGAGGTAAGTCCTCACCTCAATCCAGCCCTTCAATCAAGGGCAGTAGACGGGAGTCCTCAAGGGCTGCAAGGCGATGGCCAAGGCCTGCCAGGTATTCCGGATTAGAGGCAAACGCCAGGAACGCAGCGGGGCTGGCTTGCCGCACGAGCATGGCGGCGTCCCACCGTTCCTCAGCGGGGCCAATCAGAAACGGTCCCCCTTTGCCGAAGAACAGCACCTCACCGCCAGATTGTTCGAGATATGGCAGAGTATATTGCATATAAAGGCGATAGGCCGCCTCGCCAGAAATTGGAGTTTGGGGAGCAAGCTCTGGGGCAGCGGAATAGTTCGCAATGGTGCGGAATCTGAGCAGGTTGAGCATAACGACCGGCCCATCAATGCCCCGACTGAAAAATTCTCGCCCAGATTCTTGCGTGGGTTCTAAATACGTCTTCATAACAGCACTGGTCATATTTACTTGTAGGGCCAACACCTGTGGTTGAACGATTAGCAGATCGCTAGGTCTCTCTCACTGTTGGTGAGGCCCAAGTTAGAGTTCCATTCCCACCTGAGATTGCAAGGCGACTCTTCCGCGATCACTCAAGCGCAAGGCTCGGCTTTCACGGACCCGCACTACCCACTTCAACTCGATCATTTGCTTGAGGAGAGCGACTCCAAGCGCACCGGCGAGGTGATGCCGCCGTTCGCTCCAATCAAGACAGCGCCGAGTAAGCGGTCGCTGCGTGAGCGCTGCGAGCTCGATGCCAAGCGCTCTGAACCAGACCTCGCCTTTGGTCGTCACATGGTACCCCACGTCGTCATCACACAGGCAATTCCCCGCGTTCAAAGCTTGTGTCACCGCTACGCCGAGCTGCCCCGCAAGATGGCCATAGCAGGTGCGGGCGAACCGTAGCGTCCGCGCCCTGTCATTCTGCATCGTTGTTAACGCCGGGGCTGGGAACGCCACTCTCGACAGCGACTCAAGCAGTTCAGCCACGTGAGTATTGCGCAAGCGATAGTAGTGATGCCGGCCCTGAACTTCGACTGCCAGCAAATGGCCTCTGAACAATTTGTCGAGATGGGTGCTGGCCGTTTGCGGCGTAATCCGGGCAATGCGAGCAAGTTCGCCTGCGGGCAGCGCGCGTCCGTCCGCCAACGCCGCCAGGATTCTCGCAGGCGAGGGATCGCCAATCAGCGCAGCGGTCGAGGCAATATCAGGATCGATGTCAGCATCAATGCGGACCATCTACGGACTGTAACATGAGCGGCATGTACAGCCTAGTCAAAACTTCGATGCAGGTCGAAATGTACCTATGCTCTTATTGAGCCGTCACGGGGAATTCAAGCGAGCCCGTGTGTTGACTCACGACCGCATACAGGAGGAATTATGACTCAGCAAGATAAATCGCAACCGCGTAATCCACAAGATTTGCTTCGCGCGGCAGAGCACATCTATCATGCTTGGGATGAGGCGCTAGGCAAGAAGGACCTTAAGGCAGCCTTAGCGCTGTACGCATCTGATGCAACGATTGAGAGTCCGCTCGTTCGTCACCTGTTAGGGTCCGAGGTTGGTGTTTGCCGGGGGCATGAGGATCTCCGTCGTTTTATTGAGATCGTGTTCCAGCGCACCCCAGCGGTGCAGCAGCGTTTCCGCGCCGGCTTCTTCACAGATGGAAAGACCCTTATGTGGGAGTATCCCCGCATTACGCCCGAAGGCGAGCAGGTGGACCTGGTAGAGGTCATGGAGTTACAGGATGGCCTGATTCAGCGCCACCGCGTTTATTGGGGCTGGTGCGGCCTCAAAGTGCTGGAAAAGGACGAATATCGCCGGTGAGAAGGCGTCGCACGGAGCCGCTACGTAAGCTCCGGCGCCGCCACCAGTTCGGCGCATTGGCTAGGTGGACTGGCCAGAGGTCGATGCGCTGACGGTAAATCCGATCTCCTGGCCGTGTGATAATTCCAGAGTATGCCCGTCAGGATCGCGCAAGAACGCCCAGTATCCGATAGGAGGACCGCTGTCTTGCGGTTCCTTGAGCAGGGAGCCGTCCGCCCGCGCCTGAGCACACAGTTCGTCGACACGCTCACGGCTTACACACCCCACACCTAAATGGGCCATCGGACGCAATTGGATTGTAATCTCGCTCGCTTGTATCAGCACGATCACGAATGGCCGCGCGCAGTCGGTAATCCACGCCACGTCGACGCCTTCATCGCGCCGTCGGTGAACGACGCGCATATCAGCGTACATCGCATAGAAAGCAAGACTCCGATCCATGTTTGTTACTGATAGGGCTACGTGGGTGAATCCAATATCGACCATAGTGTTCCTCCGTGTCCATCCCTGCCCTACCCCACGGTGAGCAATTCAAGGACATGTCCACTGGGGTCACAAAAGTACACGCCGCGTCCGCCGCCGCGATGGTTGATCTTCATGTCCTCGCGGGAGTACGGCCCGCTGCCATAGACGAGGCCCTCTGCCTGAATGCGAGCAAAGATCGCTTCGAACTCCGCTTCGCTGACCTTGAACGCATAGTGTTGAATCGCGACATTACTGCTGTCGGCAAAATCCAGCGTTAGAGCGTCATTCACCTGCACGGGCGCGAAATGATGCACAGCGCTCTCCTTGAACGGGAGGCCGAAAATTTTCGCGAAGAATTTCGCCGACGCGACTCTGTCGTGCGCCGGCACGATGGTGTGGTTGAGTTCAATCGCCATAACAAACCTCCTTACTTATTGTAGGGCTTCCCTAAGGCAGATGGCTACGATCTCTACTCATAGAGGAGCCAAGCAAAAGCTGACGCTTGCCAAGTTGCTATTCGACGCCTCTCACGCACCTCCCTTTGTTGCGGTGTTGCTCGCCGCCATGTATTTTCAAAGCTATTACTTGGGTTATCGGAGACCGTACAATATGTCAAGTAGAGACTTGGAAAATTTGTCTTTGTCCGTTCGCCCCGCCCCAGAGCGGCTGCTCATGCTGCTGAAAACTCGCGGCCCGCAGACGGCGGCTGATCTCGGCGCCAAGCTCGCTATCACCGGCGAGGCGGTGCGGCAGCAACTCCTGAAACTGGCGAGCGAGGGACTGGTCGAGGCGACAGCGGAGACGCGCGGGGTTGGACGCCCCTCACAGGTCTGGCGACTGACGGCGTCAGGCCACACACGCTTTCCTGATACCCACGCCGAGCTGACGGTGCAGCTTATCCAAACCGTGAAAACCGTGCTCGGCGAAGAAGCACTGGAGCGGCTTATCACAGCGCGTGAACAAGAAACGCACGCCGCGTACATGACTGCTCTGGAAGGGGTTATCGATCTCCGGTTGCGCATCGCGCGGTTAGCGGCGCTGCGCAACCGTGAGGGCTATATGGCTGAGTGGCGAGTCGAAGATGAGGGCTACCTGCTGGTTGAGAACCACTGTCCGATCTGTGCGGCGGCGACGGTCTGCCAGGGGCTGTGTCGCACCGAACTCGAGCTCTTCCGCGATGTGCTAGGGGCGGGAACAACAGTCACCCGCGTGGATCATATTCTCGCCGGCGCGCGACGCTGTGCGTACCGAATTGCACCTGCCGACGCCAACACGCATGGACCAGCAGATCGAACTTCAAAAAAGCAACAGCCAACACCGCCGGGGACACGGCGCGCGCCTCGGACGAATATTCACAAAAAGTGAACTCTTTACTTCTCGCGTCACTCTATCCCGACGGTGGACGCGCCTTAGTGACGACAAAAATAAAGGATGAACGCGAGCTTTTCGAGCGCCTGGTCCAGAGTCCCCCACGGCATCAACTTCGCAAAGTCCAGCGCTGCCCGCATAGGCTCAGCTACCCTTTGTTTGTTCTGTCGTCAATTGTCCGTGGTCTACTTCAAGTGATAGGCAAACACCGGTTATTGCTTTTTACTCCCGGCCCAACTGCCCTGCACTGCTAACCCCTCTAAGGCGAGCCCATAGCCCAGATTGTCCAGCATCAGCCGCTTGAGCTGTTGTGTGAGTGCGACCCGCGCATAGCGCACGGTGAGGGGCGGCTGCTTGACGATCTGTCGTGCTAACTCCCAGGCCCGCTCCAGCACCTGCTCGCGCGGTGCGACTTCGTTGACGACGCCCAGCGTGAGCGCCTCCTGCGCTGAGAGCGTCTGCCCCGTAAGCAGAAAATACCGCCCCCGGTTCGGCCCTAACAACAAGGGCCAGATCACCTGCATGCCATCGCCCGGCACGAGGCCATTGATGAAATGGGGATTGTCCTGGAAGGTGGCGGTCTCAGAGGCAATAACGATGTCGCAGAGGACTGCGAGCTCCGAGTGAATCGTGACTGGACCGTTGACGGCGGCGATCATCGGGACTTCAATGTCGAGCATGTTCATGACCAGCTTCCTGCCATCCCAGAACACTTTGTCCCACGCGCGAGACGTATTGAAGGTCCACTGCTGCCCACGGGCATAGTGGGCCACGAAAGCGTCTCCCGTCCCTGTCACGATCACCGCGCGGTTCTCCGGATCGCTGCCGATGTCGTAGTAACACTGGCCTAATTCATCGTGGGGCTCTTTCCCCCACCGCAACGTCCCACCATCCGTATGCAAGCGCATCTGCAAGATACCGTCGCGCCGTTCCAACTGAATGGACTTAAACTTGTTTGCGTATTCTTCCAGATGAGCCACAGTCAGCCTCCTTTTCAGCGCCCTGGAGCGCTGGCCATCTTCTACCGTCCTGCTCTTAACCGTGATTTATCAATGATCCTGTCTTATCCGCTATCAGAGCAAGGACAGCTTTGTACGGGTCGCTCAAGCTTCTAATAGCTCCATGCTTCCTCCGGCGAAGCGCAGAAGAGAGGCGCAGTAGAATTATCACCCTGAGTGAACAAAGGGACGCTCAGGCTGACCTGTCCTGAGTCCGTCGAAGGGTTCTTTGCTCCGCTCAAAATGAGAGGCTCGTGGAGCCGCCGTATCAAGTGGACGAATGTTCTGCGGCTCGATCTCGTGCAAACGGCCTGCGCCTCTATCTGCTTTCCGTGGCCTACTTCAAGACAAGGCCCTTGCAATCTCCCTGGTCGCGCCAGCGGGCGAGCATCTTGAAAAAAGAGGGCGCACCCTGAGGATACTGCGTCCCAACAAATCCTATGCCTGTATTTTGCCCCTCCCCATTGTAGTAGCCCGGCGTGCAGACATTTTGGTACTCGGTCAAGGCATTCGGTTTCGTCATCAACTCGACCCAGTCAGCCTCAGCCTCAAGTGTTGGCTCGACTGACGTTGCCTCGCGAGCATTGACCTCGGAGATGAGCTGCGCAATGTGCTGCGCCTGCCCTTCTATCAGGTAGGTAAAGTTTGGGGCCAACCCCGTTTGGGTCATCCCCATATGGAAACAGTTTGGAAAACCACAACTCAGGAGCCCGTGGTAGGTCCGCATCCCCTGTGCCCAGGCATCGGTGAGACGCACGCCATTGCGCCCATACAACTCAAACTCGGCCCGCCGGGTGTACGCAGTTCCAACCTCAAATCCGGTGGCGAAAATCAAACAATCGACTTCATATTCCACCCCCTCCACCACAACGCCATGCTCGGTCACCCGATCAACTCCTTTGCCCTTGGTGTCTACCAGTTTGACACTGGGCCGGTTGAAAGTCGGGAGATAGTCATCATTGAAGGTGGGCCGTTTACACCATTGTCCGTACCACGGCTGGAGCGCCGCGGCCGTTTGCGAGTCAGTGACGATCGTGGACACACGCTCACGAATCTCGTTCATCTGCTGGAAATCAGCGATCTCTGTCAGCAGCGCCCTTTCTTTTTCTGTGAGATCGGCGTTATTTCTTCGCGAAAACAGCCTGGTCAACTTCTTGAAGAGACTTGTCCATCCATCGTTCACGAGATCTTCTTCGACGGGTCTCCCAGCCATGAGGGTGCAAAAGTTATTATTGCGGTGCGCTTGCCAACCTGGATTGAGGGTCTTTACCCACTCAGGGTCGGTAGGCTTATTGCCCCGCTTATCTACCGATGAGGGCGTGCGCTGGAACACATAGAGCTGCTTGGCATGTTGGCCGAGATGGGGCACACATTGGATGGCGGTGGCTCCAGTGCCAATAATGCCTACCCGTTTGTCGTGAAGTTTGTGTAAGCCTCCGGCGCTATCTCCTCCAGTGTAGTGGTAATCCCACCGACTGGTGTGGAAGGTGTGTCCTGTGAATGTCTCAATTCCTGGGATTCCTGGCAACTTGGGACGGTTCAGTGGGCCACTGCACATGATCATGAAACGTGTTTGGAATACGTCATCGCGATCAGTCGTGATCGTCCACCGTTCCGTTTCATCGTTCCATCTCGCCTCTTTGATTTGGGTCTGAAAGCACGCGCGGTCGTAGAGCTTGAAATGTCGCCCGATCCTCTTGGCATGTTCGAGAATCTCCGGCGCAAACGAGTACTTCTCCTTGGGCATATAGCCGGTCTCTTCTAACAGGGGCAAATAGACATAGGATTCAACGTCACACTGTGCCCCGGGATAGCGATTCCAGTACCAGGTGCCGCCAAAATCTCCGGCTTTCTCGATAATGCGAATGTTTGTAATCCCTGCTTCTTGCAGCCGAGCTGCAGCCAAAAGACCACCAAAGCCGCCGCCAATAATCACGACATCGAGTTCTTCGTGCAGTGCAGGACGTGTGAATCCTGGTTCCACATACGGGTCCACATTGTAGTGGGTAAACTGGCCCGTAATTTCCTGATATTGATTATTCCCGTCTGCCCGCAGTCGCTTGGTCCGTTCTGCGGCATACTTCTCACGCAGGGTCTCGGGGTCAAAGCCGAGTTCTTCGGCAGTTGGTAGACGGTTCGGTGTAGAGTGGATGGCTGCTTCACTCATTGTGTGAATACTCCTTACAACGTGAAATGTTGGACATTGATAAACGTAATACCTTTATATAGAAGCAGATCGGCCCGGCGCGGTCTCCGAATCGGTTTCCTGAGGCCCCCCGGTTGCGGTGGTGACCCCCCCGTCGCGCTTCTGCTCGAACACGAAGCCCTCGTAGCCCTGGGCGGCGACTTCGGAGATGCGCTGGAAGTAGAGGGGACCACCCAGGTGCGCACAGAACTGGCGAGGCTTGCCCGGAATGTTCGCTCCCATGTACCAGGAATCGGTGAGGGGGTAGAGCGTCGCGTTGGCGAGCGCGGCGACCTCTTGGTCCCAGTTCTGCTCGGCGTCGGGGGTCGGCTCGATGGCGCCCAGGCCGCGTTCACGCAAGTAGCTCATACAGTCGCCAATCCATGTCGACTCAAGCTCGGCGCCGAGAGGCATGTTGAAGAGCACCGAGGGTGACCCAGGGCCGTGGATCATAAGGAGGTTAGGGAAGTCGGATATGCCAATGCCGAGGTAGGTGTTAAAACGCGTGCGCCACTTCTCCGATAGGCCGACGCCACCGCGCCCCTTCGGGTTGAGACGCACCAGCGCGCCAGTGACGGCGTCATAGCCCGTCGCCAGCACGAGCATGTCGAGCTGATGTTCGCCCGTCGTGGTGCGCACGCCTGTCGGCGTGATCTTCTGCATCGGATCTTCGCGCAGGTCGACCAGGGTGACGTTGTCACGGTTGAAGGTTTCGTAGTAGCCATTGTCGAGGAGCTGGCGCTTGGTGCCCAGGTAGTAGTCGGGCAGCAGCTTCTCGGCGGTTTTGGGATCGCGCACGGTCTCGCGGATCTTGCCGCGCACGAACTCGGCCAGTGAACGGTTGGCCTCCTTGTCGGTCAGGATATCGGCATAGCTGCTAAAGAGGAGGTGAAACCCACCCTTCTGCCATAGCTCTTCGTAGAGCGCCTGGCGCTGCTCGGCAGTGTCCTCAGAGGCCAAGCGTTTGGTGATCTCGATGGGCATACCCGCAGGGGACGCATTCAGCTGCGCGCGGATGGCGGGCCAGTTCTCACGGACCTGCCGCACCAGCTCGGGGTCGAGGGGACGGTTGCGAGCTGGGATGGTGTACTGCGGCGTACGCTGGAACACCGTCAGGTGCGCTGCCTCGCGGGCGATCTCGGGAATCGCCTGCACCCCCGAGGAGCCGGTTCCGATCACGCCAACCCGCTTGCCGACAAATGAGACAGTCTCCTGCGGCCAGCGACCGGTGTGGTAGCATTCACCAGCGAAGTCGTCGATTCCAGGAATGTTGGGTTTGTACGCCGCCGAAAGGGTGCCGACCGCGCAGATCAAAAACTGGCAGCAGATGCGTTCGCCTGCGCTGGTCTCTACCAACCAGCGTTGCTTCTCTTCGTCGTAGCGAGCATCGCGTATCCAGGTTTCGAGCTGGATGTCGCGACGCAGGTCGAGCCGGTCGGCCACGTACTCGAGATACGCCAGCACCGAGGGCTGGTCGGGTTGGGTGTCAGCCCAGTCCCACTCCCGCACGAGATCTTCAGAGAACGTGTAACAATAAAAGGGACTGCCCGGACCATCGACCCGCGCGCCGGGGTAGCGGTTCCACCACCATGTGCCGCCCACACCAGCGGCCCCTTCGTAGACCCGTACCGAGAAGCCCATCTTGCGTAGGTGGTGCAGAGCGTAGAGACCACCTACGCCTGCCCCGATGATGATCGCATCATATTGCTTGATCGGCCCCTGAGCGGTGGCCGTCGGCGACTGCTGAATATTGACCATGTCGTCCCTCCTTCACGGATTTTCACATCCGGTGATCGTTCACTGTTTGCGTCAGGATAGTGTTTTCGTATCTGGGAGTGCTGCATGCAAAGAACTGAATGCTTTCCCGCCATTTCCTCTCTATGGCCTACTTCACGATGAGCCCGGCTAAATCCCCTTGTGCCCGCCAGCTAGCGAGCATTTGGAAAAAGCGCACTGCGCCATGAGGGTATTGGTTTTGGAGGAACCCTTGTCCCTCTTGGAATATTCCCTCGCCGTTGTAATAGCCCGGCGTACAGGCGTTTTGATACTCGGTCATCGGGCTTGAGCCGCTCACCACCTCTATCCATTCGGCCTCCGCCTCAGCCGTTGGTTCGATAGACTGCGCATTGCGAGCGGTCACCTGTGAGATGACCTGGGCCACGTGCTTGGCCTGGCCGTCCACAATATACGTGAAGTTCGGCGCGAGTCCCGTCTGCGTGAGCCCCATATGGAAACAATTGGGAAAGCCATGGCTCAGGAAGCCATGAAAGGTGCGCATTCCCCGCGCCCACGCGTCGGAGAGCGACACACCATGGCGGCCGTAGACCTGGCACTCAGCCCGTCGGGTGTATGCTGTCCCGACCTCAAAGCCCGTCGCGAAGATCAAGCAGTCCACTTCGTACTCGACTCCATCGACGACGACGCCATGCGCAGTCACGCGATCGACGCCTTTCCCCTTGGTGTCGACCAACTTCACGTTCGGCCGATTGAAAGTAGGGAGGTACTCGTCATTGAAGGTGGGCCGTTTGCACCATTGTCCGTACCAAGCCTTGAGGGCTTCGGCGGTGTGCGGGTCGTTCACGATCGTGGACACACGACCGCGAATGTCATTCATCTTCTGGAAATCGGCAATCTCGGCCATGAGCGCCATGTCATCGTCGGAGAGGACCGAGCTCTCTTTCCTGGCAAGCAAAGCCGCCATCTTCTTGAAAAGGCTCGTCCACCCATCATTGACCAAGTCTTCCTCGACCGGCACCTGCGCGAAAAAGGAGGTGAAGTTTTCGTTGCGATGGGACTGCCAGCCCGGCTTCAGCGTCTTCACCCATTCGGGATCAGTGGGTTTGTTCCCCCGCTCATCGACCGATGACGGGGTGCGCTGGAACACATACAACTGCTTGGCGTGTGCCCCGAGATGCGACACACACTGGATCGCAGTGGCTCCCGTGCCGATAATGCCCACCCGTTTGTCGTGCAATTTATGGAGATTGCCTGTGGTATCGCCGCCCGTGTACTCATAATCCCATCGGCTGGTATGGAAGGTATGTCCGGTGAAGTGCTCGATGCCTGGGAGCCCAGGCAGCTTGGGCCGGTTGAGCGGTCCACTGGACATAATCAGGAAGCGGGCTTGGAAAACATCGTTGCGATCAGTGGTGATAGTCCACCGCATAGTCTCTTCGTTCCACCGAGCCTCTGTGAGTTGGGTCTGGAAACACGCACGCTCGTACAACTGGAAATGCCGCCCGATCCGCTGGGCGTGTGCAAAGATCTCCGGCGCAAATGAGTACTTCTCCTTAGGGATATACCCGGTCTCTTCTAGGAGTGGCAGATAGACGTACGATTCAATGTCACATTGGGCGCCGGGATAGCGATTCCAGTACCACGTCCCACCGAAATCCCCTCCCTTCTCAATAATGCGCAGGTTCGTAATCCCTGCTTCTTGCAGCCGGGCTGCAGCCAAAAGACCACCAAAGCCACCGCCAATAATCACAACATCGAGTTCTTCGTGCAGGGCAGGACGTGTGAATCCCGGTTCCACATACGGGTCCACATTGTAGTGAGCAAACTGGCCCGTAATTTCCTGATATTGATTATTCCCGTCTGCCCGCAGTCGCTTGGTCCGTTCTGCGGCATACTTCTCACGCAGGGTCCCGGGGTCAAAGCCTAACTCTTCAGCAGTCGGGATGCGGTTTGGTTGAGATTGTGGAACGGTTTGACTCATCGCGTTAGTCCTCCTCTAAAAGAAGTAAAATGTGGGACCTTGATAAAATTAGGCCAAGAGGTCTCCTGTCGTGCAAACAGACGCCGCTAGACGAACTTGCGGATCAACGCCGCATAACGGTCCAGTACGGTCTGTTGTTTGTCAGGGCTCCCCGGCGAGATCATGAACAAAATGCGATTAAAGCCCAATTTCGTCAGCTCCTCAATCCGGGCCTCGATCCCGCGCGGAGCCATTTCCTCAGCTGTCAGTATGCTCAGATCGAAGCGATCTTTGGATCTTCCGCGCCGCGCGGCTTCCGCTCGGATGGCCTCGATCCCGCCTGCCAGATCGATCCCCGCGTCGACGGGAAACCAGCCATCGCAATACTCTACGACCCGCTGGGGAACCCACTTGGACCACGCTCCCATGAGGACAGGCGGCCCACCGGCTTGCACAGGCTTAGGCCAGCACCAGAGGGGCTCGAAATCCACGAACTTACCGTGGTACTCCGCGACCTCTTTCGTCCAGATTTCTTTCATCGCCAAGATGCGCTCACGGGTGACTTTCCACCGATCCTTGAACTCGACGCCGTGGTCGGCCATCTCTTCAGCATTCCAGCCCGCGCCGATGCCAAACAAAAATCGCCCGTTCGCCACGCGATCGAGACACGCGAC
>JACXTT010004064.1_pt1 | contig 21959 bp, 12 predicted proteins | sample 9270951 | NCBI WGS metagenome assembly JACXTT01 (sample SAMN15532306, study PRJNA645909) | rock metagenome | isolation source: weathered quartz diorite | place: Puerto Rico | collected 2017-06-21
GCTGCGACTACAACCACCCTGGCGCGGACGTTGTAGTCCTTCATCGTCTGTGCATCGACGAAATGCACACCGCTGGCCTTGCCCGTATTCGGGTCAACGGTAACTTCGCGCACTACCGCCTCAGTGCGCACCGTCAAGTTGCCGGTGTCCATTGCGGGATAAATTAATCCGGTCGGAGAATCAAATGCTGCGTGGATATCACAGCCGCCTTGCCTGTCGCAGGCGCCGCGACCATAGCATTGGCTCCGATATTTGTTGTGCTTTAACCCGTCGCTGGTGACGCCTGCTCGGTACTGCGTTAGCACGCGACCCATCTTTTTAATACCTTGCTTGAGCATGACTTCAGAACAGCTCAGCTTGGTGGGACGCTGGAATATACTGTCGGGAAGATAGGGAAGATTTTCCTTAACGCCACTGATACCCAGGTACAGGTCCACCTTGTCGTAATAAGGAGCGATGTCGCTGTAGCTGATGGGCCAATTTTCTCCATAACCATCACGATCCTTGGCTTTGAAATCGTAATCAGAGAACCGGAGCGCCAGGCGTCCCCAGATGTTGGTCTTGCCACCCAGGCAGCGAGCCCGGACCCAAGCATAGTTAGTGCCTGTGTAGGGGTTCTCACGCTCATCCACAACAATGTTCTTTACGTAGTCATTGTTGCCGACGTAGCTGTGAAGATGTTTGGATTTCTCAAAGCCCGGACCGTAGGGAGGGTTGCGGATTGTGTATTCATTAAAGTTGAGAGCGTGATGGTCGGGCGGAAGCTTTCCTCGATGAGGATTGTCGTAGGGCCACTCCATCGACCGCAATTCCTGCTCGATGGGGAGCTTCTTGCCCGCTTCGAGCATCAGAACTTTCAGGCCGTGAGTGGTCAGGACATGTGCCGCCATACCGCCAGCAGCACCGGATCCCACCACGATCGCATCGTAGATCTTGTTTAGATTAACTCCTGACTCCATCATCGAGAAGGTTCTCCGTGCGTTACTCTGGCCCCATTGGGTTGCAGTTGTGTTCCCCAGCAGGGCAAACAGGATGTTTCAAAGAGATATCCGTCGCCTCGGTGGTGGACGGCCATGTGCAGACTTTCCCCCCTAGTGGATCAGAAGCTTAAGCCAATACGTCGAAGTGAGCGCGTACCGCTCAGAAATGCAATTTTAAGGCGAATTGGAGCTGCCGCTGCGGTATGACCGTCGAGGTGATTGTTCCGGCTGCGCCTGGACCATCGCTGACGAATCTATCCGGCAGTGCAAACACCGCGTGGTTGAAAGCGTTAAACATCTCGAATCTGAACTCCAGGTTTTTGCTTTCCGTGATATTGAATACTTTGCGCAGTGAGAAATCGCTCTCCACGGCGCCCGGCCCCTCAAGAATGTTTTTACCTGCGTTGCCGAAGGTGAACTGCGCGGGCAGCGGGAAACAGTCGAGATTATACCAATGATTGATTGAGCGCTGGCTGCTCGGCAAGTTGCCATTGCAAACCGCATCGCTGCGAGTCAAGCCCACAGAACCGGTGTTCGAGGGATCGCTGTCAATCTGCGGCGAAAACCAGAAACCGCTATGGATGGTGAATATTCCACCCAGGTTCCAGCCGCCAAAAACCAGGTCCGCAACTCTACTCGAGTTCACGTATGGCTGACCTTTTCCGAACGGGAGTCGGTAGTCAAAACTTGTGACCCAACGGAATGTCGAATCAAAGTCGGAGCGACCGTACTCGTGGCTGAGATCGTAGCTGTTTTGCGGTGTCGGATTCGCACAGCAGATTTCGGGCTGATCGTTGAGCGACTTGCTGAAGGTGAAGGAGCTCAGAAACATCAGTCCATGAGTCAGACGTTTCTCCGCTTTGAGTTGCAGGGAGTGATAGTTCGAATTGCCACGATCGACGATGTTGTTAAATCCACCCAAGAGAGGATAGGGCCGCCTCGATTGGATATCGCCTGGCCCAGGAACTCTGACCTGATTCAGATCGAGCATGCTTTGGAGATGCGTTCCCTTGGAACCAACGTACGCAACTTCGAACAACAGGGCTCCCGGAAGTTCCTGTTGGATGTTCAGGTTCCATTCATCGATTACGGGCGCGTGCAAATGTGTATCAGTTCCTTCTGCAGAGGTGGTAACAGATGCTCCCGTGATGGTGTTAGGGTCGATATGCGGAAATCCTCCGGAGACTGTCAGCAGCGGAGTAACTCCGTCGCTGGTAAAATTCAGCTCAGAGACAAACGGTAAATTGTAGTAGAGCTGGAAGGGGTCGCCAGTGCGGGTTTCCTGGTAACTAAAGAAGCGACCATAGCCCGAACGCACGACCGTGTGCGGCAGAACCTGCCAGGCAAATCCAACACGCGGGGCGAAGTCAGTTTTATCCGTGAACACCAGACCACGCGATGCGCCGTTCTTTCCCGCGAGAACCAACTTACCAGTGGCAAAATCCAGATTCGACATCTGGTCATTAGCGTCGTAAATGGGGGTCGTGTAGTCGTAGCGGAGACCCAGGTTCAAGGTAAATTTCGAGTTTACTTTGATGTCGTCCTGGGCAAATCCTCCATACGTATTCTGGCGGTTGTGAAGTGTGCCGCCGAGTGTAATATTGGAGCGAAACGGTAATCCCAAAAGGGCATCCGCCAGAGGATTGCCGCTGCCGTCGGCGGAGCCATCAGAAGAGGTAAATTGCCCACCAAAGAAGAAACTGCCTCGCGGGGCGCTCAGTTGTAGCAGGTCGAAGTAGCTGCGGTGGAATTGCGCTCCCACCTTTAAAGAATGCTTTCCGTGAACGATACTTAGGGTATCGCCGTACTGAATTTCCTGAGATGTGCTCACGGTTGGCGCGAAGCCGGGATAACCAAGGTTGCTGAAGGCCCCGCCAACTTGGAAAAGCGTGACCCCGTTAAAGGTTGGATCGTCGGGAACGCCGGGAACCTGTAGTTGAGGCGGCGGAAGATTAAGCCCATAGGCCGCAACCCCATTCGCATAGTGAGAACGGCCAAGCCCCACCCGCAAGTCGTTTACCACATTCGAACGTATGGCCCAAGTATGCCCGACGGCGAATCCGGTGGTGTCATTGAAGGAATCTCCTGCGCCGTCGCTGCCATCGGCGAGACCGGGCAATGGGGGTGCTTGAAAACCCTTGACGTGGCTGATGGAGAATCGACCGAAGACTTGCTGTTTTTGGCTAATCGAATAATCGATTCGCACATCACCCTGATCGGTATTGTTGGTTCCAGGTGAATTTACGACGTAATTGTTGGCAGTTCCGGGAGCATTCGGCGCGGGGTACAGGGAAACAATGTTGTGAGCGACGGTATCGAAACGGTTAGCGGGGATGATGTTTCCGGGAAAGGGCGTGCGCACAACCTTGCCACCCACCGTGGTCGTGCTTTTAGGATCGTAGATGACGGTGTCGGGAAGGAGCGAACTAAAATCACCGTTTATTTCTGCCGGAAGGGGGACCGTGGAAGTAATGGTTGTTGGCGCCGCAATGCGCGTCCCCTGGTAGTTGACAAAGAAGAAGAGTTTGTTTCGTACGATCGGCCCGCCCAAGGTAAAACCGAACTGGTTCTGCCGGAAAGGCGCCTTCTTGTCGTCCTTTGGCTCGAAGTAGCCGCGGGAATCGAGTGCTGAATTGCGCAGGAACTCAAACAAGGTTCCATGAAAAGAATTCGTACCCGATTTGCTAGTGGCATTGATGACGGCGCCGCCGCTACGTCCGAACTCTGCTGAATAGTTACTGGTCTGCACTTTAAACTCTTCCAGCGCGTCAACGTTTGTCTTCACCACATTCCACCCACCGTAATCGTTTGAATTGTTGTCGATACCATCCAGGATGTAGTTGTTCAAGAGGCCGCGAACGCCATTCACCGAAAACGCTCCGCCGGCGTTGTGGTTAGCGGGCGAGACCGACCTATCGATCCCGGATCCACTCTCGAGAATTCTCGTGACGCCTGTCGTCAGCACCGCCAATTGCGCGTAATCGCGTCCATTCAAGGGAAGATCCGTAATCTGCTGACTCTGGATCACGGTGCCGAGCGCGGAAGATTCAGACTGAAGCAGCGGGGCTGTGCCGTTTACGGTCAGCTCCTGATTTACCGAGCCCACCCCCAGAGTAAAGTCCACGCGAAGGCGGTCCTGCACATTCAGAACAATTCCGGTGCGTGTAATCGCTTTGAAGCCCTGCGCCTCGACTTCGACGCTGTAGTTTCCGATCTTCAGAGGCGTGGCTATGTAGCTGCCCTCTGAATTCGTACTGACCTCAGTTTTCACGTTGGTGCCCGTATTGATGAGAGTCACCACTGCTTTGGGCACAACCGCCCCGGTGTGATCGATGACCGTGCCGACGATTGTGGCGGCGTCCGTCTGGGCGTAAGCGACTAGCGAGGAGAACAGCGACGACGCGAGCCACAGACAGCCGATAATTCGAAGATGCTTTGTCATGGATGTGCCTCGATAATAGAAGATCGAAACTGCCGAACCGTTGAATAAGCGGTCGGGCTGTAGCCGGGAAGCGACGTGGTCGCTCTTCATGCGTCCGCCCCCCCTCGAATCGATTCGGAATTCTTTCCATCCTGACCCTCGACGGTTGCGCCTGATGCATGTATTTCATCCGCCGCAATATGCCGGTCGGCAAGATCGGCCTGACAAGCCAGACTGGATGGCGACTTCTTAATACTGGCCGTGCCGCTCTGCCAAAACGTTATTTCCCCGCTAGGTGGGATCGATTTCTTCGATGTGCCCACAACTCAAGCGCTTTACTAAAACGCGTGTGATTGAAACATCCCCCCCAATACGTTGTCAAGTAATATATGAAAACTTGATGCCGCTTTCTCGGTACCGCCGGGCCCCGCTTCCTGGAGGCGGCAGCTGAGATGGAAGTTTAGACAAACTGACAAAAGACGTGCCGGCCACTTGAACCGGGTTATGTTCAACGATCTCACCACCGGCCAGCCCGAGTCGCTGCAGTCCAACCTGATCATGGCCGAGCCATGCCCATTCCTAAGCCGCAAGTTCCCCAAGTGTTTGATCATTCATCCAACCGAGACAAAGGGAGCTGCCATGGGAGCAGGCAAGGCCCTTACGGCAGGTGGGCTTTTCGTCGGTCAATCAAACGAGATCTTTGAAGTATTGCGCGATCGGGCCGCAGATGCGGATGACGCCAGACACGAGTCTTAGCCGTGGTTCAATTGCGAAGCCGTCTTTCTGCTCCAAGTCAGCGGGCGCTGTGCTTGCAGCTAGCGGTCACACCCTCCCAACCTTTCTGCACGATGAACGCTATTACTACTGCGTCTGTTCAAGCGGGTTGTGGATCTTGTTTTTCGGAGATGGATACCGGCTGCTGCGCGTCCTTCTTGCTGATTAAATTCATGGCAGCCTGATAAAGCTTGGAACGCAATTGATAACGCTCATTGGCACGCGTAATGTAGCGAACTGCGATTTCCACGCCGCCGCCTACCGGCTTTACATTGATGGCTGGGGCTGCTGATAGCGCACGCATGTTTCGGGAATGTGCGGCGTGCTGCCACTCTTTTTCCGCTTGACCTGCGCTCTCTGCGGTGGCTTCCATCACGGTCTTTTGAATGGCGTCAACCACCGGATATGGATTCTGGCTCGATGCCACCACCAGAGTAAGTTCATCCCAAAGCCACTGGCCCGAAGTGGAAAAATTGAAATAGTGACCCTCGATAGCGAAACTGTTGGTGAAAGTCACGCGTCGCCCGGTCGGATGCCCAGAGTCGGTCCAGTTGCCGGTTTCTAGCAATACGGTATGAAACATTCCGAGCTCTGCTACCTCTCCTGTGACCCCGTTAATCTCTATCCAATCCCCTAGGCGTATCCCATTTTTGCCCATCAGAACAAACCACCCGAAAAAGCTCACAATGAAGTCTTTCAGCGCTACGGTAAGACCTGCGCCAGCAAGTCCCAAAAAAGTTCCCAATTGGGTCGGCGGCCCGAAAATCACGAGCACGATCAAACCCAAAGCAATGATTTGCACGCCGGTGCTTATCACCGCGTGGAGAGTGTCGACCTGACGCTGGTCCAGTCTGACTCTCTTAAGAAGACGTTTAAGCAGGCTATCGAAAAAGATCCCGATTAACACGATAGCTACAATGACAGCAGCCCCGGATAGCAGGCTATGAATTACGGATCCTTGCCTGGCGCCGACGACTTCGATCCATTTCCTATAGGTTTCGGCCAGTCGCTTCTGATCCTCGATGCGCTCGTTCAAGTTGGTGAGGTCTTTTACAACGACCGAGCGGCGTTTCGTTGCTCTGACGAGCTCAGCCGATGTGTCGCCGGGAGAGGCCGTGGAATTTGCAACCGGAGGAGACGTATGTCCGCTCCCGACCGTATCCTCACTGCCTTGCTTCTGGATCTTGATGTTCGATTCAAGAGCGTCGCGCTTTGTTGTGAATGCGACCACTGCCGTTTCTGCATCTTGTCTGGCCTGCCGCAGTTCCAATTCCTTATCGTGCAGCTGCGACCATTGCAGGTAGTGGTGAACAAGGCCGTATACATCGGGCAGAGTCGTGGTATTAACCGTCGTGCTGTCGGCGATTTTCGAGGCCGCATCGTGCTCCTTCATCAATTCTTCAATTCGTCCCTGGGCATCCCCGCCAGCAAGAGCTAGTTCCTGTTTCGCGTTGTCGACCTCATCCTGATCGAGCTCCGCCTGGACCTTCGCTTGTTGCAGTTGATCGTCCAGGCTATCCGCTCTAGCACCGGTTGCCTTTGCCGACGCTGCAGTAAGCTGCGCGACCCGTGCGTTGTCCCGTTCCAGAGCGTTCTCCGCATCTTGCAATCTTGTTTGGCTCTCTTTGGCTTCAACAGTCAAGGTCGCAGGGTGCTCTTGTGCCTCGCGCACGCCTGCGGCGAACGCGAGGTCCATCTCGCGATCACCGAGGCGCAATGCTTCCTGTGCCAAGGGCAATTCGTCCGCGCTAGTTGGCATTTGTACAAAATGGCGCGCCGTATACAGAGAGCCCTGGTCGACTACGGAGCCCGATCCTGCCGGGGACGGCTTCCCTGGTGTTGGCAATGCGGTCGCCGACTTGCTAGTTCGAAACAATCCGAAGGCAATGAGTCCTAGCAATATAATCAGCGCAATCGTTGCAATTTGTTTCGTCGTTTTCATTGCCGTCAGTGAACCTTCTCTGCTCTGGTGAACTCTCTTGAGCGCGTCCTCCGATCAGGTTATGATCGGTCACGAGTAAGACAAAACACTGCACATGAGCAGACTGCGCCCGCCTCTTGATGTGAGAATACCTCGTCACACTGCCAACATCATTTCCTTCCGCGACTATGATCAGAATCTTAGAATTGGCAGTGCTCGCCGTGTCAAGCTTAAGAACGCAGCGTCAAGAACATCATAGAAGAGGGTTCGTCGGTTGTCCCTGCTTTCCGTATTCAACTCGGTTCGAGTGGAGGCGCTTCCCAGTCCAGTATCAAAACGAGACCAGTCTTGTAGCGTATTCTTGCTGCCGCCAGGGAAGATCGTTCTGTCGCAACTCAACGGGCGGAGAGGTTTCTACGCGTAGAGGCCTGTCGCGTGGTCTGGGGTCCTCGAAGCTTTGACGAGTCTCTCAATATTCCTTAAAAACTAGATCAGTGCGATCGTCTTGTATGTAGTGGCCACTCCCGACTGCAACCACCATTTGACCGCGCCCACCAGCAAGGAGCTACCATGTCGCATGCGTGTGTACGCGGGGTGTGAGATCGATCGGATTGTGTTCGACAGCGGGTTGGTCCGGGTCGGTGCATTCCGCTGCCACCCCGATAATCCCTCATTTCATAATTCTGGACCGGCAAGAAATTGCTGCTTCGTGTTTCCACGAACTGCGGTCGAGATTCAGCATGAACACGAGCCGGCTTTTGTCGCCAACCCGAATGTCGTGACTTTCTACAATCAGGGTCAGGCCTATGTGAGAAACGCGGTCAGCATCGAGGGAGACCGTTGCGACTGGTTCGGCGTGGAAATCGATGTCGTGCAGGAAGTAGTGCGGACCTTTGATTCAACCCTTGACGCGCATCCGGACCGACCTTTCCGCTTCACGCGCGGCTGGGCTGACGCGTCCACATATCTCTCCCAGCGGAAGCTTTTCGAGCAGGTTGCTGCCGGGGCGACAAACGAGCCACTGATGGTGGAAGAGTCGATTGTTGGTCTTCTGGAGCACGTGGTGCGATCGGCGCACAAGACAGCAGCGATCGCTAGACCAAGCACTGTTGGACGGAAGCAGCGCGACATAGTGCACCACATTGAATTCCTGCTCAGCCGGCAATGGGGAGAATGCCTGATGCTGCGCGATCTCGCGAACGAAGTTGGAATATCCGTGTACCACCTGTGCAGAATGTTCCGCCGAGCTACCGGATCCACCCTCCATCAATACCGTCAGAAGTTGCGCGTGCGTTGGTCTCTTGAGAGCGTGATGGAATCGAGTCGATCTCTTGTAGATATTGCCCTGGATGCGGGATTTTCCAGCCACAGCCATTACACCAGTTCCTTCCGCCAGGAATTTGATCAAACCCCATCGAGCGTTCGAGCCAGCCAGAGAGCAATATTTTGATAGCGAAGTCGCGCGTAATCGGCTAGTAAGTGGTAACTATGCCGATGAAAGCCACGCTCATCACAACGACAGCATGTCTTGTTGCAATCCTTGTCATTGGAGTCGGATGTTCCTGGCAGACGAAGCCCGCGCCCCCGGAACCGACACTGGCTGCGGGGGTCGCGCGCCTCCAGGCAAACGACAATGAAGGCGCGGCAAAGATCCTGGAACAGGTGACCACACACGAACCGCGCAACGGCCGTGCATGGCGAAATCTCGCCCTCGCCTACCAGAACCTGAAAGACTCGGACCGCGCGATCGCGGCAGACGAACATGCGCTCGATGTCGACCCGTCGGTTCCGACTCCGCTCTTTAACCTTGGCGTACTTTACGCCCAGAAGGGAGACCGGGACCAGGCGTTCAACTGGCTCTCCAAAGCCAAAGCAACCCACAAAATCGACATGACGCAGATTGACGTGTCACCTGAGCTGGCAATTCTGAAAAGCGACTCGCGCTTTGCGACTCTTCTGCCAACGCGATCGGAGTTTGACAATCCGTTTGTCGAACCGGTGAAGATCATTCGTGAGTGGGATGGCGAGAAACCGAATGATCAGTTTGGTTGGATAGCTAGAAACATCGGTGATGTCGATGGCGATGGAGTACCGGACGTCGTCACCTCCGCCCCTACCAGTAGCAAGGCCGGCGACAAGGCAGGCCGCATCTACGTCTACTCGACGAAGTCTGGCAGGTTGCTCTGGACAGCCGATGGCCATGCTGGCGACCAACTCGGCACAGGCGTCGAAGCCGCAGGCGACACAAACGGAGATGGCATTCCCGACGTGATCGCTAGCGCTCCCGGTGGCGGCTATGCGAAGGTCTACTCGGGCCGCGACGGCCGCGTGCTCCTGACTCTGCGGGCGGAAAATTCCACCGACGAGTTCGGCCGACACGCCTCCGGCATCGGCGACGTGAACCATGACGGATTCGCGGACGTGATCGTCGGTGCACCAGGCAATAATGCGACGGGGCAAAGGGCCGGCCGCGCCTATGTCTATTCCGGAAAGGACGGAGCCGCGTTGCTGACGCTCAGCGGTGAACGTGCTGGCGATGAATTTGGTAGTGCAGTCGCCGGGTTCGCCGACAAAGAACGCATCTTTCTAATTGTCGGCGCGCCCAACGCAGGACCTAAACAAACCGGTCGAACCTACGTGTACGACGCATTCTCTTCCAAGCCGAAGTTCACGATTGAATCCGACGAAACGGGAGTTGCCTTAGGCGCGATGTTCTTGTCGGTACCCGGCGACGTGGATGGCGACGGCGTGCCAGACGTCTATGCGTCCGACTGGTCCAACGCAGCAAAAGGTCCATCAACGGGCCGAGTCTATGTATATTCCGGAAAAGACGGCCACCTTCTCTTGACGCTGACCGGTGAAACCCCTGGCGAGGGATTTGGCACGAGCCCGTCAGTAGCGGGTGACGTCGACCATGATGGCCACGCCGATCTCATCGTGGGCGCTTGGCAGTACAGCAAAGAAGCCATCGGCGGCGGGCGCGCCTACCTGTATTCCGGCAAAGATGGTCATCTCATGAAGACCTTTACCTGCCGAATTCCAGGAGATACGTTCGGGTTTGATTCCGTGACCATGGGCGACGTGGATAAGGACGGCACAACCGACTTCCTGATCACTTCCGGATGGAGTGGTGTTCACGGCTTTCATTCTGGACGAGTTTTCATTATTTCCAGTGGGGTCAAGACCAACTAACGGAGATTCGATTACCCCATCCCTGGTGACCGTGTCTTATCCCTCGTTGGCTAGGCGTTGGCGACGAGCGTAGGCCGCGACTTTGAGGCGGTTTCCACAAAGTTGCATGCTGCACCAGCGGCGTGCTCCTTTCTTGCTGGTGTCATAGAAATGCAGAACGCATTGTCCACACTTGCGAACGCGGTTCCGATCCGCTTCCGCGAACAACTTCGCCGCGCTGTGCGCTAATGGGGCAAACAAGTCTTCGGGCTGGCGCGGCTCGAACCACAATTCCATCGAGGAGGCATTTCCGGCTGTTTGTAACTTGCTCAGCATCGGATACGTCGCCATCAGTCGATTCAGTTCGTCCAAGGTGGCACGATGGACATCGGCACCACCCTCCCAAGCAAGAATCTCTTTTCTCAGCTTCTCCCGAAGTTGTCGCATGGCGTCCAGGGTTCGCCGTGCGGTAGCCGATTCTCCCGACTGACGTTGAAGGTTCGCGATCTCACGAGAGTTCAGTAGCCCGGCTGCCTGAAACCACCGTAAGAGAGCGCCGAAATCAGAGAGCAATTCCATGGGCTCGCCGCTCTGAACCGGACGCGTATTCAAGAAATCCAAGGCCAGATGGTTGCCGACGAAGAGGAACCCATCTCTCCAGTCGGAATCTGGGATTGTTTTGCTCTGTCTCATATTGCCACCTCAATCATAACACCGATAATGTATCTTTTTATCGGTTAGTACATCTGATCGTAGGAACGAGCAAAACGTTGCCGAAGCGGCACCAGCATCAGGCTGCCGGAATAAATTCTTTGAGGAGACACGCTATGATCAAGTATCAACATGCCATCGTCGACGGCTCTAGGATCTTTTATCGCGAAGCCGGCCCGAATACTGCCCCAACCCTTCTCTTGCTGCACGGCTTCCCAACGTCGTCGCACATGTTCCGCAACCTCATTCCGACCCTGGCCGACCGCTACCGTGTGATCGCACCCGATTTGCCAGGATTCGGCTTCTCGGATGCGCCCGACCGGACGCGCTTTCGTTATACGTTCGAACATCTGGCCACGGCGATCGACAAGTTCACCCAGACGATCGGTCTCGAACGGTATGGGATCTACGTCTTCGACTACGGCGCACCCGTAGGCCTCCGCTTAGCCCTCGCGCATCCGGAGCGGGTCACGGCGATCATCTCCCAGAATGGTAATGCCTATGAAGAAGGCCTGAGCCAGGGCTGGAACCCGATCCAGAAGTACTGGAAGGAACCAACACCCGAGAATCGAACCGCGTTGCGCGACCTCCTCACTCCTGAGGCGACCAAGTCCCAGTACCTCTATGGCGTCCAAGACCAGACGCTCGTGGCGCCGGAAGCCTACCAGCTTGACTCCGCGCTGCTGGCGCGCACCGGGAACGATGAGATCCAACTCGATCTGTTCTTGGACTATGCCAGCAACGTCGCGCTCTACCCGAAGTTCCAAGAGTACTTTCGTGCAAAACGGCCGCCACTGCTCGCGGTCTGGGGTAAGAGCGACCCGTTTTTTCTGCCGCCCGGGGCCGAGGCGTTTAAGCGCGACAACCCGAACGCGGAAGTGCACTTCTACGACACCGGTCACTTCGCGCTCGAAACGCATCATCGGGAGATTGCCGACGCCATTCGGGAGTTCCTCAATCGCAAGCTAACGACACAGGCCGACGCTGCGTGACCGATTCGCGAACTCAGAGCCCCATCGGTGTGTGGGTTCGCCAACGACGATGAAAGCAGGGCCGCGGCCTGACGCGGCCCGCATCATAATTGCCTTAATTGAGGGGGAAATACTCGTGCAAGTCATTTGTGTAGATTGCGATGATGTACTCACACGCGGTCTCGGAGGATGGCAGACGAATTGCGGCGCAACTGGGTGATTTGCTTACGCCGTCGGGAATCGATGCCGGTAGGAGCCGCATAATTCTGGTGTCAAACTCGGTCAACGAAGGGCTGGAAGTGATTAATGAGCGGAGCATTTCCCCAGCCTGCAACACGACCGTATCCTCATAAGGGCCGTCCATTTCTGACGAGTCTTTTCATGTATGGCCACGATCTGGAGATCCGGCCCCAGCCAGCAAATGCCACCGCCCGGCGTTAAGCTTAAACTCAAATTTTGGTCGTCAGAACTGGAGTGAGTCGGTGCTTCGGGACCAGAGACGCCTCGCGCGCTGTACCCCATTGTCCCCAAGGGGCGGCGGACGTGGAGTACCTACCGATCCTAGGCGGTCATCTCCCACAGGCGCTCAACGAGAAACACGTTCAGAAGAAAGGTAAAGGCTGGGCGCGGGCGAGGCTGAGAGACGGGCTAGGAAGCGTGGCGGACGGGTCGTAGGCCCAAAGTGTCCTCATGCCAAGGTGAGTCGGGCTAAGGTAGTTCCACATCAAGCGAGTAGATTTCGTCGCTACTCACGTCACGGACGAACAGCGCCAAACCGTCAGGAGTCAGAGTGCTCCAGGCGAACCCGAATTGGTGAAGATCTTTCAAGTCAACGAATAATTCAGAGCGGGTTTGTCCGACACTGACACGCCGATACGCAGGTGTCTTGGAAAGGCTGACGTAGTAGACATATTGGCCGTCGCGCGACCAAGTGGGAAAGGAAATGGCTCCATCGGTTTCTGAGATCCAGTCTGTCCACTTCTGAGTCTGGAAATCGAAAATCAAGAGTTTCTTCCTATCGGAGGAAAGGGCAGCGAGATGCTTGCCATCCCGAGACAAGCGAGGGCCGTATAGATTCTCTGATCCCGGGAAAATAGAAACTTGTTTCGAACGACGGTCCAAAACCTGAAGGGCTATTTTCTCTGAGCTTCCAGGTATGAACGGAGTGCGACCAAAGATCATTCTTCTGCCATCGGGAAACCAGTGCGCATCCGATTGATAGTCCTTCTCAGAAAGCATTTGCTCTGGTGTCCCACCTTGCGCCGATATCAGGAAACTTTGCCAAGGCCGCCCCGTCTGTATATCAGTGTAGGCGATCTGCGTACCATCGGGGGACCAGCGTGGCAGGAAAGGCGAAACTGGTGGAAACGTAAGTTGTAGACGCTCACTGCCGTCGGCGCGACTACGCCACAGAGTATTATCGGGGTAAGAAACGTAAGCCACCCATTTGCCATCTTGGGAGAAGTCCTGCTGGCCTGCCGAAATTCCTGAGAGAAATGGCAGGAATTGGCGAGACTTGGCATCATACACAACAAGTTCGGCTCGCGGTGAGTACCCGCCTACGTATAGCTTCTTACCATCAGGGCTGGGCACCGGAAAGGCGAGAGTCATAGGGCCATTTGTCAACTGCAATGGCCTTGAGGGCGCTCGGCGAAATAGTCCTGCGGGTTCCCGCAGAGCCCAGATGTCGGCACTGTCGGCTGATCCGCTTATGAAGAAGTAATACCGGCCATCCGCACTCCATACACCGCAGCACTCTGAGGGCGGGCTGTGCCAACGCGGAAGCAAGGCTTGAAGTTCGCTGCCATCGACGCGAACCTCCCAAATCGAGGCGGAGTTGGTCCGAGTAGCTCCGACGGTGAACCGAAGGCGAGTGCCGTCAGGCGAAAAACGAATTGAGGATGCCGAACCGGCAGTCGTTATCAATTTTCGAGCGTTCGTGCCGTCTGCATTGGCCAGGTAAATGTCAGATCCCTTGGCGAGCGCGAGTTGCATACCATCAGGAGACCACACTGCCCAGTGAGCCACGATGTCCCCAAGACGGTGAGGCGTTCCCGCCGCCAGTGGCAATACCCAAGCGGGGGTCTCGTCCTCCATCCCGACATGCTCAGATATTAAGAGCTGCGAACGATCCGGCGAAATATCGGACATGACTATGTTGGTGAAGGGGGTTCTTATTATCGATGTGCCGCCACCTGCAACAGATCCCTGAACTAGGACTTGCTTGGTACCTGTGCTCTCGGTGATATACAGCCGTGACCCGTCGGTAAGAAGGTTGGTCTTCGTAACGCCATCGTGGGTGAGTTGGACTGACTTGAGTACCTTAGGCGGAGGAAGAGGCCGACTGAGCCAAGCAAAGATCCCCCCAATAGCGATTACCAAGATTCCGGTAGGAACCAGAAGCATCCACAGGCTTCTGCTGCCAACCGTGCGAAGTTCTGATAACGGGGGGAGAAAAGCGGGAATTGATCCTGATGGCGGCACCCCTTGTTGTGGCCCACACAGCACGGCTGGGGTCACTGGCTCGGTAGATCCCGCGGCCAAGGGACGTCCCGTCTCCATGTCCCGTTTCAAGCGCAATAAGTCCGAACGCATTTCGGCTGCGCCCTGATAGCGGAGATTGCGGTCTTTTTCGAGCGCCTTATTGATAACGTCTTCCAGCTTTGGCGGAAGGTCTGGATTCACCCGCGTTGGAGAAACAGGGTGACGTTCGAGAATGGCGTGAAAAATCACGCCAGAGCTTTCCCCGCGAAAAGGCGATGTGCCGGTTGCCATCTCGTAGAGGACTGCCCCAAATGAAAACAGATCGGTGCGGCTGTCCAACTCTTTGGCTCTTACCTGTTCGGGCGACATATATGCGACGGTGCCGAGCGTAGAGCCGGGGCTGGTCAAGTGCTCCTCGCTCATCGCAGTCTCTTGGGCCGTTCCTCCCGCCGCATCCACCAATCTGCTGCCAACTGGCGTCACTTTCGCCAGGCCGAAATCCAGAATCTTGGCGTGCCCACGCTTGGTGACAAAGATATTCGCCGGCTTGATGTCGCGGTGAACGATGCCTTCAGCGTGGGCAGCATCGAGCGCGTCCGCAATGTCGATAGCCAGACCGAGCAATACATCCGTCTCCACAGGCCTTCCAGCTATGCGATGCTTCAGCGTCACGCCGTCCAGAAACTCCATCACGAGGAAAGGATGGCCGTCTTGCTGCCCGATCTCATGGATGGTGCAGATATTGGGATGGTTGAGGGCAGAAGCGGCTTGAGCTTCTCGCTGGAAACGAGCCAATGCTTGGGAGTTTCTGGCGACCTCGTCAGGCAGGAACTTCAAGGCAACAAAACGATGGAGAGTGGTGTCTTCGGCCTTGTACACGACGCCCATTCCGCCGCCGCCGAGTTTCTCAACGATGCGGTAGTGCGAGATGGTCTGTCCGATCAATTCGAGAGGGACTCCTCACCCGTGGGAGGAGTATCGTAGGACGGTGCTCCAAGCAAGTCAAACAACTAGAGCTTGGCGTACCGGGCTAGGTATTCGTGCGGAATGCCTTAACCGCCTGATCGTCACTTTTATACGACTTGAAGACCGTGTTTAGTCTTGTCCGTTGCAGCAATTCGGTCACGCGCTGATTTGGACCAACTAATTTGATCTCCCCGTGCCGCTTCCGCGTTGACGCAAGCATTCCAACCAGCGCACCCAAGCCCCCGCTGTCGATATACTCGATTCCGCTGAGGTTCACGACAATCTGCTGGGTCCCCAATAGAATGTTCTTCATTCTCTCCCGGAATGCGGCGGTCTCGTCGCCAAACACAAGTCGTCCAGAGCAATAAAGAATAACAACGTCGCCCGAAATGTCAGTCTCCATCTTTAGTGGCATATGAAACTAACGATGACAGCACGCAGGTGTGGATTAGCGAACGACCACCCAGGAGCAAGTCAACGAGGTGTTCCCGATGAGGCGCGCATTCGCCCATCCTCGAATAGTTGAGGAGGCCCGATCCTCGGAAAACAATCTTAGGGGCGTGGCGTGCTCAAGTCAATCGCGGCCTCTTTCGCATTGCTGGGAGCACAGGGTTTGCTCCACTCCAAGTCGGGCTCGTGGACGTGCTGAGCCTTATTATATTGTCGTGCCCATTCCCGCCCGACGCCTGTGTAGTCGATCACCGATTTGGGCAGTGGTTCGGGAGTACAATGCGCGCTTATGCAAATCGTGCAATTAGGGCTGCTCGCGGGCATGCACGATCGACAAAAGATATGGATGTAACCAACGGACCCAACACGGAAAGCATCCCTCCACCCGGTACAGATCCGTTTTGATTTCAATAGATGTCGGCTGGATTTCTTGTCATGAAACCCTGAGGACGGATGTTACGCATGCAAAACAAACATGAATTTAAAACGATTGCCTTAATCTTCATATTGTTTTCCGGAGTGATAGGTTGCTCGGGAAACGCGAAGCCGGCGCAGCCGGCAGGGGGCGGATTTCAGGCCATGCCGGTGAAAGTCATGGAAGCGAAGGCGATGCCTGTCAACGATGCCAGTGAGTACGTGGCGACCCTCAAATCGCGAGACTCCGCCGTGATTATGCCGCAAGTGGAGGGTCAGATCACGCAGATCTCCGTGCATTCCGGGGATCGAGTCGCGGAGGGGAGCGCTCTCATGGAGATCGATCCGCTAAAGCAGCAGGCGACCGTAAAGAGCCAGGAGAGCGCCCGCGCGGCACAGCAGGCGCAGCTGAATTGGGCGAAGCAGCAATACCAACGAACAGAGAATCTGGCAGGCGCTGGAGTCGTGAGCAAACAGGATCTGGATCAGGCAAAAGCAACATTGGATGCGGCGCAAGCGCAGATGGACGCCCTGAATGCGCAAGTTCGAGAGCAGGAGGTGCAGCTTCGCTACTACAAAGTGACGGCCCCTCGAACAGGTATCGTGGGAGACATTCCGGTCCGGGTAGGAGATCGCGTCACGACAACGTCGCAGTTGACCACTGTCGATCAGCCAGGCAGCCTCGAGGCATATGTCTATGTGCCGGTCGAGCGCTCAGCGCAATTGAAGATGAATTTGCCGGTACAGATTCTCGACGGCAACGGAAATGTTCTGGCGGACACAAAAATCAGATTTATCTCTCCGCAGGTGGACAACACGACGCAGACGGTGCTGGTGAAGGCCCGAATATCGAATGGAAATGACGCACTTCGGCAGTCGCAGTTCATACGGGCGCGGGTGATCTGGGGGACTCACCAGAACCCTGAAGTGCCGATTCTTGCGGTGTCGCGGTTGGCGGGACAGTACTTCGCCTTTGTCGCGGAACCACAGAAAGAGGGAGGGTTCATCGCGAAACAACGTCCACTGACTATTGGCGAGACCGTCGGCAACAACTTCGAGGTACGAGAGGGGATTAAGTCCGGCGACAAAATCATCGTTTCCGGAACGCAGTTTTTGATGGATGGGATGCCGGTCGTTCCAATGAGCTGAGTTGGGCTTCGGGCTCTGGAATTCTAGCTTCCGTGAGTTCATTTAGTTCATAACGATAATAGGCAAAGGTTCGTTCATGTTTGCAAATTTCTTCATACGACGTCCCGTGTTCGCCTCGGTGTGCGCGATGTTAATCGTGTTGGCAGGCGCGGCGGTAATTCCGACTCTGCCCATAGCGCAGTTCCCTGATCTAGCCCCGCCTCAAGTGACGGTTTCAAGCTTTTACATTGGTGCCAGCGCGCAGACTGTCGAGAGTGCGGTCACAATTCCGCTCGAACAACAGATCAACGGAGCCGAGGGAATGAAGTACATAACCTCGACCAGCGGCAATGATGGATCGAGCGGCATCACCGTGACATTCGATCTGACACGCGATCCTGACCTGGCCACCGTCGATATTCAAAATCGGGTGAACACTGCACAGGGAAGATTGCCGAGTGCTGTGAAGTCTGTCGGAATCACGACCCAGAAGAGTTCGCAGAACTTCGTTTTCGGCGCCGCGGTCACGTCTGAGAACAACCGATACTCGACCCTATTCATCAGCAATTACCTCGACGTGTACGTAAGGGATACGCTCAAGCGAATCCCGGGCGTGGCCGACGTGCTGATTTTCGGCGAACGCAAATACTCCATGCGTTTGTGGCTCGACCCGGTGCGCATGGCGGGTCGTGGGTTGACGGCACCTGATGTAGTGAATGCGCTCCAAGAGCAGAACGTTGAAGTCGCAGCCGGGCAGGTTGGACAGCAGCCGGCAACACCAGGGCAACAGTATCAGGTCAGTGTGCGAGCGGTGGGGCGGTTGAGTGAGCCGGCGCAGTTCGAGAACATTATTCTCAAAACGAATGCAGACGGCACGCTGGTCCGACTTAAGGATGTCGGGCGGGCCGAGCTTGGGGCGGAGGAGTATGCATCGGACCTGAAGTTTAACGGGCAAGACGCGGTGGGAATCGGAGTGACGCAGCTCTCGACCGCGAATGCGTTGGACGTGGACCGGCGAGCCATCGAAGAGCTTGACCGGTTATCGAAGAGCTTTCCGCCAGGAATGCATTACACGCTGGCATTCGATACGACGGATGCGGTCAGCGAGTCGATTAAAGACGTGCTGTTTACGGTAGGTTCGGCGATCGCGTTGGTCATCCTGGTGATTTTCATTTTCCTAGGTGACTGGAGAACTACGATGATTCACTTCATCGCCACTCCTGTCTCGTTGATCGGCACTTTCGCTTTCGTGAAGTTACTCGGCTTCTCCATCAATACGCTAACGCTATTTGGCATCACGCTCGCAACCGGACTCGTCGTCGATGACGCAATCGTGGTCATTGAGAACATCGAGCGTCACATGGCAGGGGGAGAGCACGACTCCCGCAAAGCCTCTGTCGCCGCCACGACCGAGATTACGAGCGCGGTCATCGCGACTTCGCTGGTGCTGGTGGCGGTGTTTGTACCGGTTGCATTTTTTCCCGGAACAACTGGCATTCTGTTTCGTCAGTTTGCGCTGACTATTGCATTTTCGATCGCAATCTCCGCTTTCAATGCACTGACGTTGGCACCGTCGCTAGCCGCCATCTTCCTGGGAGGGGGCCATCACAGGAAGATGTGGTTGCTGCAAAAGTTCGACGACGGTGTGAATCGGATGATCAACGGATATCGTCGCTCGCTGCACCACTTCCTGGAACACAAGATAGTGATGGTGGTGGTGTTCTTCGCTGGTCTGGGACTCACCTATTTCGTATTTACGCGCGTGCCGAAGTCGTTTGTGCCAGATGAAGATCAGGGATTTTTGATCGTGGTGATGCAGTCCCCGGCGGGCGCTTCGCTCGAGTACACGACTTCGATTGGAAATCAGGTAACCCAGATCATGAGGCGGCAGGAGGAAGTGGAGAACATTTTCTCCGTTGCCGGTTTCAGCTTTTCAGGAGCGGCGGCCAACCAGGGACTAATGTTTGTGTCGCTGAAACCGTATTCGCAAAGAAAGGGCGAGCAGCACTCAGCCCCGGCGATCTTGAATCGGATTCGACCGCAACTGTTCGGAGTCTCGGGAGCGATTGTGTTTGCGACGCTGCCCCCAACTATTCAGGGACTCGGGGCCTTTGGCGGATTCCAGTTTGTCGTGCAGGATCTCGCTGCGCACAGGCTCGATGAACTGGCAGCAGCAACGCAGGGGCTGATTCGAAGCGCATCACAGCGGAAAGACCTGGTCAGCTTGTACACGCCTTTTACGGCGAATGACCCGCAATTTGTGGTCACGATCGACCGAGAAAAGGCGAAGAGTTTGCACGTTCCGCTTTCGCAGATTACCGACACCCTGGGCGTGTACATGGGATCGGCGTACGTTAACGACTTCGATTTCAACAATCGGTCCTATCGCGTCTACGTTCAAGCCGACAAGCAATTCCGATCGACAGCGAAGGATATGAAAGAGTTTTATGTGCGCTCCGACAGCGGGGCGATGGTGCCGCTCGATAACCTGCTCGCAATTTCGCAGACGACCACACCGCAGGTGATCAGCCACTACAACCTGTTTCGATCGGCGGAAATCGATGGTTCGGCGGCACCGGGTTACAGTTCTGGGCAAGCCATTATCGCGATGGACGAACTGGCGAAGAAGTTGCCGCAGGGATTCTCGTACAGCTGGACGGGATTATCGCTTGAGGAATTGCAGGCGGGCGGGACATCTCTGCTGCTTTTTGGGTTGGGAACATTGGTTGTCTATCTGACGCTTTCTGCACAGTACGAAAGCTTTGTTTTGCCTTTTATCGTGTTGCTGGCCGTTCCAATGGCTCTGCTGGGAGCGTTAGGAGCACAGTGGATTCGCGGGCTGAACGACGACGTGTTCTGCCAGGTGGGACTGGTAATGCTTGTCGGACTGGCGAGCAAAAATGCGATTCTGATCGTCGAATTCGCTGAACAATTGCGAGAACGGGGATTGCCACTACTGGAGGCCACGATCCAGGCGGCGTCGATCCGGCTGCGACCAATATTGATGACATCGCTGGCGTTCGTCTTGGGCGTTGTGCCCTTAGTCGCGGCAACAGGCGCCGGCGAGAACGGCCGTCATTCGGTGGGCACGACGGTGTTCGGCGGGATGATCATGTCAACGGTGCTGAATCTGTTCTTTATTCCCGTGCTCTATCTGATCATCGAGGGGTGGCGGGAACACGGGAAGGCGCCCGAGCATCGGTAGCCGATTCTTTCGCCTTTGGGGGTCAAACCAACGTCTTTCCAGCGCAGCCCACGCCATCGGAGCGACACCCATCCCTGCAGAAACAGAATGCTTTTAGTTCCGGTTCGGTAAGGTGGACGCGCATAGCCGGCGAGCAGAGTCCGGTCGGGCAAGAAGTCGCGCTGGCTCAGAGGTTGCCTTACATTCCCGGGCGGGAACAACCTGAGGTTATTACGAAAGGTTTTGCTACTTTTGTTACCGTACGGGAATATTTGTTTGACTCTGGCTTTCGATATCCATAATATTCCCGTACGGTAACGTCGGAGTGAGGCTTGAAATATACCCCTACTGAAATCGGGGCTTTGATCCGGGACACGCGCAAGCGGCTCGGCGTCACCCAGAAGGACCTGGCTCTCACCGCCGGGACGGGGCTGCGCTTCGTCATCGACCTCGAAAGAGGGAAGGAAACCTGCGAGCTCGGCAAATCGCTCCGCATTCTGCAAACCCTCGGCATCACGCTGACGCTTACGCCGCTGGCGGGCGAGGCCTGACGGCCTTGGCCAGAACCCTCGACGTTTATATGGCTGACTACATCGTGGGCCAGCTGGTCAATTTGCAATGCTGAGACAGCCTCCGAACATGCAGTAGCGGCGAGCCTGAAAATCGTTCCAGATCAATCGTCCAACCCAGTGCTCGACGCCAAAAAAATATGCCCCAGGTGTGGCACGAAGTCGGAGCAGCCAAAGTACATCGGCAAGGTTCCGCCAAACGGCTGCCCACTGTGGCGACTCGGCGGGGGAGAAAACAGCGTGACCAAACCAATACCAAAACCAATCCCTTTGACTCCGACCCGGCCTTCTCATGGAAGGCGTTATCACAACTTTGCGCCGTTTCTTCGCCCAGAACAGGGCATTTTGAGTGCCATGGCGACAATACGCCAAATTATCCCGGGACGATGCCGCCAACTTCGCGGCTGTCATTGACTTGCACTCGCATTCCGCCTAATATACGCCGACTCGATGATTGGCCAAAGCATCTCTCACTACCGCATCGTCGAAAAGCTGGGTGGCGGCGGGATGGGCGTTGTTTACAAGGCTGAAGACACCTCGCTGGGGCGGTTCGTCGCTCTGAAGTTTCTTCCCGACGAGGTGTCCCAAGATGCCCCCATGCTGGAGCGCTTCCGGCGCGAGGCGCGTGCTGCCTCATCACTGAACCATCCCAACATCTGCACCATTCACGAAATTGGCGAGCACGAGGGCCAGCGCTTCATCGCCATGGAGTTTCTGGACGGCGTGACGCTGAAACACATGATCGGCAACCGTCCGTTGGAAACCGAACTACTTCTATCGCTGGCCATCGAGATCGCGGACGCACTGGATGCGGC
>JACXTT010004065.1_pt1 | contig 21953 bp, 22 predicted proteins | sample 9270951 | NCBI WGS metagenome assembly JACXTT01 (sample SAMN15532306, study PRJNA645909) | rock metagenome | isolation source: weathered quartz diorite | place: Puerto Rico | collected 2017-06-21
ATTCATTCACAGTATCGTGAATAACGACAATTGAGGGTTAGGAGCTAAATTCACGCCCAACAAACTGTGAATCATTATGAACTTCACAACTTCGTGCCTAACATTCATTGTTAATTCAACGAAAGTCAGGCATACGCAAATTTCAGAGCTTCAAAAGGTTCAGCCATCTTGAACTATTTCGACATTGTTATCACGATGTGCAATTACGCGGCACTCGAGGCTGCCGTCTGCTCTTCTGTTGGCGTTCCTCCAATGCACAGGGTGCAAGTTTGAGATATCTTCTGTTCCACCTCGTGGCAAGGGCCTGACGTGATCCATTACCCATCCATACTCAGTTTCTAATCCATAGTGTGATCTGAAGATCCAAGCTCCACACTCATCCATTCTCCATAATACTGGATCATTTGTGCCAAAAACTCTTGCCTTGCCCCAAACTTGCCAGATGTTATCCTCAGAAGGCTGCTTCATGTGTTAAAGTTTTTTGTTTTCTAATTACTAAATAAGTTTTATTCAAAATTCTTCTAGTAGAATCTTATGACATAGATAACCATGAGAGAAGTGAATTTGCCAAATTATCAGTATCAGCAAGGTCTATTCAATGTCACATCAATGGTTTGAAAGTCTCCCAACCAGTATCTCATGTCGCAGACGCAGGCATTGAATATGATTTTCAAAGATAATCTCGCCCAGTTGAGAACTAGCGAAGTATTTTTCATTATATTTTCCAAGCTGTTTCTTACAGTTAGAACAGTAAATTTCCACAAATACTGGCATAGTTAACATTTTCCTTCTTTCCAACAAGGGAGTTTCTATCTACTAAGCAAGTATAAGAACACTACGTAGAATATTCTAGAAGAGTATTCTAAGTGATACAGTTCATCACCCTGATACTACGTAATCTGTACTAGGATTACGAAATACAATTATCTACAAAATAACTTCAAGATAAGCTTCAAAACTGTAGATAAATAGCTACAGTAGCTACTAGGTCATGTTTTGTCATGCCTAGAAAGCTGTTTTGTAGCTAGCTTCAGTTAGGCACGAATTAGCTACAGTATCAAGTTGTATCATTTCGTTACGCATGACAAAACAGATTTAGCTAATTTTGTGGCTTTAGCCCCTTGTAGCTACATGTTACAATACAAGGCGCCTGTCATGCATGACTGTATCATGATACCAGCTTCGTAATCATATCAAAGACTACGCAATGGTTATCGTATTAGAATTAGAATTAAAATTTAGGCCAGCCACCTTTTTTTAGATGTAAATGTTCCCTCATAAGATTGATTATATTTTCCCAGAATTTACTAGAATTGTAAATATTATCATTAATATAATGAGCATCATCCAAGCTCTCAAAAAAATTGTTCCGTAATCTACTTTGTCATCAAGTTCTATTTGGTCTTTAGAGAGTTGGTTGGAAATGTTATGTTTGTTATACATTAAGAGTATTGGGGCGATTAAGAGACCACCAATGAATACATATGAATTAAGTTCGATTACTACTTTCGGATCTCTAATCACATTATATTTATCTGAAAAATATTTTAGAGGCTCAAATTGTGGTGGTAGAGTAATTAGTAATAGCGGTGCAAAAATTGCACCTATGATAATTAAGCCTCTTTTTCTTTGTCTCCTTTTTTTGTATTCTTCTAGAGGTTTTTTCAGTGGCTCAGTTGCGGTTGCTATTGAAAGATACATTGTAGGAATGAAGAAACACCAGAAAAAATATTTCTCAAAAACTAATTTCCTGAAGTCATCTATGATCACACTGAAATCACTCAACAAATTTATAAGAATAAGTGATAGTGCAAAACAAACAAAAGGTTCCATGAAATAGTCTTCAACTAGACCTTTGATAGACATTGTACAATCAAAGTAAGTTTAGTCAATATAAAATCAAGGTAAGTTAAGTGGCTGTTCAATCTTGTCATATTGTTCCCTCATGGCCTTAGGTGAATAGTTTGTGTAATGCCATGCAATCACTCCTTGAGAGTTCCTGCCTTGAAATGCGTAATAATAGTATAGATTATGACTTCTGGGAAGTATAGGAATGGTTCATACGAATCTTTATTGGTCTCACTGTATGATTTCTAGAGTGGATTGATGAATAGGCGAGAATTACTTGCCATTTGTATAATGCTTATCGTGGTGGGAACGGTAATCACGCCTGTTTATGGTACACGAGCTTTGACTGTTCAGAAAACAATTGATGTAAGAAAAGAATATTTTTTGAAAGCCCTTACTGACTACAACAACTATCCCAAAATTTTTCCTGATAACATAAAATCTGCATCATTAAAATCAAACAATATAGTACAAATTCAAGGGAGTGCAGGTGGAATCGGCTTTAATGAAGAAGTAAAGTCATCAATACAGCCTGATGGCACTTATCTTCTAGAAGTTATCTCAGGTGATCTCAAGGGAACAAAAATAGTTACATCCCTTTCAAGTACTTGGGGTTTTCATGACGGAACCGCAGATGGTGGCACCAAAGTGAAAACTAATTTATCTTTAGAAGCTTCTTGGATTGCTTCGGTAGGACTAGCTCTTGTAGGAGATGATGCTATAAAATCAGCAATTGATGCTTCAATGTACAAATTTTATTTATATGCAAAACAATTACAGAATGCACAATATCATGTTGTTCAATCTGGACAAAATAAAGTTAGCAATAATCAGCATGTATCTTCTTCCCAAACCACACAAGCTCAAGTAGTGAAGGCGCAAACACCCCACGTGTCATCATATCAAATAACTTCAATTTCGTTGCAAGCCTCACCTTCTCCGACATATATTGGAAATATTATCACATTCACAGGGATAGTGTCTGATTCTAATGGAATAGGGATACAAAATGCTCTCGTTTCCATAAAGATGGACACTCCACTATATCCAGATCCTGTTATGGCTCAGGGGCATACTAACTCTGACGGTCAGTTTAGCATAGATTGGATTTCCCATAAGCCCAATTGGTATAGTAATACTGGCAATTTCTACGCGATTTTTGACGGTTCCAGTAATTTATCAAGCTCGAGAAGTCAAGAAATATCTGTATCCGTTTACTGATGGTTCCTCTAATGTAGCAGAAATTACAATGCACTTGTTATTAGGATAATCTGCATTTGCGCATTTATTACGATGGCCAAAACAGATGAGGCAAGAGATACAATGGCCAAGCCCAATATAGTAGTTCTTGCTGGTCTTTTCATTCTTGCATGTCATCTAATCAATTGTTAAGTCCAATACTTCAATTACCACATCTATCTTGTCAAAAAATACGATCTTGGCCAATAGTTTTACTTCTAATACAATAATCTGCTAAATTCCGAACCGTAATCATATCAAAGACTACGAAATATTTGACAATAACGTATGTTATGATTTGTTGGAGAAGATTTAAGATCAATTTATCAGCAAACTCTAAAAAGAACACAGCTGAAATTCAAATACGAAACCACTTGCAATATTATTAATTATCGTAACCGGAACCGGTCTAACTTTTACAAGTGTTTTTGCCCAGACACTCACAAACGGCTCAATGATCTGTGAAAATTGCACACATGAGCAAATATTGCATAAATGGATTTCTAGATTTCCTGACGGCTCTATGGTTCCAGTTGTAATTCTTTTCAAGAACCAGCTGACTCTTGAAGAGATCAAAGCCCAACTGACAATAAATTCTACTGGGAGGTTTGACCTTGAAGGCGAGGTCAAATTGATCCAATCCTACGGTGGTATCGTGAAACCAGCATTCATATCTTTTACAAATTATTATCCCGCCGATGTTCCAAAGGACAAAGTATTTGCTATGCAGGATGACCCGCGGATCTGGTCAGTGGATCCAGATTTGCCATTTCAAACTGCAGACTTTCCTCCTCCTAATGGAACTCAATTTCGTTATCTTAATGGCACTGTGAAACATGTTCCAAATCCTCACGGTAATTCGATTGGCATAGACAACTCTACTACTAACAGTACGCATGAAAATACGCTGATTAAAGATTCTGCCAGTATTAATGCAAAGAATCTTTCATCACCACTAAAGCAATTAAAATTAGGAATTTTGATACAAGACATAAAATGCCAAGAAGGCTTGATACTGGTAAAAAAAGCTACAAACTCGGTTGCTTGTGTCAAACCTCAAACAGCACAGAAACTTGTTGAACGTGGATGGGGATATTTGATACGCTCAGATGTTCAACAAAACAATTCGACAGGAGAGTTAGTGGAAGCCAAAACTGACAAAACGATTTATCAATACGGAGACACAATTCATCTTCAGATTAGTGATACTAATTATGGACCTGAGAAGGCGATTTCTACTTTCAAAAGCAATTATGCGGGGATTAAAGGTCCATGCGGAACTGAATATTTTAATTTTGCATTTCTAAAAGGGGACTACACTCGTATTGGAAATTACGAAGAACTTGTAAACGCGTCAAATGACACTCTCAATGTGGTGTACTCTACACCATTGGAATTAGTTTCATGCCTTTATACTTTAGAGAATTATCGAAACGCTACGATTGATTCCAACAGTAATCACATCACCATATTCTATGGTGCCGGAAATCAAGCAAACAAAATGGATGGAAAAATGATTACCTTATACAACATTGATCATGTATATGGTAAGACCACATCTTACAAACAAATTTCAAAAGACAAAACTGGGATATATCTAACAAGTCAGACGATTCCAAAGGGAAAATATACCATAATTGCTTTCACTCTTTGGGGAGAAATAAGCAAGCCGTTACTCATTTCCGTGACTTGAAGACATTCCCAAAATAATTCATAGAAATTAGGGTTCTGTAAAGTCCACGTCGGAATTCTCTCTGTCAAATTCCGTCGGATGAATTACGATGAATCACCCCATACAATATTGAAAATTGTATCTTTACCTGCAAAAACTGAAACTTGGTTTGCTTGTTCATTCCCGATCAAGCCAGTAAAAATTGTATAATTCCCTGTGGGAAGTTCTATCAGATAATTTCCCTTAACATCAGAGAAAGCTTTTCCTATCAACGTAACTTTATCAGTTGCGTACACATCGACCTCATAATTCGCACTTAGTTCAAAAGTTCGTCCAGAACATGGGGCCACACAAGGCATGAAATCCGTTTTAGATACATTGCCAGATATTGTTCCATTCTGTATTATTGGAACAGACTTGGTAGCTTCTGGAATTTCTTGTTTTGTTAAACCTAATTGTAAAATTAGAAAAATACCGACAATTACTATTGCGATACCAGTTGATATGTAAGCGTAATGATATTTCGTAATTTCTTGTGCTCTTTTCTAACTGAAAAGCGTTCTGATGTCATGTCAAGTAATGGACATATTAGAATCCAACAAATACCCCGCTTCTCAGCAGCAGTAAGGAACTTGATAACTTCGTAATCATATCAAACACTACGCAGTACTAGGATCTTAGTTTATAGCTCAAATAATGTCGGGTATCTTTTGATACGTCACCTTTTTTGGTAAATATGGAGTGGTCTTGATACGATCTAGTGGTATAGAGACTAGGGTGATTCGCTGCACTCAAATAGGATCTTTAATTTTCATCCAAATATCTTATGCAACAAGTCCTCGGTAAATGAAATCCAAGATACATGTTCTTCAAAGCTTATGAAAAATACAGCGACTGCTATGACAATAACTATAATTCCCCCTAGAATCTTTCCTAGTGCAAAACCGATTCTTTCTGTTTTATTTTTCATTAAGTCAAACTTTTCATTGCACCTAAAAATACTTAAATGCCATCATATGTCATATACTAATTGTATATCATTATGGAGTTTTCTAACAATGTCACCTAAATCGGATAAAATCGATAGAATGATTCTCAATTATATAGAAAAAAGCGATTGGCCAGTTACAACAGAAATGGTTGCGGAAGGTGCTGGCGTCAGTTGGAACACAGCCCAGATTCATCTCTATAAACTCCAAGCTGAAGGAAAAATTAAAGGAAAGAGAGTCGGCCGTCAGAACCAATGGATGAGAGTTAAAATTTAGGATTTCGGCGATTCGTCGAAGCATGCATCAGAATTTTCGTATCTATACTATGATTACACAAGCCCAAATAACATTAAGTTTAACAGATTTACTGGGTGTAAGAATTTATGAAAAAAAATAAGGTACCGGTTCTAGTCGCAGCAACAATAGTGGTTATATCCATACTGGCATTTATCTCAATTATCAAACCTGAATCTGTCAATGTACCGAGTACCCCACAATCTGTCCAATCTGTAAATAAAATTAATCAAAATCTATCTTCCCCAATACCATCTCTTGCACTATCCTCAGATAGAACAAGTGCCGGAGGCTTGATAGTGGTTTCAGGTAGAGGATTTGCACAATCTACCCCAGTGAAAATCACACTTCCTGACAATTCAGTAGTCGACATAACAACCAGTCCTGGAACATATCTGTCAACCCTTGGCATGTCAGGCAAATACGGTGCTGACAATGCACATTTTGGTTATCCTGAGAGCACAGCACTTGACAGCTCTGGAAATATCTATGTTGCAGACAGAGGCAACGACAGGATCCAGAAATTTTCAAGCTCTGGAGTATACATATCCACACTGGGTGTTCCAGGAAAATCAGATGTTGACAATTCCCACTTTAATACTCCAGTAAGTGTAGCACTTGACAGCTCTGGAAATATCTATGTTGCAGATACGTATAACCACAGGATACAGAAACTCTCAAGCAATGGAACATATCTGTCTACTCTAGGTGAATCAGGCAAATACGGTGCTGACAATGCACATTTCAGATATCCTGAAGGTGTAGCACTTGACAGCTCTGGAAATATCTATGTTGCAGATACGTATAACCACAGGATACAGAAATTCTCAAGCAATGGAACATATCTGTCTACCCTTGGCATGCCGGGTAATTATGGTACTGACAATGCTCACTTTTGTTATCCCGCAAGCGTAGCACTTGACAGCTCTGGAAATATCTATGTTGCAGATAGCGGTAATAACAGGATACAAGAATTCTCAAGCTCCGGAGTATACCTGTCTACTCTAGGTGTGTCAGGACCATACATGTCTAACATTGGCATGCCAAGCAAAACTTACACTGATAATTCTCACTTTAATATTCCTGAAGGTGTAGCACTTGACAGCTCTGGAAATATCTATGTTGCAGATACGTATAACCACAGGATACAGAAATTCTCAAGCAATGGAACATATCTGTCTACTCTAGGTGAATCAGGCAAATACGGTGCTGACAATGCACATTTTGGTTATCCTGCAAGTGTAGCACTTGACAGCTCTGGAAATATCTATGTTGCTGACTTCGATAACGACAGAATTCAGAAATTCATGCCAACAGGATCGTTTGAAAAATACGTTACTATCCCCGACATCTCACTTGGTTCTTATGTCATATCCGCAACCGATGGTAAAAATTCTGCCAGCGCATCATTTTCGCTGGTATCGCATGAGGTGTCTTCAAACGAGCCAGTACAGACAACCACAACGTTTGTAAACGCAAGCAACACCCCTGCCTTTTACCTGTTAGCACACGGGATCTCTGTAAAAGATGCTATACAGAAATCTCAAGGACCTGCAGAAGCGAGCAATATCTTTGCCTTTTTCCTTTTATCAAACATTGCTCAAAAAGACAAGGGCAACATATTCTTTTCCCCCTACAGTATATCAGATGCTTTTTCAATGCAATACGAGGGAGCAAGGGGTCAGACAGAGAGCGAGATCCAGTCTGTCTTTGGGTTTGCAGATAGGCAGACCCAGAGGGAGTCTGTCAGAGAACTTGATTCCAAGATAAATATTCCAAATACAAACTATACTCTAAATCTTGCAAATGCATTATGGGTTCAAAAAGATTATCCGATATTACCAGAATACTTTGAAGCGTTACAAAAATACTATTCTGCAAAGGCAGAGAATCTTGATTTTAAAAATAATCCAGAAGAGTCCAGAATTGTAATCAACAAGTGGGTAGAGGACAAGACAGCCCAGAAGATAAAGGATCTACTTCCAAAAAATTCTATCAGTGATTTAACAAGAGCGGTCCTTACAGATGCTGTCTATTTTAAGGGAACTTGGTTTACGAAGTTTGATGAATCAGAAACAATGGACTCAGATTTTTTCCTAGCCAACAATAATACAATCAAAGTTCCAATGATGCATGTAGAAACCGGATTCAAGTATCTAGAAGATGGAGATTTGAAGATACTTGGCATGCCATACAGTGGAGGAAACCTCTCGATGATGATAATTCTTCCAAAGGATAGGGATTCAAGTCACCTTGTAAGCACGCTATCTTCGGAAAAGCTAGACCAATGGAACAGAATTCTTGAAGTAAAGGAAGTATCAGTACACATGCCTAAGTTTATCCTTCACAGTAAATACAAGCTGAAGGACAATCTCTCAGAAATGGGAATGCCAACGGCTTTTGATCCTTTTTCTGCTGATTTTTCTGGAATTACTGGTACAAGGGATCTCTATATCGACCAAGTATATCACAAGGCATTTGTAGATGTAAATGAAAAGGGCACGGAGGCAGCAGCTGCAACTGCCATAGTGGATAACACTATAATGTGTGGGGGCACCTGTGGGGTCCAGCCAATAGAATTCAATGCAGACCATCCTTTCATATTCTTGATTTATGATAATCATACTGGCTTGGTTCTGTTTATAGGTCAGGTAGTAGATCCGTCAGCTGGCTAATTCAGAACTTTCGTAATCCTATACAAGATTACGAAGATGGGATTTCTTCTCAAAAAATTGTCGAAGTATTTCTAATATTTCTTCGTTCTCCGTTGCTTGTCTAATCCTCTTCAAAGTTTGTCGTTTTTCTTCTTCGGTGCTTTTCATTTCAAATAATATGTGCCATAACCCAGAGATTATCTCTCCTCCTAGGTTTTTTTCCATCCTGAACTTGAGCATATTTTGTGCTGCGGTAGAGTTTCGTGCCTTAGCTCCATACTCTAGTTCTTCAATTCTTTTCTTCATTTCGTAAATCTCCGACTTACTTTTTTCAAGTTCAGATTTTTCATCCTGCAGTCTTCTTATCTTGAGCTTGTCCCTCTCGGAATCGTCAACCATAAGTTCAGGTATTGCTTTTCTAAACTCTGCAAAGCATTCATCCCTTGTAGGTTTGAGATACACACCATCAAGTCCTTTTTTATGATGCATCAATTTCTCTGCAACGTTTGAATTGATCTTGCTATCGAGCTTCAGAATTGTGTTAAACCTTTTTCTAAAGCCGTAAAAGATTGCCTTATCATATCTCTCATCGATTTTCTTTCGTTGAATACCGGCAGATTTTATGGCAAGCTCTAACGTATCGTAGACCCCATGAAGTGCTAGATGTCTATTTTTTACTCGTCCTGTTCCAACTTTTGAATACGTAGCAAATAATGGGGTTTCTTTGTCCAATTCCTCACCATTAAATTTCCTTGAATTAATATATGCATCAAGGGCTTTTCTGCCTTCAGGAGTTAGGAAGAGCCATTGGCCTTCCTTGGAATTCTCTGAAAAGCCATCAGGCGAGTTGTCATAAACCCTAATGGCGTAGCAACCAGCATCTCTTCCATCTTCATCATGTTGAACAAATAGATGTTTCATCCGCAATACTGGATCTGTAAAGACCTGTGGACGCGCACCTGTATCTTTGAAGAAATGAATGATTGCTTTAGATCTTAGTTTTGTAGTGCCTTCTAACATTCGTTTAATCTCTATACTAGTATAAGGTAGACTTCCTGCTATCTCATCAGTTTTGTTTCCATTTTCCCTAACTAGTCCCAACAATGCTTTCTTATGATACAATTTACGATTCATGTCTAGAAATTTCACGAGGCCTGCCAACATCTTTCGTGAAGTTACTCCCTTGAGTCCTTGCTCAGAAAGGCTCATCACCCAATCTTCTAGATAATTTTGTAATTCATTGGTTTCTAGCTTGATAATTTCATCGTAGGTCAGATTACTGTATTTACAGAACCTGTCCAATTGTTTCTTATAGTCAAGATATGTCTTGTCATCTTCAACACCATTTCTAAAGCGTCTTAGCGCTTGAAATCCTATTTCTTCCCCTTTTTGCATGCATTTTTTAGGTAAATGAATTATTTATTTAGGATGTTCCTAGGGAAATAAGTTTAATTCTTTAGCATCATTTTAACAGACGTTGAATCGTCAAATAATTGCTGATCTTGTAGAAAAAGATTACAATTCCATTCAAAATAAGATTGGAGATTTTCTAAAATCTGAAATTGTAGAAAGAAAATGCAATGGTGTTGTTTTTGGATTAAGCGGCGGTATTGATTCTGCGGTAATAGCCTCACTATGTACAAAATTTCTTAAAGAAAAATCACTTGCCGTAATAATGCCCAGTTCAAAAGTCACGCCAAAAACTGACACCGAGGATGCAATTAAAATGGCTGATACTCTTGGCCTAGGATACAAACTACTTGACATAGGACCAATACATAAAGAATATTCTAAATATTTAGAACCAAATATGCTAGCATTTGGAAATCTTGGCGCAAGAATAAGAGCCAACATCTTATATTATTATGCAAATGTGCGAAAATGTATTGTACTTGGGTCTAGCGATAGAAGCGAGTTTTTGATTGGTTATTTTGCAAAGTTTGGAGATGGAGCCGCAGATTTGTTGCCAATAGTCTCACTTTATAAGACGCAGGTTCGTGAGTTTGCGCGATTCCTCAAAGTGCCACTCAGTATAATCAATAAACCAAGTGGCCCATACTTGTGGGAAGGTCATACAGTAGAAACAGAGTTAGGTTTAGGCTATGATGAAATTGATGCCACACTCCATTGTACAATAGACAAGAACCTCACTGTAGAAGAGACAGCAAAAATTACCGAGTTACCAATTTCTGATGTGGATAAAATTTACCAGATGTACAAAACAAGTGAGCACAAGCGAATAACAGCCAAGGTTTGCAATTTATAAAAGGATGATCAATTTATGAAAATTTTTGATACACTTTCATCCGCAGAAAAAGAACTAGATACATCTGGTACTGTCAGAATGTATGTATGTGGGATAACAGTTTATGATGAAAGTCACATTGGTCATGCAAGGACAATAATAGTTTTTGATACACTGCGTCGATTCCTTGAATCAGAAGGCGCTACAACACGACTCATACAAAATTTTACCGATGTTGATGATAAAATAATAGACAGAGCAAAAGTTGAAAATGTCCCTGCTGATGCAATAAGTACACGATATATCCGAAGTTATTTTGAGGGGTTTGACAAGCTTAATGTAAAAAGAGCTGATTCTTACCCAAAGGCAACGGAATACATACAAGAAATGATCAACTTGATCAAAGTCCTTATTGATAAAACCTATGCTTACGTATCAAAAAACGGAGTATACTTTTCTGTATCAAAGTTTAAAGAATACGGAAAGCTCTCAAAGAAAAAAATTGATGATCTTATTGCAGGAGCGAGAGTAGAAGTTGACGAGACCAAAAAGGATCCATTAGATTTTGCATTGTGGAAATTTGCTGATGATGAGCCTAGATGGGAAAGCCCATGGGGGCATGGAAGACCTGGATGGCATATTGAGTGCTCTGCAATGAGCCTGAAGGAATTAGGCCCTGACTTTGAAATTCATGGAGGAGGAAGAGACCTCATATTTCCGCATCATGAGAACGAGATAGCCCAGTCAGAATGTTATTCTGGAAAAAATTTTGCCAAAATTTGGATGCATGTAGGGATGGTTACAATAAATGGCGAAAAAATGTCAAAATCCCTTGGAAATACAAAATCTGTTGATTTCGTTTTATCTAGATGGGGGCCCAACATAGTTAGGTTGTTTTGCCTTTCAGGCCATTATTCAAAGCCAGTAGATTATTCTGAAGACTTGCTAAAGGAGACTATGACAAAGTGGCGCCAAGTAGAAAATTGTTATATCGAATTGCTTCATCCACAAAAAGATGAATCAACATATCGTCCTATTAGTCTAGATGAAAAAGTTGTTGAACCAAAATTTACAGGGTATAAAAATAAATTTTATGATTCGTTAGAATCTGATTTTAACACACCCTTAGCGCTAAGTTTCTTCTTTAGTATAGTAAATGAAGCAAACAATTTGGCAGCACACGAGTACATAACTGAATATGTTTCTAATTTGATATTGCCTGAATTTGAGAAAATGTTAGAAGTTCTTGGCCTCAAAATCGTGAAACCCTCTAGTGACGAATCTTCCAAAATAGACGAATTAATTGTAAAACGCAATGATTTTCGTGCACAGAAAAAATATCAAGAAGCAGATGAAATAAGACAAGATCTGGAACGAAATGGAGTGATATTGATAGATCATAAAAAAAGAACTTTGTGGATAAAACAAGAGAAGATTGGAGTTTGAGTCTAGGATTTTTTTGTCTGGGCACTTACTAGGGAAACAACATCCCTGTCGCGTAGCTGATAATTTACTGGCAGTCGCACACCGTATCTTACATCTTTTGCATAAAGCAGTCCTTTTGTCAGATCAGAATGGATTTCTTTGGCTAAATCCTCAATTGTGCAACCATCTTTGAGCAAGATGAGATCTGGTAGAATCTTGCCTGTCCTGTCTGAGAGTTTTTCAGGATTTGCTACTGGGTATATCGAATTCATTTTTAATAGCTTGAAAACTGTAACGTTAATTGCAAACTGAACGCCTGTCCTCATATATTCCCCTAAGATTCCCTTTGTGATAAAATCGAGTGCCTCAACTTGTTTCTTGTTTAACTTTTCTTTCTGGAGTATCTCAAATTGTTCCGACCCGGGAACGTATTTTATGAGTCCTTTTTGTTCTGCTCGTCTAAGCGAAAGTTCACTATCTGCGCTTGCAGGAATTATTATAGTATCAACATATTTCTCTCTCAATCTATCAAAGTTCTTGTCTGCCCCAGGTAGATCGATTTTGTTTGCAACTATTAGTGTGGGCTTTGATATCTTCCGCAGGTGGGCGGCAAATTTTTTACTATCATGCATATCGAAGTTATCAAAATGCTTGTCCTCCAACCCTGTTACCTTCAATGTCTCTTTTACATGATTTTCTTTAACTCCAATTCCACGAAATACATCTGTTATTGCAACAATAACATCAGCGTCAGAATGGACCAGTTTTGATATTTTGTCCCTGTTCCCTTCTAAAAGTTTAAGATACCACATTATTAGCTCTTCTTCAATATCTGAGACATCTGCAATAGGATCACCTTTACCTACCTCAGTAATTCGCCCTGCCGCATCAACGCTTGCTGAAACGTCTACAATGTGTAACAAGGCATCAGATTGAGTAGCAACGGAGAGAAATTGGTTACCCAATCCCTTTCCGGACCATGCGTCTTTTATCAAGCCGGGTAAATCAATCAGATCTATTGGGATGAATCTCCAACCATCAACACATTTTGAGTTTTTTGGATTATCCTTTACATTAAATTCTGTGTGAACGCAAGGGGTGATCGCATTACCCGTAGCTCTTTCTGGCTTTTTGGTTGTGAACGGATATGTTGAAACTTCTCCACCTGCTAGCGTTGCAGCATTAAAAAAAGTTGTTTTTCCTGTATTCGTTTTACCTATAAGGCCAATTTTTATTGGCATGAATTCACCTGATAATTCTTACTATTTATCTGTGCCGTAAATTATTCATTTTTAGTAACAAATTTTTTAGTGATGTTTTTGATTTCCTCGGAATGCCATGAAATTTCCTTGAGTTCTTCCTCAGTAAGTGTCTCATTCCACTTTTCTAGGACGATTTGTAGGATCTGCGTACCGTTATACAACAAATTCCAGTAAGGATGGTGTTCTGCAGTTGTGTACGCAAGTTCAGCAGCTTCCTCCAATCCCGCTTTGGCTAAAGACAATGCATCAGATTTCTCACCGTATATCCTTATGATGTTAGAATCTGGTTCAGAGCTGGCTTTTACTATAATATTTTTCTTTTCAAATGTTTTTATTAGTTCCAAAAGTGCATCCTGAAACTTGGAAAAATCTTCCGACATGTCTTAAAATAGCCGCCGATGTTCTGCAAGCATACATCTGTTAAATACTACTTTTATGCCAGCTTTTTCTGCAAGAATTTCTGCTTCTGTGTTATGAATACCTTCTTGCAACCAGATTACTTTTGGTTTTATCTTAATTGCTTCATCAATGACGGGCATTATTTGTTCTGATGGTCTGAAAACGTCCACTATGTCTACCGGAACTGAAATATCTGAAAGCTTGGCATAACATTTTTTTCCAAGAATTTCAGATGCAGTCGGATTCACTGGTATTATGTTATAGCCTTTCTCGTGTAGATATTTTGGTACATAATGCGCAGCTTTGTCGGGATTTTTGGACATTCCTACAACAGCTATATTTTTTAGAGAATAGAATTTTTTTATCTCTTCGTCTGTGTGTGAATCTTTTTCCATGGTCTTAGATAGAATAATTCCGTTTAATATCTTGTCGAAAAATGATTTATAGTAAGGCGTTCTAATTATTACCAAGATGGAACAAGAACCAACCGATGTAATAGTACTAAGTGCAATAAGTCATGGAACAAAAAAGTTTGATAAGATAGCAAAGAAGACAAAAATCGAAAGTCAAGAACTAAATAGCTTACTCGAACGTCTTGAAAGTAAAGGACTAATTGCCATAATAGAAAAGAAAGGGTTCTTTGGACCAAAAAAAGAAATAATTCTGACTGACAAAGGTCACAAAGAACTCGAGGAAAGAAGGTTTGAACTACAAAAAAATTGGGACCAGATGATAGCAATGTGGAAGAGTGGAGACAAACAAAAACTACAGCAACACATGGATAACAATCGTTCTATTCTGCCAGCAATGATGTTTCTTGGGATAATGGATATCATGATGTTCTCTACAATGATGACTTTCATGGGTCTTGCTATGACAAGTTTCATGCCAGACAATTACATGCAAGATGTTGGAGGTACTGACATGTCTCATGACTCGGGGCAAGACTATAGCGGTGGTGGAGATTTTCATGGTGATGGTGGCCCTGGCGACATGGGCGGTTTTGATGTTAATTTTTGAGACTATCCACTACAAATATAATTAATAAATTAAAACAACTTTGGTTTTCTTCCGATTTATCGTCGGAATTTATGATTTTGTTCTATTTGCCTGTTGGCATTGAATTCTGTCCGCTGGATGACCCGGCCATTCCGTGTATTACATCTTCCCCGCTATGTACGCTCATTGCGCGGCCTTGCCTTTCCATTTGTGCTTTGTTTAATGCCTTTTGCCAGTTACTGTATTCTCCAGGTTTGCATATATGATCACCACATATTCCTAGACCGCCATGAAAACGGGCAGTATAGTGGTTATCATCAAAGTCCATTCTTGGAGTAAGCGCACTAGCTGTTGGCATTGCAATAACAGCGAACACCGCCACTAGGGCAGCCATCGTGAACAGAAGTGATGCTATCTTCTTTGACATTAATTTGGGTTGCTTGAGCGCATATAAAAGAATTATGAATCATATTTACTGGTAAAAGGTGTCAGTTGTGTGCGTCAACAGTATAACTTACTTGGAACGGATCGGTGTTCTTTGTATGTACCGCAATCGCATTACCTACAAATTCCCATGTTCCTGTTTGAGTTCCTGGCTCTACGAAAACTAGGGCAAACCATGTCTTTCCGTCCATTGTATACACCATTTGTCCTTTGTTTTCATTGGGATCAATTGGTCCGATCAAGGAAACTAATTGAACTGGTTCGGATGCAGAGTAAGTAAGTATTCCACGGTATGCTTTGTCATTTGGAGGCAAGATCAATGCTAGCTGGTGATTTTCGTGCCCTTGACCTGGATCTTGTACGGAAGTTAAAGTGCCGGTTTTGGTTGTATCAGAAGTTGATGATTCCGTGTAGCTGACTGCATAACTTACCGTGAAGGGACTTTGATTTGAATAATGTAATGCCAACCCATTACCAGTAAAGGAGAAACTGCCTGTAGTCTCATTAACATTTACCAGCGTCAGAGCAAACTTAGTCTTGCCGTCAGTGGTCCAAATTGGCTGTCCTTTGTCCTCACCCAAATCGAGGGGGCCAGTAAGTTCCGCTATCTGTAACGGTTCTGAGGAGACCCAAGAGATTACGCCTGTGTATACCTTGTCACTTGGTGACAAAATTACTGCAAGTTGATGGTTTTCATGCCCTTGTCCTGGATCTTGAACCGATGTCACAGTACCAGTCCTTGTTATCCAACTAGGAATTTCCATTGTTGATGTTGCTTGTGACATGCTAGTTTCTTCCTGTTTCGTTGTGATGTTTACTTTCTCCACTTCCGTCAAGTTCTGAGATAAAGGTGCCATAGGAGGTGGTACAGGAGTGGTCGATGCTGTCTGAGACACAGTTGTATGCTCAATCTGAGCAGAGTTAATCTTCCCCGCCATTTTTTGATATTCTCCAGGTCCACATAAATGGTCGCCACACACCTTGGTATTCCCAAATCTTGCAGTTAGGTGTTCATCATTAAAGGTACTTCTAGTAATTGCATTTGCTATCGGTGTTATAGTCAACATACTTGATAATAGCAGAATTGCCGTTAGGAATGATAAAGTCGGCAACATTGACGACATTATCCTGACTTTTGGATTGACATATAAAAGAATTGTGTATCTTCTTCCATACGCAAAGAATAGATATCAAATGATTTGAATGTAAAATTATTATGGTTGCAAAAATTGGATCAAAGGCGCCTAACATCAGTGTATCAAAGTGGGTTCAAGGATTACCTACCAATGTAGATAAACAAAAAGACAATGTTGTTCTAGTCGAAGTTTTCCAAGTTAACTGTCCTGGATGTTTTCTATATGGAATGCCACATGCAATTGACATTTATCAAAAATATCGTAAAGATGGTTTAACTGTGCTCGGTGTTGCAACTGCATTTGAAGATTTTGACAAGAATACTCTGGAGAATCTTGAACTCTTACTCACAAAGGGAGAGGTGGTGGGTGAAACTCTAAAGGCACTTGGGCAATACGGACAATTAGTAGGTGGAACTAACCTTCCATACAAAATTCCATTTCCAGTAGGTATGGACTTACTAAGGAAGGAAGACGGTGTAATAACTAAAACAAGAATAGATGAGGTGATAGAGGCAAATGTTCCTAGTTTTAGTTCCTACAGTGAATCTCAAAAAGCTGAGATTATAGAACGCGTCAAACAATATCTAAAGAACAAAGAATACTCTGCTCAAACTTTTGAAGAGTTTGCACTGCGTGGAACACCTTCTTCTATTTTGATTGATAAAAAAGGAATATTGCGCGATGTTTCCTTTGGTCAAAATGACTTTCTCGAGGAAAATATCAAAAAGTTATTAGACGAATAAGATCTGCAATTAATAGTACCAATTGCAAGAATTGACACATGTATACATCATTTGATAGCACTCACCTGGAGAAAATAGTCAGACTTTTAAAGTCACACCCATCTGAATTTTTGTCAGGCGAGCAACTAAGTAGATCACTTAGTTTGAGTCGAGCTGCTGTATGGAAGCACGTCAAAAAGTTGCAATCTTTAGGATACAAGATACAAACTAAGCAGAATTTAGGCTACAAATTACTTGCAAAATCAGAACTTCCTCTCCCATGGGAAATCACAGATAGACTACAAACAGACATACTTGGAAGAAAGATATACTATTTTGATACGATTGACTCAACTCAAAGTTTTGCATTAAGGTTAGCATCAAAACCTTATGAAAACGGTTCAATTGTAATAGCTGAAAAACAGACTAGGGGAAGGGGTAGATTAAACAGAAAGTGGGTTTCTCCAAAAGGAGGCATATGGTTATCCATATTGCTCAAACCAAACTTTGAGGTGTCGCGTGTATCGTTGTTTCCTATGATTACATCACTTGCACTTGCAAAAGCTATAGAAAAAATTCTTAAATTAAGACCTCGATTAAAGTGGCCCAATGACGTTACGCTGCACAGCAAGAAGGTAGCAGGAATACTAATAGACGCTTCAATTGAAACAAACAAGATAGATTATCTCATAATTGGTGTTGGCATAAATTTTAAAATCCAACCCAAAATGGTATCAAAATTATTAAGAAATTCAGAAAATTTCTATGGAATAACTAGCCTAGTAAGCAAAAATAGAAAAGCAGACGCAATAGAATTATTGCAAGAATTTCTCCTTGAATTAGAACAGTTATACAGAAAAATGCTGGCGGATGATTTAAAAAAGATACGAAATGAGTGGATAAGCAAATCCTCAACTATAGGAAAATATGTTACTCTTTCAACGCCGTCTGGCCTAGTCAAAGGAAAGGCGATCTCAATAGATGAAAATGGTGCACTCCTTTTGTCCAACAAAGGCAAAATCCGACGTCTTCTAGTTGGAGATGTTTCATATTAAAACTAGAATAAAGTTTCACAAATAATGTTTTATAATTTTACAGACTGAGTATAAAGAATGAAAATTTGTTGGGCAAACACAGAGAGCTTTGATGATGCAGATATCATAATTGTTGGAATCCCCGACGAGTCAAAATCTCATTCTTTGCGAAAAGGTGCTTCGGAAGCGCCACATAAGATAAGAGAGATCTCTTCAATTCGTGACACATACAAAAGAGGAAACGTGATTTCCCTAGGACTTCCACTTTCAGGAATAAACAAAAAGGTTTACGATTATGGAAACGTAGAACGAAGTGAGATTACAAAAGTAATTGACAAGATAGTCTCCAAGTCAAAGATCCCTTTATCATTAGGTGGTGACCACTCGATATCAACAGAAATTATCAAATCGGTCTCAAAAAAATATGGTTCTCTCTCGCTGGTGTATTTTGATGCACACCCAGATTTTGTCAGTTCGGTGCATGGCTATTATGGGTCAGTTTTCTACGATGTGTTACCTTTCATTGATATCAAATCAAGTATTCAGATAGGAGTTAGAACACCAGAACAAGAAGAACTCGATAACATCAAAAAATATGGTCTAGAAATTATTACTCCATTTGACATTGCAAAAAATGGTATAATGAAAACCGAAGAAACCATTCTAAACAAAATTGGCAAAAATGTATACATCTCCTTTGATATGGATGCAATAGACCCTGCCTATGCCCCTGGTGTATCAGTTCCTGTGCCACTAGGTCTTAGAAACACAGAAACTATTATTTTACTCAAGTCGCTTGCAAGAAAAGGAATTCTAGGATTAGACATAATGGAGGTTTGTCCAAATTATGATATCAAGGATAGAACGTCACATCTAGCATCAAGAATGATTGCAGAAGTTATATCATCATTCTAAGAAATTGCCTAATACTTTTAACTAGGTCAACTTGTTAAGCTGGTAAGTGTTTTCACATTTTACTCTAAAAGAAGCAAATGCAATGCTGCCTAAGGTAATTAGTAAATTCAAACAAATTGTAAATATTAAGGACGAGGTAGCTAGAATCCAGTCTGAGATAGAAACGGATCCACGATACATGACAAATTTTAAAGATTATGTTTATAAAAAACAAGAGCTCAATTCGGCAATTACGAATTTCTACAAATCAATTGAGGAACTTGAAAGTATGGGAGTTGTGATAAAAAGTGTAGAACAAGGTCTATTAGACTTCCCATCGCTTCGTTTCAACGAAGAAATATGGCTTTGTTGGAAAGAAGGTGAGACTGAGATAAAATTCTGGCATGGTAAAGATGACGGTTTCAATGGTCGAAAGCCAGTTGAGAGTATTGATTTAGAAAAACTACGTTAAGATTTTTCTGGTCAAAACATATACCGAAATACCCCCTAAACGATGGTTTTATTCAAATGCTATCAGCATGGATGAGGGCCATACGAATAAGATTTCTTCTTGCTTCAGTAATAGCAGTTTCACTAGGACTTGCAATAAATTGGTGGCAAAATAATGCATTAAATGCAGAATTTGCTGCCTTAACATTTGGCGGTGTTATTGCATTGCATGCAAGTGTAGACTTGCTTAATGACTATTGGGACTACAAAAGACAAATTGACACGCAAACAAGAAGAACTAAGTTCAGTGGGGGCACCGGAGTATTACCTGAGGGATTGTTAGAACCAAAGCAAGTTTATCGAGCAGGATTAGCTTTACTGATTATAGGTTCAGTGATTGGTGCCTATTTTATTTATGAAAAAGGAATCACTATTGCAATAATTTTGGGATTTGCAATAGTTTCAATTTACTTTTATTCCACCAGAATAGTTGATTCTGGGTTAGGAGAGTTGTTTGTTACTATCAAAGGAACCATGATAGTTGTTGGGACATGTTTTGTTCAAAGTTCTCAGATTACAATGGAGCCAGTTCTTGGGGGTATCGTTTCAGGCGTCTTGTCATCTACCGTTCTTTTTGTAAATTCATTTCCTGATTATGAGGCAGATAAAGAGCATGGAAGAAAAACTCTGGTTATAGTACTAGGAAAGGCCAAGGCAGCAACTATTGTGTGGATGTTTCCAATAATTTCCTATGGAGTAATTATCATCTCTGTTGTAACGCATATTTTTCCTTTAGTTTCTTTAATTACTTTATTTACTATTCCTATTGTAATAAAATCCGGTCTTTCTTTGAAGACTAAATTTGACCAGGTGGAAGGCTTAGTGCCCGTCATGCGAGACTTTGTATCTTACAGCAGGATAACTTGTGCTTTACTAGTGATTGCCTTTATTGTGGATTTTTTCGTGAGATAGTTAAGTAGAATTAAATCGATCAAGTTAGAAACTATTTTTATGATCACAGGTTGGGCCACATCGATAGGCACAGCAAATTTTGCAAAAAAACATTCAGGAATTATAGCAAATTACAAGCAATTCGCAGGATTGTCTCTTTCATCAATAGGAATTGGAACATATCTAGGTAATGCTGATGACTCCACAGATATTCTAGTTAAGGAAGCAGTCAAAAAATCAATAATGTCAGGGGTGAATGTGATAGATACTGCAATTAATTACAGAGCACAAAAGGCAGAGAGATCCGTTGGACGAGGAGTGGCAGAATTAATACAAGATGGAAAAGCAAGTAGGGACGAGCTTTTCATCAGTACAAAAAATGGCTATGTCACAAATGATGGGGATGTAAAAGAGGATTTCTGGCAGAATATACATAATACTTTGGTCAAGCCCGGAATTATCAAGTCAGGAGAGATTTCTTCAGGATATCATTGCATGACGTTGCCCTATCTTCAGGATCAACTTCAACGAAGTCTCAAAAATCTAGGCTTAGAATGCATAGATTTGATATACCTACACAATGCAGTAGAAGGACAGCTACAAGATATATCAAAGGAAGAATTTATGAAAAAATTAAAAGATGTATTCGAATTTTACGAAAGCCAAAGAAAATCTGAAAAAATAAGATATTACGGAATGGCTACTTGGGATTGTTTTAGAGTTCCTGAGGACCATCCACAACATATTTCAATTTCAGATTTAGTGAAGTTGGCCAGAGAAGTTGGAGGCAATGATAATGGATTTAGATTCATTCAACTACCCTACAATATGTATCTTGATCAGGCCTTGACGTTAAGAAATCAAGTTTTTGATGGCAATCAGTATACCATACTACAAGCTTCAATTAAACTTGGAATAGGAGTGTTTGCCAGCGTTCCTCTGATGCAAGCAAAGTTACTAGCTCCAAATGTACTACCAGAATTTGGAGGACTGACACATCCATCTCATAGAGCTTTACAATTTGTTCGTTCCACACCCGGCATTATAGCTCCTCTCGTAGGCCAGAAATCTCTTGCCCACGTTGAAGAAAATCTCCAATTAACAAATACTCCTGTTTTAAGTGAACTAGAATTTTCTGAAATTGTCAGTAAATTATCGGCATGATTGTAAGTTTTAAATACAAATAACAGACGAAACACAATATGCCGATGGACCCAGTGTGTGGCATTGAGCTTGATGAGAGTCTTGCCCTAGTACATGAATACAAGGGCAAGAAGTATTATTTTTGTTGCCATG
>JACXTT010004066.1_pt1 | contig 21950 bp, 20 predicted proteins | sample 9270951 | NCBI WGS metagenome assembly JACXTT01 (sample SAMN15532306, study PRJNA645909) | rock metagenome | isolation source: weathered quartz diorite | place: Puerto Rico | collected 2017-06-21
GAGGGCGGAGGTGGGCTCGTCGCACAGCAGCACGGCGGGCCGGGTCGCCAGGGCGCGGGCGATCGCCACCCGCTGCTGCTGGCCGCCCGAGAGCTGGGCCGGATAGCTGTGCGCCTTGTGCGACAGGCCCACCAGGGCGAGGCACTCGTGCACGCGCGCGGTCACCTGCGCCGGGCGCGCCGCGTGCAGGCGCAGGGGAAAGGCCACGTTGTCGAAGACGCTGGCGTTCTGCCGCAAATTAAACTGCTGGAAGATCATGCCGATGTTCTGGCGGGCGGCGCGTAGCTCGCGCTTGCCCAGCGAAGTCAGTTCGCGCCCATCGACCGTGACCGTGCCGCGGTCGGGGCGCTCCAGCAGATTGACGGTGCGCAGCAGGGTCGATTTGCCCGCCCCGCTTTTGCCGACCAGGCCGAAAACGGCGCCCTGCTCGATGCGCAGAGATATATCGCGCAGGGCGTGAAAGGCGTCGCCGTGGGCCACCATAAACGTCTTGCCGACGTGGCGCAGTTCGATCAGGGGTGGCTTCATCATGAATACGCCGTCGGTGCGGGCAGGGTGCCTTCGAGGGCGAAGCGGCCCAGGTCGCGCAGCTTGTAGTCGACGGGATCGTGCAGGGTGTGCACGCGCGCGTTGCGCCAGAAGCGGTCGTAGCCCAGCTGGCGACTGGTGCTGCGCGCGCCCGTCAGCTCGAACATCTGGCTGCTGATGTCGACGCCGGCCCGGTGCGACAGCACCTTCGCTTCCGCCACCGCGATGGCGACCGCACCCCGCTGTTCGGCGGTGAGCGCTGCGCCCCGTTCGACGGCCTGGTCCAGCACCAGCGCCGCGCTGTCGGCCGCCAGTTCGGCGGGGCGCAGCAGCAGCCACAGGCCGCCGTAGCGGTGCTGCACCAGCGGGTCGTCGGCGGCCCGCTCGGCGCCCGAGGCAAACCAGGGCCTCGTTTCGTTCACCGTGTAGTGACGGGCCGCGTCGAAAGCGCCTTGGCCGATGCCCAGATAGAGATTGCTCATGATCAGCTGCGCCAGTTGCGAGCGCAGGCTGGCCTGGGGTGTGGGTGGCTGGCCCGGCTGCTGCAGCACGAGGGAGGCGGGCAAGTGGACGTCCTGGAAGCGCACGTTGCCGCTGTCGGTCTGGCGCTGGCCGAAGGCGTCCCAGTCGGCCTGCACGGTGATGCCGGCTTGGGTTGCGGGGATCACGGCGATCAGTGCCCCTTGCACGCTCTCGTTCCAGGCGGAGATGGTGAGCCAATCTGCGCCCACCGAACCGGACGCAAAGCTTTTCAGCCCGTCCAAAATAAAACCGTCGCTGGTGGCGGCGGCCGTGGTGCGGCGGTCGAGGGGATTGAGGGCATTGCCCCAGAACAGACGCTCACGGGCCGTGCGGGTGAGGATGGCCTGCTGCTGGGCAGCGTTGCCGTACAGGGTGATGCCGGCCACCTGCAAATGATGAAAACCGTAGACGTGGGCCAGCGCGCTGTCGGCCTGCGCCAGGATGCGCACCGTGCGCAGGACGGTGGGCCAGTCGGCGCCCAGGCCCCCAAATTGTCTGGGGACGGACAGGGCCAGCAGGCCGGAATCGCGGATCCATTCCCGTTCGGTGGCGGCGTGGCCGCCCGCTTGGTCGCGCGCCGCGGCGGTGGTGGCGAGCCGTTCGGCCAGGTCCTGGGCGATGACGATAGGGTCTTGCGCTGGTGTGGCGGCCCGCTCGTCGCGGGGCAGGTGCAGCAGTGTTGCGGACATGGTTCGGCAGTTCTCGGATGGTCGATGTTTTTTATCCTGCCTGCGCCAGGCCCGGCTGGGAACGAAGATATCCACGCTTGGATATGCGAAAACCGCGCGAACGAAATTCGCATATCGAAGCGCGAAAGCATTCGTTCAGTTTTATGCCTTCGCGCCTTACGCTGGACCGACTATTCAATCAGGGATCACACCATGAGCGTTTTTTTGATCGGCGGCAGTCCGGCGCCCCAGTCCAGCACCACGCGCCTCTTGCATCACGTCGGCGAGCGCTTGGCGTCGCACGGTCACCAGTGCGTCCGCCTGCAGGTGCGGTATCTGCCGGCCCAGGCGCTGCTGCATGGCGATTGCGAAGACCCGGCGATTGCGCGCGCCCTGGCCCAGGTGGCCGCTGCCAATGCGGTGATCGTCGCCACGCCCATCTACAAGGCTTCGTACACGGGATTACTGAAAGCCTTCCTTGACCTGCTGCCCCAGGACGGGCTGCACGACAAGCTGGTGCTGCCGCTGGCCACGGGCGGCAGCCAGTCGCACCTGCTGGCGCTGGACTACGCGCTGCGCCCCGTTCTGGCTTCCCTCGATGCCCGCTTTATTCTGCCCAGCGTGTACGCGACGTCGGCGCAGCTGGCATGGAGCGCGGAGCAGGGCTTGCAGCTCGAGGCGCCGATTGCCATCAGGGTGGCGCGCGCCGTCGAGCAGCTGTCGTCCGAGTTGTTTGCCCTGTCGCTGCGCCGTTCCCACGTGCGTCCACCCCTTACCGCCATTGCCTGAAACGGAGATCCCATGAGCCATTTAAAACATGACCACCGCGCCGCCCGCCGCCATGCGCTGGCAATGATGGGCGCCGCTGTCCTCGCCAGCGCCTTGCCCGCGCGTGCGCAGGCGAGCCGCGAAGTGCGGATCGGCTACCAGAAGTACGGCACCCTCACGCTGCTCAAGGGCCGCGGCACGCTGGAGCAGCGCTTGGCCGCCAAGGGCGTCACCGTCAAATGGACCGAGTTCCCCGCCGGTCCCGTGCTGCTCGAGGGCCTGAACGTGGGCAGCATCGATTTTGGGACGGTGGGCGAAGCGCCACCTATCTTTGCGCAGGCGGCCGGCGCCAACCTGGTCTACGTAGGGCATGAGCCGCCGTCACCCGCGTCGGAAGCCATCGTGGTGCCGAAAGCTTCCACGCTGCGCAGCCTGGCCGATTTAAAAGGGAAAAAAATCGCCCTGAACAAGGGTTCCAACGTGCACTACCTCTTGGTGAAAGCGCTGGAAAAGGCGGGCGTCGCCTACACGGACGTGCAGACCGTCTTTCTGCCGCCGGCCGATGCACGCGCCGCGTTCGAGCGGGGCGCCGTCGATGCCTGGGCCATCTGGGATCCCTTCCTGGCCGCGGCCGAAACCCAGCTGGGTGCGCGCGTGTTGAGCGACGGTACGGGACTGGTCTCCAACCACCAGTTTTATCTGGCCTCGCGGCCCTATGCTGAAAAGAACGCCGAGACAGTCGCCATCGTGCTGGATGAACTGGCCAAGGTCGATGCCTGGGGCAGCGCCCACATTGCGGAGGTGGCCGCCATCCTGGCCAAGCAGACGGGCCTGGAGCCCGCGGTGCTGGAAAAAGCCGCGCGCCGCTACAGCTACGGCGTGAAAGCCGTCTCGCCCGCCGTCATCGCCGAACAGCAAAAAATCGCCGATGTCTTCACCAGACTGAAACTGATCCCCGGCCCCATCGTCGTCAAAGACGCCCAGCTGGCAGCACGCTGACCGAGGTCCCCCATGTCCAGCTCTCCCAATATCTTCTGGTTCATCCCCACCCATGGCGACAGCCGCTACCTGGGCACCACCAAGGGCGCCCGCCCCGTCGATTTCGACTACCTCAAGCAGGTGGCGGTGGCGGCTGACACCCTCGGCTACGACGGCGTGCTGCTGCCCACGGGCCGCTCCTGCGAGGACGCCTGGGTGGTGGCTTCGTCGCTGATCGCGGTCACGCAAAAGCTCAAGTTTCTGGTGGCGATCCGGCCCGGCCTGTCCAGCCCCGGCCTGTCCGTGCGGATGGCGTCGACCTTTGACCGTCTGTCCAACGGCCGCCTGTTGATCAACGTGGTCACGGGCGGCGACCAGGGCGAATTGGAAGCGGACGGTGTGTTTGTCGACCACGCCAAGCGCTATGAAATCTCCGACGAATTTTTCCGCATCTGGCGCGCCACCATGGCGGGCGAGGGGGGCGCGGCGGGCTACGATTTCGAGGGCAAGCACTTACACGTGAAGGGCGCGAAGACCTTGTACCCACCCGTGCAGCAGCCCTATCCGCCCCTGTATTTCGGCGGCTCGTCCGAGCCGGCCCACGAACTGGCCGCCGCGCAGATGGACACTTACCTGACCTGGGGCGAGCCGCCCGCCGCGGTGGCTGAAAAGCTCGCGGACATCCGCACGCGCGCGGCCAAGCACGGGCGCACTTTGAAGTTTGGCATAAGGTTGCACGTGATCGTGCGCGAGACGAACGAAGCCGCATGGCGCGCTGCCGAGGATTTGATCAGCCACCTGGACGACGAGGTCATCGCGGCGGCCCAGAAGGCATTCGCGAAAATGGACTCGGTGGGCCAGCAGCGCATGGCGGCCCTGCATGGCGGCCGGCGCGACAAGCTGGAAGTGTCGCCCAACCTGTGGGCGGGCGTGGGCCTGGTGCGGGGCGGCGCCGGCACGGCGCTGGTGGGCGACCCGGAGACGGTGGCGGCGCGCATTCGCGAATACGCCGACCTGGGCATCGAGACTTTTATTATGTCCGGCTATCCGCACCTGGAAGAATCGTACCGGTTTGCGGAGCTGGTGTTTCCCCTGCTCGGCAAGGGCAAGCACAAAGGGGAGCAATCGCTGACGGGACCTTTCGGCGAAATGATGGCCAGCGATCTGCCGCCGCAAAATCCGTCCATTCAAAAGGCGGCCTGAGATGCGCCGGCAGCTGCAGGCACTGGCGCCCTGGGCCCTGCCGATCGCCCTGATCGCCCTGTGGGAGCTGGCCGCGCGCGCGGGCTGGCTCTCGAGCCGCGTCCTGCCTGAGCCGCTCGCCGTGGCGCGCGCCTTCTGGACCCTGGGCGCCTCGGGCGAATTGTTCATTCACCTGCGCACCAGCCTCTGGCGGGCCATCTCCGGCTTTGCCATCGGCGGGGGGCTGGGCCTGCTGCTCGGCCTGTTGACGGGCAGCGTGCGGCGCGCCGAGACCCTGCTCGACACCACCCTGCAAATGGTGCGCAATATCCCCGCCCTGGCCCTGATCCCCTTGGTGATCCTGTGGTTCGGCATCGACGAGACGGCGAAGTTGTTTTTGCTGGCGGTGGGCGTGTTCTTCCCCGTCTACCTGAATACCTTTCACGGGATCCGTTCCGCCGACCAGGGCCTGGTGGAGATGGCGCGCAGTTACGGCGTCAAGGGCTGGCCCCTGTACCGCGACGTGATCCTGCCGGCGGCGCTGCCATCGATCCTGGTGGGCGTGCGTTTTGCGCTGGGCCTCGTGTGGGTGCTCCTGATCGTGGCGGAGACCATCTCGGCCCAGGCGGGGATCGGCTACATGACCATGAATGCGCGCGAGTTTTTGCAGACCGACGTGGTACTGGTGGGGATCTTGCTGTATGCCCTGCTGGGCAAGGGTGCCGACGTGCTGGCCCGCGCGCTTGAACGGCGCTGCTTGCGCTGGAATCCCGCTTACGCTTGAAGGAAAACGGTATGCACAATAATCTCATTGAACAGCGCACCCTGGGCGCCGCGGCGGCGCGGGCAGGGCAGGGCACGGCCTTGCGCCTGCAAGGGCTGCAAAAGCATTTCGGCCAGAGAAAGGTCATCGAGTCCATCGATCTCGCACTGGCGCCGGGAGAATTCGTCGCCATCGTGGGCCGCAGCGGCTGCGGCAAGAGCACCTTATTGAGAGCGATTGCCGGCCTCGAGACGCTCGATGGCGGGCAGATACAAGGGGCGCAGCAGGTACGCATGATGTTCCAGGAAGCCCGCCTGCTGCCCTGGAAAAGCGTGTTTGATAACGTGCGCCTGGGCGTGGCGGATGATGATGGGGGCGCGATGGAAGCGCTGTGCGCGGTGGGCCTAGCCGACCGAGCGGGCGACTGGCCGGCGTCGCTGTCGGGCGGCCAGCGTCAGCGGGTGGCGCTGGCGCGCGCCCTGCTGCACCGGCCGCCCCTGCTGCTGCTCGACGAGCCGCTGGGGGCGCTCGATGCGCTTACCCGCATCGAAATGCAGCGCCTGATCGAATCGCTGTGGCTTTCGCGCGGATTCACGGCCGTGCTGGTGACCCACGACGTGCAGGAAGCGCTGGCGCTGGCGGACCGGGTGCTGGTGATCGAGCAGGGGGCCATTGCGCTCGACGTCGCGGTGGACTTGCCCCGTCCGCGACAGAGAACCGCCGCGTTTGCGGCCCTGGAGCAGCGCTTGCTGCAGCGCTTGTTGGGGGAAGCCGGGGCGCCCGCGCACAATTGAGCCTGCTGGCGGTGCGCGCCGCCTTTGCGGTTAGAATGTTCCCATGAAGATTCGTGTCGCTACCTACAACATCCACAAGGGCGTCTCCACCATCCGCGCCACCCCGCGGGTGCTTGCGCTGAAGAAAGCCATCGGCATGTTCGATGCGGAAGTGGTGTTCTTGCAGGAAGTGCAGGGCAAGCACGACAAATACACGACGAAGTTTGGCGACGAAGCGCGGGGCCGCCATCACTGGCCCGAGGAAGCCCAGCACGAGTTCTTCGCGGGTGAATCCCACCATTCGGCCTATGGCATGAACGCCGTCTACGACCACGGCCATCACGGCAATGCCCTGCTGTCGGCATTTCCCATCGGCGACATGAAGAATCATGACGTCTCTGATCACGCCTACGAGCAGCGCGGCATCCTCCACTGCACGCTCGACACGCCCAGCGGCATCGTGCATTGCTACGTCGTGCACCTGGGCCTGTTCGAGGCGGGCCGCTCGCGCCAGACCCAGGCCTTGATCGATTGCGTCAACGCCTCGGCCGGCAAGGGCGAGCCCGTCATCATTGCAGGCGACTTCAACGACTGGCGCAACACCTTGTCAGGCAAGCTGCGCGACAAGCTGGGTGTGGTGGAAGTGTTTGATGAGCTGGGCAGCGGGTCCGCCCTGGGCGGCATGGTGCGGGGCCTGGTGGGCGCCAAGCGCAAGGTCACGCCCGCGCGTACCTTCCCGGCCGCCTTGCCCTGTTTCCGTCTCGACCGCATCTACGTGCGGGGTTTCAAGGTCGATCACGCCGAAGTGCTGCACGGTCCCCTGTGGGCGCGCCTGTCCGACCACGCGCCCATCGTCGCCTCCCTCAAACTGGCCTGAGCCCGCGCCCCCGCGCCCGCCTGCATGCGTTCAGTCCATTATCAACAAAATAACGACGTCAAGCTGCTGGAAAGCGGTGTGGAATTGTTTCCGGCCCTGCTGGCCGAGATCGATGCTGCTGAGCACGAAATCCACTTTGAGACCTATATCTTCGCGGCAGACGAGACGGCCCGGGCCGTCGAAGCGGCCCTGATCGGCGCGGCGCGGCGGGGCGTCAAGGTGCGCATCGTCATCGACTGGTTCGGCACCGGCAATGCCCAATGCAAGCGCCTTTCCAACGCTTTTACGGAAGCGGGCGCGCATTGCCGCATCTTCAATCGCTGGTTTCGCAAAGGGGTGACGCGCACCCACCGCAAGATCACCGTGGTCGACCGCAAGGTGGCGTTCGTCGGCGGTATCAACGTCAATGACGATCACTTCTGCGACTACGACCCCGAGCAGCGCCTGCCCGCGCCCCGCTGGGATTTCGCGGTGCGGGTGACGGGCCCCCTGGTCGATGACATCCACCGCGAGGCGCAGGCCCAGTGGGCGCGGGTCGGCCACCTGGGCCTGCTGCGCCGCATCGACCTGTTCCGCGAAATGAAGCGCGACGGCCCCATCGCCGGCAACGGCCCCATGCAAGCCGGCTTTGTCGTGCGCGACAACCTGCGCAACCGCCGCACCATCCAACGCGCGTATTTGCAAGCGATCGGCCGCGCCAGGCACAGCATTCTGATGGCCAACCCCTATTTCGCGCCGGGCCGCAAATTCCGCGAAGCGTTGGGCAAGGCCGCCGAGCGGGGCGTCAAGGTCACCTTGCTGATCGGTGTCGGCGAATTCAAGCTGCAGGACATGGTGGCCCATTCCTTCTATCCCAAACTGCTGGGCTGCGGGGTCCACGTGGTGGAATACCGCAAGACCCAGTTGCACGCCAAGGTGGCGGTGGTGGACGAAGACTGGGCCACGGTCGGCTCCAGCAATTGCGACGGCCTTTCTTTATTCCTCAACCAGGAAGCCAATGTGGTGGTGCGCGACGCCGCCTTTGCCCGCAGCATGCGCGAGCACATCGAGGCCGGCGTGGCCGATGGCACCCCCATTCCCTGCGACCATTTCAAGCACGTGGGACGGTTCAAACGTGCGGGCTACGGGACGGCGTACTTTTTCTATAAACTGATCATGCGCATTTTCGCAATCGGCTACGCCTGAATTTGGTATGGACAACGTCAGAATCGACAAATGGCTGTGGGCAGCCCGCTTCTTCAAAACCCGTTCGCTGGCGACCGACGCCGTCGACAACGGCCGGGTGCGCCTCGATGGGGAACGGATCAAGCCGGCGCGCGCCGTCAAGCTGGGCGACCAGCTGCACGTGGACAACGGCGCCGACCGCTGGGACATCGAAGTGATCCAGATTTCCGACCAGCGCGGGCCGGCCACCGTGGCCCGCTCCCTCTACGACGAGACGGCCGCCAGCGTGGCGCGCCGCGAAGTGCTGCGCGAAAGCCGCCGCCTTTATCCCGAACCAGGCAGTACCATCAAGGGCCGCCCCACCAAACGCGACCGCCGCGCCATCGCCAAAATCGGCGAATAGCAAATTTCCCCTATTTCCGCCTGTCAGTACTAGAATTGCCTCTCTAAGTTCCCGTTTGACATTTGCTCCCGGCTGGATAATAGTACGAGCGTTCGGATTTTTTCGCGCGTCGCGCAGCCGATAACCTCGTAGGTAAATTATCAATACTTCAGTCAAATTCATGCGCAAGGGCGAGCTGACCCGGGCAGCCATCCTCGACGTGGCGCTCGACCTCGCCAGTCGGGACGGGCTCGAAGGCCTGACCATTGGCCTGCTCGCGGACAAAATGAACATGAGCAAGTCTGGCGTGTTCGCCCATTTCGGCTCGCGCGAAGACTTGCAGATCGAGGTGTTGAAGCTCTACCACGCCCGTTTCGAGCAGGAAGTGTTCTTCCCCAGCGTGCAGGAGCCGCGGGGCTTGCCCCGCCTGCGCTCCATGTTCGCCCGCTGGGTCAAGCGCGTCAGCGTCGAGATCGCCTCCGGCTGCATCTACATCAGCGGCGCCGTCGAGTACGACGACCGCCAGGGCCCCATCCGCGAGGAACTGGTCGCCATGGTGCGTGCCTGGCAGGGCGCCTTGCTGCGCTGCGCCGAGCAGTCGATCGCCATCGGCGACTTGAAGCCCGACACGGATGCGGGTCAATTGGTCTACGAAATGTATGGCTTGATCCTGGCTCTGCACCACGACGCGCGCTTCCTGCGCATGCCGGGCAGTGTCGAGCGCTGCCGTGCCGGGTTCGACCGCCTCATCGAGAATTACCGCAATCCGGCCCAGCAGGCCGAGGCCAGCACGGCGCACGATCTTCCAGCCTGATGGGCGCTTGCCCATCGGTCTGAGCTTCATTCCAGTAACGCCACTATCGTCAAAAACACCTCTTCAGGAGAAACACCATGGGTCAATACGTCGCGCCACTTCGGGACATGCAGTTCCTCTTGCACGAAATGTTCAACGTCAGCGAAGAACTGAAAGCCATCCCCAAGTTTGAAGATGTCGATGCCGACATCATCAACCAGGTACTGGAAGAGGGCGCCAAGTTCACCCAGGAAGTGCTGTTTCCCCTGAACCACTCGGGCGACCGCGAAGGCTGCCACTACGACGCCGCCACCAAATCCGTCACCACCCCCAAGGGTTTTAAAGACGCCTATAAACAGTACGTCGATGGCGGCTGGGCGGCGCTGGCGTGCGATCCCGAGTACGGCGGCCAGGGCCTGCCCGTGGTGCTGAACAACTCCTTCTACGAGATGCTCAACTCGTCCAACCAGGCCTGGAGCATGTACCCCGGCCTGTCGCACGGCGCCTACGAGTGCCTGAAGGAACACGGCACCGACGAACAGAAAAAACTGTACCTGCCGAAACTGGTGTCGGGCGAATGGACCGGCACCATGTGCCTGACCGAAGCCCATTGCGGCACGGACCTGGGCATGCTGCGTTCGAAAGCGCTGCCCCAGGATGACGGCTCCTGGCTGATCACGGGCTCGAAGATTTTCATCTCGGCCGGCGAACACGACATGAGCGAAAACATCATCCACCTGGTGCTGGCCCGCGTGCCTGGCGCACCAGAGGGATCGAAAGGCATTAGCCTGTTCGTGGTGCCGAAGTTCCTGCCGAATGAAGACGGCACCGTCGGCGCGCGCAACGGCATTGCCTGCGGCGCCATCGAAGAAAAAATGGGCATCCATGGCAACTCGACCTGCCAGATGAACCTGGATTCGGCCAAGGGCTGGATCATCGGCGAGCCCAACAAGGGTTTGAATGCCATGTTCGTCTTCATGAACGCCGCCCGCCTGGGCGTGGGCATGCAGTCGCTGGGCCTGACCGAAGTGGCCTATCAAAACGCCCTGGTCTATGCCAAGGACCGCCTGCAGATGCGCAGCCTGTCGGGCCCGAAAGCGCCGGACAAGCCGGCCGACCCCATCATCGTGCACCCCGATGTACGCCGCATGCTGCTCACCGCCAAGGCCTATGCGGAAGGCGCCCGCGCGTTTTCGTCGTATGTCGCTTTGCAGATCGACCGCGAACTGCACCACCCGGACGAAGACGTGCGCAAGGAAGCGGCCGATGAAGTGGCCCTCCTGACCCCGATCATCAAGGCATTCATTACCGACAACGGCTGGATCGCCACCTCGGAAGCCATGCAAGTCTACGGCGGCCACGGCTACATCGCCGAATGGGGCATGGAGCAGTATGTGCGCGACGCCCGCATCAACATGATCTACGAAGGCACCAACACGATCCAGTCGCTGGACCTGCTGGGCCGCAAGATCCTGATGGACAACGGCGCCAAGCTGCGCAAGTTTGGCGAGAAGATCAAGTCTTTTGTCGAAGAAAACGGCACCGACGAGGCCCTGTCCGAATTCATCACCCCACTGGGCGACCTGGGCGACAAGGTCACGAAACTGACCATGGAAATCGGCATGAAGGCCTTCCAGAATCCGGAAGAAGTGGGCGCGGCTTGCGTTCCCTACCTGCGCGTGGTGGGCCACCTGATCTACAGTTACTTCTTCACCCAGATGGCGAAGATCGCCCTGGAAAAGCAGGACTCTGGCGACAATTTCTACAAGGCGAAACTGGCCACGGCGCGCTTTTACTTTGCCCGCCTGTATCCCGAGACCGCCATGCTGATTCGCCAGGCCCGTTCCGGTTCGGCCAACCTGATGGCGCTGGACGCCGACTTGTTCTAACGCATTTACTAAAAAGCAAAGAAAACCTCCATGAGCAATTTCATCGTCAAGAAAGTCGCCGTCCTCGGCGCCGGTGTGATGGGCGCCCAGATCGCCGCGCACTGCATCAACGCCAAGGTGCCCGTCGTGCTGTTCGACCTGCCCGCCAAGGAAGGTCCCAAAAACGGCATCGTGCTGCGCGCCATCGAGAACCTCAAAAAACTCTCGCCTGCGCCGCTGGGCAACAAGGACGACGCGGCTTTGATCGAAGTCGCCAACTACGAAGACAACCTGGAACGGCTGGCCGGCTGCGACCTCATCATCGAAGCCATCGCCGAGCGCATGGACTGGAAGCATGACTTATATAAAAAGGTCGCGCCCCACATCGCCCCGAATGCGATTTTTGCCTCGAACACGTCCGGCCTGTCGATCACGGCGCTGGCCGAAGGTTTCGATGAAGGTTTGAAAGCGCGCTTCTGCGGCGTGCACTTCTTCAATCCCCCGCGCTATATGCACCTGGTGGAAATCATCCCGACCGCGTCGACCAACCCCGCCATCGTCGACCAGCTGGAAGGCTTCTTGACGACGACCCTGGGCAAGGGCGTCGTGCGCGCAAAAGACACGCCGAATTTCATCGCCAACCGTGTCGGCATCTTCGGCATGCTGGCGACCATTCACGAAGCGGAGAAATTCGGCCTGTCCGTGGACGTGGTCGACGATCTGACGGGCGCCAAGCTGGGCCGCGCCAAGTCCGGCACCTTCCGCACGGCGGACGTGGTCGGCCTCGACACCATGGGCCACGTCATCAAGACCATGCAGGACAATCTGCAGGACGATCCTTTCTTTGCCGTGTATAAAACGCCGGACGTGCTGGCGAAACTGGTCGCCGGCGGCGCGCTGGGCCAGAAGGCCGGTGCGGGCTTCTACAAAAAAGTCGGCAAGGACATTCAACGTCTGGACTTTGCGACCGGTAACTACGTGGCCGGCGGCGGCAAGGCGGCCGACATTGTCGCCCGTATCCTGAAAGAAAAGGATCCCGTCAAAAAATTCAAGGCCCTGCGCGAGTCGACCAATCCCCAGGCGCAATTCCTGTGGGCGATCTTCCGTGACGCCTTCCACTACATCGCCGTGCATGCCGGTGCGATCGCCGACAACGCGCGCGACATCGATTTTGCGATGCGCTGGGGCTTCGGCTGGAACGTCGGTCCTTTCGAGACCTGGCAGGCTGCCGGCTGGACCAAGATCGCCGAGTGGATCAATCAGGACATCGCCGAAGGCAAGGCCCTGACCAACACGCCGCTGCCCGCCTGGGTCACCACCGGTGTGGTCGCAGAGAAGGGCGGCGTGCACACGCCGGAAGGCTCGTATTCCGTCACGAAGAATGCCTTCGTGCCCCGCTCGGACCTGGCTGTCTACAATCGCCAGGCGTTCCGCGCGCCAGTGCTGGGCTCCGGCGCCATCGACGGCAAGACCGCCGGCACCACCTTCTTTGAAGACGAGTCCGTGCGCATCTGGCACATGGACGACGAGGTCCTGGTGATCTCCCTGAAAACCAAGATGCACGTCATCGGTGAAGGCGTCATCAACGGCCTGAAGATGGCCCAGCAGGAAGCGGAAAAGAATTTCAAGGGCCTGGTGATCTGGAACACGGATGCAGCCGAAGGCGGCGCATTCTCGGCCGGCGCGGACTTGCAATCGGCCCTGCCCCTGTTCATGCAGGGCGGCGCCAAGGCGATGGAGCCGGGCATCAAAGCCTTGCAAAACGCTTTCATGGGCATGAAGTATTCCAACGTGCCGGTGGTGGCCGCGGTGGCAGGCCTGGCACTGGGCGGCGGCTGCGAAATGGCCCTGCATGCGTCGAAGCGTGTGGCCTCGATCGAGTCCTACATCGGCCTGGTGGAAGTGGGCGTCGGCCTGATTCCTGCCGGTGGCGGCTTGAAGGAAGCGGCGGCGCGCGCGGCAAACGAGGCCAAGGGCAGCGACATCCTGCACTTCCTCAAGACGGGCTTCACCAATGCGGCCATGGCCAATGTGTCGAAATCGGCACTTGAGGCCAAGGCGATGGGCTACCTGAAAGAGGACGACGTCATCGTCTTCAATGCCTACGAACTGCTGCACGTCGCAAAAGTGGAAGCGCGTGCCATGTTTGATGCGGGCTACCGTCCACCGCTGCAAAAGCCGATCACGGTCACGGGCCGCTACGGCCTGGCCACCATCAAGGCCCAGCTGGTCAATATGCGCGATGGCGGCTTTATTTCGGCCCACGATTTCAAATTGGGCGAGATGATCGCCACCATCGTCACCGGCGGCGACATCGACCAGGGCAGCGTGGTCAGCGAGCAGTGGCTGCTGGACATGGAGTGCAAGGCCTTCCTCGAGCTGCTGAACAATCCGAAATCGCAGGAACGGATCATGGGCATGATGCAGACCGGTAAGCCGGTGCGTAACTGATCCTGAGAACAGAGAGAAGAAAATGACTAAACAACTTCAAGACGCCTACATCGTCGCCGCCACCCGCACCCCCATCGGCAAAGCGCCGCGCGGCATGTTCAAGACCACGCGCCCGGACGACCTGCTGGTGCGCGTGCTGCAAAGCGCCATGGCCCAGGCCCCCGGCCTCGACCCTGCGCTGATCACCGACGCCATCATCGGCTGCTCCTTCCCGGAAGCCGAGCAGGGTTTCAATATTGCCCGCATGTCCGTGCTGCTGGCCGGCCTGCCGAAAACCGTGGGCGGCGTCACCGTCAACCGTTATTGCGCTTCGGGCATCACCGCCATCTCGATGGCCGCCGACCGCATCCGTGTCGGCGAAGCCGACGTCATGATTGCCGGCGGCGTCGAATCGATGTCGATGGTCCCCATGATGGGCCATCACCCGTCGATGAACATGAACATGTTCACCGACGAAAACGTGGGCATGGCTTACGGCATGGGCTTGACGGCGGAGAAAGTGGCGGCACAGTGGAAAGTCTCGCGCGAAGCCCAGGATGCGTTCTCGGTGGAATCGCACCGCCGCGCCATCGCCGCGCAGCAGGCCGGTTTCTTCAAGGACGAAACCACCCCCGTCGAAATCATCACCCGCACGCCGAATCTGGCCACCGGCCAGGTCGACATCAAGACCCGCACCGTCGACACGGACGAAGGCGCGCGCGCCGATTCGACCATCGAATCGCTGTCAAAACTCAAACCCGTGTTTGCCGCCAAGGGCAGCGTCACCGCCGCCAACAGCTCGCAAATGTCCGACGGCGCCGGCGCTCTGATCCTGGTGTCGGAAAAAATCCTGCGTGAACACAACCTGACCCCACTGGCGAAATTTTCATCGTTTGCCGTCAAGGGCGTGCCACCTGAAATCATGGGCATCGGTCCGAAATTTGCCATCCCCGCCGCTTGCGCCGCGGCCGGCATCACCCAGGACCAGCTGGACTGGATCGAGCTGAACGAAGCTTTTGCCGCCCAGGCCCTGGCCGTCATCGGCGACCTCGGCCTCGACCCCGCCAAGGTCAACCCCATGGGCGGTGCGATCGCCCTGGGCCACCCGCTGGGCGCCACCGGCGCCATCCGCGCTGCCACCGTCGTCCACGCCCTGCGCCGCAACAATTTGAAGTACGGCATGGTCACCATGTGCGTGGGCACCGGCATGGGCGCCGCCGGCATCTTCGAACGCGTCTGACAAGGATGGGGACTGGCCTTGCTGCCATTCGTGGCCCGGCCTGTCCCCGGTTTCTACATCGGTGTAAAGGCCCCACATGGACATCCAAACCACAGCCGCCAACGGCATCCTCACCATCGCCTTCAACCGCCCCGAGCGCAAGAACGCCATCACCGGCGCCATGTACCAATCCATGGCCGACGCCCTGGTCGCCGCCGAATCGGACAGCACAGTGCGCGCCATCGTCATCACCGGCACCCCCGACATTTTCACGGCCGGCAACGACCTCGACGACTTCCTCAAGAACGGCCCCGTCCCCGGCAAGTCCGACGCCAACCGTCCCGTCTACCAATTCATGCGCGCCCTGGCCGGCGCCAGCAAACCCGTCGTCGCCGCAGTGACGGGCGCCGCCATCGGCATCGGCACGACGCTCCTGATGCATTGCGACCTGGTCTACGCCGCCGACAAGGCCAAGTTCAGCATGCCTTTCGTGCAGCTGGGGCTGTGCCCGGAGTTTGCGTCGAGCGTACAGTTCCCCGCCATCGCCGGTCACCCCCGCGCCGCCGAAAAGCTGCTGCTGGGCGAAGCCTTCAGCGCCCAGGAAGCGTTCGAGATGGGCCTGATTTCCAAGATACTGCCCGCCGACGAGCTGCTGCCCTTCGCCATGGCCCAGGCCGCCAAACTGGTCGCCTTGCCCGCCAGCAGCGTGCGCGCCACCAAGAGCCTCATGAAGCGCAGCAAGCAGGCGCCCATCGAAGCGGCCATCGCCGCCGAAAACGAATTGTTCGGCGCCATGCTGCAGGCACCGGAAGCGAAGGAAGCGTTCACGGCCTTCTTTGAAAAGCGCAAGCCGGATTTTTCCAGGTTCGCCTGATAAAAAAAGCCGCCGGGTCCGACCGGCGGCTTTTTTTTTACTTTACGGGCTACCTCTTACAGCTGGCTCATCCCGCCATCCACAATCAGCTCGGTGCCGACAATGAAGGCCGACTCCGGCGAGCTCAGATACAGCACGGCGCCCGCCACTTCATCGGGCGTGCCGAAGCGTTTCAGGGGAATCTGGCCCTGGATGGCGGCGGCCATTGCTCCCAGTTGCTCCGCTTCCAGGCCCAGGCGACCATACAGGGGCGTGGTGACGGGACCGGGGCTGACCACGTTGACCCGCACGCCCTGACCGAGCAGTTCGGCCGACAGGGTCTTGGCCAGCGAGATCAGGGCGGCCTTGCTGGCCGCGTACACGGACGAGTTCGGCATGCCGATGTGGGCGTTGATCGAGCCGTTCAGGACGATGGCGGCGCCGGGATTGAGGCGGGCGGCCAGGGCCTGGATCAGGAAGTAGGGACCCTTGACGTTGGCGTCGAAGGTGGCGTCCCACAGCGTTTCCGGCATGTCATTGAATGGGGCGAACTTGGCGATGCCGGCGTTAATGAAAATCGCGTCCAGGGTCACGCCTTGTTCGGCCAGCAGCGCGGCCAGGCGGCGGCTGTCGCGTATATTGCCCTGGTCGCTCTGCAGGGCCAGGGTGCGCCCGCCGATGCTTTCGCGGGCGCTGTCCAGGGTGACCTGGTCGCGGCCCGTGATGATGACGCGGGCGCCTTCGCTGGCGTATTGCCGGGCGGCGGCCAAGCCAATGCCGCTGTTGCCGCCGGTGACGAGGACTGTCTTGTTGTCGAAGCGCTTCATGATGGTTTCCTTGGCGAGATTAGTTGGGGGTGATCGTGCTGAGCGGCTTGAGGAATTCAATGCTGCGCGGCTGGCTCAAAAATTGGTCGAGGCTGGCTTCGTATTGCTGGCGATAAGGCTTGCTCAAGTGCTGGGCGATGAATTGCTCCTTGCTGCAAGCCCAGGTTTCGTAGAGCACCAGGGTGTCGGGCGCGTCCAGGTCTTCGTGGACAAAGGTGTTGATGAAATCCGGCTCCTGGGCCATGGCCTCGAGTACGCCGTACAGGGCGCTGCGCATGGCATGGCGTTGCTCGGGGCGGGTGGGCAGGCGGACGATGAAAGATACTTGCTCGCTCATGATGTTTTCCTCTCGGGTTGAAATGCAGTGAGGCCACTTTAAAGCCAAGGGAATCTGCAATCAAAGCCTGCAATCGAGATGGTATATTTAGCTTTTGTAAATCATGGAGCAGACGTGGACCGTCTCAAAGCCCTGGAAGTATTCGTGGAAGTGGTGCAGAAAAACGGTTTCGCTCGCGCCGCCGATGCGCTCGACACGTCTCCCGCCAACATCACCCGCATCATTGCCGACCTGGAAGCACACCTCGGCACGCGCCTGCTCAACCGCAGCTCCCGCAAGATGTCGCTGACCGAATCGGGCCAGAGCCTGTTCGAGCGGGCCAAGGTGATCGTGGAAGACGTGGCGGAGATCGAGGCGATTGCGTCTTCGTCGGTGCTCGCGCCAAAGGGCCTGCTGCGCATCAACGCGCCCCTGAGCTTCGGCGTGCTGCAACTGGCGCCCCTGTGGCCGCTATTCATGGCCCAGCATCCGGACATCCAATTGCAGGTCGCTTTGATCGACCGCGTTGTCGACATCGTGGAAGAGGGCTACGACCTGGCGATCCGCATTTCGCGGGCTGGTTCGACGACCCACGCGGCCCGCAAGCTGGCGGCGTCGCACAATATCTGCTGCGCCGCGCCCGCCTATCTCGCCAAACACGGTGCGCCTGCCACGCCGGCCGATCTCAAGGAGCACCGCTGCATCGGCTACAGCTACTCAGCCAGCGCCGACGAATGGCGTTTTGAAGACGACGCCGGCCGGCCCCATTTCGTCACCGTCAAATGCGCCCTGCACACCAACAATGGCGACACGGCTCGCGCCGCGGCCCTGGCCGGCGCCGGGATTATCTGGCAGCCCACGTTCATCATCGGCGACGATTTGCGGGCGGGGCGCTTGCAGCCCATCCTGCCGGGCTTTCATCTGCCGGATATCGATGTCCTCGCCGTTTATCCCAGCCGGCGCCATTTGAGCGCCAAGGTGCGGGTGATGATCGATTTTCTCGCCGCCCAATTCGGTGGCACCGCGCCTTGGGACCGGCCCTGATTTTTACGCCGCCATGACGGCTTTGCTCGCCATTCCTACAAAACTTTTACGGCCCGCCCTTTAAGCTTTGATCCAGCCGCCACTCCGGCGCGCGTTTTTCACCGTCCATGCACGACCGCCCCGTTTCGACCGGGCGCGGGCCGCCGCATGGGCGATCAACAAAGGACAAGGTCATGCACACCCGATTCGCCGCCGCCATTTTATTCACCGTACTTGCCAGCAATGCGGCCATCGCCGCCGACGCTGCGGAGCCCACTTCGCCGGAGCTCACCTTCAATGCCGCCGCCACCAGCGATTACCGCTACCGGGGCATCTCGCAAACCCGCTTGCAGAGCGCCTTGCAGGGCGGCGCCGATTATGTGAATAACGCCCACGGCTGGTATGTGGGCAGCTGGGCTTCCACCATCAAATGGACCAAGGATGCAGGCGGTAGCGGCGATGTGGAATTGGACCTGTACGGCGGCAAGCGCGGGCACTTCACGCCAGAGATCGCCTACGACGTCGGCGTGCTGAGCTACGTCTATCCCGCCAACGGCCTGAAACACGTGGCCGGCTTTGACAATGCGAATACGACGGAAATCTACGGCCAGCTGTCGTACGGTACCGGCTCCATCAAATACTCGCACGCCGTCACCAATCTGTTCGGCTTCGTCGATAGCAGGAACAGCGGCTATTTGGACCTGGCCTTCAATCCCGAACTGGGCCAGGGTCTGATTTTAAATCTGCATGCGGGCCACCAGCGCGTGGCGAATAACAGCCTGGCCAGTTACAGCGACTGGAAGCTGGGCCTGTCCAAAGACTTCGGCGTCATGACGGGCGCGCTGGCCGTGATCGGCACCAATGCGAATAACACCGCCTATGCCTCGCCGGCCAACGGCAAGTTCCTCGGCAAGACGGCGTTGCAGCTCGCCGTCAGCAAGACCTTCTAATTTTTACACCGCCTTGACGCGTATCCCGCCGGTCTTTACAAAATTTTTAGACCGCCAGGGATACGCTGGCATTGTTAAAACCAGCAAGACAAGAGGATGAAATGGATGCGTTGTATATCGGAGCGATCGTGCTCTTTTTCGGGGTGACCTGGGCCTTTGCGGCAGGCTGCGCGCGCATGAAAACGGGAGCGAAATAATGGACATGAATGTGCTGGTGGCTATCGTGGCCGTGGCCTTGCTGGTCTATCTCGTGCACGCTTTGCTGACGGCGGAGACACTGTGATGAGCACCCAATCGATGATGCTGTTATCTGGCTTTCTGGTAGCCCTGCTGGCGCTGGCCTATCCGCTCGGGATCCTGTTGGCGCGGGTCGGCGATGGCGGCGCCGTGCCGGGTTTTAAGTGGCTGCAAGGCGTGGAGCGACTCTTGTACAAGCTCGCTGGCGTCAAGCCGGAGCAGGACGGCGGCTGGAAGGCCTATGCCATCGCCCTCCTCAGTTTTAACGCCCTGGGCGCCCTGTTCGTGTACGCCGTGCAGCGCCTGCAAGCCTGGCTGCCTTTGAATCCTCAGGCCATGCCAAACCTGAGTCCCGATTCAAGTTTCAATACCGCCGTCAGCTTCGTGAGCAATACCAACTGGCAGGGCTACAGCGGCGAACAGGCCATGAGCTATTTCACCCAGATGGTGGCACTTACGGGCCAGAACTTCTTTTCGGCCGCCACTGGCATTGCCGTTGCCTTTGCCCTGGTGCGTGGATTCAAAAACAGCTCCGTCAACTCGATCGGCAATTTCTGGGTCGATCTGACCCGCTCGACTTTGTATGTGTTGCTGCCCCTGTCACTGCTGTTTTCCATATTTTTGATGGGGCAGGGCGTGGTGCAGAATTTTTCGGCTTACCAGGACGTGAAATTGATCGATCCGATCGCCTACACGACGCCGAAACTCGATGCGGCCGGCCAGCCTCTGAAGGACGCCAAGGGCGAAGCCATCGTCGATCATATGACGGCCAGCACCCAGACCATCGCCATGGGCCCGGTCGCTTCGCAGGAAGCCATCAAAATGATCGGCACCAATGGCGGCGGCTTTTTCAATGCCAATTCGGCCCACCCGTTTGAAAATCCCACGCCCCTGTCGAATTTCGCCCAGATGCTGGCGATCTTCCTGATTCCCGCAGGCCTGTGTTTTGCGTTCGGCCGCATGGTGGGCGATCAGCGCCAGGGCGTGGCGGTGCTGGCGGCGACGGCTCTGATTTTTGTCGTGTGCACCGTCGTCTTGATGGGCGCCGAGCAAAGCGCGCATCCCCAGTTTGCCGCTTTGGGCGTGGACCAAAGCGCCAGCAGCCTGCAAGCCGGCGGCAATATGGAGGGAAAGGAAACCCGCTTCGGCATCGCCGGCTCGACCCTGTTTGCCGCCGTCACCACGGCCGCTTCCTGCGGCGCCGTCAACGGCATGCACGATTCCTTCAGCCCGATCGGTGGCATGGTGCCCCTGCTCTTGATCCAATTGGGCGAAGTGGTATTTGGCGGAGTGGGATCGGGCCTGTACGGCATGCTGGTGTTTGCCATTCTCGCCGTCTTTATTGCGGGTCTGATGATCGGCCGTACGCCGGAATATCTCGGGAAGAAAATCCAGTCCCATGAAATGAAGATGACGGCCATCGCCATCCTCGTGACGCCGGTGCTGGTATTGGGCGGCACCGCGATTGCCGTGATGCTCGACGCCGGCAAGGCGGGCATCGCCAACCCGGGCGCGCACGGTTTCAGCGAAATCCTGTATGCCTTCAGTTCGGCTGCCAACAACAATGGCAGCGCCTTTGCGGGCCTGTCCGCCAACACGCCTTTTTATAACGGCATGCTGGGCGTCGCCATGTGGTTCGGCCGCTTCGCCATGATTGTGCCGATTCTCGCCATCGCCGGTTCGCTCGCCAATAAACCGCGCCTGAACGCCAATGCCGGCACTTTGCCCACCCATGGTCCGATTTTCGTGGGACTCTTGATTGCGGTGGTGCTGCTGGTGGGGGTGCTCAATTATGTGCCAGCCCTGGCGCTCGGTCCCGTCGTCGAACAGCTGCAATTGCACGCTCACCTTTAATATCACGGAGCCATTCATGACCGATCTCTCCCAGGCAATGGCAATGCCGGCGCCACGCCAGAAACTCACCTTGTTCGACAGCAGTCTCGTGTGGCCTGCCATCGTCGGTTCGTTTAAAAAACTGGGTCCCCGCACCCAGGCCCGCAGCCCCGTGATGTTTGTTGTCTATGTCGGCAGCATCATCACCAGCCTGCTTGCCCTGCGGGCCGACAGCCAGCAGGGTTTTGTGGCTGCGATTGCCCTCTGGCTGTGGTTCACCGTGCTGTTTGCCAATTTCGCCGAAGCGCTGGCCGAGGGCCGCAGCAAGGCCCAAGCCGCGTCGCTGCGGGGATTAAAACAGGCCGTGATGGCGAAAAAGCTGGCCACGCCAAAACACGGCACCACCTGGCTGCCCGTTCCGGGCGCCGAGCTTCGCAAGGGCAACACCATCCTGGTCGAGGCGGGCGATGTCATTCCCATCGACGGCGAAGTGATCGAAGGCGTGGCCTCGGTCGACGAGAGCGCCATCACGGGCGAGTCCGCTCCCGTCATCCGCGAATCGGGCGGCGATTTTTCTGCCGTCACGGGCGGCACGCGCGTGCTGTCGGACTGGCTGGTGGTCAAGGTCAGTGTCAATCCCGGCGAAACTTTTTTGGACCGCATGATTGCCATGGTCGAAGGCGCCAAGCGTCAAAAGACCCCGAATGAAGTCGCGCTGACCATTTTGTTGGTCGCGCTCACCATCGTGTTCCTGGTCGTGACCGTCACCTTGATGCCCTTCTCTCTGTTCTCTGTGGCGGTGGCGGGCGCCGGTTCGCCCGTCAGTATCACCGTGCTGATCGCCCTGCTGGTCTGTCTGATTCCCACCACGATCGGCGCCTTGCTGTCCGCGATCGGCGTCGCTGGCATGAGCCGCATGATGGGCGCCAACGTTATAGCAACTTCAGGCCGTGCGGTGGAAGCAGCGGGGGACGTCGACGTGCTGCTGCTCGACAA
>JACXTT010004067.1_pt1 | contig 21949 bp, 18 predicted proteins | sample 9270951 | NCBI WGS metagenome assembly JACXTT01 (sample SAMN15532306, study PRJNA645909) | rock metagenome | isolation source: weathered quartz diorite | place: Puerto Rico | collected 2017-06-21
GCGGTCGCCGAGTCGCGGGGGCCGCTCGCGGCGATCGTCGCGCACTCGGCGGGAGCCATGGCCGCGGTCCGCGCCATGTGGGAAGGTCTCGAGACGGGCGCGGTCGTGCTCGTCGGGCCGGCGGCCGATCTGGTGACGGCGGCGGTCCGCTTCAGCGGGACCTTCGGATTCTCGCGCGAGGTGCGCGAGCGGATGCACCGTCGGATCGAGGCGCGCGTGGGACGGTCGTGGTCCGTCTTCGACGTGGTAGCGCTGGCGCCGGCGCTGGAGGCGCCGCTCCTCGTGATCCACGACCGCGGCGACGCCGAGATCCCGTGGCAGCACGGCGCGGCGATCGCGCGGGCGTGGCGCGGCGCCGAGATGCTGATGACCGACGGGCTCGGTCACCGGCGGATCCTGCGCGATCCGGACGTCGTCGCGACCGCGGTCTCGTTCGTGGCTGCGCGGGCGGCGGAGCGCGGAATGGTCTCGACAGTCGGCGCGGATCCTCGAGCGACACCACTCGGGGTCCTGACGGCGCGCTGACCGCCATCAGGCCGCGCTGCGGACCCGGCGGCTCAGGGGGCCGCGAGCACGGCGCCGCGCAGCTCCGCGATGTGCGCCGCGCGCACGCTGGTCACGAAGGAGGTGAGCGAAGGATCGGAGAAGATCGGAGGCGTGACCCCGGCCGCCTGATAGACCTGGGTCAGGGCCAGACGCATCTGCGCGACGTGAACCGCCTTCACCAGGGTGACGCCCGGGGTGATCACCGGATCGACCCAGGTGATCGGCGTCAGCGACCGGCGCGCGCGTGCCTGATCGATCGCGACCCTCAGCTCCGTCACGTGGATCGTCTTGACGGGCGTGACGTTGCCGACCAGCGGCGCGTCGGTGAACGAGCCGCCGAACGTGGTCGTGAACGTCGCGGTGACGGTCTTGAACGCGGTCATCGCCACGGTGCAGGACGCCGACGACCCCGAGCACGCGCCGCTCCACGCGGTGAACGTCGTGCCGGTCCCCGCCGACGCCGTCAGGGTGACGGTCGTGCCGGGCGCGAAGCCCGCGACGCACGTCGTGCCGCAGCTGATGCCGGCGGGGCTGCTGGCGACGCTGCCCGGACCCGACGTCGTCACCGTCAGGTTGAAGAACTGCTGGACAAACGTCGCGGTGACGGTGGCGCTCGCGTCGAGGGTGACGACGCAGGTGGACGTCCCCGAGCAGCCTCCGCCGCTCCCCGTGAAGCTCGAGCCCACGTCGGCCTGCGGGGTCAAGGTCACGCGCGTCCCCGGGGCGTAGCTGGCGACGCACGTCACGGGACAGCCGATCCCGGCGGGCGTGCTCGTGATGGTGCCGCCGCCGGTGCCGGCCCTCGCCACGGTGAGCGTGACGGTCGGCACGGTGAAGGTCGCGGTCACGGTCGTCGCGCCGGCGACGGTGACGACGCACGAGCCGGCCCCGGAGCACCCGCCGCTCCAGCCCGTGAACACGCTGCCGGTCGCCGGCGTGGCCGTCAAGGTCACGACCGCGCCCGCGCCGAATGTGTTGGCGCATACGGTGCCGCAGTTGATCGCGGCGGGCGTCGACACGACCGTGCCGGTCCCGGTGCCGGCGCGATTGACGGTCACGGTAAAGGACTGGCCGACCTCGGTGAGCCGCTGAACCGTTCCGTCGCTGCCGGAGCCGTAGTGCACCACGTAGAGCTCGCCGCCCTCGTCTTCGCCGAACGAGGTGATCGAGAACGTCGTGTCCATCAGCTGGGTGGTCGACCACGTCTGCGCGGTCTGCGTCGCGGCCCAGATGCGTCCGGAGCAGTAGTCGCCGTAGAAGTACCGGCCCGCGTACTGCGGGAAGCGCCGGCCGCGGTAGCGGTAGCCGCCGCTGATCGCGCAGCCGAGCGAGTGGTCGTACTCGAGGATCGGCAGGGTCAGCGTGCCGTCGTTGCACGCGGTCGACGGATTGAAGCAAGCCGTCCCTTCCATGAGGCGCCAGCCGTAGTTCTGACCGCCGGGGCTCGAGGCGGGCTGGAAGTCGACCTCTTCGCGCGCACTCTGGCCGACGTCGGCGATGAAGAGGTCGCCGGTCTGGCGGTCGAAGCTGAAGCGCCAGGGGTTGCGCAGACCGTACGCCCAGATTTCCGGCAGGGCGCCGGCCGTGCTCGTGAAAGGGTTCGTGGCCGGGATCGCGTACGGCGAGCCGCCGTCCACGTCGATGCGGAGGATCTTTCCGAGCAGGGTGCCCAGGTTCTGCGCGCGGTTGCCCGGATCGCCCGCGTCGCCGCCGTCGCCGAGGCCCATGTAGAGGAAGCGATCGGGTCCGAACGCGATCTGTCCGCCGTTGTGGTTGGCGAAGGGCTGGATGACGTTCAGGATGATCTGAGCGGAGGTCGCGTCGGCGACGTTGGGATCGGACGAGACGTGGTAGCGCACGAGCGTGGTGTTGCCCGCGGTGTTCGTGTAGTGGACGAAGAAGACGCCGTTGGTTCGATAGTCGGGATGGAAGGCCAGGCCGAGCAGGCCGCGCTCGCCGCAGCACGAGACGAGCGCGCTCACGTCGAGGAACGGTGTCGCCCGGACCGCGGCGCCGTCGAAGATCTTGATGCGCCCGGTCTGCTCGACGATGAAGAGTCGGCCCGAGCCGTCGCCCGCGTTGACGAGGCCGAGCGGAGAGCTGAGGCCGCCGGCGATCGGCTCGAAGCCGAGCGTCAGCTGCGCGTCGGCGCGCGCGGCCTCGAGCGCGACGACGGCCACGACGAGCACGAGCGCGAGCGCCAGCCGTCCCTTCGGAGCGGCGCAGGCCATGCGCTGATCATATCGGCGTAGCGCGCCCGAAATCCGCTTCTAAATGTAGGGGTCGCGGTCGACGAACCCCCATTCGCGAGCCACGCCGGCGCGCATTCTCAATTTTGAGGCGTGCGGTGCCCGCTATCTCGCGAAGAAGAACTGCTCGGTGCGCGCGTTGCCCGGGCTGCGGAGCGGCCAGTCGTTGCCCAGGGTCGTCGGCACGTTCCTGAACTTCGTGTTGGCCACGACGACGCCCTGCACCATTGGGGTCAGGCCGATCGTGCCGACCTCCCAGAGGTTGTCGGCCCAGATGCGAAACAGCTCCTGGGCGAGCTTCGCCTGTTGCTCCGGCCCGACCGTCTTGGCTTGATCGACGATCTCCATGATGCGCTTGATCGGGGCGGGTGGCTCGACGCCGTCGGCGCCCTTGGTCTGCACCCAGCGTCTGAAGAGCGGACCAAGGGTGAGGATCGGCGAGTTGCGCGGGTCGACCTTCGCGTTGCCGGTGAAGGGGAAGCCGGTCGTGTCCTCGTTCCACACTTCGACCATGAGCTCGTTGTTCTCGCCCATCTTCATGTGCAGGGCGCGCTCTCTCACCTGGACGACGGTCTTCACGCCGACCTTCTCCCAATCCTTCGCGACGAGCTGGGCGACGTCGGGCCAGGCGGCGAAGGCCGGTATCACCGAGATCTCCAGGACGACGCGCTTGCCGTTCGGGAGCAGCCGGGTTCCGTCCGCGTCGCGCTTGGAGAGCCCGAGCTGATCCAGGAGCTTGTTGGCCTCGTCGGGCTTGTACAGCGTGTACTTCTTGGCGTACTGATCGCCCGGGAAGTAGGGGTGATGCGGAGACGGCACCCCCTGCCTTGCCTCGCCGAGCCCCAGGAAGACCGACTCCTTGATCTGGTCGCGGTTGATCGCCTCGGAGAGCGCGAACCGGAACTCCTTGGTGGCCATGAGCTTGCCGAGGTCCGCGTCGGCCTTGTAGGTCTGGTTGAACATGACGACCGCGTCGGCGCCGCCGAAGGTCGGCCACGTGATGACGCGGTACTTCCCGGCCTTCTCGTTCTCCTTGAAGACGGGATAGTTCGTCATCTGGACGTGCCGCTCCTGCATGTCGAAGTCGCCGGCGATGGCCGCAAGGTTCAGCGCCTGGATGTCGGCGAAGAACGTGAAGCGAACCTCGTCGATGTACGGCAGCTGATTGCCGCTCGGGTCCACGCCGACGAAGTACGGATTGCGCTTCAAGGTGAAGATCTGATCGCTGACCCGGCTCGCCGGCACCCACGCCGCCATCGACGGGCGCTCCGGGTTCTCGGGCGGCGCGTTGCGCGAGGCGAAGAGCTCGGTCCAGGTCTTGAAGCCCGCCGCCGCCACGAGCTTGTCGAGATCTTCCTTCCTGGTGTAGGTCGGGTGGAACCTCTTCAGATAGTGCGCGGGCAGGAACGCGGCGTAGGTGCGGTCGCCGCCGTCCTGGTTGGCGAGGGCGGTGAGCAGCAGCGTGTTGGGCTGCTTGAAGGTCCAGCGCACGGCCGTGGGGCTCACCTTCTCGACCGTGGCCGTCGTGCCGTCGGCGTTGCGCATCCAGGAGGGGACGGCGGCCACGAGATCCTTGTTGAGCAGGACGTCCTGATACCAGAACACGATGTCGTCGGCGGTGAACGGCGCGCCGTCCGACCACTTCGCCCCCGAACGGAGCTTGATCGTCCAGACGCGAAAGTCTTTCGACGACTCCCAGCCGGCGGCGATCTTCGGCTCGATCTTGGCGCCGTCCGGCGAGAACCGCACGAGCGCGTCGTAGACGACGCGGACGTAGTTATTGGCGTCGGCCGGGCCGAGGAATGCGCGCCGCCACACGCCGCCGTACTGTCCCGTGCGCTCGACGACGGGCACGACGAGCGGGTCGGCGGGAAGCCGCTTTTCGACGGGCGGGAGCTTGCCGGCCTTGACCTGCTCGGCCAGAACGGGCGCTTCGTTGAATTTCGTCGGCTGAGCCGAGGTCGTGCCGATCAGGAACAGCAGCAGGGCGACCGGCATCGTCGGGCGTAGCCAGCGGTCGAGACGCATGAGAAGCCTCCTGTCGGGCGTTCGGCCGACTCTAGCGCCCAACCCGGGCGAGGCGCAAGAGCCGGCGCCGCGGAATGGCTCGTGTCTCCGCCGTCGGTGCGATACTGCCTCCGGTGGAGCCCGCAGCGTTGATCCAGGGCCTTCTGTGGTTCGCGGTGTTCCTGTTCTCGACGACCGTCCACGAGGCCTCGCACGCGCTGGCCGCGCTCCGCGGCGGCGATCCGACGGCCTATCGGGGTGGCCAGGTCTCTCTCTCGCCGCTGCCGCACATCCGCCGCGAGCCGATCGGCATGCTGGTCGTGCCGCTCCTGACCGCGTTCACCAACGGATGGGCGGTCGGCTGGGCGAGCACGCCGTACGATCCCGTCTGGGCCTCCAACTATCCGCGCCGCGCCGCCACGATGGCCGCGGCCGGGCCGGCCGGCAACCTCGTCATAGCCGTCCTCGCCTTCGCCGCGCTCCGCGGCGGTCTGCGCGCCGGCTTCTTCGAGTCGCCCGAGCACGTCACGTTCTCCCATCTCGTCGATCCGGCGAACGGCGCGGGCTGGCTCGCGGCGGTGGGGGCGCTCGCGTCGGTTCTGCTGGTCGCGAACGTCTTGCTCTTCGTGTTCAACATGCTCCCGTTCCCGCCGCTCGACGGCGCCGCGGCGATCGGCGGCGTGCTCCCCGAGCGCGCGGCGCTGCGGCTGCGGAGCTTCACCGCGAGCCCGGCCTTCTCCCTCCTCGGCATCTTCATCGCCTGGCAGGTGTTCCCGCACGTGGTCGGCCCGATCTTCAGCGCGCTCCTCACCCTGGTCCATCCCGCGGATCGGTATTCCTGACCGATGGAGCTGCGGGTCAACGGCACCGCGATCTACTGTGAGTCGGTGGGCGAGGGGCGGCCGTGCGTGTGTCTGCACGGTGGCCCGGGCACCGACGCGTCCGGGCTCGCGCGCACCCTGGCGCCGCTGGCCGCCGAGCTCGGGCTGCGATTGATCTTCTACGATCATCGCGGCCACGGACGCTCGGAGTGGGTGGCGGTCGAGCAGAGCACGCAGGATCAGCTGGTGGCCGACATCGAGGGCGTGCGACAGGCGCTCGAGCTCGGGCCGGTCCACGTGCTCGGGATCAGCTGGGGCGGATTTCTCGGCCTGATGTACGCCGCGCGCTACCCGGCGTCGGTCCGCGCCCTGGCGGTCGTCGGCGCGTCCGCCAGCCGGGGGTTCATGGCGCGCGCCGAGGACAACGCGCGGCGGCGCGCCACCGCCGAGCAGTGGGCGGCGTACCGCACGCTCTGGGACGGCTCCTTGTCGGACGACCGGAGCTTCAAGAGTGCCTTCGACACGATCCGGCCCCTCTACTTCTTCGACGCTGCCCGCGCGGCGGAGAACAGCGCCGCGCGCGCCGACATCCGCTACCGGCTCGCGGTGCGGAAGTTCGTCATCGACCACGAGTACGCGCGCTACGACTGCCGGGCCGAGCTGCCGCGGATCGCCTGCCCGACCCTGGTCGCGGTCGGGCGGCACGACTGGATCTGTCCGATCGATCAGTCCGAGGAGATCGCGCGCCTGGTCCCCGGCGCCCAGCTCGCGGTCTTCGAGCAGAGCGGCCACTCGCCACAGATCGAGGAGCGCGCCGCGTTCACGAAGCGGCTCGCGGCGTTCCTCGGACGCTGACGCTCACTTCCCCGTCCAGCGCACGCTCTTGAGCGACTGGTAGATGCCGGCGAAGGTCGGAATCGGCACGAAGCCGTCGTACCCCGCGCGCGTCACGTAGACCTGCTGCTGGAAGTAGAGGAACACGTACGGCGCATCCTCCATCAAGAGCTTCGAGAACTCCGCGTAGTGCTTCTTGCGCTCGGCCGTGCTGGCGGTGCGGCGCGCCGCCTCGAGCGCCTCGTCGACCTTTGGATTCTTGTAGTGGGCGAAGTTGCGTCCCTTCCACTGGCTCGAGTGCCAGATGGTGTAGGCGAACGGGTCGGGGTCGTGATGGTTGGTCCAGCCCACCACGATGCCCTCGAAGTCCGAGGCGAAGAGCTTCTTGACGAACGTCGGCCAGTCCAAGGGCTCGAGCTGCACCTCGACCCCGACGCGCTTCAAGTACTCCTGGATGATGACGGCGGTGTCCTTCACGCTCTGATTCGCCTGGTCGTGGCGCACCGAGAAGCTGAAGCGCTTGCCGTCCTTGACCAGCACCCCGTCCGGGCCGGGCTTGAAGCCGGCCTCCGCCAGCAGCGCCTTCGCGCGCGCCGGGTCGTAGGCGTACGGCTTCACGCTCGGGTCGAACGCCCAGCTGGACGGCGGGAACTGGCCCGTGGAGACCGCGGCGTAACCCTGCAGCACCTCGCGCACGATGCTCGGCACGTCGATCGCGTGGTAGAGCGCTCGGCGGACGCGCACGTCGGTGAAGGGCGCCAGGTCCTGGCGCCAGCCGAAGTAGGTGTAGGAGGTGTTGTCGGCGACGAGCACCTTAAGGTTCGGGGTCTGCTTGAGCCGCGCCACCTCCGTCAGCGGCGGATTCTCGATGAAGTCGACGCCGCCGGCGCGCAGCTCCTGGAGCAGCACGACGCTGTCGGGGATGATCCGGAAGATCAAGCGATCGAGGGCAGGCCGCCCGCCGTGGTAGTCGGCGTTGGCTTCCATCACCAGGCGCTCGCCGCGCCGCCACTCGACCAGCTTGAAGGGGCCGGTCCCGATCGGATGGCGGTTGAACTCGGCCGTGTTGAGATCGGCGCTCTTGAGGAGGTGCTCGGGCACGATGCCCGCGCGCGGATTGACGAGCACCGCCAGGAACGACCCCGACGGATAGCGCAGCCGGAAGCGCACGGTGTGGTCGTCGACGACCTCGATCGGACGGACGGCCAGCTCCTCCGGCTTCTTGGGATTGTCCTTGGCCGTCAGCTCGGGAAAGCCCGCGAGCGCGTCGAAGTAGGCGCGGTGCGGCGTCGTGACCTTCGGATCGAGCACCGAGTAGAACGTGAACGCGACGTCGCGGGCGGTGAACGGCTTGCCGTCGTGCCACTTCACGCCGCGCTTGAGCTTGAAGGTGTAGGTGAGGCCGTCGCGCGAGACCTCCCACGATTCGGCCAGGAGCGGCTTCACGTTGAGGCCCTGGTCGAGCTCGACCAGGCTGTCGAACAGCGGCCACTCGGCGATGTACGACTGCCCGTCGGTGGCCACGACCGGGTTCAGCGACGTCGCGTCGCCGCTGAGGCCGATCACGAAGTCCTTGCCGGCGGCGAGCCCCGGCGCGGGGGTCAGGGCGATGAGAGCAGCGAGCAGCGCGATCGGGATGGCGTGGATCACCGTCGGTCCTCCGTTAGAGCCGAATGATATTACGACGCCCGGCCGCGCAGGGTCGGATCCGACGCGTCGCGCAGGCCGTCGCCGAACAGGTTGAAGCCCAGCACCGTGACGAAGATGGCCAGGCCGGGGAACGTCGCGACCCACCAGGCCGAGGCCAGGAATTGCCGTCCCTCGACGACCATGTTGCCCCAGCTCGGCAAGGGCGGCTGGGCGCCGAGCCCGAGATAGCTCAGGCCGGACTCGATCAGGATCGTCTGGCCCAGTAGCAGGCTGGCCTGGACGATCACGATGGGCAGCGCGTTGACGAGGAGATGGCGCCCGAGGATGCGCGCGTGCCCGGCGCCGAGCGCCGCCGCGGCGTGGACGAAGTCGCGGTGGCGCAGGCTCAGGCACTCGCCGCGCACCACGCGCCCGACCGGCGCCCACGTGACGAGCGCGATCACGAGCGCGGTATTGGCGAGGCTCGCGCCGAAGAGCGCCACGACGATGAGGATCAGGAACAGCGCCGGCACGGAGAGGAACACGTCGGCGGCGCGCATGATCGCGGTGTCGGCGGTGCCGCCGAAATATCCGGCGACGCTGCCGACCGCGGTGCCCACGACGAGCGCCAGCGCGGTCGCGGCCAGACCGATCTCGAGCGAGACGCGGCTGCCCCAGATCACGCGGCTCAGCACGTCGCGGCCGAAGCCGTCGGTCCCGAGCCAGTGCGCGGCGCTCGGCGGCCTGAGCCGGTTCAACAAGGACTGCGCGGAATAGCTCTGCGGCGCCAGGACCGGCGCCAGCGCCCCGGCCGTCAGCATGACGGCGACCACGATGCCGCCGACGAGGCCCCGACGATTGCGCGCGAACCGCCGCACGGCGGACGTCCGCGCCGCGCGCGCCGCGGACGTCACTGGTAGGAGATCCGCGGATCGATCACGCAGTACGCGAGATCGGTGAGGAGGTTCGCGCCGATCACGACCGCGGCGACCATCAGGTTGACGCCCATGATCACGGGGTAGTCGCGCTCGAACACCGCGCCGACCGCGAGGCGCCCGATGCCCGGCCACGCGAAGACGGTCTCGGTGAGCACCGCGCCGCCGACCAGGGTCGGCAAGGAGAGGCCGACGACGGTCACGACCGGGATCAGCGCGTTGCGGAGCGCGTGACGCCAGACGACCCGGCCGCTGCCGAGCCCCTTGGCCCGCGCAGTGCGCACGTAGTCCTGACGCAGCACCTCGAGCAGGCTCGAGCGGGTGAAGCGCATGAACGACGCCATCTGAATGAGGCCAAGCGTCAAGGTGGGCAGGATCGCGTGCCGCACCCGAGCGCCGAGGTCCGCCTCGCGCCCGTACTCGCTGAGCCCCGACGGCGGCAGCAGGTGGAACACCTCGGAGAAGAGGAGGATCAGCATGATGCCGAGCCAGAAGCTCGGGAACGACACCCCGAACAGCGCCACCGCCGAGCCCAGCGTGTCCCAGATCGTGCCGCGGCGGACCGCGGCGAGGACGCCGAGCGGCACCGCGACGACCAGCGCCAGGACGAGCGCGCCGAACGTGAGCTGCACCGTCGGTCCGAGGCGGTCCAGGATCAGCGCGGCGACGGGATCGCCGGTCTTGAACGAGCGCCCGAGATCGCCGCGCAAGGCGGCGCCGGCCCAGCCGAGATACTGCAGCGCGACCGGCCGATCGAGGCCGAGCCGCTGGCGGATCTGCGCGGCCGCGTCCGGCGAGAACTCGCCGCCGATCAGCACCGCCTCGGGGCCGCCCGGCGCCAGCCGCATGATCGCGAACAGGATGATCGAGACGCCGACCAGCATCAGGGCGGCGAAGCCGACACGCTTGAGGACGTATGTTCTGAGCCCCGGCTCCACGGGTCAGCTGGTGCCGGTGGCCATGAGGCCGCGGATGAAGTGGTCGAGGAACAGGTTGTAGAGGATGGCGACGGGAAGACCCACGAGCAGCGCCGCCGCCATCAGCGAGCCCCAGTAGTAGATGTCGCCACGGATCAGCGCGGTCGCCACGCCGACCGTGACCGTCATCTGGTCTCGCGGCCCGATGTACACGGCCGCGTAAAGGACATCTTGCATCGCGAGCGTGAAGGTGAAGATGGCCGCGATGGCGACGCCGTTCCCCATCAACGGCAGGACGACTCGCACGATGCCGCTGACAAGACCGCAGCCGTCCACCCACGCCGCTTCCTCGATCTCGCGCGGCAGTGTCTTGAAGAATCCCATCAGGATCCACGTACAGAACGGGACCGTGAAGGTCGGATAGACGACCACGAGCGCCCACCAGGAGTCGAAGAGGCCGAGCGCGCCGACGACGCGCGCCAGCGGCAGGAAAAGGACGGCGGGCGGCACGAGGTAGGTCATGAACATCGCGATCCCGAGGTTGCCGGCCCCCGGCAGCCGCAGGCGTGCCAGGGCATAGGCGGCCGGCACCGCGGTGACCAGGGTAATCGCGACGAGACAAATCGCGAGGAGCGTCGTGTTGACGAACCAGACGGGGAAATAGGTTTGCGTGAAGAGGAGCCGAAAGTGCTTGAGGGTCGGCCCACTGTAGAACCAGAAGGGGATCTGATCCATTCGATAGAGGTCGGCGTCTTGTTTGAACGCGGTGATGGCCATCCAGAACACCGGGAACACCGCGAAGACGACGAACGGCGTCAGGCCCGCGTAGATCAGCAGGTGTCGCCAGAGCTGCCGGCAGGCCCGGCGTGCCACGGGGGAGAGCGCGGTCAGGGGAGCGCCGGCGCGACGTCGACGAAGCAGGAATTGAACGGTGCCGCGCCCGCCGGCGAGGCGCGGTCGGCCGTGAGCACGTTGGCGCAGCCGTGCGTGTCGCGGCCCGAGGCGTCCGGCGTGAACCAGGCGCCCTCCTTGATGGAGACGACGCCCGGCGCGATCCGGTCCGTCACCCGCGCGGGCAGGCGCGTGGTCCCCCGCGCGTTGAAGACGCGCACGAGCCGGCCGTCGACGATCCCGCGCGCGGCGGCGTCGGCGGTGTTGATCCAGACGTCGTCGGCGTCGGCCCGCGAGAGGATCGGCTGGTTGTCGTGGATCGAGTGCGTGCGGGCGCGCGACTTGGGCGTGACCATGCGCAGCGGATAGCGCGGGTCGATCTCGTCCTCGATCCACGTCGGGATCGGGGGGACGACGCCGAGCCCGTACGGATCGGGCTTCGCGGCCAGGGTCATCGAGTAGATCTCGATCTTCCCGGACGGCGTCGTGAACGGGTGGCGCTCGGGATCGCGGATCTCGCGCGCGAAGGCGACGGCGTCGTCGGGGGCGGGCAGGCGGGCCAGCCCGCGCTCGCGGAACGCGTCGAAGTCGTCGATCACGCCGGCGGTCAGCTCGCGCAGCCACTCGTCCTCGGTCTTGTCGTTGTAGCCGGAGATCCCGAGCCGCCGCGCCAGCTCGGTGCAGATGTCGAGGTCGTTCCGGCACTCGCCCATCGGCTCGATCGCCTGCCTCATGAAGATCGCGTAGTGGCCCGCGCCGGCCCAGGGCGTGTGGACGTCGTTGCGCTCCCAGAACGTCGTGGCGGGCAGCACGACGTCGGCGTACCGCGCGGTCGGCGTCATGAAGTTGTCGTGGACCACCATGAACTCCAGGCGCTCGGCGGCCGCGACGGTCCGGCGGACGTTGGGCACCTGGTTGAAGAGGTCGCCGGCGACTGAGTAGATCATCTTGATGTCGGCCGGGTAGCCGCCGGCGCGCCCGCGATCGAGCAGGTCGGCAAGCATCGACGAGGCGACGCGCGCGCCGGCGGGATTGGTCCCGGCCGGCAGGAGGCGGATCCCGCAGCGGCCGGTCGCGCCGTTGCTCGTGCCGGAGTTGCCGCCGGAGATCCCGACGTTGCCGGTCAGCGCGGCGAGCGCATAGGCCGCGCGATGGAACTGCTCGCCGTGGATCGTGCGGCCCGGCGCATAGCCGCAGTGGATGGCGGCCGGCTTGAGGGTGGCGAACTCGACGGCGAGCCGCTCGAGCGTGGCCGCCGGCACCCCGGTGATCGCCTCGGCCCACGCGGGTGTCTTGCGCACGCCGTCGGCCTCGCCCATCAGGTACGCGCGGTACGACGCGCCCGCCGGCGCGCCCGGCGGCAGGTGCGCCTCGTCGAAGCCGAGCACGTAGCGGTCGAGGTATCGCTGGTCGTGCAGTCCCCGGCTCACGATGGCGTAGGCCATCGCGATGAGCGCCGCGGCGTCGGTGGAGGGCCGGATGAAGACGTGCTCGTCGGCCAGCTGGTAGCTGGAGCGCGTCCGGCGCGGGTCGACGCAGACGACGCGCACGCCGTGGTCCTTCGCGCGCTTGAGGTACTGCATCGTCCCCGTCCCGAACGTGCCGTCGCCGGGGCTCCAGCCCCACATCACGATCAGCCGCGAGTTGACGTAGTCGATCGGCTCGCGCCCGGCGCTCTTGTACTCGGCCTTGGCGCCGTAGGTCTGCTTGACCGCGAAGATCTCGGCCTCGGCCGAGAGGTTGCTCCAGAGCTCGGTGCAGCCGCCGAACATGTGGATGAACCGCTGGCTGACGCCGCGGCCGTGCAGGCTCGACAGGCTCCCGGTGCGCGAGCAGTCGAGGATCGCGGCCGGCCCGTACGTGTCGCGGATACGAAGCATCTCGCGCGAGACTTCGTCGAGCGCCGAGTCCCAGCTGATCCGCTCGAACTGTCCCGACCCGCGTGGGCCGGTCCGGCGCAGCGGATACATCAGCCGGTCCGGGTGATTGACCCGCTCGGCCTGGCCGAAGCCGCGCACGCACGCGTGGAGCGGCGGCATCTCCGGCGTCCAGCGGCGCGGATCGGTGCTGATCTTGGCGATCCGCCCGTCGCGCACGTGCGCGTTGACGGCGCACCGGCCGCCGCAGTTGTGGCCGCACGTGCTGGTCACGACGGTCTCGCCCGGCCGGGCGGCGACCCGCGGCGCCTCGTAGACGATCTTGGAGGCCATGGCGCCACCAGAATAACATCGCGAATTGGCGGATACGGCGACGAGACGCTTTGGTCGCTGCCGAAGCTTAGGTCGCGGAGAGCGCGGCGTCGCGCGCGCTCAGCCGATCTGGAAGCGCTTCATCGCCGCCTGGTCGAACGCCAAACCGAGCCCCGGCTTCTTGGGCACCACCAGCTGGCCGTTCTCGATGGGCGGCGTCGCTTCGTAGAGGTTCAGGGTCCACGGCATGTACTCGACGGTGAGGCCGTTGGGGATCGCCGCGACCAGGTGCACGTGGATCTCCGGCACCAGGTGGCTCACGACCGGCAGGTTGAACGCCTCGGCCATGCCGGCGACCTTCATCCACTGCGTGATGCCGCCCACGCGCAAGAGGTCGATCATCACGATGTCGATCGAGCGATGCTCCAGCAGATGGCGGAAGGGCACGATGCCGTAGTGGTACTCGCCGGCGGCGATCGGCGTCGTCAGGGCGTCGGCGATGCGGGCCATGCCGGGGTAGTCGTCGTGGGTGGTCGGGTCCTCGAGCCAGAAGAGGTGATAGGGCTCGATCCGGCGGCCGACCTCGATCGCCTGGTTCACGCTCCAGAGCTGGTTGATGTCGCACATGAGATCGACGTCCGGCCCGATCGCCTCGCGCATGACGCGCACGCGCTCGACCGAGGCGGCGACGGTGGGCTCGCTCCCGCACTGCATCTTCATCTGACGGAATCCCATGTCGCGCAGGCGCGGCCCGGCCTTGGCCAGATAGTCGATCGGATGCGGGCGCATGAGCGCGCCGCTCGCGTAGGTCGCGACGCGGTCGCGCAGGCCCCCGAGGAGGGCGCAGACGGACTGGCCCATCGCCTTGCCCTTGAGATCCCAGCAGGCGATGTCGACGGCCGAGAGCGCCAGGGTGAAGATGCCGCCAGGGCCGGAGCTGCCGGCGAGGCGCCGGAGCTTGGCCGTGATGGCTTCGATCTGGGTGGGATCCTCGCCGACCGTGAGCCGGGCGAGCTCGTCCACCGCGGTCTTGAGCGCCGGCGTGAGCGCGCCGCCGAAGAAGGTCAGGCCGAGGCCGACCGCACCCTGGTCGGTGCCGAGCTCGAGCGTGACGAACTCGCGCGTGTCGGTCGGTGCCGGCAGGCCCACCACGAGCGGGTTGTCGGCCGGCGTGCGCAGCGCGCGGGTGGTCACGTGGGTGATCTTCATCGGCGTCTCCTTCGAGGTTGTGGTCGCCTACAATACACGTCCGTGAACGTTCAATCCATCAAGGCGCTGGTCCACCCCGATCGGGTCCATCGCGCCGTCTATACCGACCCGGCGCTGTTCGAGCTCGAGCTGGACCGGATCTTCGGGCGCGCGTGGCTCGTGCTCGGCCACGAGACCCAGATCGGTAACCCGGGCGATTTCTTCACGACGCGCATGGGGCGCGAGCCCGTCATCGTGACTCGCCACTCCGACGGCTCGGTGCGGGTGCTGCTCAATCGCTGCGCGCATCGCGGCGCGCGCGTGTGCGAGGCGGCGACCGGCACCACCTCCGAGTTCGTCTGCGCCTATCACGGCTGGACCTACGGCACGGACGGCCGGCTCGCGGGCCTGCCGCTCCCGGAGGGCTACGCGCACCCGGCGGGCGAGTCGGTCGGCGGCGGGCTCGCGCGCGTGCCGCGGGTCGACGCGTATCGCGGATTCCTGTTCGCGTCGCTGGCCGACCACGGCCCGACCCTCGCCGAGTTCCTCGGCCCGCTCCGCGCCTCCTTCGACGATTTCGTCGAACGCGCGCCCGAGGGCGAGGTCGAGGTGGCGGGCGGCGTCTTCAAGCACGCGTATCACGGCAACTGGAAGCTCGTCCTCGAGAACCACAACGACACCGTGCACCCGGCGTTCGTGCACGCGTCGTCCATCTGGGCGGCGGGCCAGGCGCCGATGGCCGAGGGCGCCTATTCGGAGATCGGCGTGCGCCAGATGCTGCAGAACGGCGCGCCGTGGGCTGTCTGGGAGAATATCGGCCTCTGGGTCGCCGGCTATGGCCACTCGTGGATGGCCGACTATCACGACGACAGCCGACTCGTCGCGGCCCTCGCGCATCCGGCGTTCGCCGAGTACCGCGCGGCGCTGGCGCGGCGCCTCGGGCGGGAGGGTGCGACACGGGTGCTCGGCGACCTGCGCTGGAACAGCATCGTCTACCCGAGCTGCTCCTTCATGAGCCAGTTCCGCCAGCTGCGCATCGTCCATCCGATCGCGGTGGACCGGACCGTGGTGCACGCGTACTCGTTCAGGCTCAAGGGGGCGCCGGAGCCGATGTTCCGCGACACGATCGCGTTCTCCAACGTCGTCAACGGCCCCGCGTCGCCCGTCCTCACGGACGATCTAGAGGTGTACGAGCGTACGCAGCAGGGCCTCGAGGCCCGCGGCTCCGACTGGGTCTTTCTCGGGCGCGGGCAGGGAGGTGATCTGCCGGACCAGGGCGGGACGCTGCGGGGCGGGACCGGAACGAGCGAGGCTCACATCCGCAACCAGCTCGCGGCCTGGCTCGAGTACATGACGGCCGAGTCCTGAGATGCGCGAGGCGGCCGATGTCGAGGAGTTCCTCTATCGCGAGGCATGGCTGCTCGACCACGGTCGGCTCACCGAGTGGCTCGCGCTCTTCACCGACGACGCGACGTACTGGATTCCGCTCCAGGCCAATCAGGCCGATCCGCTGACCACGTCGTCGATTGTCTACGACGACCGTCGACTCCTCGAGATCCGCGTCCGTCAGTTCCAGCACCCGCGTGCCCACGCGCGAGTTCCTCCCCCGCGCACCGTGCACCAGGTCGGGAACATCAGGGTGGTGGAGGTCGAGGGCCGCGACATGCTCGTGGACTCGACGCTGGTCCTGATCGAGTATCGTCGCGAGCGTCAGCGCGTGTGGGGCGCGAGGGTGACGCATCGTCTGCGCCGCACCGCCGGGGGACTACGGATCGCCGCGAAGCGGGTCGACCTGGTCGACTCGGAAGCGGAGCTGGACGGCATCGTCTGTATTTTCTGATGGGGGGCCCCGAATCTCCCGGGCTCAGCGGCTGTTCGCTCATCTCGGCCTCGGCTATCTGCACGGCGAGTCGGGCGCCGTAGCGTGGCCTGCGGGAGGGGCGTCACCGGCCCGGGGAGGCCACGCCAGCACGCGCTCGAGCGCCACCTGCGAGCGCCCGGGCGAGCGGCCCTCGCGACGGATGCGGCGGTTTCGCCACCAGCACGCGAGCGCGCCGGTAAGCTGCCCTTCATCGCCGATCTGCCGTGAAAGTCGTACGATCGTTTCGACCCGCCGCCGGCGGCGGGCGACATAGCTCGCAAGTGCGCCGGGAACGTCGGTCTCGTCCCGAGCGGCCCGCGTCAGCTCCTGGGCGAGCACGGCGGCGTCTTCCATCGCCATGCCCGCGCCCTGGCCCATGTTCGGAGTGAGCGCATGCGCCGCGTCGCCCAGCAGCGCCACGCGTCCGCGCGCCCAGCCGTCCTGGCGAATCTCCTCGATGTCGGTGCAGACGACGTCATCGGTCGACGTGAGCCCGTCGAACGCCCGCCGCACTCGCGAGTCGGTGAAGTCGCCGAACAGGGCCCCCAGCGCCTCCACGCGCTCGAGCGGCCACGCGCGACTAGCCCTGGGTGAGTTGAACGTCGTCCACACGTAGAGCTGGCGGCCGCCGATCGGGACGAGCCCGATACGCTTGCCGCGCCCGAGGAACTCGGTGAAATGCTCGAGCCCGTCCACGTTGGGCACGACGAAGCGATGCGACCGGTAGCCCAGGTAGACGGGCTCGTTGAGCCCGAAGAATCGAGCGCGCACGGTCGATCGAATTCCGTCGGCGCCGACCAGGACGTCGCCCGTGAACACCCGGCCGCTCTCGGTCTCGACGCGGACGCGATCGGGTCCGGCGGTGAGATCTCGAATCTGCGTGTCGAGGTGCACCGCGCCGGCCGGCAGCCCTTCGTAGAGGCATTCGTGAAGGTGCGCGCGATGGAGCAGCGCGCCGACGGCGAGCCGCCCGTTGCCGTAGAGTGGACGGTAGTCGCGGGTCGCCAGCCATCGCCCGCGGTGGTCCAACGTGTCGCGCGCGAGGTACGGCGCGCTCCGGGAGCGTACGCAGGAGGCCAGGCCGTTCGCCTCGAGCACGGCCATGGCGTTGGGGTTCATGATGATGCCGGCGCCGACCGCGCCGAGCTTGGGGGCGCGCTCGAGCACCACGACATCGAGTCCCGCGAGCGCGAGCTCGCGCGCGAGTGAGAGCCCTCCGATTCCACCGCCCACGACGAGGGTCGAGAGCCGCATCAGGGGCCGATGGTCGTCACGCCCGGCTCGAGCCGCCTCCCTCAGGTCGGCAGGCCGAACAGCGAGGTCAGCCGCTTGGACTCGACCATGCCGGCCATCACCTCGCCGGTCGGCCTGCGCTCGAAGCGGCTGGCGGCGTCGAGCACCTTGGGCAGGAGCGTGAGATCGCCCGCGGTGTTCAGGAATACGCCGGGCATGCCGATCACGTAGTGAACTGCGCGGTCGATGTCGGCCTGGTCCTCGAGTGGCTGGTACCACGTCGAGTGCGTCCGGTCGGAGGTCGCCCACGGCCCGCGCGCGATCGACTTGATGATCTGCACGGCAACGTTGCGCTCACGACAGGTCGCGAGGACCTCGTCGAACGCTCGGCGGTAGCGCTCGTTCTCGGCCATGAAGAAGTTGTAGGGGAGCAGCACCGAGTCGAAGTCGAAGCGCGCGAGACTCCGCCGGTGCATGGCGGCGATGGTCCAGCCGTGACCCGTCACGCCGATGAACCGCGTCAGCCCCTGCTGCCGAGCCTCGATCACGGCCTCGATCACGCCGCCCGGTCCCATCGCCTGGTCCCAGTCGTCCGGATGGCCGAGCGAGTGCAGCTGGATCAGATCGACGTGGTCGACCCGCAGCCGCTCGAGCGAGCGATGGATGTCCTCGCGCCCCTCCTTCGCGGTCCGCGAGCCCGTCTTCGTCGCGAGGAAGAAATCTTTGCGATGCCGCGCCATCCACGGTGCGATGCGCAATTCGGAGTCGCCGTAGCGCGCGGCCGTGTCGATGTGGTTCACCCCGAAGCGCAGGAGCACGTCGAGAGCGCGGTCGGCGTCGGCCTGACTCGCGCGCGCGAGCGCGGCGGCGCCAAAGAGCGTGACGCTGCTGAGGTGGCCGGTTCGGCCGAAGGGTCGCCGCTCGATCATCGCTGGACCTCCCGGCGGACATATTACCCTTTCGTCTCATACGACGAAGGTCTGATACCCGCGGCGCGTCGCCTCTGCTATCTGCAGGGCGGGAGGACGCGCGATGAGAACAACCGTGATTGGGCTCCTTGTCCTGTTCGGCCTTGTTGCGTCGGGCTGCGGTGCCGCGAGGGAGGCTCAGCAGGCGGCGGCGAACGCGCCAACCGCCAATGTCGCGGGCACGTGGGCCGGAAGTTCGACGACGGGTGGATCGTTCGTCCCCGTCACAATGACGCTGGATCAGACCGGTACCGCGCTCACCGGCTCGGTCAGTATCGGGGGAAGACCGGATCTCTCTGGCGGGGTCAAGGGCTCCGTGCAGGGCGAACTCGTGCAGCTCTCGCTGGACAGACCGTCGAGCGCCGTCCAGCTTACTGCCAAACAGGACACGATGACCGGTATGCTCTTCGGGCTGCAGGTCACCCTGCGTCGCACAAAGTAGTCCTGGGCCGACGGTCGTACGGCCCCCGGCGACTCGACTCGGCAAGTCTCCCGAGTCGCACTCGGTCGCGTCGCACCCTAGCGGCGCGCCGAGTCGACTCGGTCGTCTACCGTGGCGCGGGCGCGTGCTTTCCGGTCAGCTGCGGTGTCGTGCCCTCGAGCTTCTTTGTCTGACGATCGAGCCGGGTCTCGCGTCCCCACGTCCGCTTGAGGTCGTCGCGGACGTTGAAGCGCAGGCGGCCGAGCCCCTCGGTCTCGATCTCGATGCGGTCGCCGTTCTGGAAGCCGCTGAGCCCGCGATGGTTCGTGCCGGTGGCGATGACGTCGCCGGCGTCGAGCGAGTGGATCGAGGTGACCCACTCGATGCAGCGCGGGATCTTGTGGGCCATGTCGCTCGTGTTGTAGTTCTGCTTGAGCTCGCCGTTCACCCAGAGCTTGACCTGGAGCCGATGTGGATCGGCGATCTCGTCGGCCGTCACGATGTACGGGCCGATCGGGCAGAAAGTGTCGCGCGACTTCATCTGATAGAAGGTGTTGCCGCTCGGCGGTAGGCCGCGGGCCGAGCCGTCGATGAAGTTCATGTACCCGAAGATGTAGCTCATCGCCTCTCCGGCGCTGACGGCGGTCGCCTTCTTGCCGATGATCAGCGCCATCTCGGCCTCGCCCTCGAAGATCGTCGCCGGTACGTCGGGGAGCACCATCGTGTCGCCGTCGCCGATGACGGAGTTCGGCGATTTGTGGAACGCGTTGATCGGCGCGGGCTCGGAGCGCGTGCCGTCTTCCATGTAGTTCACGGCCATCGCGACGATGTTGTACGGCTTCGGCAGCGGCGGCCGGATCCGGACCTGGGCGACCAGCTTGCCCTGACCGCGCGAGGCGGCACCTTCCAGCCGCGCCTTGTAGTCGGCGAACCGCTCGATCAACCCGCTGATCAGGTTGTACGGGCCGGTGTGGGGGATGTCCTTCACCGTGTCCGACACGTCGACCACGGCGTCACCTTTGAGGACCCCCAGTCTGAAGTCGTCGAAGAAGAGCAGTTTCATGGTTCCCTCCCGCAGGTTGATCTGACGCCAGGACTATAGCAGCGTTCGCGAGGGCAGGCACGCCCTCGTAGCGCGTCAGAATCGGTAGCGGATACCCGCTTCGAGGATGTTCGACCCGCTGTGCCCGAACAGCCCCCACACGCCGGAGCGATGATGGATGCGGGTGACGAGGCTCCACGGCGAGTCCGGGATCGCGAACGTCACCTCGAGCAGGATGTAGTTCAGCAGCTGCGCGTTCTCGGTGTTCGTCGGATCGGCCTTCTCGAGCGCCGGAATCTCGGTCGCCCACGAGAGACCCTCGCCGATGGCCGCGGTCGTCGCGACGTAACGATTCCACGGGAACACCACCCAGCGGAGGTTGACCGAGCCGGTGAACTCCCAGTGGTCCTGGTCGCCGAAGTGCTTGAGGACCTGCAGCTCGCCCTCGAAGCGCATGTAGCGGGTCCACTCGGCGAACTGCTTGGAGACGGACACGCCGAACGTGTACGACTCCTTCAGGTCGAGTCGGGCCGGAATCTCGAGGAGCTGACTGCCGGAATATACTCCGCCGACGACGGTCACGTACCAGGGATTGGCCGGCTTGACCTCCGCCGGCCTCTCGTCTTTTTCTTCGACGACACGCTCCTCGACCGGTTTGTCCTGGGCGGTGGCGGGTCGCCCGGCGAGCACCGTTGCGATGAGGACGAGAGCGAACAGGAGTGTCGCCGAGGGGTCGATACGACGCATCGTAGGTAGCTCCGCGCATCGTAGCAGAAGTGCTCGCGACTCCCGCAATGCGCGACGCGTGGGCGACTGGACAAGGGCCGCGGCCGCGCCCTATCCTCGGCGGACGAGGAGACAGATATGCACCGCGTTCAGCTCGCGCTCCGGATTCCCGGCACCTCACCGATGCCGGAGCTGATCCGGCTGATCCAGGACGTCGAGGCGGCCGGCTTCGACGGAGCCGGAATCCTCGACAGCCAGCTGCTCTGCCGCGACACGTTCGTCACGCTCGGACAGGCCGCGACGCAGACGTCGCGCTTGACCCTGTTCCCGGCCGTCACCAATCCGTTCTCCCGTCACGTCTCCGTGCTGGCCGGCGCGATCCAGACCGTCGCCGAGCTCGCGCCGGGGCGCACCCGGGTCGTCATCGGCACGGGCTACACCTCGGCGAGCACGATCGGGCGCAAGCCGGCCGCGCTCGCCGAGATGCGCGCGTGCATCGGTGATCTGCGGCGGCTCCTGGCCGGCGACGCCGTCGACTTCGGCGGCACGTCGGGCCGCCTCGCCTTCGCGTCGGGGCGGCCGGTGCCGCTCCTGATGGCGGCGTCGGGGCCCAAGGCCATCGAGCTCGCGGGCGAGGTCGCCGACGGTGTGATGCTGCTGGTCGGGTTCCATCACGGGATCGTCGACGCCGTGCTGACCCACCTCGAGAAAGGCGCGCGCCGCAGCGGGCGCCGCCTCGAAGACCTGGAGATCGTGTGGGCGGTGCGCGCCGGAATGGCGGCGACGATGGCCGAGGCGCATCGCCAGGCGCGTCCCACCGTCGTCCACCAGGGCATCATGCGGGTGCACTCGCGATGGCTCGAGCACACCGGGCTCTCGATCCCGCACTTCGAGATCCCGCCGAGCGTGTATGCGATCTATCCCGACCTCTCGCACGCGCAGGACTGGGAGCAGGCGATCGCCGCGACGTCATTCGTCCCCGACGAGGTGATCGCCGAGCTCTGCGACGCGCTCGGCCTGGTCGGTACGCCCGAGCACTGCGTCCGGCGCATCGTCGAGCTGACCGCCGCGGGGGTGAAGAGCCTCTACATCATGCCGCTGCAGACCTTCGTCGGGCCCGAGCAGGAGATCCGGACCTTCCGCGACGCGGTGTTCCCGAAGCTCAAGGCCGCGGGCTGCCGATGAGCGGCGGCAGGCTCCAGGGACGGGCCGCGCTCGTCACCGGCGCCAGCCGCAACATCGGCCGCGCGGTCGCGCTCGCGTTCGCGGCGGAGGGCGCGGACCTCGTGCTGAACACGCGCGTCAACGGCGAGGAGCTCGAGGCGGTCGCGGCCGAGTGCCGGAAGGCGGGCGGGCGAGTCGTCACCGCGCTCGGCGACGTCGGCGATCCCGCGGCCTGCCCCGCCATGGTCGAGCGCGGGCTCGCCGAGCTCGGCGCGCTCGCCGTCCCCGTGTGCAACCCGGCGACCCGGCCCCACAAGTCCGTGACCGC
>JACXTT010004068.1_pt1 | contig 21934 bp, 16 predicted proteins | sample 9270951 | NCBI WGS metagenome assembly JACXTT01 (sample SAMN15532306, study PRJNA645909) | rock metagenome | isolation source: weathered quartz diorite | place: Puerto Rico | collected 2017-06-21
TTTGTCGGCATCGGCGGGAGCTGCGGTTTCTCAGGCCCTTCATATGTTATCAATGCCTTCGCTTCGAGTATCTCCTGTAGTTTCTTGACCGCAATGTGTACTTGGATCTCCTTCTTCGCGCCCGTACACACTAGCTTTCCACTGGCAAAGAGTAGAATGACGACTTTCGGCTCGTCCATTCTGTAGATGAGTCCTGGAAACTGTTCGGGCTCGTACATGGTCTTCTTCAACCCGTAGGTCGCTTTTTCAAGGTCAATGTAGCCTCCGAGCCCCGCGCTTGCGACAATATTCTGGATCATAATGTCGGGTTTGCCGAGGATCACAATTCCATCGCGCTTCAATTCATCGATAACTTTCAGAACGGCCTTCCGGGCCTGCCGTTCCGATTTGGCCCCCGTGCAAACCATTTTGCCAGAGCTAAAGATCAGAGTCGCCGTCTTCGGCTTTTTTAGTCGGTAGACAAGCCCTGGAAATTGTTCAGGACGATACTCGACGCCGGGAAATACCCTTACAATCGCGTTTAGGTCGATCTGTTGTTTGAGGGTTGCGGATGCCACTACATTTTCAATATTGATGAACGCTTTGCCCTTGTCAGACATAGGTAATTATCACGCCCATCAATCTCCCGGTAAAAGACAGTCCATCGTTTCCAGCTTGAGAAGGAGTTCGACGAAGCTCCAAGCCCACGTTTCCAAATATAAGGCAGTTTATAAAGGGTATTTAAGGTAATACTCCGAAAGCCGCCCGATAGAGATCATCTGCCCGAGCAGGGTAAGCGATGTTGCGCCTGAGAAAGGGGGGCGTCCTCAACGGACGTACGTTCCGTGGCTTCAGCAACCGCTTTTCCGCCTTTCTTCGAGGGTTCTATTATTTCGAGCGCGAAGAGCGCCACGATCAACGCGACAACGACGAGCACTCCTTGAGGGGTTCCCATGAAATCCCGAATGGCGAGAATGGAGTTCCCAAGGTATGGAATTGGGATTGTGTACTGATAGACGCCGACAATTTGGTTGGGCCGGACGTTCCAGCCATCACAGCCGGGGTTCGTTTCGAAATTATCGCCTTCGGTCTTGAAGTTAAGGATTGTCGAGTTTCCCGTCGAGGTCGGTATTATGTCTCGAATTCTGTGGACAACCAAGTAATCCGGGTTATCAAGGTAGGGTCTGAAAACGATTATCGAACCGAGAGTACCGCCCGACGCTCCAGGGCCAACGGCCACTTGACCGCAAGGTGGGCCCTTCTGGATGGTACTGGGGTCCTGCCCGCGGATTAGTATCAGTGCACCAACGGGGAGTGTGCACGCCGTTTGCCGGCACATGCTTCCTGAGGAGACCACAAGGATGGGATACTCGGTGTTGAGAGCGAATCGGATTCCGCCCCATACTGCCACAGCGCCTAAAAGAACTATTCCGATAAGCAATAGGCCCTTCGCAGTCTCATTATCTTTTAGGAACGCTTGGAATTTGCGGATCTTTTCACTCAAGCTTTTGACCTGCTCTTTGTCCCGTGTACAATTGGTTCTTCTTGCTTCGCTGACAACAGATTGATTCAGATGAATGGGTCAAAGATATCAAGCATGTTTTTGTTGAGGCTGAGTTGTGGATGGTTGGGGGAAGGTTACTTCAGGCTCGTACTGGATCCGCTTCAAAAACTCTTCCGCCACCCGGCTCCCCGCCGCAAGAAACTCTTCGCCGCGTGAAGTGATCCTGTAGACCTTCCGTCCGCGTCCTCCCTCGGCCTCCCAGACAGCTTGCAAGTACCCCTTCTCCTCCATGCTGTGAAGTAGAGGGTACAGGGTCCCTGCGCTCAGGTAGACCTTGAATCGGTCTCTGATTTCTAGGTTGACTTCATATCCCCACCGAGGCTTTGTCTTCAGCAGTCGGAGTATGATTAGATCAAGATGGTTCTTGACCAATCGTTCACGCCATGACTTGTCAAGGTCCCGAGAACTCAAAGACTACCACAGCTCATGTCTGTTTTTGTTTCCTCGCGAATCTAGAGTGGACGCTTAAACGGTTTCCTAGGTTTTTATCGTGCGTTCCTCTCTTTAAAGGCGTATTTGCAGGCTACAGTCAGGACCGCTTTCGACCTACTCGCCAAGCCGGTGGTGGATGCCACAGTTGAGCGTGGCTTCTCTGTGCCAACCGACGCGCAGTCGCAAGCCATTCCGCATATTCTCAATGGCAAGAATGTTCTCTTGATCTCACCGACAGCTAGCGGAAAGACCGAGGCGGCGTTATTGCCAATACTGACACGGTTAGTCTCCGAACCGGAACGAGGGCGGGGCATCAAACTGTTGTACATTACACCGCTCAGAGCCTTGAATCGGGATATGCTAGACCGACTAAAGTGGTGGGGAGAGAAGTTGGACCTTCGGGTCGGCGTGAGGCATGGCGACACGGACGTGACCGAGAGGTCGCGGCAATCAAAGAGCCCGCCCGACATGTTGATCACGACTCCGGAAACCTTGCAGGCGATGATGCCTGGGCGCATCATGCGACAGCACCTCCGAGACGTAAGGTTCGTCGTAGTGGACGAGGTGCACGAGATGGCGGAGGACAAGCGAGGAAGTCAATTGGCTCTAGGCCTGGAGCGATTGCGCTGGGTCGCCCAGCACGATTTCCAGATTGTTGGGTTGTCCGCAACAATCGGCTCTCCGGAGAAGGTGGCCCGGTTCTTGGTCGGCAACGGGCGAGCCGTCGAGATAGTACATGTCCCTGTCGCAAGGAGGCAGAGGTTCAGGGTTCTCTTTCCGGAGCCTACGGAGGCGGATCACGCGCTCGCCGGCAGATTGTTCACGCATCCCGAGGTTGCAGTTAGGCTCCGATTGATGCGGGAGATGATCGGGGAACACAAGTCAGTTCTTCTCTTCACGAACACCCGTGCTGTCGCCGAAGTCTTGGCGAGTCGTTTCAAAATATGGGACATGGACTTTCCGGTCTCGATCCATCACGGAAGCCTAGCAAAGCCCTCTAGGATCACCGCAGAACGCGGGCTGAAAGAGGGGCAGCTTCGGGGTTTGATCGCAACTTCTAGCCTCGAACTCGGAATCGACGTCGGACGAATAGACTACGTCATTCAGTATATGAGCCCCCACCAGGTAACACGCCTGATCCAAAGAGTCGGAAGATCAGGGCACAGCATTGGACAGATGGCGGATGGGGTGATCATCACCATGGACCCGGATGACACGTTGGAAGCCATGGTCGTCGCAAGGCGGGCACTCGAGGAGGACATGGAGGAGGTCACAGTCCCGGAGAAGCCACTGGACGCCCTGAGCCATCAAATGGCCGGCGCTCTGATCCAAAACCGAAAATGGTACGCGAACGAGTTGGTGGACTTGTTCGCGAAGGCGTACCCCTATCAGAACCTGTCGGAGAAAGATGTCATGGCGGTCGCGAGCTACATGTATTCGCGATTTCCTCGGCTTGCTTGGGTGTCGGAACAGGACAAGCTTCTGATGAGACCTCAACGAGTCAAGTATCTCTATCACTACTACTTCGGCAAGCTATCGATGATTCCGGACGAGAAGCAATACCTGATCATCGACCAGACGGACGATTCCGCTGTTGGAGTATTGGACGAGGCCTTCGTGGCTGAACACGGAGAGCCAGGTACAAAGTTCATCGTCAGGGGTACTGCATGGAAAATGCTCAGCATTCGCGGGGACAAGATCTACGTACAACCTGTTATCGACCCAGCCGGTGCGATTCCCAGCTGGGTCGGCGAAGAAATCCCCGTACCCTACAACATCGCTGAAGAGGTTGGCAAAATACGACGGAGGGTGGACGACCTGCAACGGGAAGGCAAGACACTGGAGGAAGCCTCCCGGACAATCTCCGCAGACTACACGGCAGACGAGGGTTCGGCCAGGCGAGCGATTGCGGACAGCTACTCCCAGTCGCAGATGAAAATACCTGTCCCAAGTGACAAGTTGATCACGGTGGAGGAATGGGACGACTTCATAATTGTCAACAGCCATTTCGGAACTCTGGTGAACCGGACACTCGCGCGCCTCATCGGACATCTAATGTCGGACGAGGCTGGTGCGAGCATTGGAATCCAGCAGGACCCTTACAGGATGGTATTCCAATCCGCGGGGCTCGTGGGGTCCGACGACGTTGCAAAAGTGATGAGGCGGCTCGGTGACGATAGCGCAAACGTATCTGACTTAGCCATCGAGGCGTCAAAGAAAACGGGGCTGTTCAAACGAAGATTGGTACATGTCGCCCGGCGCTTCGGAGCGATATCGAGAGGCGCTGACCTTAGTAACACCAGCCTCCGACAATTGGCCAAGAGTTTCGACGGCACTGTAATAATGGATGAGGCTGTCCGTGAGACGTTCGAGAAGGACGTCGATGTTCTCAACACCACCCGGGTTTTGGCCGGCGTTCGGAATGGAGAAATTCAGGTCACGGTAAACAAAGCTCGGAGCGGGCCGAGCCCCATCGTTAGGGTCGGGCTGGAGAGAATCAGCCGCCGAACAGATCTGATTCCAACCGAGAAACTGAAGAGAATTCTCGTTGAATCGACGAAAGCCCGTCTCTTGAACGAGTCCCGAACACTCGTCTGTGCGAATTGCTGGGACTATTGCGAGATCAAGACGGTGAAAGACATCGACAAGATCGTACAATGCCCCAAGTGCCAAAGCCGGAAGATCGGCCTAACCACACTGTCAGACAACGACATGAGGAAAATCATCGACAAGAATGGAGCGCGTCTCTCTGAATATGAGAAGGCAGTGATCGCGAGAGTCACTGAAACCGGAAAGCTAGTGGGCATTCATGGACAACTAGCCGTCATTGCCTTGTCGGGAAGAAGAGTCTCAGCAGAACAAGTGAACAGGATCGTGCGGTCGAGTAAACGACAATCCGATCGATTCTTCGAGATGGTCATCGATGCAGAAAAAGAGTCGCTTAAGGAACGTTTCCTCTAGCTCTAACTGTTCGGGTTTGTTCGCACGAAATCGCGGGTTATGCCATTCACTCTATTAACCCCGCACAGTCGCATCGTGTTCACCAGTTCAGCCCTCAAGTGCTCCAGCACCGCCGTCACACCTTCCGCACCGTACACGGCCAAACCGTAAAGGATTGGGCGTCCCACCCCCACCGCGGACGCACCCAAGGCCAGTGCCTTGAACACGTCAATTCCTCTTCTGACGCCACTGTCGAAAAGGATCTTCGTTCTACCTTTCACACGCTCTACAATCGGAGGGAGGGCCTCAATTGCACCGAGTCCAGTGTCCAGTTGCCGTCCACCGTGATTTGAGACCACGATGCCCGCCGCCTTCCTTCTGACCGCTTCCTCGGCATCCTCGGGTGACACGATACCCTTGATCAAAACTGGAAGGGGAGTGTGTTCCCGAGTCCATTCAAAATCGTCCCAGCTCAAGTCAGCCTTAACGCCCGCAACGAGAGAGCCTAGGTCTCGAAAAGCCGGGGGCGATTCTGCCGATTCAAGGTTTGGACGGCTCTGCCCCGTCGGTAGCGCGAACTGGTTTCTAACGTTCCGCTCTCGCAAGCCTAGGACTGGCAAATCGACGGTCATAAGAACGGCTGAGCAACCCGCCTTCTCTGCTCGGCCTAACAGATCCTCGTTCACCTTCCGTTCCTTGTTGAAATAAAACTGGAACCAACGTGGGCTGTCCCCGCTAGCCTTCGCAACGTCCTCCAAAGATTTCGTCGACCCTGTTGGAGTGACGAATAGTGCGTGGGCCTTACTCGCGCCCATTGCAGTCCCAACCTCGGCTGTTGGATGAGCGACGCCTTGGTTTGCCATAGGAGTGACGTAGATCGGCATCTCAAGAGTCTGCCCTAGCACTATTGTTGAAACCTCCACATCTTGGATTCCAGTTAGAAACCGTGGGACAAGGGCTATCCGATCGAACCCCTCGCGATTCGCCTTGATCGTGTTCTCCGCGCCTGCACCCCCGGCAATGAAATCGTAAGACATGAGGCCCAACTTATCCCGGGCCATTTGCTCTAGGTCCGCAAGATTGACGAATTGAGGCCCTGACTCCTCGCCCTTGCCTGTGAGCATCTGTGGTAAAACCAGACGATAGATTGTGGTATAATACGATGCTGGGTGACGACCTGATATCGACATCCCAGTTAAGCAGATTTCCGTCCCGCCACCAGAGTATTTTCCACTCTCTCGCCTTGTAACCCAAACGGATGAAGGGACGACTCAGGAAAGATATGACTTGGAAACCCCCTAGCTCTCAACAAGAATCACTCGAACAGGGAAGTGCGCGGAGTGGCGACAGGGACATCAGCAACAACGGCACGAATCCACATTTACGAGTGTTCAGAGTGCGGGTTCCAGGCGCGTGCAGAGGGTAGCCTTCTGACGGTGGACGTTCATCAAAAGGCTACAGGGCATGCAGGAATCCGGGAATTATGGCTGTAAGTTAGAGGCATTTTGCAGGGACTGACATAAGTCAGCAGACCCCTTCATTCTGGGCAAGATGGATCAGAGCTAATTCTGACTCCCTATCTGCCTCAGCCCGCTGGCGCTAGCGAGACTTAATAGTCCCAAGCTTGAAACCGCCTATTCCAGGCTTAGCCTTGTATTGCTCAAAGTGTGGAGCAGAGCTGAAAGAGGACGCTGGTTATTGCTACAAGTGCGGCGCCTCGACCCGACAAAGCTTCTCGGTATTCGGCGGCGTGGGTAGCACAGGGCTCGACGCCATAGCAGGTCAAAAAGAGGTCCAAGACCTTTGGCTTCGCCGAGTTCTCGCCTTCGTAATCGATGTCATTATCGTCGGGATTGTCGCGGGTCTTCTCGCATTGCTGCTTGCGTTCCCCTACCTCTTCTCTGCTCTCCCTAACAGTCCCTACTTCGGGTTCTGGGGATTCTGGGTCGGGGGCATAATCTTCCTAATTGTCGCGGCATATTTTGTGCTCGCAGAGGCTTTCTGGGGAATAACCCTCGGAAAGGAAGTCATGGGACTGAAAGTTGTCCGAACTGACGGAAAGCCAATGGACCTTGGGGCCTCGTTGCTTCGAAATATTAGCAAAGTGCACTGGGTCCTGTTGCTGCTTGACGTGGTGGTCGGGCTCGCGATGCACGGGGATGGTCGACAGAAGTTCAGCGACCGACTCGCCGGAACAACCGTGGAGAGCACTAGAACCACGGCCCAACTTCTGAAGTAGCTATTCTCGAGCCTCGATTAGGTCGTAGTCCGCTAACTTGGATTGGCAAATCCGGCTCACAATTTTTGGAAGGGTTTCCCAAGAACGCCTCACGATGGGCGGAAAGTCTCCGTTCGATCTATAGTACGACTCAAGGAAAGCTATCGTTTTCTCGTCAGTAGAGTATCCAGAACCGAAATCGCCGTATTCGCTCTTCAACTCGAATATCCTTGCATCCCTCTCGACCTTTGCGATTATGCTCGCGGCCGAAACCACGGGGTATTTGCTGTCAGCGTAATGTTCCGAGACTATTCTGGGGTCGTAACTCAAGTGCTCCCGAATGTCTCGTCCAAACCTCTGGGGTACTACATCGGACGCATCTACAAAAGCGAGGTCGGGTCTCAACTTCTCGATAACATTGGCCATGGCAACTGCCTCGAGATAGTTCAACCGTTTCAGCTTGGGGGCTCGGTGCACTACCTCATCCACCTTCTGCGGTGACAGTTCAACTACATGACTATCAGTGACGACTCTGCGAATCTCAATTGCAAGTTTCTCCCGCTTTTCAGCTCGAAGCACCTTGGAGTCCTTTACTCCCATCTGTTTCAGAATGTCGACAGATTCCTCTTCAACGAGAACTCCCGCTATTACAAGCGGACCGATCACTGGTCCTCGCCCAGCATCATCCACGCCGCAGACTCTCAGACCCTCTCGTCCTCCGGAAGCTAAGCGTCCAATTGTCGGGTTAGTTCTTTCAAAAGAGTTTCGCGATCATCCGTTCTGAACTCAAGCCGAAAAGCTTCCTTCAAGTAAGCCTCCAAGCTCGCATAGGTCCGCCACAAGGTCATCTTAGACTGAGTCAGGGAACTGGCGATATCTCAGCGGGGATTATGATCTACGATGCGCTGAACCTCGGCTCTCGACGAGCGACTATGGATCCTCTTAGCCCCAAGCCGAGAAAATATATCTCGCTACTCTCCGGCCTACTGGCCTTGGGCTTGTAAAGTCGACTTTGGTAAAACATCTGGCCCGCCTCTTCTTGCAGCCCCTTTAATTCGGGGCCGTGGAATAGCTTGATGAGACAGTTCCCTTTGGCACGGAGAACATCTTGGGAGACCCGAATGGCCGTCCTAGCTAAGTCGATCTGTCTCGCGTGATCTACATCCCACGCACCTATGATCTGAGGAGAGAGGTCGGAAAGAAGAGCGTCTGCATATCCTCCCAAAGCTTGTAGGATTTGCTGTGGCAAGTCCCTGTCGTAGATATCCATCTGAAGAAGTACAACGTTTGGGAATGGAAGTGGGTTTGTTGGCTTCAAATCTACACCCACAATGAAACCCTCGGGACCAACAATCTCCCGGGCTACTTGCACCCACCCGCCCGGGGACGCGCCAAGGTCGACCACTCGTTGCCCTTCACGGATGATATTATAGGTCTTGTTGGCCTGCTTGAGCTTGTAGGCCGCTCGGCTTCTGTAGCCCTTTAGCTTCGCGAGACGGTAGTACTGGTCGTGCTGCCGCTCTTGAATCCACCGACTGCACATCGATTCAAGACCAGCCAACTCTGATATACATACCTTCGAGCCCCCGATCTGGTTGCAAGTCCTATGATATCCGACCTTGATCGTGAGATGGAAGCCCGGAAGTTAGAGTCCATAATCGTAACAGGTTCGTCCACAATGGGAAACCCCGAGCTGGCCTATGTCGTGGGCACTCAACTGGCTAGAGGGGGAATCTACGTGAAATCACTTGGAAAGGACCCGACTCTGATCACCAGTAGCCTCGACCTAGGGAGCGCGAAGAAAGGACGGGTACGAACGATCAAGACCTATTCAGACTATGGCTATGAGATACTGTTCAAAAAGTATGATCGGAATGAGGCGCGCGTTCAATTGTACAGGAAGATAATCCGAGAAGAAGGATTACGCGGACCAATGTCCCTAATCGGGACCAACGAAGTCTCCTACTACTTCCAGCTTGTAGAAGACCTTCGACGCTCGAAACTCAAAATGATTGGTCAGAACTACCCGACCGTTCTTGATTCCGTAAGAGAAACCAAGGACAAACGCGAAGTGGAAATGTTGATGGAAACCAGTCGGAAGACATGCTCTGTGATCGAGCAGACTGTCGAATTCTTGAGAAGCACCAAGACGAAAGGCGGCCGGCTAGTCTACAAATCAAAACCGTTGACCGTAGGCACAGTGAAGAAAGTTATCGGCCGCCTCTTGGGCGAGAGCGGGCTTACTGCACCGGAGGGCACTATCTTTGCACCTGGTAGAAAGTCGAGCGATCCTCATTATTCAGGAGATGAGCAGGACATTGTCAGGGTGGCCGAACCAATCGTATTCGACATTTTTCCACAAGCCGAGAACGGATATTGGAGTGACATCACGCGCACTTACTGCGTCGGCACACCATCTCGGAAATTGCAGCAAATGTACGATGCGGTTCTGGAGACCCAACTTGATGCTCTTGACCGAATCAAGGAAGGAGGGTCAGGCAAGGATGTTATGAATCATGCCTGCGACGTCCTCGAATCTCATGGGTATCTGACCTACAGAGACTTGACCCGGGGCAACAAGAAGGCGAGCACGGAGGGCTTCACGCACTCGCTGGGTCACGGAATGGGATTGACGATTGGCGAGAGGCCCGTCCTATCTCTGGCCGCCGACGATGAGTTGAAGCCTGGGGCAATCGTCACAGTCGAACCCGGGCTGTATTATCCACGCTTCGGAGGAGTTAGGATCGAAGATGACTTGCTCGTAGGGTCGCCTTCGAAGAACCTCACAAATCTCGAAAAGGAATTCGTCATCTAAGGTCTGTTTTGGCACATCATCCTCTAGGAAACTTAGCTAACCCTGGCGCCGTCCGGGATGTCCCTGTCTACCGTCAGGATTGCGAGTTTATCGCCATCTGATGCAGCCAGCAGCATTCCCTGTGAAATCTGACCTGCAAATTTTGCTTCCTTCAAATTGCAGAGAAAAATTATCCTCTTGTGTAACAGTTCCTCCTCCGCATATTGACCCACAAGCCCGGTGATGGCTTGCTTCTTCCCAGAAGCTCCGAGGTCCACCAAGATCCTGTAGAGCTTGTCGGTTCTAGGAACCCGGCTCACCTCCACAATGGTGCCAGTCCTAAGTTCAATATTCTTGAAATCCTCAATCTTGATCTCGTTCACCTTGGTTTCCATAAGCCGTTCCCGCCTTTCGTTGATATTTAGACATGGGGCGAGTGATTGGTGTCAGCCTTTGATCTTGGGCCCGACGACAACAGTTGACAATCTGGACGGCTCAAGATATTTCTTGGCAACATTCAACAGAGTCCCTGGCCCTATCTTATCGAAGAAGGACCGTCGTTTGGAGAAATAGTCTAGCCCCAGACCATAGTAGGTTAGATTGTGACTGACTCTGGCCACTCCTTCTGTGGATTCTAGTTCCATCAGGGCTGAACCGACTTGGTTCTGCTTCGCTGCCTCCAGTTCTTCTTCGGAGACTGGTTCAATGTAGGCACGCTGAATCTCTTCTTTTATGAGTCGGGTCGCCTTCTCAACGTTCTTTGGGTTCACTCCTGAAATTGCGGCCCAGTTTCCGCCAAGGGTTCCTGCGACAAGGAAGGATGTGGCCGAGTAGGCCAGCCCTTCTTGATCCCTGACTCTCAGCCCTAATCGTCCCATGAAGCCAAGCTCCCCGATTATCACGTTCAACAGGTTCAACGGTTCGTAGTCCGGATGAATCCGTTCACACGCTAGGCATCCCATCAAAATATCCGATTGAGACTTGTGTTCCATGACAACCGTTTTCGTCTCGCCTTGTTCGGGAGTCTCCGGTGAGGAAAGACGCTTCTCATTGGTCTCGGTTGCTGTTTCAGGTCTTTTTGAGGAAAATACTTTCGCAGTCCATTTGACAGCTTCCTCAAGGCCAATGTCCCCTGCGAATGCTACGGTGACGGGAGCCCTTGATACGGTGTTATCGAAATAGTCCTTGATATCGTTACGAGCAACGTCTTTCACGGTCATTGGGGTTCCATGTCGGTCGCGATGATATGGGTGTTCCCTAGGGTAGATGGCCTCTTGGAGTTCTCTGAGGCCGCGTCTGGTCGTGTCCTCATCTCTTAGCCTGATGTCTGTAAGTAATTGTTCGCGTTCTTTCTCAATGTCGCGTGTTCGGAAGGCCGGGTCTGTCAAGCACTCGCTAATGGCACTAAGCACCGGCTTAGTCCATTGGCTTGTCATCTTCGCATGGAATGTTATGTTGTCCTGAGTGTTTCTAAAACTGGCGACTGCTCCCACCGATTCCAAAATGTTCGCGAACCTTCCTGGCCCCATCTTGGGTGAACCACGGACAAGCAAGCGTGCGGTGAGCTCTGCTAGTCCGCCCTTGCCTTGGGGCTCAAACGCCATTCCGGCCTGCATGCTGCCATATACGGTAAGGGTCGGATTCTGGCGGTTTGTGTAGACTAGGCACGTCACTCCCTTAGCCACGTTCTCAACCTTTACAAGGTCAGGGAGGTCTGATTCCAGACTCAAGTCTTCTACGAGCCCACTACTTTCTTATTCCAACTGAGCGGCAGACGGTACGATTTTCAGGGCTGAGGTATTTTCTCGCGGCTTCAGAGGTCTGTTCCGGTGTAACGCTGGACAGCTTCTGAACAAGCGCGTCTATAGTTTCGAAAGAGGTCACCAGCTCGAATATTCCGATGAGGAATCCTTGTCGAGTTACGCCGTCCAACGCGTAAGCGTACTGTGCCTTGACTTGGGACAAGGCCCTCTCAAGTTCGTTCTTAGCAGGAGGTTTTGACAGCAACTTGTCCACCTCACCAAGGAGCGCCTTCTCTGCTCTGTCGACAGGAACACCATTCCAGACGGTCATGTCCAGCATGAACACGGACGGGTCGATCGTTGGCCAGAATTCGGACGATGCATAGGACGCGATTTTTCTCTCGACGAGTGCTTTGTAGAGCCGTAGGCTCCTTCCGGAGGTCTGCCCGGGGCCGAACGCGAACAGTCTGATTCCACCTAGTACCGCGTCGAGCATGATCAGCGAGTAGATGTCCGCGTTGTCGAACTTGGGCGTGTGATATGCGACTTTGATATAATCTGCTTCGGAGATTGCACGTAGTCCAACTCGCCGCTCGCCTACTTGTGTCGGCTCCGCCTCAACGGGTTCAGCGGGCTTACCCCTAGGTTCAGCGCTTGCAAAGTATTTCTCGACGTGGGGGAGGATTTGAGATGCTTTGTGCGGCCCTACTATGACCAGGACTGCGTTCTCGGGGGCATAGTACTTGTGATAATAATCGATCAGATCTTCCCGTTCTATTCGGGCAATGTCTTGTTTCAACCCGCCTTCTGACCAGCGGTATGGGTGTATTCGATAGCTTGTTAGGAAAAGTTCCTCCATGCATTGGAACTCTGGATCGTTTTCGTTGCCTTCTCGTTCTGACAGCATTACGGATCTTTCAGCATCGACCTCTTTGGGGTCAAATGCAGCGTTCATCATTCGTTCAGCTTCTATCATCAAACCAGTTTCGATATGATCAGCCGGTAGAATCTCGTAATATGCGGTGAAGTCCTTCGTTGTGAAACCGTTGTACTCCCCGCCGAGCCGTGTGACCATTTTTCCAATATCCCCTTTGCCGAGTTTGCCGCCACCCTTGAAGAGCATGTGCTCTACCATGTGGCTGGTACCTGTGATGCCTAGTCGCTCGTTTCTTGACCCAACACGATAAAGCGCCCAGCAACCCGAGACAGCGGCATGGGGGATCTCCCGAACAAGGACCTCCAGCCCATTGTCCAACCTTTGTCGTGTGACGGGCAGCAAGGACCGAGATGAACGGTTTGAGCTAGATGAGGTCATTGCTTCATTCGAGGCCTTCATTACTCCGAGGGTTCGATGGAATCAGGGCTCTTCGGGTTCTCCGACTTCGTTACTTCATCGTACTGTTCTTTGGTAATCGCTTCCCTGCGCAGAAGCTCCTCCGCGACTCCCGAAATCTTCGCGACGGAATGAAGCTTGAGCCCAGCGTTCTTCAACCGTTCCCGTCCCCCCTCCTCTCTGTCGAGCAGGACCAGGACGTCCTCCACTACTGCTCCCTCCCCACGGAGGCTGGTGACGGCGTGAAGAATGCTTTTGCCACTCGTTATCACGTCATCAACGACGAGAACCTTCTCTCCCGGAGTCAAGATTCCCTCAACAAGTTTCTCTCGACCATGATATTTCACGTCTTTGCGGGCATAGACCAGAGGTCTGGAAAGTGAATACGCTAGTACTGAGGCCCAGACAAGTCCTCCGGTTGGGATTCCCCCCACCTTCCCAACTTCTCCGATCTCCCTCGCCTTGTCGACTAGCATCTTCGTCGCAGTTTGGAATGCTCCGGGGAAGCTGGGAACTACGCGCATATCAAGATAGTAGGAACTCAGCTTGCCCCCGGAGAGCTCGAATAGTCCAAATTGCAATCCCCCGGTATGAACGAGTATCTTCGCAAGTTCCCCTTCGAGGCTCGATGAAGATTGCATACGGCATCGAGGGCACGCGTGAATAGCGATTTAAACACAAGCCTAGTACGAGGCGTGCTGACCAGGGGGAATAGAAGCATTGGAGTTCTGGCTTCCATACGGCAGCACGGAAGTTCCCGTCCGAATTCCTGACCAGAACTTTCAACGTATAATAGAATCGAGTGAGAAGGCAGACTCCGCGCAGCAAGCTCCGGTTCTCGTCGAGCGGGCGTTAGACAGCCCAATAGGAAAACTCGCCCTTCGTAGTGCCGTGAAGCCAGGCACGATGGCTGGCGTGCTTGTGGACCCCATCATTCCAAAAACGATACTCGATTCCGCAATTGAACTTGTCCAGGCTCGTCTGGGGCAAGGAGGGATTTCTGATGTTCGAGTCTACGCGAGGAATCGCTCATCGATACAAGCGGGTGATAGAAAAACGATCAATCCAACAAGAGCATCTTTCGAGGAGATAGGCCAAACAAGCCGGGGAACCAAGGTCATGGTCGACCAGGACTTTCTGCGGTGCGACATCAAGCTCTTAATCGGAATGGTTCAGCCGCACTTTGCCAGTGGTTTTGTCGGCGGGCCGGACTTGGTAGTTCCCGGCGCGGCGGCTCTGGAGACTATTGCGGCGAACCGGTCCTTAGGCGTAACTGGGAATCCGCTAATCTCGTCAGGCTACGAAGAAAATCCGGTCTATCTCGATTCGCTTGAAGCGGCGAAGATGCTCTCGAACGTCTACCTACTGACGTTCGTGCCTGACGATTCTGGAGGTATAGCCGCTGTCAATTCCGGGGAACTCGAGGCGACCTTCAAGGAATCTGTGTCCCAATTCCAACGACTCCACTCTCCCGCGATTGACAGTAGGCCGGAGATCATAGTGGTGTCCTCGGACGGCCCATACTCAACCGACTTGTACCATGCAGTCAGAATTCTCCCATCTCTCTCCAACATATTGAAACGGGGTGGGTCCACTGTCGTCCTGGCCGCGGAATGTCACAGCGGAGTGGGGGACTCAAACTTCATGACGTTGTCGAAGCAATTCGAGGACCGGAGAGGCTTGCAGTTCGAGCTTAAGCGCAGGTTCAAGCTCGGCGGGCACGTTGCATTGCAGTTGAAGGAGTGCTTGGAAAAGTCCAGAGTTCAACTTGTCAGCGTTGTTCCGGACGCGTATTGCAGGTCGTTCGGGCTTAAGCCATCAAGAACAGTCAGCGCGGGCGTACAATCAGCCATCCGCGTGGAAGGAAAGGACGCACGAATCTTGATCATCCCTCGCGGGAGCCTTACTGTGCCCGTCATGGCCACTTCTGCCGTTTCTTAGCTCTGAACCATGCTTAAATCCACCCAATTGCCACGGCGCTTCGGTACGGGCTGATGGTGGCAGGTTTTGCGAAAATCACAACGATCAGCGGTGCCCATCGTTTTTCTCCTGGCCGTTCTAGTCGTTAACCTAGGGCCTCAGGGTGTTCTCGGCCAATATTTGTCGCCTGGCAGCGGCACGCTCACTGCAAGTAGGACGACGAATCTGACTATTAGGATCGTTTTCCTCGGAGTTGACTCATCGCAGATCAACAAGACCTACTTGTTGAGTCCCATCAACATGCCGACACAGAAGTATCAGGCTGTAACCGAGGCCGGGGTTGATACTGGAGTCCTGTATAACTTGACTTACACGACCAGCTTTGCCCGGTCCAGCTTGGTGAGTTCCTTCGCAAGTAACCTGACACAATCGCCATCAACTGTGACCACAACTCAGAATAGGGCTTCAACCCCCAACGGCCAATGGAACCCTTACTTTTCCAACTCGACCAGTGGCATAAGCACACTGCAGACAACTTTCTACAACGCAACTGCTGTCGAAGACTGGTTCGCCTCGAACCTCAGTTCGTTCGGTACACCTCCCATACCAGGGTATACTATTTTCATCGCTGACCTCCACAACAATCTACCCTCATACAGCTACTCTCAGTATCAACAGGACAAGTGCATCGGACCGTACAAGTCTCCATGCACTCCTCAGTACACCGCGACACCCCACTACTACAATCGTAGCCTGACGGATGGTGACTTGGGGTACAGCGGGGCCCGTCATTACATGACAGCGTGGGGAGGAAACCACAGATTCTACTATGTCGACATGTCGGCAGGGCCGAGCTACTGGACTGGCGACCTTCCAGTCCAAGTGGCCGCCAGTCGCCTCAACGTAACGCTGCCGTCACCGTACGGGACGACTTGGCTCACGCAGGTGGCCGCTGACTATGTCGCTGGAGCCACTCTGAATCTCTTTGCACCCGACCAAATTTACCCAGTAACCTATTCGAGAGACTACGACTTCCATCTATTCGTCATTGACAACAGAACACAAGCTGAAAAGACCGCGGGACCGACAATCCAGAAATCACTCAACACAACTTTCGTCAAAGACCAGCTCTCTTCGCTCCTTCCCTTCGCTACAGTCACCATTACTCCGACTTACGCGAACGTTACGGATTATCCTGGCCTAGCACAAGTGGTCGCTAGTTCGTCAGTTGGACTCGTAGACCCGAACAACAATCATCATGTCGTTGACGCGCGTCCAATCTACGACTGGCTCTCAACCTTCAGTGGCAAGAACCTGAATAAGTTCTTGCCGACCATTCAAAGCGACACCAGCAAGATAGACATTCCTGCTTTCATCTTCGCTTTCAAGAGCGATTACAATTTCGGTTTCACGGGTAAAGGAGACATTTTCTCCTCATCAAACGCTGATGGGACAGGCACTATTTTCGGAATAGCTCTCCCAGACATGGTCCTGATCAGCCACGGTCAATACGACCTTACGGCAGGCCAGACTTCAACGCCAGTTCAGCCCGGCAAGGGCATTGGGTTCACTGCAACTGTAGTCCACGAATTGGGACATGAGATGGGACTTGAGCATCCGTTCAACTACGATCCGACCGAAGACTTCGTTGACTCGGTTATGGGCTATTACACTGGGTCGACGCACTATAGTCAGTTCGACCGCGACAACATTCTTCGTGGGATAAACGATGAACTCCTCGGCTTCGCGCAAGCGGAGCTTGCGGCCACCAGTTCCAACTTGCTCAACCTCGGCCAGATCAGCAACGCAAGAAACGAGATCAACATCGCGAATCAAAAGTATAATCAAATGGACTATCAGAGGGCAGTGCAAGACTCCATCGCAGCGGCTACAAGTGCGCAACAGGCTCATGGCCTCTCGGCTTTCGGGCTGGGCGGTTTGGGCTCCGGAATAGCCTACACCGTTCTGGGGCTGGCTATCGGTGCTGTTCTAGGGCTATTCTCCGGATACCTACTCTTCGTAAAACGTCGTCAAACCTTCATCGCTTCCCCCTACTCGACATCGTACCGATACGGAAGCTGCCCAACATGCGGTCAATCTCTCCGCTGGGACCCAATGCTAATGCACTGGTACTGCGATAATTGCAAGCAAGCAGTCAAGCTGTAACGAGCCGGCAACTAAAACCCTTAACTCTCAAGCGCACCTCGCCAGACTTGAAATGGAAGTATTGAGGCTTGACGGGTCGAGCCTAGTGCTCGACGATGTCATACGGGTCGCTCGCACTGACGTGCAGTTGAAGATTGAAGAGTCTGCACTCCAAAGGGTTTCTCATTCGCGTCGGACATTGGAAGGGTTGCTCAAGTCCGGCGAGGCAATTTATGGAGTGAACACCGGATTCGGAGCTCTCTCAAACGCGCGAATATCGGATGATGAACTTGGCGAGCTACAGGTCAATCTGATCAGAAGCCACGCGTCCAGTATGGGAAAGCCGCATCCTGCAGAAATTGTCAGGGCTATCATGCTGCTCCGCGCAAACGCTCTCCTGAAGGGGAACTCAGGCGTCAAGCCGGAAACGGTCCGACTCTTGGTCGACCTATTGAACAAACGAGTCCATCCTGTCATTCCCGAAAAGGGCAGCGTTGGTGCAAGCGGAGACCTATCTCCTCTTTCACACATGGCCCTTGTCCTGATGGGAGAGGGGCAGGCTGAGTACAAGGGGCAAGTGCTCCCTGGCGGCCAGGCGCTCGACCAAGCGGGATCTCGTCACGTTGTGCTTGAAGCCAAGGAGGGTTTGGCGCTGAACAACGGGACACAACAAATGACGGCGATTGGATGCCTTGCACTGTGCGACGCGTTTGCCCTTCTCAACACCAGCCTAGCTTGTTTGGCGTTGTCTCTGCAGGCCCTAAACGGGTGGGCAGATCCTTTTGACCAGAGGATTCACTCACTCCGGCGTCACAGCGGCCAGAAACGGGTTGCCGATATCACCCGGAAACTCTTGGCGGGGAGCGGAATGGTACAATATTCCAGTCAAAAGAAGGACAATGGCAGTCAGAGGTCCAAAAATCCGCGTCCACAAGATCCATACTCTTTTCGCTGTGCTCCGCAAGTCATGGGCACAGCAGACGACCTGTTCGAATTCGCCAAGAGAACCCTCGAAATAGAGATCAACTCAGTCACGGATAATCCGCTCGTGTTTTCTGACTCAATCCTTTCAGGGGGGAACTTTCACGGCCAGCCAATCGCAGCAAGCTTAGACGTACTGGCCCTTGGGCTCTCGACACTTGGCAACATCTCAGAACGCAGAATTTCAGCACTCCTAGACCCTTCATTGAACAATGGGCTTCCCCCATTCCTAGTCGGTAGAGAGACTCATCCTGGCCTCGCCAGCGGGCTTATGGCCCTCCAATACACTGCTGCAGCGCTAGTCGCCGAAAACAAGGTTTTGTCGCATCCGGCGAGCAGCGACTCTATACCGACATCCGCGAACTTTGAGGACCATGTGAGCATGGGCCCGGGAGCCGCAATGAAGGCCCAACAGGTCCTAGAGAACACCCAGCGAATAGTTGCGATAGAGATCATAACTGCGTTACAAGGAGTGGACTCCAGAGAACGGAGAGCTCTCTCGGCCCCAACCAGAGAAGTTTACGAACTCGTACGCGAAAAAGTGCCCTACGCAAGCAAGGACATTTCATTCCACTCTGCAATGGAAGAAGTGTTCGGACTAGTCAAGAGCGGGCCGATTGGAAAGATCGTGCAAGAGTTCGTCGACAAGTAATTTTCATGAAAGGGATGCGTTTACTTCCACTACACTCGACTTTATTGCGAGCGAATACTGCGCTCGATGAGCCTATCATCTACGCCCTCTCGAAGGCCCGAGTGCGCCCACGAGACGGCGATATTCTAGCAGTTGCAAGCAAAGCAGTGGCGATCTCAGAGGGCGCTGTGGAACTATCGGCCAATGTTCGAGTGAGCGCCGAAGCGGCAAGATACGCAAAGAGGTACAACATGGACATGAAATTCGTTCAAACCGTCATGGATGATGCGGACACATTCTACAATGGCGTCCCTGGGGCCATTTTGACTCTCAAGGACGGAGATGCTGTTGCGAACGCGGGGGCCGATCAGAAAAACGCTCCGCCTGGAACAATCGTACTGTGGCCGAAGAACCCAGACAGGTCCGCTCGACGTCTCAGACGACGACTTGAGGGCCATTACAGAAAGAGATTGGGAGTTGTTATCGTGGACAGTCGGGTCACTCCTATGCGGCTCGGCACGGTAGGCTTAGCGCTGGCCTGCGCCGGGTTCAATCCAGTAATAGACATCCGAGGAAAGCCTGACCTCTATGGAAGAACTACTAGAATTACGAGAGTTGCTGTTGGGGATGGAATAGCGGACGCGGCGCACCTTCTCATGGGCGAGTCAACAGGGTTGACTCCTTTCGTTCTGGTCCGGAATTCTCCCGCCACAATTGACGGTCGGAACAGGCCGAGGCAGGTAATGCAGATTCCGCCCGCGGATTGCTTGTACATGAGCAACCTTGCTCGTAAAGACTCTAGACGGAGTATTGATCGTTGTTTCCCTCGATTTCTTCACAGCTAGCAATCATCACGCCAATCCGGCAAGGAATCGAAGGCTTATCTGCTGGGGATAGCCGTAGCCTTCCATAAGGCAGCCTGCTTGTACGAAGACAGCATTGCCAAACGGATAGTGCACGAGTCCCTCAAAGTACGAGAAGACGATATGGTTCTTATCGATACCTGGCAGCATACTATCGACCTTGCCAGCCAAATATCGATCGAGTGTTATAAGGCGGGAGCCAAGCCACTCATTACGCTCATGACTGACAAGCTTTGGTGGAGCATATTTCAACAGATCCCCGACGAGTACATCAGGAAGACTCCAAGGCACGTAATGGCCGCATTGGAGAGCATTAATGTCTGGATTCATCTGGGCGGACCTGAGGATCCTACAAAGTTCAGGGACGTTCCCGCAACTCACCTTCAACAATTTTTCGATGGTGAAAAAGCGGTATTGGACCGGACACTGCAACGAAAGATCAAGATTGGAGAGGTCCTGATGGGATACGTTACGCCACAACGCGCCAAGATCTACGGGTTCGAGTATGATCGTTGGGCAAAGATGACCCATTCCGCGTTGGACATTGACCATTCCAAGGTACGCGAGCTGGGCAGGAAGATTGCCGCGCGACTGGAAAGGAGTAGCAAGGTGCATGTTACGGCTAGTCCTGATACCGATTTGCAATTCGAGATAACAAAGCGTCCTGTACACGTTCAAGATGGCATGGTCGATGATGATGACATGGAGCGTGGATTGGTCGCGACGCAGCTTCCCGCTGGAAAGGTAGAGGTTGCTCCGCTGGAGGACTCTGCTAGAGGTACCGTTGTTTTCAACACGGACCGAGCCCTGAAGGGCCGCATGGTCACCCGGCTCAAGTACGTCTTCGAAAAGGGAAAGATGATCAACTATTCCGCCCAGTCGGGTGCAGAAGTCTTCAAGGAAGTTTTTGAAGCGACGAGCGGGGACAAGAATAGGATTGCACAGTTCGCGATCGGAATAAACCCGAAGGCGGAACTAATCGGCTACACGACCGACGACTTGGTTCTGGGCACGGTTAGCATCGGAGTCGGGGGAAACAGGGGATTGGGCGGGAAGAACGATAGCGACTTCGGCTTCACGGACACGTTGCTCAATCCGACCGTCGAAGTCGACAACACTGTCATCATGAAGAATGGAAAGCTAGTCTTCTAGACACTTCTCCACCATCGCAGAGACTCTTGCCGGCCTGAGCTGAGTTTCTACCATTTTATCGAGAAAACCGACATACCCCAAAAACCAACCAAAACCTGACATCTCTCGCATTTCACGCCCAGATCACTCGTTTGGAGAGGCTGCTTGAAACCGCGGGTTTTCACGAGGGAAACTAGGCTTCACGCCTCATCTTAGAGATCGCATATCGCCCAATCTGCTCCATATTCACGCAACAGGGCGCAAAACACGCCCCATTTCCCAAGTTCCAACAATCGACAAGAAAATTGCGATCATCGCCAGAAGAATTTACTAAGACGCATCTACTGCCCGCACGCTCGGTTTGTGAAACGGCGCCTTCCGGGTCCGGACTTTGAGCCGCCGTACTTTTTATCAAGAGTCGAGTGCGGAGCCAGCCTTGTAACCGATAGTTGCCCGAGCATCTCGTCGACCTTCTCATCTTAGGGTCGAATCAGACGGTCACCGTTCCCAAGAACCCTGTTGACTCTGACCGGCTTGGGGTCATTGAAGATGGCGGAGTCGCCATTGACAAGGGACAAATCGTCAGGGCCGCAGCGTCGGACTATCTTCTCCGAAAATACCGCGCCCGAAAAAAGATCGATGCAAGAGGAACAATAATTCTTCCCGGGCTCATCGACCCTCACACTCACCTGATATTCGCCGGTTCTCGAGAAGAAGAATTTCAGCACAGAGCCACAGGAACCCAGTACATGCAATCACTCCGCGGTGGCGGAGGAATCTTGGAGACAGTCCGCCGAACGCGCGAAGCCACAACCGATCAACTGTACCAGCTCGCCTACCAGCGCATGACCCGCGTGCTCCTCAACGGGACAACAACAGTAGAGGTAAAAACCGGCTATGGACTCGACCTTCCAGGCGAGGCCAAAATGCTCAGGGTCATCAAACAACTAAAGAAGGCTCATCCCAGTAACCTGGTCGGAACGTTCCTCGGAGCCCATGCGATTCCACCGGAACATCCGAACAGTGAAGATTATGTGCAACATTTGCTCAGAGTAATGCTGCCGAAATGTAAGCAGCTTGGAGGCGCAACCTTCTGCGATGTGTTCTGCGAAAAAGGGGTCTTCACTGAAGACCAGGCATCGAAGGTCCTTCGCGCTGCCATTCGACTGGGATACAGGCCCAAGATTCACGCCGACGAGTTTGCGGATAGCGGCGGAGCTAGAGTCGCCAATCAGCTAAGCGCTGTCTCCGCGGACCACTG
>JACXTT010004069.1_pt1 | contig 21930 bp, 21 predicted proteins | sample 9270951 | NCBI WGS metagenome assembly JACXTT01 (sample SAMN15532306, study PRJNA645909) | rock metagenome | isolation source: weathered quartz diorite | place: Puerto Rico | collected 2017-06-21
AAGGGCGGAAACGAGAAAAGCCAGCAACTAGCTGGCCCTTCACGAGAGGCGCCGGTCGGAATCGAACCGACGAATAGAGGTTTTGCAGACCTCTGCCTTACCACTTGGCTACGGCGCCGTGGGTGTCAATACTGCCCAGATCACGCCACTTTCTCAACCCACCCGAAAGGTACGTCCATCACGGCAAAGTCATTGTGGGTATTTTTGTGGGTACTTTTTTCCAGTCATGCCCGCTTCAACCCCGCTCTCGCCGACGCCGCGCGCGCGTCGCGCTCCCTGTCCAGCGCTCCGGTGAGACTTGCCGCCACTTTCGCGGCATCCTCGGCGAAGTAGGCCTCCGGCGCATGCTTCATGTAACGCAACGCCATGGCCGGCGTCGCGTGGCCGAGGAGTTTCTGTAACCGGACAATCGGCACCCCTGCCTGGGCGCAGTGGACGCCGAACGTATGACGACAATCGTGGAGCGTGGCGCCGTGAACTCCGGCCGCACGGCACATGCGACACCACAACCGACGCAGCGCACGATAATCGCTGAGCGGGAATGGGAAGACCGGATCTGCGGGGCCGGCAGGATAACGAACGAAATGCTCCCCCAGCACCTCGGCCAACGGCTCCGGAATCGGCACATCCCGAACGCTCGAGGGCGTCTTCACGTGACGATTGCCCTCATGGATCGAAATGCGGCGCTCCGCGAGGTGCACATCTTCGCCGACAAGGCCTTGGGCTTCACCGACTCTCAGCCCGGTATAGACGAGAGCCGCGATCAGCGGCCACCACTCCTCAGGGCAAGCTCCGTGAAGGGCTGCGAACTCTTCCGCGGACAGCCAACGCTCGCGCCCAGCCGGCTCGCGCTCACGTCTCACCTGGGGGCGCGCCACGGCGAGATTCCGGTCCTCCACACACCACGACATGAACGCCTGCAAGGCGGTCAGGTCACGGTTAACCGTGCCGGGACCAGAACCATCGGCAATACGGCTCCTTCGGTAGTCGCTCATGAACCCCTTGGTCAGGTCGCTGAGGCGTGCGGCGTGACCCTTCGGCAGCAAGGCGAACAGCTTGGCCCAGCTCTCCTTGTAGCGATAGACCGTGTTCGGTGCATACCGGCGCCGAGTGCGCGGGCTTACACCGTTGGGCGACCCCAGCCAAGTGAACCACTCCGACACCAGGGGGCCCAGTTCCGGACTATCGGCCTTGGCGGTCAGTTGTTCGATTTCATCGCCACGCTTTTCGCAGGCGTCGTGCAGTTGCTCCAAGCTCACGCGACCATCGGCAAGCAGCTGCAACAGGTCCTTCCGGCCCGCGTTCTTCAAGGCGTACACGGTACGTTCCATGGCCTTGGCGCGGGCTTTGAGCGACGTGCCCGTCGACAGGCGGATTCTCGGGTAGTCGCGCCATTTGATTTCCAGGTGCAGCACGTTACCCCGTTTCAACAAACTCATCGTGGATCCCTCCTCTCCTCAATCCAGTGTAGGACATCACTAAGCCGCCAACGCAGACTCCGTTGAGAGATGTGGACTGCGGGGATGCCGAGTTCGTACACGCGCTTCACGTTGACGCCGACGTAGGCGGCGACCTCTTTCGCGGTCAGCAATCTGTCAGTCGGATCATCCAGCCGGATTTCGGGGACAGCAACGCTCGCCAAACTGCCCGAAGGCCCAGCCGAAGAGGGGAGATGGTTGCGCAACAAGGTGATTGCGACCCGGCAAAACCTCAGATTCCGCGCTCCCAATCCTAGGTTTCAATCCTAGGATTCGAACCGGCGGATCCTAGGATTTCACTCGTCTTCCGAGTCGTCCTCCTCCCATTCATCGAGCACGGCGTTCACCTCGTCCTTGACGTCGCCGTCACTCCAATCGGGTTCGACGACCTCCTTGAGGTGGCGCTCGACCTCGCGGCGGGCGGCGTCGCGGTCGCCGGAGTCCCAGTTCATGGTCTCCCAGCGGGCGTGGTTACTGCCCACCTGGATGAGCGTCTGCACGTGCTGCTCGTCGCGCGCGTCCTGATCGCGGCGGGCAACCGCGGCGTGATAGGGCTTGAGCGTCTCCTCCACCTTCGCCTTCACCAGCGCCCGCGCATCCGGGTCGCTCACCCACGTGGGAAGGTTTGCGGGTGTGACGTACCGTTCGAGCACTTGGACGACCTTCCCCTTTTCGCTGTCCGGCACGCCCCAAGGGATCTGATTCAGGCCGAACTGCTTGAGCCCCGCGATCCGCGCGACGGCGGGGTCCACCGCGGGCGGCCGGGGCGCGTCGATCAACTTCTGCACGCGCGGGAGGAATGCGTCGGTCGGAAATGGCGCTGGCGGCGGAGGCGGGGGCTCCGGCTCGATTCGACACGTCTCCCCCAACTCCGGATCGCATACGAAGTCTTCATCGGGAGGAGGAGGCACGGCGCGTATCGCTTTCGGCGCTGCCCCTGCTCCAGTGCGGGCGCTTCGCGAGCCTTGGTGGCGGGTGCGGTAGCCCTCGAGATCGGATCGCCGAAACCGCCGGTGGCCGCCCGCGGTGCGCGTGGATGGCAGCTCTCCACTCTCCGCAAGTTCGTGGATCGAGTCGATTGAGCAGTCGAGGTAGCGAGCGGCTTGGCCGCTCGTCAGCCAAGCACCGCCTGCCGTCTTCGTCGTCTGCTTCCGTTTCGTCGCAATATCCGGTTTTCCTTCTGCATACCGTTGAGTCCGTGGGCAAGGTCAGCTTGCCCTGGGCTCTGACATACGCTAGACTATCTTCAGCTGTCAAGTTAACTTTTTTGTCCATCATATGCTTGGTGATAAAATGGCGGGTTCGAAGCGACCGCGACGCCACGTGCAACGTGATGTCCTGGTTGCGATTAAGAGCGACCACTTGCGGGCGGCGATGGCGCTGGGCGAATGGACCGTAACAAGCCTCGCGAGCCGACTCGGCAACAGCGAAAACCCCCAGACCCTCCACCATCTCGCTCAGGGGAGCGGGCTGAAGCGCTGCCGGGCGAGCCGCCGGAAAGCGCTAGCCGGCGTGCTTGACGTGACGGAGGAGTGGCTCGCGGGCGACCCCTACGGACTCCCCCTCCCGGGCGTGCTCCCGATGCTCAAGGAAGTGGAGGGCTCCCCGCGGGTGCTCCTGGGAGTGGGGCGGCTCTTCCGGCGTTGCTACGACGCCGTCCAGCGCGATTTGGAGAAGGAGCCTAAGCGCCCCGACCTGCCGAATGGCTGGAACGCGACAAACGACGTGCATTGGTTCATGTTCCGCACTCTAGGGTCTGTGTTGAGCCCCGTCCGGTGGCAGTTCACGCTCACTCACCGCCCGGCGAAGGGCCCGCCTCCGAGCATCGAGGAGCTGGAGGCGAATCTTCGGGCGGTGCCGGACCTCGCGAAATGGTTCGAGCCGCTACCCCCCTCCATGTGGGCGCCCCGGCAAGCCGCCACGGCCTTGGCTCCGGAAGTGGAGGCGGCAGTGCTGGCGCTCATACGCGCGTGGACGCACATCCTGCAACCGTGGTTGGACGGCGAGGCGACGTTCGACTACGAGCGATTCTGGAAGCTCGCGGCGGTGCTCAATCCGAGCGTCGGCCACATGCTGCCGCAAAGCTGGCACGGTCGCCCGTCGGCAGAGGCTCTACCGCCAGCCGGCCCGAGGAGCCCGTACGCGCTGGTGGACTGGCCGTTCAAGCGCGTCGACTCGGCGCGTGATGATGCATGAGCAAGGATGCGGCGAACTCCGAACCAGGACTTTCCTGATCCAGAGCGGCGATGATGCCGGCGGGGTTTTCAGTCAACTTGCACGGAATCGGTCACTTGACGAGCATCGGTGCCCGCGTCCAACCCCCGAAATGCCCTGATTTGCACGGAGAAACTGCCGCAAAACTGCCGTAGGGCGTATTTGCCGCAACGTGGGGAAGTGCGACAGGAAAGGTGCAGGGAGAGCCCAGTACGGAAGCGATGATCGTTACTCGTCTGCCTGAGGTACGCCCGGTGTTTGATCTTCGACCTGGTAAGAGGGCCACGCAGACCAGCGTGTAATCGGGCCCATTTGAGCTCTGCCCTGCACCGCTGCCATTGAGATCATCCCTCAGAAGAGGGTCTCAGCCTCCGTCCAAAAACAGCAGTTATGATCCCGCCGCCAATGGCACTAAGAAGAGGTACGATGATCGTGCTGAGCGGAGTGATCTTGGCGTACTCGGCCTCGCGACTCTTGATGATAAGATCCTCCACCTCTAGTTGCGCTTCAAGCTGTTTAGATAGCGTGGGGAGGTCCTTCGCGATGCCGGCCGCCGTCAACGCTTCCTGAAATGTCATAATCCGTACGTGACTACTCTCTTCGTTGAACAAACGCTGCCACTCTTTGTCGATTCGGGACTCGGGAGGTCGAGTCAGCTCGTGCTGAGCGAACACTCCAACGCCAACACCAGAGGTGAAGATCGCAATGTAGAGAATGCTGCGCCTCATGTCTGACCTCACTTTCTACTATTGTCCAGGACCACCTGCGATGGAAGATCCTGTTCTCGTCTTCTCAAGTCGAGTTGTCGGTCCATCCCCCATTTCGTAGGCTCATTTGAAGACCGTCTCACCGGTACAGTAGGCGCGAGTCCCAGACGTCTAACGCGTCTCGCCTTGGGACGCCACGAGAAGGCTGCGCCGCGAGGACATCAATTTGCTTCTTGGAAAACGACGATCGCTCTATCGCCCTGGCCTCCGTTCTCGCGACGGACTCCGAAGCAACCTCCTCTCGTTTAAGCCTGGAAACGATTGGGAGAACGTGACATCTCCCCTAACTATGACGACAAGTCAGCTGGATCCTTGTCGCATTCCCGCCCTATTGTGCCGCAAAAACGCCCTTACAACTCGTTGAACGGAGGGTAGGTTCGGCAACAAGGTGCTCAACCCACACTTTTGGGGAGCTCGCGATGCACGTCAACCATTCCCGCATGAAGCTCGGCAAGCAAACGCCACGCCACGGTTCGCGCACGCTACAGTTCGCGAAATACTTTGCCGCTGAAGCTCTGCCTTTGCCTCCCGCGACGGACAACTGGGCCGCGCGCGTGCCTGCATGGCCGATGATGGCGAACGACAAGATCGGCTACTGCACTTATGCAGCCGCGGGCCACATGATCCAGCAGTGGACGACCTATGTTGGCACGGCAATGGTGCCGAAGGACCGCGCGATCATCGCCGCGTACTCGACAATCACTGGATACGATCCGAAGTCGGGGGCCAACGACCACGGAGTCGCCGAGGTCGATGTGCCCAACTATTGGCCGAAGGGCCGCTTTGATCGCCATAAAATCACCGCCTACGTTGCGCTGGAGCCCAGCAACATCTGCAAGGAAGGATACCGGTCGGACTCTTCGGGAACACCTGTATGGGCCTGAACCTGCCCCAGACCGCGCAGGGAGCGAGATTCGGTGGTCGTGAACCTCCAGACCGGTACGCTCCGGGCCGCAGGATCTCGCCAGGTAAAGTCCCCGAGGCACGCGGTCCGGTGAAGGGCGGCCGCGGGAGACACCGTAGGCAGTAGGCGGTCGTGGCACCATGGGTAGATGATCGTCTGCGAAAAGGGGGCGTGAGTGGGGTGAAGAGTGGCAGGGGTATTCTGGCTGGCGCGCTGCTCGCCGCGTTGCTTCCCGGCATTCTGCGAGCGCAGGGGCTTACCCGCATCGACTTCGACGGCCTCCCACTAGGCACACGCGTCGATGCCCAGTACCTCGGCCTCGGACTTCGTGTCTTGGGCCTTCCGGTCATCGACACGGTCCCAATTGCCCACAGTGGGAGACACGTGCTCGTGGCGGTGTCCCCGTTAGGCCTAATGGGCGCGAATGTAGTTGCGCCCGGTAGTCTCGCTCTTGGATTCGTTCGCCCGCAAGCCTTCGTCGACCTCTGGGTGTCAGGGCGGTCACGAATACAAGGAACCATGCGGGGCGTTGTTCAAGCGTACGACGCAGCGGGGCAGCTGCTGGTGACGGACGGACCCCGGCTCCTCGATCCGCGAGCAACTACGACACGGTTTTCCATCAACTTCCCCAACGCGCGCGTGTCCTCTCTCAGGGTTCAGGCGGCAGACTCGACGTCCGACGGGCTCCAACCGGCCCTCGCGGTGATTGGCGGCTTGGAGTTCGCTGCGACACCCGAGCGAGCCGTCCCCGACCTGGCTAAGCGCTCACTGACCGACGTGAGGCGCGCTCTCCGTGACTCTGGCTTTCTTCTCGGCGCTGTGCGCAGAGCCTCCAAGGACCTGTCGAAACGCTGGATCGTCTCCGGGCAATCAATACCACCAGGTGAGCTGCGCCCGCCGGGGACGGCGGTAAACGTTGAGGTGACCGCGGTTAGACCTCCACCATCGCCCCACCACGGCACTGCCACCAGGACTCTCTTCGGGGCGGTGTTGCTCGCTGCGGTACTCATAGCGCTAACGGCCGCGACCTCGGCGTCGCTAAGGCTGCGCTGGCGAGTGCGGACGGAGGTGGATGCCGGAATGGACTCGCTGCACACTCGTCTCACCTCATCGGAAGCTGCGGATTGGCAGCTTCGGCTCGTGGCCAACCCAGACGACGGGGTCCAACGATTGACGGAGCAGCCATGAGCGGTCCCACCTTGGCGGCATTCTTCGAATGGGATCCCGCTGAGTTACCCGACGACGGTCTCGCAAAGATCGGGCAAGCCAAGGCGTTGGCCCGAGGGCGTGAGTCGCTCGGCCGGAAACCACCCGAACGATTTTGGCCCGGCGTGTCGCGCATCATCGCGCGCGCGCTCGGACAGGCACTTCAAGTGGATCTCCAAAAGGTGCTGGTAGGGGGCTGGAACACCTATCGCTCGCTCCTCGAGTACGCCGATCCAGCGAAGCATCCACCCGAAGAGATCGGGCAGGTTGCGCTCGGTCGACATGTGATTTCGTCCACGCACAAGCCCCGCGTTAACGTCTTTTTGAATGGCCGGAAACTCGCCGATGTGGAGTTTGAGGTGGCTCTGGAGCTCGAAATCGAGAGCGCGATCCTCACCGTGCAGAACGCCCGGGTGAAGGAAGTATCTGTGGGAAGGTGCACGGGGACGGGCACGCTCTCCTGCGAAGGAGCGGCGCTCGTCCAAAGGCACACAAGAGAGATCGACTTCCCTGGACGGTTGAAACTGGGGGAAGGGCTTCCAATCGTCACCTTGACGGACGGTTGACTCGTGTGCGCGACTACTTCGACTCGAGACGAGCTGCAGAGGCTCGTCACGAGGTCCACCAGGAAGGCGACCCAGAAGAGCGAAAGGAAGAGAGCGGCTTCGCTCGGACATTGACGTCGGCAGATTGATCCAAAGAGGAGAAAGCGTATGCCAACGAAGGTGAAAGGATTGGTTATCGGATGGCAATCCCAAGCGTTTCCTTCCGGCTATTCGGTAGTTCTTTCCTATGCGCTGTCTCCCCAGGGTCCCGCAGCCCACGAGACTCCGGCCGCCCCGGTCAATAAGGACGCCACATTCGAGCAGTCGCTCTCTGACGCGCCAGCAGAGATGTCTAGCATCACAGCTATCCTCTTCGATGCGGCCGGTCAGGTCGTGGTCAAGTCACCTGTGACGGCTGCGCAAGTGCGTGCCGCCTCCGTCGGCGTTCGAGGTCAAGTCCGGCCCATCGAGATCTCCGTCAAAGGGATTGATCTGGGCGCTCAGCCAAGCGGACAACCGCAACCGACCCAAACTCCGCAGAGTCCCGCAGCGCCGCCCGACAACATGGTGGCTGGCAGGCTGGTGGACATGGCTGGAGGCTGCAGCTCTTGTGGGCGGCTCGTCTTCTTTGGCACGCCGAAGAATACGACCGAGGCTCGTCCGATTGGCGCGACAGGCACCGATCGAAGGGGAAATTTTCTCATACCCAAGCCGGCCGGCAACTATTCGGCGGTCTATGCCATCGCACCAGGGTTCGTCGATCTCAATGGGAACGCGCAATTTCAGGTGCCGCTCGATTCGAGCGGTGCATTCTCCTCTTCGATCCTGCTCGTTGGCGTGCAGAAAGTTGCCCAGGATCCCAACTGCGAGTGCGGACCCTCTACTCCGCGAGCGCCCGGAGCGGGGCAGCTGACCGATCCGTCAGCCCCGTACAGCCAAGATCTCGGGGGCGGCGCGTGCGTCCAGCTCACCACTCCCAACCGCACGCTCGAGACCTTTGTCTATACGACCCTCGTCCGTGTCGACGAGCCGCGACCTCTCTCTAATCCCGATCCAGCTGCAGCGACCGAGGTCGCCGATCTCGACAGCGTCGGCCTTGCGGCGGCAGCGGGGACGGTTTCGGGTTATCTAAAGACCCAAGCGGTCACGGTCTCCCATGCCCACTTGCTCGAATTCGACCAATTGTGGAAGGCGCACGGATATTCGCTCGGTGATCTTCTTTATAGCCTTCCACTCGCGCCTTGCCAGAAGAAGCAAATAGCGGTCGTCGATTGGGAGCGCCGCGAGGCCGGCGCGCGCTCCGAAGTGTCCACATTGCAGGATCAGCTCGTCAATACGCTGACCCGCGACCGGGACATCTCCGAGATTGTAAATGGAGTGCTCACGGAGAACGTCAAGGGCTCGTCCGCGGCAACCGTTGCAGGTGGGGCGGCAGGTATCGGCGTGGCGGGCAGTGGCAGCTACGGCGGTGCCAATCTCGGCGGCGTCATCTCCGCATTCGGCGGCGGGGGTAGCGCCAACTCAGGAGCCGCGCAGGACGCGGCGCGTGGAATCACCGCGAATTCGCTTCAGCATATCCAAGACCGCACATCGCAGGTCGCGCAGATGGTGCGTAGTCTCCGAACCACCGTCGTGCAGACTGTGACCCAGGCTGAGATCGTCAAGGCGACGACCGAAGTCGTGGCAAATCACAATCATTGCCACGCACTTACGATCGAATACTTCGAGGTCCTGCGCCATTTCCTCGTCGAGCATCACCTCGTCAATGTCCGCGAATGTATCCTGGTTCCATTCTTGATCACTCCTTTTGATGCCAAGCGAGCGCTGCAATGGCGCGAAGAGATCGCGCCCGCATTGATCGAAGGAAAATGGACGAGCGCCTTCGACGCGGCTCAGCGCGTCGTCAACTTCGTGCCGCCCGCAGAAGGCGCGGACGACTTGATCGACCTGGAGATCGATCTTCAGGTGTCGATGAGAATCGAGCGGCCGATGGACCGCACGACATACGGTAGCGCTGATGCGCTCGGTGGAGATCAGGATCCCCAGGGTCCTCAGTATCAGGGGTCGACACCAGTGCAGAAGAGTGCCGGCGCCCCGGATGACCCCTGGAATCCGTTGATTGAGCTCAGCAACACGAACGACGAGCCCGTGAAGAAGCTCCTCTTCGTCGAGTGGTACCTCAATCACTACTTGTACGAGCCGATCCCTCCCAAAAACGACGAAAAAAATCACGATCTCCTGATGACCCGGCTAGCCGAGAGAGAGAATGATTTTCAAACCGAACTGGCCGGCAAGATCGCCATTCAATTCATGCGGCAGGTTCAAGCCAGCATTCCTGGACACCTCGACAGCAGCTTCTTCCGAGTCACCCTACTCGATAGATTTCAATCGGATACACCGCTGACCACGGGCGTGCGATTGAAGAAGCCACTCCCGGGAGGGATCAAAGCAAGTCAGGTTCAGCAGATTCAGCTTCAGACGCGCTTTCACCTTCCACTCGGCTCGCGCGTGGTAGTGCGCGCCGCGACCATTCGTTTTCGTACGGCGCGGAGCGAGTGGAGAATCGCCGACGCGAGCGTCGATGGCGACTTGGCCGACGGAAGCAACCTCCCCGTGATCCTGGTAGTCTTGCCCGCGTCAGCGTCCAATGCGCCCGCCGCGACGGATACGCAAGCCGCCGACGCCCTGGTCGATCATCTCAACCATAATATCGAGTACTACCATCGCGCCATTTGGACCAATCTCGACCCAGGGCACAGATTCCTGCTCCTTGACTCGCTGTTCGATCCGAAGCTCGATAGTCGCCGCCGCGTCGCTTCGCTGGTCGAGAACCGCATCCTAGGATTCTTGGGAAACTCGATGATTCTGCCCGCCGCGCCGGGGGTGCACTTCGATTTCTTCCAGCCCGCCGGAGGGACCTTGGTAACGAGTGGCCAGTCGCTCGTTGGTTACTATTCTCCGCTCAGCAATGATGGAGCTCGCACGCGAATTAGTCTGCCCACACGCGGAGTCTTTGCCGAAGCCATACTCGGTGAATGCAATGCCTGCGAGACTAAGGACGACGCACGCTTCTGGCGCTGGGAACAGTCGCCTTGCCCCGACGAGCCGACCGCCATCCAGCCGGTGAGCACTGCTTCCCGAGCAACCCCGGCTCCCAACTTGCAGGCTGCGCCGTTCCCACAATCGGTCATCAACATCCAAAACGCGCCGGCGGAGCCCGATCCGACGGGATTAAAGTCAGCCCTCACCCTGTTGGGCACAAGCAATCTGTTCAAAGACATTACTGGAGTCGATCAGGTGAACAAGAATGCCATTCAAGCATTCAGCATCGCCGCGCAAGGCGCAGAACAGCTCGCGTCACAAGCGGCCGGGCTGGTCAAGCAGCAGGCGATGCAACAGGGAGGATATGACCAGCAGCAGAAACGAATCAAACAAGCTGAGGCCGACGGCTCGATCACCAAACAACAGGCAAACGAGCTAACCTATAAGGCGCTACAAGCATATGGCGGACAAAATAGCAGCACGAAGAGCGACACTGCCGGCGCCGGCTCGACGGGCGCCAGCGGAGCCAAGGGGGCGACTGGGAGCGGGAAGCCCAGAGGGGACACGGGTAGCGCTCCAAAGAGTGGCGGGAGCGGCTCTGGCGGCTCCGGCCTGATCTTCGTTGGAACTGATTCGTCGATCGCTGATCTGCTTGGCGACATACCTCAATCGGATCGCAAACTTCTAGCCACAATCAAGGGAGTTAGAGTGGAGACGGTGGGTAACGAAAGCGCGTTTTTCTTTAAGACCACCTTCGGTGTAGACGCCGATGGCTCACCTCGCGCCTACCATCGCGATGACGCCCGCGCTCTTGATTACCTCGCAAACGCTTGCGACGGCTCTGACGCGAGTCTCTGCTTTAGTGGATCGAAGGAATGGCATGGCATCGTCGCAGGCTCAGACCCTGCGAATCCTCCGATTCAGTCGAGCGGTTTTTTTGTTTCGCAGACAAGTCTATTCGATGAAAGCATTACGGACCGCACTGACCAGAGCCGGTACGTCAACTCGGAGCAGGTTCCATATATTGTGTTGCCAAATAACAAGAAGGTTTTTACCCTGCCGAACGTGCACACCATAGGAACGGCTACGCTCGGCGACTTCGCTTTCGTAATCAATTCAAAGACCGGGGCGCACTCCTACGCGATAGTCGCCGAAGATGGCAACATTGGGGAGGGCTCGATTGAGCTGGCGAACAGACTTGGCTACAACGCGTCGCCAAAGCATGGGGGCTCGATTGATCCGATAATTTGCCTGGTCTTCCCGGACACGCGAAGAACACCGGCATGGCCTGTCGACCCGTCGGACTTCGAAAATATTGGTTCTGCGGCTTTCAGGGACTGGGGTGGGATACTGCGATTGGCGCAACTGTTTCCGGAGCTGCTTAAGAAAACCGGGGCCATTCCACCTGGACCTGACATCCTGGCCTAAAGGCCGGTGGCCGTGGTTGCGAGTTTGAATCTCATGGCGAGGGTGCATGGAAGGAGTAAAGCATCTGGAGAAATACCCTCGAAGTACTGCAAGGGTGCCCCATGTTCGACCCGCAGGGGCGAACGTTGGGTCCTAGGCTCCCTTCCTGTTCTTCATCGAGTACCGACTAGAGGTCTGCGACTCGGCCGCCGACGCGCTCGAGGCCCTGCCCGACGTGAACGCGGCGATCTCGCGGCTCGACCAGGCGATGGCGCAGCTGGCTGTAGCGAGGCGGACGGGCGCCAGTCACCCCAGCTACGTCGCTGCTGACCGCATCGACCGCACGCTGCCCCGCGCGCAGTACACACCTGACGAGTTGCGTGAAATGAGGAAGCAGGCCGTCTTCTTCCCCGCCGACGTTCCCTGCCCGCGACACGACGACAGAATGGGGGTTGTGAGAACGCTCGCCCATCAGTCGAGCGGAAGGACGGTGACGGACCGATCGTTCGAGCACTGGCCCGCACCACCAGGGTGGGAGCCTCACGCCGTCGAGCTAGTGTGTGAAGCCTGTGGGTTGAATGTACCGGCGAAGACGGGGTCAACGCTACAGAACGTTTGGAGGCGCGCAGTCGAGCTAGTTCGCGAGGGCGTCGAGTCGCGGGGCCGCGACTCTATAGTCGTTGGTACAGATGAGCGGTTCCTGAAGGTGACGTTCGAACTTCCACACACGCGAGAAGAGAAACACGCGGTCTACCTAACTGTGGAGCATCTGACTCAGAGCCCTGTGAAGCTGGGGCAATCAATTCTAGAGGAGTACGACCAAAACGCCGCCTCGCAAGGCAACCCCTAGGTAGCCCGATGTTGCCCTTCAAGGTTACCCTAAAGAATTACCGCTGCTTCGATGACTCGCAGCCACTAACGCTTGAGATTGGATCGGGTTTTACGGCCCTCGTAGGCCCGAACAATTCAGGGAAGTCCTCGTTCCTGAAGTTCTTCCATGAATTGCGGCCGGTGATCGCACACCTAGGGAATCCAAACATGCTACATGGACTTGCGTCAGGTAACCAATTCGGCGTTGGGTATCAAGGCACTGAGGACCCCATTGAGATTTTCCACAATCGCAATTTGCGACCACTTACTCTAGAGTTTGAGTTTCCCCGCCTCCAACCCGCACAAATCACTCGCGTTCGACTAACGTGTGAGCGTTCGCTGCCCGGCAATTGGCGCGGAGAACTATTCTACGAGCAGCCGCCAGTGAGGCTTTCCGGAGAGGCAGTTGTAGTAGGGATGCAAGGGTTCAATCTGACTCCTCTCATGGAAGCTGTGGAGTTCATGACCGACAGCATGTACGTAGGCGCCTTTCGCAATCCAATAACGGAAGGGGGAGGCTCCTACTACGATTTCGCGATTGGAACCTCGTTCATTCAATTATGGGATTCGTGGAAGACCGGTGGGTTGCGCAACCAGAACGAAGTAGCGCAAGCGGTGACGGATGACATTGCGCACATCTTCGGCTATGACCGCCTCGAAATTAACGCGGCGGGTGGGCAAAGAATCCTACAGGCCATCGTCGATGGCAAGCCTTTTCGGCTTCGGGAATTGGGGGCCGGTCTCGCCCAGTTCCTCGTCGTGTTCGGGAATGTCGCGATACGGCGGCCCAAATGGCTCCTAATCGACGAGCCAGAGCTGAACCTGCATCCTTCTCTTCAGACAGACTTCTTAACGAGCCTCGCGTCCTATACGAAGCATGGAGTGATGTTTGCGACCCATTCCGTCGGTCTTGCACGCACCGTCGGAGACCGCATTTACGCGTTCCAAAAACCTAGCCACAATGCTGTTGCGCGTGTTTTCGAGCAGACGCCCAATTTTGCCGAGTTCGTCGGGGAGATGAGTTTCTCAAGCTTCAAGGAGTTGGGGCACGAGTCTGTCCTCCTAGTTGAGGGGGTCACGGACGTAAAAGCGGTTCAGCAGTTCTTGCGTGTTCTAGGGAAGGACCACGAAGTCGTGGTGATTCCTCTTGGGGGTACGCAACTCATTCGTGGCGGTGTTCAGACAGAACTCGCGGAGTTGAAGCGGTTGTCAAACGCCGTGGCGGTCCTGATTGACAGTGAGCGCCAACAACCTGGCGCACCGCTCGCCCCGGAGCGACAGGCTTTCGTAGGGGATTGTGAGGCACTCGGTTTCGCTGTTCACGCCACAGATCTCCGAGCTCTTGAGAACTATCTGTCTGAACAGGCGGTCCAGAAGGTGAAAGGGGCGAACTACCATGGCCTCGGGCCTTATGATGAACTGAGGAATCTCAACCCGGGCTGGGGTAAGCCGGAGAATTGGAGAATTGCAAGAGCGATGACCAAGGCTGAGATAATTGCGACCGATGTGGGACAATTCCTGCAGAAGCTAGAATGACAATGTGGTCGGGATCGCGGCCGTCGCACTCGGACCAAGGGAGGGGTCGGGGTAGCGAAACAGAGGCGAGTACGGCACACCATGCGGCACACTAGACTGTGCGCCGCCGATGTAAGTCGTTGTTCTACTTGGCCGCCCCCCTTGACAACCGATAGTTCCAGAGCGGCGACGATGCGGGCGGGGTTTTCAGTCAACTTGCACGGAATCGGTCACTTGACGAGCATCGGTGCCCGCGTCCAGATCCCAAAATGCCCCGATTCGCCCGGAGAAACTGCCGCAAAACTGCCGCATGTACTAACGCCAATTTGGGTTGTCATCGGCGCCGTCGTGTCGTCCACTTTGCTAGCGCGGATCGTGACGCTGGTGATGTACAAGGTGCTGGCGCCGGCGGTATGAGGGGAGGAGCGATGGACAATCTCCGCCGGTAAATGGGCGTTGGTCACCGGAGCCTCGAGTGGACTCGGCGTCGAGTTTACCGGCGCCGCGCTAAACTCCTTGCGCGCCAAGCGGCCAGGGGCAGAATCGAACTGCCGACACGCGGATTTTCAGTTCTGCGGTGCAGGTCCACGGGACCGCGACCACCAGACGGTGTCACACACTATACGCTACCGCGTCAGCACTTCGGCCACCGCCCCCAGGCGGCCGTTGCGCTCCTGGTCGGCATGTGTGTCTGGTGGTCCGGGGGACAGCGGGGGGACAGGGGCATGTCCCGCAGGTCCGGGCGGTCTCGCACCAACCGCTCTCCGTGCAGGTCCCGTCGGGTCGAGCGCCGAGCTTGAACGGCGAGACTACGCAGCTAGGGCGACCATCCGATACGTGTCGGGCCCGGTGCGGCGGATCTCAACATCCATCTGCTCGCCTCTAAGGATCTCAGCGAGCTGTTGGGCTGGGAACTCGCGGAGACCCTCGATGCTGATGTCGTTGGCCACCGGAGGAGTCTCGGCGAGCAACTTGGCAAGTGTCTCGTGCAGGAAAGAAGGGGTGACGAACTCCACGTCCTTGAACGACACGACGAGATCCTTCCCGCCTGACGAGCGCGCGAACTCCAAGAGCACGGGGTAAAAGGCGCGGCCCTTCTCTCGTGTCGAAGACACCTTCATGTGCTGCGCAATCTCCAAACGGGGCATGGCCTCCCCCACCTTAGACGCCGTGATAAGTCGTACCCCGAAGCTACAGAATGACGTACTGAGTGCTAGAGGCCCGCCTTGTGGCAGGCTGGGTTCGCGCTAGGGACACCTCAACCAGGGTGCCGCCAACCACCATCCCAAGAGGCCGGACAGTCTCGCGCCGACGCCAGATGGACGCGCGACCTCGGCCGCTAAGGATGTGAAGCGCCTCCCCGCCCGCATGAACAGCGTTCGCGATGGTGGTCAGTCCATAACCCCCACCATATGGCGACCCCGACACACCGGCCTTCGTGGCGTAGAGATTCACGTGCTCATCACTCATCGAGCCAATCTCGGCGGCCCGAGTGCGCGCCAAGCTCGCGCGGATCCCACATCCGTTGTCCCCAACCGCAAGTCGAACCCGGTGTTCGTGCGTCTGAGCGACCACGCAAGCCTCGTGAACGCCACTGTGGCGTTCCACGTTACTGAGAAGTTCCGCGATCGCCGTGAACATTTGATCGCGAATCGGGGCAACAAACGGCGCCTTAGATTGGACAATACCGATCAAGCGAAGTGCGGCGTGCTCGACGGCGTCGTCGCTGTCTACCCGGACCAGAGTGAACTCCATGAGTTGCTTCTTCAGCGTCGCTCGACGCAGGTGAGTCGAGCGTAGGTTGGGCGCAAACGTAACGCCCGCATCCCCTGTGAAGGTCTTGTGGAAGTTCATCCGACACAGATATGTCGCGACTTGCCGGTGCCCGATTGCTACGTGGACCGGGCGCCCGGCCGCCCGGAGACCTCTTACCATCCAGTACAAGGCTGCCATTCCAAGGGGCTTGATAAACACAGTCTCCCCGAGGTCCAGGACGATTGGGCCGTCGGGCGGGAGCGGACGCGCACGGTCCAGGGCAGAGGCATCGAGCTGCTTCGGGAGGGGGCATCTCGGCCACGATCGGGCGCCCTTCGGGCCGCGGTTCCTAGCAGTACGCCGGACAGTTGCCAAAGGGCTTCTCCCTCAGATCCCAGCGTGGACGAGCAAACGAGCGCAGGTCACGTTGACAATCATTCAGGGCCGCGCCTGAGCATCGTATGTCGCTAGGATGCTCACGGCGAGTGCCCCTGGTCGGTGGCGCAAATCGTCGCCCGGTGTCAGCGGGAAGAGCCATTTCTCATTTCGGTCGTGCGGGGCCTCCACCTTCACCGTCAGGTACCGATCGTCAGGGTGCACGACGGCCGCATCACGGTTCCGCGTCTGCATCCCCTCGCGGACGAGCTCCACGACCTTGCGGAACCCCGCGCGCAGCTCCTCGCCTGTTTGGGCCGGCACGACCAACTTGCACTCGGAGCACGCAACATCTACTCGGACTGCCTGCCAGCCTTCGGGCGGCGGCCATTGCTCGAAGCGTGCCTCTTCGATCCCACGCGGAACAGGCCGAAATGCGAGTGTGGCAGTAATGGCCATCGGGTCGCCGTGGCGCGGGCAGCGCACGTCGGAGGGGAAGAACACAGCCTGGGCGCGGATCTGCGCCGCTTCCTCCACGCTATAACTGGTCGGGGTCGCCATACGCCTTCAGTGATGTGAGTCTGCCGGCAGCGACGAATCGGGGAGGATGGTCGAGTCCCTGTGTAAGCGGGGCGAACCGCCTCGCCACACCACAACTCGCTTGCCGGAATTTTCGTGCGTCCGCCGCGGTCATCCCGACCATACGTGGCGAGTCGGGCCCAACCCGTCGCTCGCGCGGTGAGTCCAATGGACGCAAACATCCGACCCGACTCGGTGGTGTCAGTCCGCGCAGTGGTGAGTGAAACGTAACCGATCCGCCGCCCCCGCGTTCTGCATCCAGATGGGTCCAGCACGCGGATTCCTGACCCCGGGAAGAGCACAGGCGACCGTCCGCTGCAGGATCAGGCCGCCACGGTGTAAACTCCAGCATCCCGCTCAGGGTAGCTCTCGTAGACGTGCTCGAACACCGCCGAGCACTTCTGCTGGTACAGGTCTCGCGCGTAGGCGTGCGGGAGGCCGGCGTCCAGCGCGTCCTCGATGGCAAGCCTGAGCTGGGATCGAGCCGCAGCCTTCTGCCGCCAGTTCAGGACGAGCAACTCCTTTAGCCGCCCCAGAAGGGCGCGGGCGACCTTCTTCAGCTCGGCGCGCTCCTCGGCGCTTAACTCCGGTGCCGGTGGGCTCCGATACCTTCCGGGTCAACCATGCCCCGGATCGCACCAGATCCCACGCTTTCCCGGTGACTGCCGGACAGCGCCGGCTCGCGGCGAGCGGGATGTGGTATCCCTCATGGAGTCTGTTCACCTGGCCCGATACAGTCGTTACCCTAAGACCGGGCGAGGTCTTCACCCACTCGTTACCGGCCTATTGTTCCTGATCTCAGTTACATCGGAGCCGGGCTGTGGCCTACCTTGCGCTCCAACGCGCTTGTCCGGCCCCGAGATAATTGCTATAATCTACCAACTAGTTGCTCTAGTCAACTAGCATTGCCGAGCCACCCGGAGGAGGCGATGGCGCCCGACCTTGAGCCGCCAACCAAGCAGCGCCCCATCAAGATTCCCGAGCTCCAAGAGATGAAGCGGCGCGGCGAACGCATCACGATGCTGAGCTGCTACGACGCGCTCTTCGCCCGGCTGCTCGACGCGAGCGGCGTCGACGTGCTCCTCGTCGGGGACAGCGTCAACGAAGTGCTCGCAGGAGCGGACACGACCCTCTCGGCGACGCTCGAGCAAATGATCTACCACACGCAAATGGTCCGCCGGGGAACGCGACACGCCCTCGTGGTGTGCGACCTGCCGTTCCTCACCTACCAGGTCTCGCCCCAAGACGCATTGCGCAATGCCGGGCGCGTGATGAAGGAGACGGGGTGCCACGCCGTCAAGCTCGAGGGCGGCCTGCCGATCGCCGAGACCGTGCGCGCTCTGGCGAGCGCCGGCATCCCGGTCATGGGGCACCTGGGATTCACGCCTCAGGCCACCCATGTGCTCGGCGGCCATCGCGTGCAGGGACGAGATCCGGCGGGTGCCCGCCGGCTGCAGGAGGCGGCCGACGCGCTGCAACAGGCGGGGGCCTTCGCCCTGGTCCTCGAGCTCGTCCCCACGCCCGTCGCCGAGAGCATCACCCGGCAACTCAGCGTGCCCACGATCGGCATCGGAGCGGGGCCCGGCTGCGACGGCCAGGTGCTAGTCCTGCCGGACATGCTGGGGTTGAACGAGAGCTTCTCCCCGCGTTTCCTCAAGCGGTATGCCCAGTTGGCCACTGCCGTCCGTGAGGCCGTCGCGCAGTACTGTGCCGAGGTGCGCGAGGGCCGGTTCCCGGATGAGGCCCACAGTCATTAGCCCCCACAGCCCCCCTCCTGTGGCGGGCCCCCCTCCCCACGGTATCGCGGTTCGCGCGGTCGTCCCGGGCGACGCCTCCGCTTGGCTGCGCATGCGGCGGGCCTTGTGGCCAAAGGGCCGCGAGGCCGAGCACCGCTGGGAGATCGCCCAGTTCTTTGCCGGGCTGGCACGAGAGCCACTCGCCGTTTTCCTCGCAGCGGACGCGGCCGGGAGCGCCGTGGGCTTCGCCGAGCTCTCCCTTCGCGGGCGTGCCGCTGGATGTCGCACCGGCCGCGTGGGCTACCTCGAGGGCTGGTACGTGGCGCCCCACGCGAGGCGCCGCGGGGTCGGGCGGGCGCTGGTTGCGGCCGCCGACCGGTGGGCGCGCTCCCAGGGCTGCCTCGAGCTGGCGTCGGACACCGCAGCCGGGCAGCGTCGCGGGTGCCGCGGCACATCGCGCCGTGGGGTTTAGCGACGTGGGCACCGCGGGCTGTTTCCGCAAGGACCTGGCATGAGAGAGTCGCCGCTTCCAGAACGCGATCCGCAGGTGCGTGTGGAAACGGTGCGACGTTTCAACCGCTTCTACACCCGGCAGATCGGGGTCCTGCAAGAACACTTGTTGAAGAGTCCGTTTTCCTTGACCGAAGCCCGGGTGCTCTATGAGCTCGCCCACCATGAGCAGACCACGGCGAGCGAGCTCGGCGAGGAGCTCGGGCTCGACGCAGGCTATCCGGGTCACCTGCCGCGGGGTTTTCACAGGCGGGGGCTGATCGACAAGAAACCGTCCAAGGCGGACGGCCGGCAGACATTGCTGCGCTTGACCGCGCGCGGGCAGGCGGCGTTCGCCAAGATCAACGCCGATTCCGCCAAAGAGGTGGGAGCCCTGTTGCGCGGGCTCTCGGAGGAGGCCCAGGCTCGTCTGATCGATGCGATGCACACGATCGAGACCGTGCTGGGGGCTCGACCCGGGCACCAAGTCCCCTACATCCTCCGCCCCCCTCGGGCCGGCGACCTGGGGTGGGTCGTTCAGCGCCACGGCGCGATCTACGCGCAGGAGTACGGCTGGGATGAGACGTTCGAGGCCTTGGTCGCGGATATCGTGGCCAAGTTCGTGCGGCGGCTCGATCCGAAACGGGAACGCTGTTGGATCGCCGAGAAAGACGGCGACAACGTCGGCTGTGTGTTCCTCGTCCGAAAATCGGCAACCGTGGGCCAGCTGCGCCTGCTGCTGGTCGAGCCGAAAGCGCGCGGCCTGGGCATCGGGACACGATTGGTGGACGAGTGCACCCGGTTGGCCCGCCACGTGGGCTATCGCACGATCGTTCTGTGGACGAACAGTGTGCTGCACGCGGCTCGTCGCATCTACGAGGCGGCTGGGTACCGGCTGGTCCGCGCCGATCCGCACCACAGCTTTGGGCAGGACTTGGTTGGGCAAACCTGGGAGCTGAAGCTCTGATTGGGGCGCCCGGGACTCCGCTGCTCGACCTCGACGCGTTCGCCCGTGCGCTGCAGGCGTCGCCCGGCCTCTCCCCTGACGGGCCGTATCGCCCGTGGATCGTTCGCGTTCGGGCTGATCAGAGGGATCGTCTGGCCTCGTTGAGCCAAGCCCATCACATCTGGCTGATCGACGGCATCGAGCGTCAGCTGCTGGACCTCGCCGCCGTGCGGTTCCCGGCCCACGCGGCCGCTGCCGTACGGCGCCGGTTCATCGCGGCCGTCGAGCGCGCGGCCGGCGGGCGCGCGGCCGTGGGGAACTGGGTCTATCTGCCGTGGGAACGGAAGATCGCGCACCTCCTCGATCGCGACGCGTACTTCGAAGTCATCACGAACCGGAACGGGGACAAGATCACGGCGGAGGAGCAGCGGCTCCTCCGCACCAAGCGGGTGGGCGTCCTCGGGCTGTCGGTGGGCGGTGAGGCCGCCGTCACCGTCGCCCAGGAGCACCTGTGCGGCGAGATCGTGCTGGCGGACTTCGACCGGCTGGATCTGTCGAACCTGAATCGCCTCAACGCCGGGTTCGACGAGCTGGGCCACAACAAGGCGGTCATCGCGGCCCGCCGGATCGCCAAGATCAACCCCTACCTGCCCGTGACCGTCTTCGCGGATGGCGTGACCCCCGAGACGCTCGGCGACTTTCTGAACGACCTCGATCTCCTGGTTGAGGAGTGTGACAGTCTCGAGATCAAGCGTGAGGTCCGTCGGCTGGCGCGGGCGCGCCGGCTCAACGTGGTGTACGCTGCCGACGAGCGAGGCTTCCTCAGCGTCGAGCCGTACGCGTGCTGGCCCGAGCTCGAGCCGTTCCACGGTTGCCCGACGCACCCGGAGGTCAAGCGAGAGGCGTTCCCGACGCCGCTGGCGTACTTCCGCGCGCTCACCGACTGGATCGGAGGCTGGGACCGGATCTCGGAGCGCTCGCGACGCTCCCTCAGCCAGGTCGGGGCGACGCGATGCGGGTATCCGCAGCTGGCCAGCGAGGCGCGATACGCGGCGGGCCAGCTCGGGCATGTGGCGCGGCGCCTCCTGTTGGGCGAACGGCTCCCGCCGTTCGTTGGGTATCTCGACCTCGTTGAGTTGCTGGTCCGCCGGCAACCGCGACTCGAGCCGTAGCATGCGGGGCCGGATGCTCAAGACCGAGCGGCACAACGCGACCCTGATCCTTACGCTCGATCGCGCCGACAAGCGCAACGCCCTCCACCCGGGCTTGATTGCAGCGTTGCGGGCAGCCCTGGCGCAGGCGGACCGTGACGCCTCGCTCGCCGCGGTGGTCCTCACCGGGGCCGGCCCCAGCTTCTGCGCCGGCCTCGACCTGTCCCACCTGTTGAGCTTGGACGCGGACGACCAGATCGCCTATATGAGGGCGTTCTTCGGGCTGTTCCAGCTCCTCTACACGCTGCAGCAGCCCGTCATCGCGGCGGTCAATGGGCCGGCGATGGCGGGCGGCTTCGACCTCGCGGCGGCGTGCGACATCCGGTGGTGTGCCCCCCAAGCCAAGTTCGCGCAGACCGAGGTGCTGCTGGGCATCGGACGAGCTGACGGCCCAGATCGGCGAGAAGGTAGGTCTCAGGTGCGACGGGCTCCTAGTGGCGCGCTACCGCGGCAACAGCGCTCAACAGATGGGTGAGTACGGGCGGAAGCCCTCGCGCGAGAGCGTCGTGCTCTTCCACAAGCCAAAACGCCGTCAGGGGAGCCACCAACGCCGGAGGAAAACCCGCTAGAACGTGTGCGAACACCATGAAAAGGCCATAGAAGCATCCTGGCGCCATATCGCGACGTCCCGCCCTGTGGGCACATTTGTGTGTAGACACCCCCGGATTCCGACGGACTAGCCTGACTCAGGAGGACGAGCGGGAATCCGTAACTGCGCCTCACAGGTGCCGCTTAGGAAATCGGGGGACAGAACAGGAAAAGGCAGAGGGACTTTGCAGACCTCTGCCTTACCACTTGGCTACGGCGCCAGGTTATGCAGGGCTTGAACTTACCACGCCCGATACTGTTACAGAACCCCTGGACTGTGCCTCAACTGTTCCGTTGAACCGC